>Ga0209211_10000793_pt1 | contig 62938 bp, 62 predicted proteins | sample RifGroA2_FD_183992 | JGI IMG/M metagenome (GOLD analysis project Ga0209211, IMG submission 183992) | Groundwater microbial communities from Rifle, Colorado, USA - Groundwater A2 (SPAdes) (version 2) | ecosystem: Environmental > Aquatic > Deep subsurface > Groundwater | place: Rifle, Colorado... | reverse complement strand
CCGGACGCTGCACGCCCAGCGCATCGGCGTCTTCGTGCATCGCATCGATGAAGCGCTGCGTCAATGTGTGGATGGATTCCTTGTTCTCCGCCGCGCGCTTGATAATCTTGTCGTCGATGTCGGTGATGTTGCGCACATAGGTGACGTCGTAGCCGGAAGTCTTCAACCAGCGCTGCACCATGTCGAACACCACCATGACCCGGGCGTGTCCCAAGTGGCAGTAGTCGTACACCGTCATGCCGCAGACATACATGCGCACGGTGTTCGGCGTAATGGGTTTGAATTCCTGCTTGTCGCGGGCGAGGGTGTTGTAGATTTTCAGCATGAAAAAACCTTGAGAATTATTGAGCTTGTAGCCTGTAGCTAGTGGCTGGTAGCAGAACCCGGTTTTGCTACCAGCCACAGGCTACGCGCCACCCGCTTCTTTCGCCCATGAATCCTTCAGCGTCACCGTGCGATTGAACACCAGCTTGCCTCCGGGCTGGTGGTCGCGGCGGTCGGTCACAAAATAACCGAGACGTTCGAACTGGTAGCATGTTTCCGGCGCTGCGTCGCGCACGGCAGCCTCGACCCAGCCCTGCACCACGGTCAGCGAATCGGGATTCAGGTGAGTGCAGAAATCCACCTCGCGATCCGCATCCGGTTCCGGCACGTTGAACAGGCGGTCGTACAGGCGTATCTCGGCCGGCAGCGCGTGCTCGCGCGACAGGAAGTGAATCACGCCCTTGACCTTGCGGCCTTCCGGGTTCTTGCCCAGCGTGTCGTGGTCGATGCTGCACTTGAGTTCGATCACCTTGCCTGCCGCGTCCTTCACCGCTTCGTCGCAGCGCATCACGTAGCTGTGGCGCAGGCGGATTTCGCCGCCCAAGGTGAGGCGCTTCCAGCCTGCGGGTGGGACTTCGGCGAAGTCGTCGGCTTCGATGAACAACTCGCTGCCAAACGGCACGACGCGCTTGCCGAGTTCCGGCACATTGGGATGGAAATCCGCTTCGCGCGTCAGCGCGCCATCGGCATTCGTGATCGTGACCTTGAGCGGATTGATAATCGCCATCACGCGCGGTGCGCGCAGCTCCAGGTCTTCGCGGATCGCGCCTTCCATCACCGCCATATCCACGCTGTTCTCGCCCTTGGAGACGCCGATGCGCTTGGCGAATTCGCGTATACCTTCCGGCGTGTAACCGCGACGGCGCATGCCGGAGATCGTCGGCATGCGCGGGTCGTCCCAGCCGGAGACATGCTTCTCGGTAACCAGTTGCAGCAGCTTGCGCTTGCTGGTGATGGTGTAGTGCAGTTCCAGCCGTGAAAACTCGTACTGACGGGGGTGGCAGGGGATGGTGATGTTGTCCAGCACCCAGTCGTACAGCGGGCGGTGATCTTCGAACTCCAGCGTGCAGATGGAATGCGTGATGCCTTCCAGCGCGTCGGAGATGCAGTGCGTGTAGTCGTACATCGGGTAGATGCACCACTTGTCGCCGGTGCGGATGTGGTGCGCGCGGCGGATGCGGTAAATCGCCGGGTCGCGCATGTTCATGTTGGGCGAGGCCATGTCGATCTTGGCGCGCAGCACCATCGCGCCGTCAGCGAATTCGCCGTTCTTCATGCGTGCGAACAGGTCGAGATTCTCGGCGACGGAGCGGTCGCGGTTCGGGCTGTTCTTGCCCGGCTGGGTCAGCGTTCCGCGATATTCGCGCATCTGTTCCGGTGTCAGGTCATCCACATAGGCCAAACCTTTGTTGATGAGCTCGACTGCGAAATCGTACAGCGCATCGAAATAATCCGATGCCCAGTGCACCTCTCCGCTCCACTGGAAGCCCAGCCAGCGCACATCTTCCTGAATGGACAGCGCATACTCCTCGCTCTCCTTCTCCGGATTGGTATCGTCGAAGCGCAGGTTGCACAGACCGTTATAGTCTTTCGCCAGACCGAAATTCAGGCAGATGGACTTGGCGTGCCCCACGTGCAGATAGCCGTTCGGCTCGGGCGGAAAGCGCGTGACGATGCTCTTGTGCCGGCCAGCGGCGAGGTCGCCGTCGATGATGGTGCGGATGAAATTGGAGACTGCTGATTGTGGCGCGCTGCTCATGCTGTTTTCTCGGTTCCGGTCGAATTGGGGGATTGCGCGCCGAATTCTACCCGAAAATCCCCTTTAATCCCCTGCCAGAGCCGTGAACAAGGGGCCGTTAATTTGGTAGAATCCGCCGCTATCGAAGCAATCCTCGCGCCGCATGCGCGCTATCGGGAAAAGAATATGCAGAATCGCAGCAACCAGACTCGCTCAATCCGGATCAACCGCCATATCGCGCCGCTCGTCGGCGCGTTGCTGTTGGCTCTCAGTGTCGCCGCTCATGCCGACGACGTGCAGGACGCCAACAAACTGTTCAAGCAGGGCCAGCACACGCAGGCGATGGACAAGGTGAACGGCTATCTCGCCGGCAAGCCCAAGGACGCGCAGGCGCGCTTCCTGAAAGGCCTGATCCTGACGGAACAGGGCAAGAACGCCGACGCGATCCGCATTTTCACGGGACTGACCGAAGACTATCCAGAATTGCCCGAGCCGTACAACAACCTCGCGGTTCTGTATGCCAGCCAGGGGCAGTACGACAAGGCGAAGCAGTCGCTGGAGATGGCAATCCGCACCCATCCGAGCTACGCCACCGCGCACGAGAACCTCGGCGACATCTACGCCAAGATGGCCAGCCAAGCCTACGACCGCGCGCTGCAACTGGATCGCAGCAACACCTCGACCCAGACCAAGCTGTCAATGATCCAGGACCTGTTCTCGAACGGCTCGCGCGCCAAACCCGCGATGCCGGTCGCAGTCGCCGCCGCATCCAAGCCGGTTGCCGCAGAACCCGTTGCGATCGCCAAGCCCGCACCGGTCGCCATCGCGCCAGCCGAGAAAGCGCCGGTCGAGAAAGCGCCCAAGCCGGCTGCCGTCAACAACAGCGACGACGTGCTGAAGACCGTCAAGGCATGGGCTGCGGCATGGTCCGCACAAAACACCAGAAAATACCTGTCGTTCTACGCGCCGGACTTCAAGGTTCCGGGCAAGCAGAGCCGCAAGGAATGGGAAGCCACCCGCAAGGAGCGCATCGCCACACCCAAGTCCATCGAAGTCGGCATCAGCGACGCCAACGTGAGTTTCAGCGACGCCAAACATGCGGCCGTGAAATTCCGCCAGTCCTACCGTGCCAGCCACCTGAAGACCTCCAGCAGGAAAACGCTGCTGATGGTGAAGACCGACGGCGAGTGGCTAATCCAGGAAGAGCGCACCCGTTAAGCCATGCTGCGCCGCGCCCTGATATCGACCTTGCTGTGTTGCCTGCTGATAGGCGCAGTCCAGTCGTCGTCCGACTCGGTCCATGCCGCCCAGTCCCCCAGCCTCGATGCCTACGACGACAGCGCGCTGCCGCCGCTGGACTCGCGCGGAATCGAGGGGCAATTGGCGAAGACCCTGCAGGCCATCAACGACAATCGTCTCGACGCCGCGCTGCAGGAAGTGAACACCCTGCTGCGCTCCAATCCCGACTTCAAGTTGGCGCACCTGGTCAAGGGCGACCTGCTGATGGCGCGCGCCGGCGAAATCCAGGGCATGGGCAGCGCCGCCCGCGCCCCGCAGGACAAGATCGAAGACCTGCGCGACGAGGCGCGCGTGCGCCTGATGCGCGTACTGTCGCAGGACGACAAGAAGCTTGCGCCGCGCTTCCTGTGGCAGATGAACGCAGAGCAGAAATACGCGCTGGTGGTCGACACCAGCCGCTCCACATTGTTCGTGTACGAAAACGTGAACGGCGAGCCGCGCTACGTCACCGACTTCTATGTGACGATAGGCAAGCTCGGCACCGACAAATACACGGAAGGCGACCAGCGCACACCGCTCGGCGTGTATTTCGTTCAGGCCGATCTGCCCAAGGACAAACTGGCCGACCTCTACGGCAGCGGCGCCTTTCCGCTCGATTACCCGAACGAATGGGATCGCCGCAACAACCGCACCGGCAGCGGCATCTGGCTGCACGGCACGCAGTCCGGCACCTACAGCCGCCCGCCGCGCGCCAGCAACGGCTGCGTCGTACTGGCGAACGACGACCTAGACAAGGTCTCCCGCTATCTGCAAATCGGCGTGACGCCGGTAATCATCAGCGAGCGCATAGCCTGGCTGGACGAGCAGGCCCAGGTCGAGCGCGCCGCGCTGCAGCAACAGATCGAACAATGGCGCAGCGACTGGGCCAGCCTCGACACTCAGGCTTACCTGCGCCACTATGCGCGCGACTTCGCCAGCGGAGGCGCGAACTATGAGTCATGGGCGAAACAGAAACAGCAAGTGAACGGAGGGAAGACCTGGATCAAGGTCGGCCTGTCCAACGTCAGCATGTTCACCTATCCGAACCGTCCGGATCTGGTCGTGGTGAACTTCGAGCAGGACTACAGCAGCAGCAACCTGTCCAACAAGATGAAGAAGCGCCAGTACTGGATGAAGCAGGATGGTCGCTGGCAGATAGTCTACGAAGGGGCCGCATAAATGAAAAAGATTTTCGCCGCGCTGTTCGCGCTGTTACTGTGCTGCGCGATGACGCCGGCCCATTCCCAACCCAAGAACTTTCCAACCAAAGGCAAACACACCATGATTAAACTGCACACCAACCTCGGCACCATGACATTGCAACTGGACGCCGAAAAAGCGCCGCTCAGCGTCGCAAATTTCATCGAATACGTGAACAGCGGTTTTTACGACGGCACCATCTTCCATCGCGTGATGGACAACTTCATGATCCAGGGCGGCGGCTTCGAGCCCGGCATGAAACAGAAACCGACCAATGCACCGGTCAAGAACGAAGCCGCCAACGGTCTGAAGAACGAGAAATACACGGTCGCGATGGCGCGCACCTCTGACCCGCACTCCGCCACCGCCCAGTTCTTCATCAACGCGTCGAACAACGACTTCCTCGACCATCCGGGCCAGGACGGCTGGGGCTACTGCGTATTCGGCAAGGTCGTCGAAGGCATGGACGTCGTCGATGCGATCAGAAAGGTGAAGACCGGCAACAGCGGCTTCCACCAGAACGTGCCGAAGGAAGACGTGGTCATCACCAAGGCCGAAGTAGTAGAGCAATAACGAAACGGCGCTTAACGCGCCGTTTTTAACCTAGAAACCGTAGTTGAACGAAGTGTAGTGTGCGTTCATCGTGGTGCAGGGCAAGGCGCGACGACGAGGAATGGTCGTTCCATTCCGAGGAGGAGCAACGCCGCCATGCGCCGCGAGGGACGTGCAATACACTTCGTAGCGCCCCACCTGCCGGGTGAGCGTGGATAAATAACGAATTTCTATTCTGTTCATTTGCTTGCGGTCTCTATGGAGCGGTCAACTGCGGTTTTTAGGTTTAATTCCGATGCCCCATTCCTTATTCATCTCCGACCTGCACCTGTCCGCCGACCAGCCGCGAGCCATGGCGGAGTTCCGCCACTTCGTCACGGCGATCGCGCCGCATGCCGACGCGCTATACATCCTCGGCGACCTGTTCGAATACTGGGCCGGCGACGACGACCTCAGCGATCCGTTCCACGCCGAAGTGGTTGCCGCACTGTCCGGCCTCGCCCATCACCAGACGCTGGTCTACCTGCAGCGCGGCAACCGCGACCTGCTGATGGGGCAACACTTGGCCGCAGCCTGCCAGGCCACATTGCTGGACGACCCGACGCTGGTCGACCTGTACGGCACACCGACGCTGCTGACCCACGGCGACATGCTGTGCACCGACGACATCGAATACCAGCGTTACCGCAAAATGGTGCATGACGAGGAGTTCCAGCGCCTGTTCCTGTCCAAACCGCTGGATGAGCGCAAGGACTACATCGCCGGCCTGCGGCTGCGCAGTATGGTCGAGAAGGAGTCCAAGGACAGCGCAATCATGGATGTCAACGAAGAAGCGGTCGAAGCGATGCTGCGGGAGTTCCAGTACCCGCGGATGATCCACGGACACACGCATCGCCCGAGCCGCCACGAACACCTGGTGGACGGCCATCGCTGCATACGCTGGGTGCTGGCCGACTGGTCCGAGGAAGGCTCCGCGCTGCGCGTGGACGCGATGGGCTGCAACATGATTCTGTTCTCGCCCGGCTCGGTCGATGGCCCGGCGCTGCCGAAGACCGGATTGTTCTGATCTCCATGTTTCACTGTGCAAACATGTGGGAGCGGCTTTAGCCGCGATAGGCAACTCAGAAAATTACGCAATCGCGGCTAAAGCCGCTCCCACCAGAACAACTCCGCAATTGAATGCGGCGAATTCAAGGGATAGTCAAACTCAGCGTAGCTTAACGCCCTCGGCGGCACACAGCTTCTCGCAAGGCCTGCCGTCGTGGTCGCCATCCAGCGGCTTGCCGCCGCAACGCGCGTAGTAGCGCTTGGCATCCGCGCAGGAATTCATCATTGAGCATCGCGCCTTGCCGCATCCGATTTCGTCCGATGCGACTTTTCCTGCCGAAGAGGCGATGGCGGGCGGCGCGACAACCGGCGATGCGACGGATGGTGCGGAGGCATGCTGCTTGCGCCACTGCGACGGTTCGACGATGTCCTCGCCCGCCCACAGCCCGCGCTTCGCCAATTGCGCCTCGCGTTGCAATGCCATCAGCGGACGATTGGAATGGAAGCGCGAATACTCCCAAGCCAGGCCGCGCCGCACCTGTTCGTGATTCACGTTGAGACCGCCGATGCTCACCATCGCGACGATGCGCCCGTAGTCGTCCACTGCGCGACTCTCGACCTGCACCTGTTTGCGCATCACCAGATCGGCCAGCAACTTCTGCGAAGCCGTGCCATAGGGTTGAGCTTTCTCTGGAGCATCGATCTCGGCAAGCCGCAGCTTGAGCGGCTTGCCGCCGCGCGAAACCAACAAGGTGTCGCCGTCCAGCACCGCAATCACCTCGGCGGTAAAAACTTGAGAAGGAGCACTCGCACCCTGCGCCATCGTCGCCGCGAAGAGCGCGACTAACAACAGCAGGATGCGGATCGGCTTCATGCGAGGAAGGTCTTGATGACCGCGAGACAGAGCAGCGCGTAACCGGCGGCGAGCAGATCGTCGAACATCACGCCCAGCCCGCCGTGCCAGTTGCTGTCGAAATAGCGTATCGGCGGCGGCTTGACGATGTCGAAGAAGCGGAACAACGCGAAGGCCAGCAGCCCCCATTCCCAGCCCGGCGGTGTGAAGAACAGCACCAGCAACATCGCGACGATCTCGTCCCACACGATGCCGCCGTAATCGGCATCGCCCAGCGCCTTGCCGGTGATGTCGCACACCCATACGCCTATCGCGAACGCCCAGATCAGCAGCAACAGGAACACCGCCTCGGACAGGCGCGGCGCGAGAAACCAGTAGATCGGGAAGGCAACCAGCGTGCCGAACGTGCCCGGCGCTTTACGCGCGAGCCCGCTGCCGAAGCCGAACGACAGCAGATGCGCCGGATGGCTGAACAGGAAGCGCCAGTTCGGTTTCACGAGCAACTCAGCGGAAGTGGTCATAACCCTCGGTCTCGATATGGAGTGGATTGCCGCTCGCATCCTGCACGATGCAGCCGCGTCCTGCAACGATTTTTCCGATGCGCGTCAGCGGCAATCCCAACCGCTCGGCAATAGCATGGACTTCGACTGCGCGTTCGGCGGGAGCGGTGAAGCACAACTCGTAATCGTCGCCACCGTGCAACGCAAGCTTCTGTTGCGAGCGCAAACGCAATACCTGCGACACCGGCAACATAGCGAAATCGATCTCCGCGCCGACGTTCGAGCATTCCAGTATATGGCCGAGATCGGCCAGCAAGCCGTCCGACACATCGATTGCGCTGTGCGCGATGCCGCGCAATGCAAGACCCAGTTCGATGCGCGGCTGCGGCTGGTGCAGGCGCTGCTCGCAGGCAGCAAGCTCGCCGTCGGACAATACGATGCAGCCCTGCAGATGCGCCAGCGCGAGCGCGGCATCGCCCAATGTCCCGGACACCCAGATGTCGTCGCCGACCTGCGCGCCGCTGCGGCGCAGCGCCTGCTGCGGCGGCACTTCGCCGAAGATCGTCACGCATAAATTCAACGGCCCGCGCGTGGTGTCGCCGCCGACCAGATCGACGCCATGCCGCTGCGCCAGCGCGAAGAATCCCGCGCTGAACCGCTCCAACCAAGCCTCGTCCGCCGCAGGCAACGATAGCGCCAGCGTCGCCCAGCGCGGCGTCGCCCCCATCGCCGCGAGGTCGGACAGATTCACCGCCAGCGTCTTGTGGCCCAGCAGGAAAGGATCGGCGTCGGGGAAAAAATGCGTGCCGCTGACCAGCATGTCGGTAGACACCGCCAGCACCTTGCCCGCCGTCGGTTGCAGCAGCGCGGCATCGTCTCCCACGCCCAGCACCGCGCCCGGCGTGGCGCGGGTGAAGTGGCGGCGGATCAGATCGAATTCGGACATATTGTTCTGGGGAGTGGGACGGCGCTACGCGCCTCAGTGGGAAGTGGGGGAAACCCACACCCTACTTCCCACTCTCCACTCCCCATTTCTCACTTGCGTGCGGCGAACTCCACCGCCCGCACTTGCGGAGCCAGTTTGTCGAGCACGCCGTTGACGTACTTGTGGCCATCGGTGCCGCCAAAGGTCTTCGCCAATTCGACCGCTTCGTTAATGACGACCTTGTAGGGCACTTCGATGCACTGCGACAGTTCGAATGCGCCGAGCAACAACACCGAGAATTCCACCGGGCTGAGTTCGGACATGGGCCTGTCCAGATGCGGCACCAGCAGCGCCTCGACGGCCTCGTGCTGCGCCAGCGCGCCCTGCAGCAGGCGTGAGAACATCGGCTTGTCGTAGCGACCGAGGTTCTTTTCGCCCAGCGTGTGCTTCTCGATGTCGCTCGCGTCGCCGCCCGTTACGCGCCACTGGTAGATGCCCTGCAGCGCCAGTTCGCGCGCGCGATGGCGCGGGCTGGCCGGAGCCTTCTTGACCTCGCCCTCGCTCACGCCAAGCCTCGCAGCAGGTTGACCATTTCGATTGCCACCTGCGCGGCTTCGCCGCCCTTGATGTGCATGCGCGCGATGGCTTGCTCGTCGGTATCGGTGGTCAGGATCGCATTGGCGATCGGCGTACGGGTGACCAGTTGCACATCGCCCACGCAGCGTGCCGATTCGTTCGACACCACCTCGAAGTGGTAGGTGTCGCCGCGTATCACCGCGCCCAGCGCGATCAGCGCATCGTATTCGCCGGTCTCGGCCATGCTCAGCAGCACCAGCGAAATCTCCAGCGCGCCCGGCACGGTTGCCAGCGTGATGTCGTCTTCCGCCACGCCATGCTGCACCAGTTGCGCGCGACACGCGCCCAGCAAGCCTTCGCACACCTCGGTGTTGAAGCGGCTCTGCACGATGCCGATGCGCATGCCCTTGCCGTCCAGATTCTTTTCCAGTTCTTTCATTGCTTTTCCTTGTTTTGACAGTAACGCACCACTTCCAGACCGAAGCCGGTCATGCTCGGCAGCTTGCGCGGGGTGGCGATGAGACACATCTTGCCGACGTTGAGGTCGCGCAGGATCTGCGCGCCGATGCCGTAATTGCGCGGATCCCACTGCGCATGCTGCGCCTCCGGTTTCGCCGCGGCACGCGCCAGCAGACTGGCCGAAGTCTCGTCGTGATGCATCAGCACCAGTACGCCGGCGGGCGATGCGGCGATCCGGCTCAGCGCGGCATGCACGCTGGTGGAGCTCGGGTAAGTCGCCTGTTCGAGAAAGTCGATCACCGACAGCGGCTCGTGCACGCGCACCAGCGTCTCGTTCTGCGGCTGGATGTCGCCCTTGACCAGCGCCAGATGCGTGCGCTGCGAGGTCTTGTCGACGTAGGTCACCAGGTCGAGTTCGCCGTAGGCGGTCTGCACAGTGCGGCGCGCGACGCGCTCGATCAGCGTCTCGTTGTGGATGCGGTATTCGATCAGGTCGGCGATGGTGCCGATCTTCAGCCCATGCTGTTTCGCAAACGGGATCAGGTCGGGCAGACGCGCCATCTCGCCGTCGTCCTTGAGGATTTCGCAGATCACGGATGCCGGCGTCAGCCCGGCCAGTTGCGCCAGGTCGCAGCCCGCCTCGGTGTGTCCGGCGCGCACCAGCACGCCGCCGTTTTGCGCACGCAGCGGGAAGATGTGTCCGGGCTGCACGATGTCGGAAGGCTTGGCATTCTTGTTCGCTGCCACCTGTATCGTGCGCGCGCGATCCGCGGCCGAGATACCCGTGGTCACCCCACTCGCCGCCTCGATGGACACGGTAAAGTTGGTCGCCAGCGGCAGGCCGTTCGCGCTCACCATCAGCGGAAGATTCAACTGCTCGCAATGCGCTTGCGTCAGCGTCAGGCAGATCAGCCCGCGGCCGTGCTTGGCCATGAAGTTGACCATTTCCGGCGTGACGAACTCGGCGGCGAACACCAGATCGCCCTCGTTCTCTCTATCTTCCTCGTCCACCAGCACGACCATGCGCCCGGCGCGTATCTCTTCGATGATTTCCTGTATCGGTGCCACGTCGGTCATTTCGTTTGTTCTTTCTCTGCGTTCATCATGCGTTCCACGTAGCGCGCGATCAGGTCGATTTCCAGATTCACGCGCGTACCCGCTTTCAGTTCGTTCAGCATCGTCATCTTCAGCGTGTGCGGAATCAGGTTGATGTTGAACTCTGCGCCCTCCACTTCGTTGACGGTGAGGCTGACGCCGTTGATGGTGATCGAACCTTTCAGTGCGATGAATTTCGCCAGTTCCTGCGGCGCGCGCACCACCAGCTTCCAACTCTCGCCGATGTCGTCGAAGGCCACCACTTCCCCCACGCCATCGACATGGCCGCTGACCAAGTGACCGCCCAGCCGGTCGGACAGGCGCAAGGCCTTCTCCAGATTCACGCGTCGGCCCTGCGCTTCCAGCCCGACGGTGCAGCTCAACGTCTCGCGCGATACATCGACCGTGAAGTCGTTGCCGTCCAGCGCAACCACGGTCAGGCATACGCCGTTCACCGCGATGCTGTCGCCGAGTTGCACATCATCCATGCCGAGCGCTTCGGTCGCGACGGTCAAGCGCAAGCCGCCTTCGCGATCCTGCGCGGATTTGATTACACCTACATCTGCAATGATGCCGCTGAACATTCTCTCTCCATTTCCGATCATGCATGGTGGGTTACGGCCTGCGGCCTAACCAGCGACTTGGCTGATGTCATTTGTCAGCCAAGTCGATTGGCTATGCAAAGCTAACCCACCCTACACATTTCTTTTCACCTTCGCCGTGATGCGCAAGTCGTTACCGACTCGGCGCACATCCTGCCATTCGAGATCGACGCGCTGATCCAGCGCAGTCAACTCGCCCAATGCTGCAATGCCGCGCGCCATATCGCCCAGCAACTGCGGCGCGACATACAGCAACAACTCATCCACCAATCCTGCCTTGAGCAGCGCGCCGTTCAGCGTGCTGCCCGCTTCCACCAGCACTTCATTGATACCGCGTTGTGCCAAGTCGCTCAATACTGCAATCAAATCTACCTGTCCTGCCGCATCCGGCGACACGCAGACCGTAGCGCCCGTCTGTTCCAGCGCGGCGATCTTCTCTGCATCCCGCAGGGCGGTGTAGATCAAAATTCGCCCCTCACCCCCAACCCCTCTCCCGCTTGCGAGAGAGGGGAGTGATTGCAGCATGTGCGCCGATAGCGGCGTTTGCAGCTTGCTGTCCAGCACCACGCGCAACGGCTGACGTTCGACGGCAATATCGCGCACGTTCAACTGCGGATCGTCCGCCAGCACCGTACCGATGCCGGTCAGCACCGCGCAGGAACGCGCGCGCCAATGCTGCACATCCTGCCGCGCCGCCGGGCCGGTGATCCACTGGCTGACGCCGTTGGCCAGCGCGGTGCGCCCATCCAGGCTCATGCCGACTTTGCTCCTGACCCACGGCCTGCCGCGCGTCATGCGTGCGCAGAAACCGATGTTCAGTTCGCGCGCCGCAGCCTCCATCAGACCGCATTCGACTTCGATTCCTGCCGCACGCAACTTGGCGATACCCTGCCCCGCGACCAAAGGATTCAGGTCTTGCATCGCGATCACGACACGCGCCACACCCGCCGCTATCAGCGCATCGGCGCAAGGCGGCGTGCGCCCGTGGTGGCTGCAAGGCTCCAGCGTCACATAGGCCGTCGCGCCGCGTGCCGCATCATTTGCCTCGCGCAACGCATGCACCTCGGCATGCGGCTCGCCGGCACGCTCGTGCCAACCTTCGCCGATGACCGCACCCGCTTTCACCAGCACGCAACCGACACGCGGATTCGGGCTGGTGGTGTACAGACCGCGCTCGGCCAACCGCAGCGCCTGAGCCATCCAGCGACTGTCTACGGCAGCCAGCATGATCAGGGCTTCTTCGCCGCCGTACGCCTTGCCGGCGTCTTGCGCACCGCATCCACCGCATCGGCGAAATCGTCCACATCCTCGAAGCTCTTGTACACCGAGGCGAAGCGAATGTAGGCGACCTTGTCGAGCTTGAGCAGCTCCTTCATCACCATCTCGCCGATCTGGCGCGAACCGATCTCGCGCTCGCCGAGCGCGAATATCTTCTGCGTCACATGGTCTATCGCCGCGTCCACCAGCTCGGTCGGCACCGGACGCTTGTGCAGCGCGCGGGTGAAACTGGTGCGCAGCTTGTCCGCACTGAATTCGCTGCGGATGCCGTTCTGCTTGACCACCTGCGGCATGCGCAACTCCACCGTCTCGTAGGTGGTAAAACGCTTGTCGCAAGACAGGCAACGGCGGCGGCGACGTATGCTGTCGCCTTCCTCGCTTTCGCGAGTATCCACCACTTGGGTGTCCTCGCCTTTACAGAACGGACATTTCATCGAACACCTCTATAAATCTACTGCGCAGCCCGATTGCGGCGTCGCGTGCTCGTTCATTCCTCGCCTACCCTTCAGGTATGTCTCGTCATTCACTGCGCGGCTCCTTGCACTCGGGCTTGCTCGCTACGATTTCCAGAGGTGTTCGAAACGAACCGACAACCCTAATTAGGCTCCGTAAACGGGGAACTGCGCCGTCAGCTTCTTCACCTCGCCGACGACACGTGCGATCACGGCGTCGTCGGTCGGCGCGTCCAGCACGTCGGCGATCAGGTGGGCGAGCTTTTCGGCTTCGAGTTCCTTGAAACCGCGTGTGGTCATCGCCGGGCTGCCGATGCGGATGCCGGAGGTGACGAATGGCTTCTGCGGATCGTTCGGGATCGCGTTCTTGTTGACGGTGATATGCGCGCGGCCCAGTGCGGCCTCGGCATCCTTGCCGGTGATGTGCTTGGCTTGCAGATCGACCAGGAACACATGGCTATCGGTGCGACCGGACACGATGCGCAAGCCACGCTCCTGCAATACCTTCGACATCACGCGCGCATTCTCCACTACCTGAATCTGATAAGCCTTGAATTCCTTGCTTGCCGCTTCCTTGAACGCCACCGCCTTGCCGGCGATCACGTGCATCAGCGGGCCGCCCTGGATGCCGGGAAAAATCGCCGAGTTCAGCACTTTCTCGAACTCGGCCTTGGCCAGAATAATGCCGCCGCGCGGGCCGCGCAGCGTCTTGTGCGTGGTGCTGGTAACGAAGTCGGCGATGCCGACCGGGCTGGGATATACGCCAGCCGCGATCAGACCGGCATAGTGAGCCATGTCCACGAACAGATACGCGCCGACGCTGTCGGCGATCTCGCGGAAACGCTTCCAGTCGATCACCAGCGAATAAGCGGATGCGCCCGCGACGATCATCTTCGGCTTGTGCGCAGTAGCCAATGCCTGAACCTGGTCGTAATCGATCTCTTCCTTGTCGTTCAGACCGTACTGGATCGCGTTGTACAGCTTGCCGCTAGCGTTGACCGACGCGCCGTGAGTCAGGTGACCGCCGTGCGCCAGCGACAAACCGAGGATGGTGTCGCCAGGCTTCAGCACCGCCATGTACACCGCCTGGTTCGCCTGCGAACCGGAGTTCGGCTGCACGTTGGCGTATTCCGCGCCGAACAGCGCCTTGACGCGATCGATCGCCAGTTGCTCCGCCACATCCACATACTCGCAACCACCGTAATAACGCTTGCCCGGATAACCCTCGGCATACTTGTTGGTCAACTGGCTGCCCTGCGCCTCCATCACTGCGGGGCTGGTGTAGTTTTCCGAGGCGATCAGCTCGATGTGATCTTCCTGGCGGCGCGTCTCATTCTGAATTGCGGCCCACAGTTCCGGGTCAACGGTAGCGATAGTGTTTTTTCTGGAGAACATGGCGAATATTCCTAAAGGTAAAGAAAATGTGTAAAAGCTCGAAATCTGAAAGGCGCGCATTCTAACACGCGGCCTGTTCGCGATACATTCCCCCTCGATTGCCGCACGAACAACAGCGAGCCAGAACAAGTAACGGTAAAATCCGCGCCGAAAAATCAAATACCGAGGATAAAAAACGTGAAGCCTGGCAGAAACGATCCATGCCCCTGCGGCAGCGGGAAAAAATACAAACACTGCTGCTCCAGCCTATCCCAGGCTGGGACAGATCGTCAGCAAACAGGGAGGGAACAGCCCCTCGCCAAGGAACCAACCGCAAACGAACAAAACCACTTGATTGCACTGTATCAGGCAAGGCGCTATGCCGAACTGGAAATCCAGGCCAACCTGTTGCTCGGGCGCTATCCGAATTCGGGGTTTGGCTGGAAGATATTAAGTGCCGCGCTTGCAATGCAAGGAAAGGATGACCTCCAGGCCCTGCAACGAGCCGCACTTTTGCTGCCACGAGATTCTCAGGTACACAACAATCTGGGCGACCGACTCGCGAAGCAGGAAATGCTGCAAGAGGCTGAATCGTGGTTTCGTAGCGCCCTCCGGATCGCACCGGAATATGGCGATGCCCACTACAACTTGGGGCAAGTTCTCAATCGGCAGGAGCGCTATTCAGAAGCAGCGAGTTGCCTTAAGAAGGCTATTGAAATAGACCCCAAAAATATCGAAGCTTATGTGAATTTGTCTTCCGTTCTTAAAACGCAAGACTTGCACAACGAAGCTGTTAAACAGCTCGAACGGGCATTGCAAATCAATCCAAATTCCGCAGAAGCCAACAGCAGCCTGGGGGGAACGCTGGACGAGCAAGGAAAATTCGCAGAAGCCGAGGTTTACTATCGCCGCGCATTGGCAATCAAACCCGATTATGTGATGCCTCGTTTCTCGCTAGTCTCCATAAAGAAAGTAAGGGAAGGCGACAGCGATTTCGAGGCGCTGGTCGCGATGTCGAACCAAATGAAGGCAGGCAAAATTCAGCTAACGTCGAACGATGCCATTTGTTTGCATTTCGGCCTGGGAAAAAGTTACGACGACCTCGGCGACCATGATCAGGCATTTGCGCATTTTGCCGAAGGCTGCCGCCTGAAACGATCGACCTTCGAATACAACGCACAGGACGATACGAAAATATTCGATCAGATTATGCGGACATTCGACCGGACACTCGGGGAAAGGCTGACGGGTGGAGGCAATGAGTCCGATGTCCCGATCTTCGTAATCGGCATGCCGCGGTCCGGAACTACATTAACGGAGCAGATCGTCGCCAGCCACCCCGATGTCTATGGTGCAGGAGAGCTATCAACATTGTTAGAGATAGCTCGCCGCGATATCGCCGACCTCCCCTCCCCCGAAAGTTGGAAGCTGCTCGACCGCGAGCGGCTGTCATCCTGGAGCGGGGAATATGTGCAAACATTGCGCCGGCATGCGCCAGAAGCACGGCGCATCACCGACAAGATGCCCCAGAATTTCCTTGCACTCGGCTTGATACGCCTGATGATGCCGAACGCGAAGATCATCCACGTCAAACGCAACCCGGTAGATACCTGCCTGTCCTGCTTCACCAAGGCCTTTTCCAACCAGAACGTCAAGTTCTCCTATGACCTTGCCGAATTGGGCCGATACTACGTCAACTACACACGCCTGATGGAATATTGGCGCCAAACGCTTCCGCCCGGCGCGTTCATCGAAGTCCAGTATGAAGACATCGTAACGAATCAGGAGACAGCAGCGCAGCGCCTGATTGAATATTGCGGCCTGAAGTGGGATCCCATCTGCCTTGATTTCCACAAGACTGAACGATCCGTGCGCACCGCCAGCGTGGCGCAAGTCCGCAAGCCCGTTTACAAATCATCGATCGAGCGCTGGCGGCGCTATGAACAGCATTTGGGACCGCTTCTGGAAGTCTTGGGGAATTCGGAAACGAACAGGTAAGTCGAATGTGTTGCAAAAAAACCACACCGACCGGACAAACCTTTGACAGCGCTTCCCGCGTTTCTATAAAGTCCGTCCCCAGTGAAAGCAGGGAGGTCTTGCAGTCACTGATAAAATCAAGTTGTATAACGTTAATCAACTTTAAAACCAGAGGAAAACACATGAAGAAGATCGTTCTCTCTATCGCTGGCGTGATGGCTGCTGCCGCGTTCGCACCGGAAGCATCCGCTGTTCCAGCATTTGCACGTCAAACTGGCATGGCTTGTAACGCTTGCCACCAGCAACACTACCCGGTCCTGAACGGCTTCGGTCAGGCATTCAAGGCCGCCGGCTACACCATGATGGGCGCGCAGGAAAAAGTGGAAGGCGAACACCTGTCCATCCCGGCTACCCTGAACGCAGCGCTGTTGCTGAAGGCTCGTTACCAGAAGTCTAACGGCATCGATCCAGTTGGCACCGTTTCCGGCACCACCACCAACAGCGGCCAGTGGCAGATCCCTGACGAGTTCAGCCTGTTCTTCGGCGGCCGTGTCGCTGAGAACATCGGCTTCATGATGGAAAACAACGTGGTTGGCGGCCCTCTGGGCGGTATCGTTGCCGGCTTCAAGATGCCTATCGTATTCGACATGGGCGCAGCTAAGCTGTCCGTGATCCCGTTCCTGACCGACGCTCTGGGCGTGGCTTACGGCTACGACGAGTCCAGCACCGGTATGGTGCGTGGCATCCGCTGGATGGAACACCGTGCTGAAATCTCCGCTATGCAATATGTGGGTAACGGTGCAGGCGCTGCAACCGGCCTGGCATTCGTAGTCAAGGGCGACATGGGTTACATCAACCTGACTCGTTTTGCTCCTGACTTCGCTGCTGCTGCTGGCGCGACTTCGCCGCAACTGCGCTCCAACTTCCTGCGTATCGCTGCGACCCCAACCATGGGCGACTGGAACATGCACATCGGTGCAGCATTCACCAGCGGCACCAGCTGGACATCCGGCGGCACTGGCGGTCTGCTGACTCAAGTCGACACCAAGGCTAGCTCGCTGGACTTCCAAGCTCACGGTCAAGCCGGCGGCAAGGATCTGGGCATTTACGCAACTTACGCCCGTGCTCCTGGCACCGCAGTTGGCGCACTGGTTGGCAACGCGTACAACGCCGCCCCAAATGCACGCACTGCATGGACCATCGGCGCAGACTACAGCGTGATCCCGCACACCCTGCACCTGGGCGCAGCATACCGCGCTGCTGACAATGGCGCGCTGCTGAACAACAACGACGACGCTGTCTCCGTTGCTGCAGTGTACGACCTGACACAGAACGTAGCTCTGCACCTGAACTACTCCGCATACAGCGGTGGCGCTCGTACAGCAGCTCAGGGCAATTCCCTGACCACGTTCCTGCTGGAAGCTGCATGGTAAGTTAGCCAGAGTAGGATGGGTTGAGGCTTAGCCGAGACCCATCACACAAAAGCTGATGAAGTAATGAACAGGGGAGACTTCGGTCTCCCCTGTTTTTTTGCGCTTGTTTTTGCTTAAATTTGTTACACTGCACCTACTGAAATTGAATTGGGAGCAGCCATGAGCACCGTTACATTCGATACCTTAAAGTTCGTTGAAACACTCAAGAAAAGTGGCTTCGATGAAGAAAAGGCAAAAGGAATTACTACCGCCTATCAAGGGGCTGCGGCGGATCAAGAGTTGTTAACCAAAGTGGACCTTGAGCTAACGCTGCAGAAAGAACTCACGCCTATCAAAATGGAACTGCAAATGCACAAATATATGTTGGGCATCGTGCTGGGCGGCATCGTGGCTTTGATACTGAAAGCCTTCTTCTAAGGATAGACCAAGGCCTGTCCGCCCCATCACACAAAAGCTGATGTATAAACAGGGGAGACTTCGGTCTCCCCTGTTTTTTTTGCGCCTATTTTTTCTGCTACACTGGTCATAGAAACTTCAAGGAGGCGGACATGCAGATTACTGTTGAGCAAATAGCCGAGGAGGCTCTGGCCTTGCCAAGCGAAGCACGCGCGTTACTGGCCGATCGCTTGGTGGAGAGCCTCGATCCCGCAGAAGACGGCTATATTCGACAGCTCTGGCTAAAAGAAGCCCAGCGGCGTATTGATGAAGTGCGTAACGGTAACGTCGCAACTATCCCGGGCGAGATTGCTTTTGCCCAAGTTAGATCAGCAATCGGAAGATTGATTTACGAGTTCCATCCTGAAGCGTTGCACGAATTTCAGGAATCTGCGGTTTTCTATAACTCACAGCAACCCGGCTTGAGTGATCGTTTTATCACAGCAGTTCAATCTGCTGTCCATCATATTATTTCTTCGCCCGAAGCTGGGCTGAGTGATAGAAGGTGATGTCCGGAGATTTTTGACCAAGGTTTTCCCCTATGCCGTGTTATATACAGTTGAGCGCGATTACATTCTGTATCGTTGCGGTAATGCACTGCCATCGGGAACCAGGCTATTGGCACCATCGGATCTAGCCTGCGCAGGATGAGTTGAGGCTTAGCCGATACCCATCACACAAAATCTGATGAAGTAATGAACAGGGGAGACCCTTCGACTGGCGCTCAGGACAGGCTTAGGTCTCCCCTGTTTTTTTGCGCTTGCGCCGCCCTCCCCGTTCGGCAAGAATGCGGCTCACATGAGCACGCTGACCATCGCCACCTACAATATCCACAAGGGCTTCTCGCACTTCAATCGTCGCGTCGTGCTGCACGGCTTGCGCGAACGGCTGCGCGAGCTGGGTGCCGACATCGTGTTCCTGCAAGAGGTACAGGGCGAACACAGCGGTCACTCCAGGCGCCGCGACGATTACCCCGACGGAGCACAGCACGAATTCATCGCCGACTCGGTCTGGCCGCACCATGCCTACGGCAAGAACGCGGTGTACCAGGCCGGCCACCACGGCAACGCCATCCTCAGCCGCTTCCCCATCGTGCAATCGCAGAACAGGAATGTCTCGGCCCACCGCTTCGAGAGCCGCGGGCTGCTGCATTGCGAGATCGAACTCGCGGACGGACAGCGCGTGCATTGCCTGTGCGCACACTTCGGCCTGTTCGCGCGCGGGCGGCGTGACCAGACGCAGACCCTGATCGACCATGTGCGCGACACCGTCCCGCCGGACGCACCGCTGATCGTCGCGGGCGACTTCAACGACTGGCGCAACCAGATGAGCGCAACGCTGGCCCGCGAACTCGGCATGCACGACGTGTTCCAGCTGCATGCCGGCGCGCCCGCGCGCAGTTTTCCGGCGCGCCTGCCGCTGCTGCGGCTGGACCGCATCTACGTGAGAGGCTTCGCCGTGACACACAGCGAAGTGCATACAGGCGACGCCTGGCAAAGGCTTTCCGACCACGCGGCGCTGTCTGCGAGGCTGATGCGGCACGGCGGTGACGACGCATGAACGGCGAACATCTGGTCGACGGGAATCGCCTGACGCTGTTGCAGAACGGCACGGCCTATTTTCCGCGGCTATGCGCCGATATCGACGCGGCACGGATCTCGGTCAATCTGGAAACCTACCTCTACGCCGCAGACGACAGCGGTCGCATGATCGGCGAGGCCCTGCGACGCGCCGCCGCGCGCGGTGTCGCCGTGCGCCTGCTGCTGGACGGCTTCGGTTCGGCGGAACTGCCGCAGCGCTGGGTGGATGAGTTGCGCGCCGCCGGTGTCGAAGTGCAATGGTTCCGGCGCGCGGTCTCGCCGTTCACGCTACAGCGCAACCGCCGCCGACGGCTTTATCGCCTGCACCGCAAGCTGGCGGTGATCGACGGCGAGATCGCCTTCGTCGGCGGCATCAATATCATCGACGACATCCCCGCGCACTCGGCGCTCGTCGGGCCACGGCTGGATTATGCCGTGCGCGTGCAAGGGCCGCTGGCGGGCACGGCGCATATAACGGCGCACCATCTGTGGAACACGGTGTCTTGGGCGAACCTGCGCAGACGCGGAAAAATGCTGGCCCAAGCTGCGACCCAGCCAACGGGCGATGCCGCCGTCTCGCTGCTGCTGCGCGACAACCTGCGCCACCGGCGCGACATCGAGCGCGCCTACCGGCGCGCGATCTCCGGTGCGCGCAGCGAGATCGTGATCGCCAACGCCTATTTCCTGCCGGGCCGCGCGTTCCGCCGTGCGCTGGTCGCCGCCGCCGCGCGCGGCGTCCGCGTCGTGCTGCTGTTGCAGGGAAGAGTGGAATATTGGGTGCAGCATTACGCGACGCAGGCGCTGTACGACCGCCTGCTCGCCGCCGGCATCGAGATCTACGAATACCGCGCCAGCCACCTGCACGCCAAGGTCGCGGTCGTGGATGGCGCATGGGCCACGGTCGGCTCGTCCAACATCGACCCGTTCAGCCTGCTGCTGGCGCGCGAAGCGAATCTGGTCGTGCAAGATGCCGGGTTCGCACGGGAGCTGCGCAACAGCCTCTACACCGAAATCGACCGACACGGACAACGCGTGGACCGCAGCGCAAGGGGCTTCTGGGCCCGCGCGCTGGCGCGCCTGAGCTACGGCCTGATCCGCCTGCTGGTAAGCCTGCTCGTCCTGCCGAAGAAACGGAACGAATGACCGCCGCCTCGCGGTGATATTCATGCGCCGCACGTCCAACCGGGCGGGGGCGCCCAAGACAAACCGTCCGCATTGTCGCATTTGCAACACCCCCTCCCGCCGCATTCCCCGCCAAACAAGGCTTTCCCGTCCGGGCCCGTTTATTGCTGCTGAATCCACATTTATTTCAAATGGAGTCAGCACATGAATACCGATTTCGAAACCATTCTTTCCGGACTGCAAGACGGCAGCGTCATCCCCTACCTCGGTGCGGGCGCACTTAACGGCGTGATCGACCCGGCCACCGGCCATGCCATTCCCGCCGACAGCGACAGCCTGATCCTCGCGATGAACAACGGCCAGCCGATGGCGCCCAAGCTGATGTACGAATTTCCGCGCGCGGCGATGAACGTGGAGCTGAAACGGGGCCGCTCGGCGGTGAACAAGTTTCTCGACAAGACCTATCGCGACACGCAATGGAGCACCTCCGCGCTGCACGCCTGGCTGGCGCAGCAGAAACTGCCCTACCTCATCGACACCAACCGCGACACGCAATTGCAGCAGCAATACGCATCCACGCCGCACACGCTGATCGTCGGCATCGCGCGCATGTCCGGCAAGGAATACCGCTTCCGCATCTTCAACTACGACGGCACGGCTTATTCGGCCATCGAGCAGGAAGCGGTGGACACTACCCTGCCCATCCTGTTCAAGCCGCTGGGCACGCCGCTGCCGGAATCGAACTACATCGCGTCGGACGCCGACTTTGTCGATTACATCACCGAGCTGATGGGCGGCTTCGCCATCCCCTCCTTCGTCAAACGCCTGCGCCAGAACAAGCGCTACCTGCTGATCGGCCAGCGCCTGAACCGCGACACCGACCGCATGGTGTTCTCCGACATCATTTTCGGCGCGGGCAAACCTGCCGGCTGGGCGCTGATCCCGCATCCGACCGACAAGGAGAAACGCTATCTGGAGAAGCTCAACATCGAGATCGTGAATGCGGACGTGGCGGACTTCCTCACTGCCGCGCAAAACTGGAACGGCACGCTGGAGACGGCATGACGCATCCTGCGACATGGGACGAAGCCCGCCATGCACTAGGCATGGCGGAGATGGACGACACCCATCGCGAGTTCATCGCGCAGGTGGCAGCGCTCATCGCGGCCAGCCCGGCGGAGTTTCCCGCGCTATTTCAGGCGCTGGTCAACCATACGCGCGCCCACTTCACCGAAGAAGGCCACTTGATGCGCGCCTCCAAATACAAAGGCCTGCCGGAACACGAGAGCGAACACCATCGCGTGCTGGGCGAATTGCTGCAACTCAACCGCAGCCTCAAGCGCGGGCATTTGCCGCTGGTGCGCGCCTATGTAAAGGAAGGGCTGATGGATTGGTTCGACACGCATGTCGCGATGATGGATGCCGCATTGGCGATGCATCTGAAGAAAGATCTCCCTCTTTTGTCGTAAACGCAACAAGCACTCCATGCCGTTCCATTCCATACACAAGAGTTGAGCGCCGAAAAATAAAATTTCCTTACAAAACATTGTATTGAGATTTACCCCCATCTGGCACACAGTTTGCACATGACAAGACATGACCAACATGAATCAGGAGACCAGCATGATCAACCTCACCCCCAACGCAATCTCCGCCGTGGAGAAATTCATCAAGGGCGCTGACACGCCCGTGGCCGGCCTGCGCATCGCCATCTCCGGCGGCGGCTGCTCCGGCTTCCAGTACGGCATGTCGCTGGAAGAAACCAAAAACGAAGACGACACCGTGCTGGAATACGGCGCGGTCACGCTGCTGGTCGATCCGCTCTCCGCCCCCTTGCTCGAAGGCGTGACCGTCGATTTCGTCGACAGCCTGAACGGCAGCGGCTTCAAATTCGAAAACCCGAACGCCAGCTCAAGCTGCGCGTGCGGTTCTTCTTTCTCTGCTTAACGATCAAGGAGCGCACCATGTGGGACTACTCGGACAAAGTTAAAGAACACTTCTTTCAACCGCGTAACGCAGGCGTACTGGAAGGCGCGAACGGCGTGGGCGACGTCGGCTCGATCTCCTGCGGCGACGCGCTGCGCCTGATGCTCAAGGTGGAACCGGAGACCGACATCATCCTCGACGCGCACTTTCAGACCTTCGGCTGCGGCTCGGCCATCGCCTCTTCTTCCGCGCTGACTGAGATGATCAAGGGCAAGACGCTGGATGAAGCGCTGAAGGTGAGCAATCAGGACATCGCCGATTACCTCGACGGCCTCCCGCCGGAAAAGATGCACTGCTCGGTGATGGGGCGCGAGGCGCTGCAAGCCGCCGTCGCCAACTATCGCGGCGAGGAGTGGAGCGACGACCATGAGGAAGGCGCGCTGGTGTGCAAGTGCTTCGCCATCGACGCGGTGATGATCGAAGACACCATACGCGCGAACAACCTCAGCTCGGTGCAGGACGTGACCAACTACACCAAGGCCGGCGGCGGCTGCTCGTCCTGCCACGAAGGTATCGAAGAGATATTGGTGAAGGTGATGAGCGAACGCGGCGAGGCATTCAAGCCCGGCACACCGTCTAAGGAAGAAGCCAAGCCTGCCGGCATGACCAATCTGCAACGCATCCGCAAGATCGAGGCGGTGCTGGAATCCGTGCGCCCGCAACTGAAGCGCGACGGCGGCGACATCGAGTTGCTGGATGTGGACGGCAAGACCATCTACGTCAGCATGACCGGCGCGTGCGCGGGCTGCCAGATGGAGGCGCTGACTTTGCAGGGCATCCAGCAGAAGCTGATGGAAGAACTGAAAGAGTTCATCAAGATCGTGCCGACCAAGGCGGGTGCGTTGAGCAGGGCGAGCTGCCACGTGTGATTTGTAGGGTGGGCACGTTTTATGTGCCCACGCGGCTGAGCAAAATATTCCGTAACGCGTGGGCACAAAAACGTGCCCACCCTACGCCAGATAAGGAGCAATAAATGACCGGCATCTATTTCGACAACAACGCAACCACACGAGTCGATCCCGCCGTGGTGGAAGCCATGCTGCCGTATTTCACCGAGCAGTTCGGCAACCCCTCGTCGATGCACAGCTTCGGCAACAAGGTCGGGCTTGCGATCAAGAAGGCGCGCATGCAGGTGCAGGAGCTGCTCGGTGCGGAACACGATTCCGAGATCATCTTCACCTCTTGCGGCACTGAGTCGGATTCCACCGCGATCCTCTCCGCGCTGAAGGCACAACCGGAACGCAAAGAGATCATCACCACCACGGTCGAGCATCCGGCCATCCTCACCTTGTGCGCATGGCTGGAGAAGGATGGTTACAAGGTGCATTACCTCAAGGTGGACGGCAAGGGCCGCCTCGATCTGGACGAATACAAGAAGCTGCTCGGCGACCAGACCGCCGTGGTTTCGGTGATGTGGGCGAACAACGAGACCGGCACCTTCTTTCCGGTGGTCGAGATGGCCGAACTGGCGAATGCCGCCGGTGCGATGTTCCACACCGATGCGGTGCAGGCCGTGGGCAAAGTGCCGCTGAATTTGAAAGACACGAAGATAGACATGCTCTCCGTGTCCGGTCACAAGCTGCACGCGCCCAAGGGCGTGGGCGTGCTGTACCTGAAGCGCGGCGTGCGCTTCCGTCCGCTGCTGCGCGGCGGTCATCAGGAACGCGGCCGCCGTGCGGGGACCGAGAACACAACGTCGATTGTTGGTTTGGGAAAAGCGGCAGAAATGGCGATGGAGGCGATGGCCTTCGAGAACACCGAAGTCGCACGTCTGCGCGACAAGCTGGAAGCGGGCATCCTCGCGAAAGTGCCGCGCTCCTTCGTTACCGGCAACCCGGATGATCGCCTGCCCAACACCAGCAACATCGCGTTCGAGTTCATCGAGGGCGAGGCGATTCTGCTGCTGCTGAACAAGTTCGGCATCGCCGCGAGTTCTGGTTCCGCCTGCACCTCGGGTTCGCTGGAGCCGTCTCACGTGATGCGCGCGATGGGTATTCCTTATACCGCCGCTCACGGCACGGTGCGCTTCTCGCTCTCGCGCTACAGCACCGAGGCCGAAGTGGACCGCGTGATCGCAGTCGTGCCGGAGATCATCGCGCAACTGCGCAAGCTGTCGCCTTACTGGGATGGCGACGGCCCCGCAGCCGAACCGGAGAAGGCATTCGCGCCGACGTACGCATAAGGCATACATCATGTCCCGCACCATCATCATCGACGACACCACCCTGCGCGACGGCGAACAGACCGCCGGGGTGGCGTTTACGCTGGATGAGAAGCTTGACATCGCGCGCCAGCTGGACGCGCTGGGCGTGCCGGAGCTGGAAGTCGGCATCCCGGCGATGGGCGACGAGGAGCGCGACAGCATCAACGCTGTAGCTTCGCTGGGCCTCAAGGCGAAGCTGGTCGTGTGGAACCGCATGTGCCTGAAAGACCTCAAGGCTTGCGAGCAGGTCGATGTGCAGATGATGGACTTGTCCATCCCGGTGTCGGACATCCACCTGAAAAAGAAACTCGGGCGCGACCGCCAATGGGTGCTCGACACCATCCACGACATCGTGCCGCGCGCCTTTCACTTCGGGCGCGACATCATCGTCGGCTGCGAAGATGCTTCGCGCGCCGATCCCGAATTCATGCTGCAAGTGGCCGAAGCCGCACAGGACGCGGGCGCGCAGCGCATCCGTTTCGCCGACACGCTGGGCGTGATGGAACCTTTCGGCGTGCACAAAGCCATCGCCGCATTGCGCGCCGCCTGCGATCTGGAGATCGAGATGCACGCGCACGACGACCTCGGCCTCGCTACCGCCAACAGCCTCGCCGCCGCGGTGGCGGGTGCGACGCATATCAACACCACGGTGAACGGACTGGGCGAACGCGCGGGCAACGCGCCGCTGGAAGAAGTCGCGCTGGGTTTGAAAAAACTCTACGGCATGGATACCGGCATCGACCTCACGCACTTCACCGATTTGTCGAAGCTGGTTGCAAGCGCATCGGGCCGCCCCGTTCCCTGGCAGAAGAGCGTCGTGGGCGAAGGCGCGTTCACGCACGAGGCGGGCATCCACGTCGACGGCCTGCTGAAGGACCCGGACACCTATCAGGGTTTCGATCCCGTCGAGGTCGGCCGCCGCCACAAGCTGGTGGTCGGCAAGCATTCCGGCGCACACGGCATCATCGCCGCCTACGCCACGATGGGGCTGAACCTCAGCCAGGCCGAGGCGCGCGCGCTGCTGCCGGACATCCGCAGCTTCGCCGAACGCGCCAAGCGTTCGCCGGCGGATCAGGAACTGCTGTTTCTTTACCAACGCTACATCGGGCGCAGCCAGCCCGGCGCGGCGCATTAGGAGAACGGCATGGAAGACGTGATGACCGCCGAGATCGCAATGTCAAAACCCGCACAACCGTCGCTGCTGAGGCTGCTGCGCGAAGACGTGAGCTGTGTGTTCCAGCGCGACCCCGCCGCGCGTTCGCGCTTCGAAGTGCTGACCACCTATCCCGGCGTGCACGCGATCCTGATGCAGCGCATTGCACACCGGCTGTGGAAATTCGGCCTGCGCTATCTCGCCCGTCTCGTCTCATGGTTCGCGCGCCTGCTCACCAACATCGACATCCATCCGGGTGCCACCATAGGCCGTCGCTTCTTCATCGACCACGGTGCGGGCGTGGTGATAGGCGAGACCGCCGAGATCGGTGACGACGTGACGCTGTATCACGGTGTGACGCTGGGCGGCACGACCTGGAACAAGGGCAAGCGCCATCCAACGCTGGGCGACGGCGTGGTGGTCGGCGCGGGCGCGAAAATCCTCGGCGCGATCACGCTGGGCGAACAGGTGCGCGTCGGCGCGAATTCGGTGGTAGTCAAGGATGTCCCGTCGCACCGCACCGTGATCGGCATCCCCGGCAGGATCGTGCTGCGCACCGAAGAAGCGGATGCGAACAACATCTACGGCATCAACCTGGACCATCACCTGATCCCCGACCCGGTCGGTCGCGCCATCGCTTGCCTGATGGAACGCATCGAGGTGCTGGAAGGGAAGTTGAACAAGCGCGGTGAAGCGGTGGACGGGCAGTGCCACACCTGCGATGCGGACGATTTATGCGGCACGGAAGTGGCGCGCCAATTGAGGAAAGCATGATGGATCTGCTGGATTTCGATCAAACCGAGTTGTACTTCGACGAACCGCTGGCGCTGGATGTTTCACATCTGCTGGAGCAAGCGGCGGATACCTACGGCAGCGAAGCGGCGGAAAGCTTTTTGCTGCGCGCCAACCTGATAGCGCCGCAGCATCTGATGGTGCTGGTCGCGCTGTATCGCTATTACTTCTACCAGCATCGCCTCGAAGACGCATTGCTGGTGGCGGAGAGCGCGCTGGCCGTGGTCGGGCGGCGGCTGGAGTTCCCCGACACCTGGGTGTATCTGCGCGAGGCCAACGTCGGCGCGGGCGTGATGCGCTCAATGGGACTGGTGCGCTTCTACCTGATGGTGCTCAAGGCCGCGGGCTACATCAACCTGCGCCTCGGCCATCTCGAAACCGGAAAAGCGATGCTGGAAAAATTGGTGCAACTGGACAGCCACGACCGCATCGGCGGCAAGGCCTTGCTGGAAGTGCTGTATCACACGATGAACGAAGACGATCTGCAAAGGAGAGCATGATGGACGAACTGACCCTGGACGAAGCGATGGAGGAGCTGGTCTCCGCCGAAGATTTTCTCACCTACTTCGGCATCGAATTCGATCCCTCGGTGGTGCATGTGAACCGCCTGCATATTCTGCAGCGCTATCACAACTATCTCGCCAAAACGACCCTGCCCGACGTGGAGGCCGCGCGCCGAGTGATCTACGCGACGCTGCTGCAGCAGGCGTACCAGGATTTCGTAAAGTCCGACGCGCTGACCGAAAAGGTGTTCAAGGTGTTCCACATGCACGAGCCACAAACGAAGTTCGTGCCGGTCAGCTCGATTACGGTGAACAAAGCGGGGGCGTGATGGACATTCTGCCCCGTCATTCCGGCGCAGGCCGGAATCCAGTCGAATCAGACAGCCCGCGCAGCGGACAAAGCCTGAATGCTGTCCCGCTACGCGGGGAATATTTTGTCTATCTGGATTCCGGCCTGCGCCGGAATGACGACAGAGGATAAGCCATGCTGCCTAAATACGAATTCGGCGACGAAGTCCGCATTATCCGCAACGTGCGCAACGACGGCACCTATCCGGGCGTGCCCACCGGCACGCTGCTGATCCGTCGCGGCAGCACCGGCTTCGTCATCAACGTCGGCACCTTCCTGCAGGACCAATTGATCTACACCGTCAACTTCCTCGACCAGGACAAGATCGTCGGCTTCCGCGAAGAGGAGCTGATCGCAATCGATGAGCCCTGGACGCCCAGCAAATACGAGAGCCGCGAGAAAGTGCGCAGCAAAGTCACGCTGGCCGTGCGCGGCGAAGTTCGCGCCGCGCCGGGGATGGAAGGCGAAATATTGAAGGTGCTGCGCGACGAAACAGGCGGCGTGCAGTATCAAGTCATCTTTCACGATCATGTGCTGCAAGTGCCGGAGTCGGCGCTGGAAGCGGTGCATGTCTACGACGACGAGGAGAAAGAACATGCCTGATGTAATCGACAGCGGCGTCGCCTACCTCGCACTCAAGGCCGCGCAGAAAATCTACGGCAAGATTCCGGATGCGTTGCAACCATCCGAATTCGAGCGCGTGCAGAACATGGCGCAGCAGCAACACGAACTCGAAACGCGTGTGCTGGCCGCGCCCGAGGCGCGGGATGCGATGGTGCCGCCCGCCACGCTACAGGCCGCGATGCAGGAAATACGCGGACGCTATCCCAACGAGGACGATTTCGCCGACGACCTTGCGCGCAACGGCCTCGACGAAGCCGGTTTCGCCAAAGCGCTGGAACGCGAACTCAAGGTCGAAGCCATCCTGGAAAAAGTCGCCACGCGCGCGGCCAACGTCAGCGACATCGATGTCGAACTGTATTACCAGTACCACCCCGACCAGTTCCGCCGCCCCGAAACGCGGCTGGCGCGCCACATCCTCGTCACCGTCAACGACACCATCCCCGAGAACACCCGCGATGCCGCACGCCAGCGCATCGCCGATATCGCCGTGCGTTTGCAGAAAGAACCGGAGCGCTTCGAGGAACAGGCGCTCAAACACTCCGAATGCCCCACCGCACTCGACGGCGGCAAACTCGGCGACCTGCCGCGCGGCAAACTCTTCCCGGAACTGGACAGGGCCTTATTCGAATTGAAGGCCGGCGAAGTCAGCGGCGTACTGGAATCCGAACTCGGATTCCACGTGCTGCGCTGCGACGCGATCACCGAAGCCAACGTGCTGAGCCTGGCGCAGGCTCGTCCCCATATCCGCAAACTGCTGGAACAGAAACGCAAACGTGTCTGTCAGCAGGCGTGGGTGAAGACGGTGATGGAGGGCAAGCCGGAATAGGCGGCTAAACCCTGAAGCGGCGAACGCTTTCTTTCAGCGCGTGTGAAAGGTTCACCAGCACGCCGGAGCGGCGACTGGACTCTGCCGAGGCGGCATGCGTCTGCTCGATACCCTGGGCAATCGATTCGATGCGCTTCGCGATATCGTTGCTGGCGGCAGTTTGTTCCCGCAATGCATTGACGATATACGAAACCGCCCTACCGACTTCAAGCGAGGACCGGTCCATCAATTGCACCGCTTTGTTGACGTCCTCGGTCTGGGTCGCGCCATTCAGGGCGAGCTCCTTGACGCGCTGCATGGCGCTCACCGCGGCATCCGTGGTCTGGCCGATGCCTTCGACGATACTGGAGATTTCCTGGGTCGATTTCGTGGTGAGCTCCGCCAGCTTGCGGACTTCGTCGGCGACCACGGCAAAGCCGCGCCCCTGTTCGCCCGCGCGCGCCGCCTCGATGGCGGCATTCAGCGCCAGCAGGTTGGTTTGATCGGCGATGTCCCGGATGGTCTGGACGATGCCGCTTACGCTGCCCACTTTTTTGGCCAGTTCTTCCATCGTGGCCGACGCCTCGGTCATGCGCTCGGCGACATTCTGGATCGTGCCGGTCGTGGCGGAAACCAGCTTCAGCCCTTCGCTGGCCTGCTTTTCGGATTGTGTGGAGAGGTTTCCGGCCTCGTTGGCGTTTTCCGACATGACACTGATGCTGACCGTCAGCTGCTCCACCGCCGCGGCGATGGCTTCAACCGCCGCACTTTGGTCTTCTGCGGATTTCGACAGGCGCGCGGCATCGTCCTGCAAACCTTCGCTTTCGTGCACCACGGAATCGGCGCTGGAGACGGAATTGCCGATCAGCTGGTGGATGTGCGACTGCATCTCCCGCATCGCGGCAATGATGCTGGTGTTGTCGCCGGGGCGGACGGTCACCTGCTGTGTCAGGTCGCCATCGGCGATCCGCCGCAACGTGGTCGCGGCATAAGCGGGTTCGCCGCCGATCAGTTTGAAAATGCCGCGCGCCACGAACACTGTGATCGCGGTAACCATCAGGAAGCTGATCAGGCCGAGCACAATGGAAAAATTGCGCGAACTGTCGAAGCCGGCGACAAGCTCGAGTCTGCTGCTGGCTGCGCCTTCCTCGGAAGTCTTGACCACGCCGAGCAGATCCTCCCTGACTGCGCGCCATGCGGGCGTTTCCCTGGCGACGAGCAGACTCATGGCTTCGGCATTCTTCTGCTCGTTGACCATTTGGAGGATCTGATCCTGCAGCGGCAGCCATTGTTCGATATTGCGCTTCAGCCGGGCGGTGATCTCGGTGCTGCCGGGCGTTTTCGCGACCGGGGATACCAGCTTGTCGGTTTCCTGGCTGAATGATTTTCTGGCTGCAGCCAGGTTGTCGTAGGCCTTCCTATTGGCGGGATCGAGCAGGATGTTGCGCAATGCCTGCCCCATCTGCAAACCGTGGGCATAGGATGCGGTGGCCGAGCGGTTCAGCGCGATCTTCTCATCGACGAAACTGAGCAGTACGGCCTTGCTCTGGTAGGCATGCCAGATGGATGAGATGGCCAGAACGGCGATGCCCGTTGCGCTGATCAGCGCGAGCAGCCACAGACGAGTTTTGAGTGAGAGATTGTTTAGCATAGTTTTGGGTGTCGTTTGAATAAAACAAAATAAATGCTATTGCGCTTCCCGGCTTCGCAATCGCCCCGACTGCTTTATATTATTACCGACGAAAAATATCCAGTGGCAGATACGGGGAATACTTTAGGTCTGTGGAAGTGAAATGTACCGGAGCCGAGTTGTTTTGACTATCCGCGCAGATTCTACGATTTGCCTGTCAGTTTAATCAGCGCCCGTGCCTGTCCCTCGCATGACCGGAGAGTGTTCGCATCCAGCGCCTTCAGCCATTCCTCGGGCATCTCCTCCAGCCCATACAACGCCCCCGCCAGCATCCCCGCGATCGCGCCGGTGGTGTCGGCGTCGCCGCCGCGGTTGACCACATCGATCAGGCAGCCGCGGAAGTCGTCGGTGTCGAAGAAGCTCTGGAACACGGCTTGCAGCGTGTCGGCGACATAGCCGCTGGGGTTCTGGCTCTGGCGCACGGCGCGGAACTTGAATTCAGGATGGCGCGCGGCGAGCGGATGCGCGTGTTGGTGTAGCAGGTCGTTCTTGGTCGCACCGCGCAATGCGTCCTGCACCATGAGCACCAGCGTTTCGCAGGCGGCGTCGGACAGCGCGCAGTGGTGGGTGACATGAGCCTGCGCGCGGCAAGCGACGCGCACCGCATCTTCGCTCTGGCCGAGAGTGGCGAGCGAGACCGGCAGCACGCGCATCGCAGCACCGTTGCCGGCATCGTGGTCGGAGTATGGCGCGTGCGGTTCGCCGGTCTTGCGGAATTGCAACAGGTTGCGCCGCACGGTGTTGCCGATGTCCACGGGCTTGGCGCGCATCCAGGCGTCGAAGGCCTGCGCCGCGGCGAGCGCATCCACCCTGCCCTGCGCGAGGATGGACTCGCCGAGTGCGAGCGCCATTGTGGTGTCGTCGGTGACTTGTCCGGGTTTGAGATGCAGCCAGCCGCCGCCGATCAGGTTGGCATGCGTGCCGTATTGCACGGCGATCTCGCGCGGCGTCATAAATTCCACCGTGGAGCCTAGCGCGTCGCCGATGGCGAGACCTAGGTAGGAGGCGATGGCGCGATCGGTGATGGTCATGAGGTAGCAAGGATATTGCTGGTTTCTACCCCCATCCTAACCTTCCCCCTGCAAGGGGGAAGGAACATATACCCTCCCCCTTGCAGGGGGAGGGCTAGGGAGGGGGTAGATACGCAAGACATACTCAATCCAATGACCAACCGGGCTGCATCGCTTATTCTTCCGGCCCGAAGCATTTCAAATAATCAGTGCAGACTTGGCAGCTCGGCGCGCGGCAGGCGTTGATGCCTTCCTTTTCGCACAGTTGCTTGTAGAGGAATTTTTTCCACTTCATGTCGTGGATGTTTTTTGCGGCCAGCGTGGGGAAATTCTGCGTCATCAACTGGCTGAGAAATGTGCGCGACCACAGGCCTAAGTCCTGCCACAGATGGTCGCTGGCCATGCAGGCCGCGGTGACGATTTCGGCCATCCATTCTTCCGAGCCGTCCTTGAAGGCGCGGTGTTCGAGCAGCAGCGCGAGCACGTCGTCGCGCTCCAGCGCGCGCGGGTCGGCAATCTGCCCGGCATGACGCACGACCAGTTGCATGCCGGGGAAGTGGCGCAACAGCAATGCGGCGAACGCCGCTTCATCCAATCCCAACCCCGGCGGCAGCGCGCCGATGCCGCCGGTCTGACTGACGATCATCTGCGCGAACAGCTCGTCGTTTGGCAAGCCCGCTACGTTAGCCATCAGTTCGGCGTACAGAGACGTTCCCGCCGTGGGCGGTACAGGGTTGAGAAAAGGGCGTTCGAACTTCATGGCTGTTCAGGCCTTGACGACGATGTCGCCGCCCAGCACTTGCGCCTGGCAGGCGAGACGGTGATCGCGTCCGGCCATGTTTTCCTGCAACACCTTGTCTTCCAGCACCGAGCGCTCGCTCATGTGCTCCATGCCGCTGACGATGCGCACCATGCAGGTGCAGCATTCGCCTTCGCGGCAGCCGTAGGTGATGCCCGCGCCGATCTTCTCGGAGATTTCGATCAGGCGCGTGCCGGCGGGAACGCTGACGGTGATGCCGAGTTTTTCGAAGGTAACGTTAGACTTAGGCATGGTTGCTCTCCTCTGGAGTGGAACAAGGTGTTGCATGATGTCCCTTGGGGCAGGCCTCGATGCTACCGTCCGGCTTGGCGTCGTTCAGGCCTATCCATGCATGCACCGCCCCGGCATCGAACCCGACACGGAATACGCCGTCCGCCTCCATCAAGGGACGACGGATCAGCAGCGGGTCGGCCAGCATCATGTTCAACGCCTCGATTTCGCTGAATACGGTTGGAATCACTTCACCGGATTTCACGCGCGGCGATGCGGGGTTGAACCATTGCGCGACCGGCAGTTCGCCGAAGAAGGCGCGCAATCGTTCGGCGCTCCATTTTTCGGTCAGCAGGTTCTTCGCCAGCACGGTGTGGCCGGATGCGGCCAGCCACACCTTCTGCTTCGTGTTGTTACCGCAGCCGGGCTTTTCATAGAAGTGGATGGTTGCCATGGTCTCTCCCCTCAGGCCGCCAGCGGGATGCCGGTGAGCGAGCCGGGCGGATTCAGCGCCACGCCGTCTTCGCTCAGGATCGCGCCTTCGATCGGGCAGATGGCCGCGCACTGCGGCGTTTCGAAGTCGCCCGCGCACTCGGTGCATTTGTTCGCGTCGATCAGAAAATGCGGCTTCGCCTCGAAGATCGCTTTGCTCGGGCACAGCGGCTCGCAAGCGCAGCAGTTGGTGCAGGATTCGATGATTTCGAGTGCCATGTTTGCTCCTAAATAAATTTGCCGGCTATTTGTCCACCCTTTTTAAAGGGGGGATAGGGGGGTTTTCAGCGGACGGCATTATCTCCGCGCTTCTCAAATCCCCCTCAGTCCCCCTTTAAAAAGGGGGAAGTGGTTGCGCTGCTCTTCAGGATTAAGCCACTTTCTGCTGCTCGACGACTTTCGCCTCCAACTTCCCCGCCGCGCGCATCTCTTCGTAGACAGCCATCACCGCGTCCTCGATGGCTTCCATCGCGTGTTCGCCGTTGGGCTGGATGCCTGCGGCTTCCAGCGGCCCCCAGGGTTCGTAGCCGACCTTGCTGCACAGCACCGCCTCGCAGCCGGCCAGTTCGCGTATGGTCACGTCCAGCGCGCTCTCGCCGTCGCCGCAGGTGTCGCCGCCCTCGCAATAGGGAATCGTGCGGCGGTGGCCGATGAAGCGCACGCCTGCGCCGGAGGCTTCATAGATCAGGAACTCGCTCGCGTGGCCGAAGTGTTCGTTGATGACGCCGCCGCCCTTGGTGGCGACCGCCATCAGCACCGGACGCGATTCTTGTTTCTGCTTGATGCCCGAAATGCTCACGAGCTGCGCCTTGCTCTCCTTCGCGAGGCGCTTGCTTTCCATTTCCTCGTTGATCGCCGCGTGCACCTCGGCGCGCATCTTCATCGCCTCGGCGTAGTCGATGTCCATCGCCTCGATCTTGTCGATGGTGAATTCCGCGCCGCGATCTTCGCCCAGCAGCCCGACCGCGTCGGCGCGGCACTGGCGGCAATGGCGCATCATGTTCATGTCGCCCGCGCAGGCGTCCTGCAGGGCTTGCAGCTCTTCGTTGGTCGGGCCGCGCTGGCCGGTGAGGCCGTAGTAGGTGCCGTGTTCCGCTTCGGAAATCAGCGGCATCACGTTGTGCAGGAACGCGCCCTTGGCCTTGACGATCTTGGACACTTCTTCCAGATGCTTGTCGTTCACGCCGGGGATCAGCACCGAATTCACCTTCACCAATATGCCCTTGGCGACCAGCATCTCCAGCCCCTTCTGCTGCTGGGCGATAAGAATCTCGGCGGCCGCGCGGCCCTTGATGCGCTTGTTGTTCCAGAAGATCCACGGATAAATCTGCGCGCCCACGTCGGGATCGACACAGTTGATGGTGATGGTCACGTGGTCGATGTTGTAGCTCGACATCTCCTCGACGTTCTCCGGCAACGCCAGGCCGTTGGTCGAGACGCACAGCTTGATGTCGGGCGCCTGCTCGGACAGCTTGCGGAAGGTCTCGAAGGTGCGTGCCGGATTCGCCAGCGCATCGCCGGGACCGGCAATGCCCAGCACCGTCATCTGCGGGATGGTCGCCGCGACGGCCAGCACTTTCTTCACCGCCTGTTCCGGCTTCAGCACCTCGGACACCACGCCGGGGCGCGACTCGTTCGAGCAATCGTATTTGCGGTTGCAGTAGTTGCACTGGATGTTGCAGGCCGGGGCGACCGCCACATGCATGCGGGCGAAGTAGTGATGCGCCTCTTCGGAATAGCAGGGATGGTTCTTCACCTTGTCGCGGATGTGATCCGGCAGGTGGCCCATCTGGTCGTCGGTCGAACCGCAGGAACCGGAGGAACATCCTCCCTTGGGTGCTTCTGATACGGCGTTATTGATTACGGGTAATTGCACGATTTGTCCTCCGCTAAGGTCTGGCTGACTAGGAGCAAACAGCGTGCCCATCCGGCCACCTTAGCTAACTCATTGTTTTACAAGAGTCGTAGCAGGGGGATGTATCGCACTGTTGCAAATAACACATGACAGCGCGGACGGGTTGTGGCGAAGACGACAAAATCGGAAAGCCTTCTTGATTCAAGTGGCGGGTTGAACAAGGCCGCCATCGTTTTCCATGGGGTGGCGCTGTATTTGCTTGTACACAGGCATGAACATAAATTCGACAGCCGGACGTAGCACCCCATGAAACATCACCTCGATTGGTCGTCCTACGAAACCGCCGGGCAAGGCGACGCCTATGCCGGCATTCCCGCCACCGGCGGCGATTTCGCCAAAGCCGTCGCCGTGTGCATAGGCGACAAGCAATGCCAGCGCAAACCCAAAGGCGTGATGTGCCCCAGCTTCCGCGCCACCGACGACCCCGCGCATTCGCCCGGCGGCAGAGTGAAAGTGCTCAAGGCCGCGCTGAACGGCGAACTTGGGGAAACCGCCTTCGCCGGCAAGGAACTGGCCGAGGCGATGGAACTCTGCGTCGGCTGCAAGGGCTGCAAACGCGAATGCGCCAACCAGATCGATATGGCCGCGATCAAGATCGAGTATCAGGCGCAGCGCAATGCGCGGCTGGGCGTGTCCTGGCGCGACAGACTGGTCGCAAGCCTGCCCGAGCAACTGCAACACCGGCAGTTCGTGCGCAGCCTGATCCGCTGGCGCAACCGCGCGCCGTGGCTGGCGAAGCTGGGTGAAACATTTTTCGGGATTGCGGCGGGGCGTAAGTTGCCGGAACCGGCTGCTGTGGCATTCAACGCGAATAATTCATCAGGGCAAAGTCCGCTCCTTCCCCCTTGCAGAGGGGTTGAGTCTTTGAGTGGCAACATTTCTACCCCCACCCTAACCCTCCCCCTACATGGGGGAGGGGATGCGAACGTCATCCTCTTCATCGACACCTTCGCCACCCACTTCGAGCCCGAAATCGCTCATGCCGCGCATCAAGTGCTGAGCGCCGCAGGCTATAACGTCACCACCTTGCAACCGCCCGCAGACGACGAAGAGCCGGAGCGCGCGCTGTGCTGCGGACGCACTTACCTGTCGCTGGGGCAAGTCGAGGCGGCGCGGCGCGAAGCGCAACGCATGCACAGAGCGCTACGCCCGGCTCTGGCCGCAGGCACGCCCATCGTCGGGCTGGAGCCCTCGTGCATCCTGTCGCTGCGCGACGATCATTTGAAATTGGGCTTGGGCGAAGAGGCTATCGCGCTATCGAAGCAGGTCTATCTGTTCGAGGAATTCATCGCGCGCGAACACGACCGCAAACGCTTCACGCTCGAATTCAAACCGCTGCCGCCCGGCAAGACGCTGGTGCACGGACACTGCCACCAGAAAGCCGTCGGCGCGATGAAGTCGCTGCGCAAAGTGCTGCGACTGATTCCCGAATTCGAGTTCGAATTCATCGAAGCAAGTTGTTGCGGCATGGCGGGCAGCTTCGGACTGGAGGCCGAGCACGCCGCCATCTCCATGCAGATGGCCGAACTCGATCTGCTGCCCGCCCTGCGCGCCGCGCCCGATGCGGCCATCCTCGCCAACGGCTTCTCCTGCCGCCACCAGATTAGCGAAGGCGCGGACCGGAAAGCGTTTCATGTCGCGCTGCTGCTGCGCGATGCGCTCAAAGGGACGGCAAATAATTCATAGGCCGGACACCGGGCGCTCGCTCTTGCCGGAAAGCCGGTAAACCTTGTACTCGGCTCGCCTCAGGGCATCGGGCGATTCCGGATCTGGCTCGAACACGCTTTCGACATAAGCCAGATCGATCTCGAATGCTGCCGTATAGAGTCTGGCGATTTCTTCATCCACCCCCGCGGCCTGGCTCAATGTCGCATCTTCCGCCGCATCTTCTATCGTCAGCAGAAACACCCCGGCGTTCTTCGGCACCAGCCGCCCCAATTGCGCCACATACAGACCCCGCACGTTTTCCGGCAAGGCCGTCAGCGCCGCCCGGTCATAGACGGTGTCGAATATCCCGATGTCGTCGGCATTCAACGCAAAGTAATCCCCGCACAGGATGCAGAGCTTGCCGTGACTCCACAGAGTGAACTGTCCCGCTTGCCGTTTCACCGGCTGCAAACCGTTCTCCCGAAAAAAATCCTCCACCGCGACGGGGCTCAACTCGACGCCCAGAACTTCATGCCCCTGTTGCGCGAGCCAGATCATATCCAGGCTCTTGCCGCAAAGCGGGACGAACACACGGCTGCCGTGCACCAATTTCAGGCTGGGCCAGAACCGGCTCAGCAACGGGTTGACCTCGCTCTGGTGAAAATCGGTACGACGCTCGCGCCAGCATTGCAGCCAGAGCTGGTTGTCGCCATCGCAACGGCCCGGCTCCTCCGCAACGACGGGTTCGGCTTCTACAGCAGGATGCGACTCGGTGGTTTTTCTCATTGAAAGGATCATGCACCATGAAAACGTTCTGATCGAACAGGCACAAAACTTTGCGAGAGCAGTATGCGAATCGAAGAAGCAAGCGCGAAAAGATATGCCGCGATTGCGTGGGGTTGATTAATTATTCGGCGTTCGAGGGTAACACGGTTTTACAGTTCGGCTCTGCCGCCCACAGTGAGACACCGCCCGCATCCAGATAAACCAGATAGGTCCGCAGATCGAATTCCAGTTGCGCGTAATCCGGCGCCATGTGGCGGCACAACTGATAGAACGCCTTGTCGTGCTCCCGCTCCTTGATGTGCGCCAACTCGTGCACAGCTATCATGCGCAGAAACTCCGGCGGCATCTCTTTGAACACCGCCGCGACGCGTATCTCGCGCTTGGCCTTGAGGTTGCCGCCCTGCGTGCGCGAGATGCTGGTGTGCATGCCCAGCGCGTTCTTGAGGTGCAGCCTGCCGTCGAACGCCACCCGGCTCAACTGCCCCGCGTTGCGCAGATACTCGCTCTTGAGCTCCAACACATAGTCGTACAGCGCCTTGTCCGTGCGCACCTCATGCGCCTGCGGATACTTCTGCAACAACAGCCCGGCGAGCTTGTCCTGTGCGATCAGTTGCCGCACTTGCGCGACCAACGCGGCGGGGTAGCCGGCGAGGTAATCGGGAGGAGGTTTGGGGCGCATGGGGCGGTGAGGGAATGCCATTAGAGGCTATTGATTCTAAGAGTCCCTGAATCTATAAGAAAGCGTAAACGTTTGAATTTACATTCCTGTGCGGCTTTTCATGCAGCCTAGTAAATGAAGGATTAGATATCATCGTCAAAAATTAGCTGATTAGACCTTGAGCCTTTAAATAATGTCCATGCGCCCGCTCCGTTGCATTGAGTCTCGACTATTGGATTAGAAGGCCGCAGTAGTAATGCTCCAGTATAGTGAGAAAAATGATCGGCAAAATCGTTTAACACGACACAACTTTCACTTGGCTTGAAGAATGCCAAATAAAAGGTAAACGAACGTAGGTGAACTGCCCTCAGGAGCTTCTCGCCAACACCGTGCACGCGAAAAAAGATGTGCCCAACACGATTCATCGTAGGTTTAAAAAAGACTGGGCAATCCGCAGGAGCATTGGCGCTGAGCTCTTCCTCAGGCACTTCTTCAGGATATGAAAGCTGAAGGAAAAGTTGGACTGATTTCCCAAGTGTGGAGCTTTCACCCATGATGTAGGGAAGCATAACGTCTAGGGCATAGAGATCTCGCGAGTTATGTACTCTTGCCGAGTTGAAGCACAATTTTAATAGCCATCGCTTGAGAAGATGGTAGTCGTGCTCAAAAGTCACGCGTTCGTGCCGGTTTGGTATATGAACCAATGTGCTATCAAAAAGCTGGCATATGTATGCATCTAATTCAGAGAGCACCACATTATTGCAATGAGCACATACATCACGTATTTTTGGTTCACTTGGAATTTCCCTTTGAAGTCGAGCTAACCAGAACGAGTTCGATGTTTGCTTGTTCGCAGCGGAAAGTCTGCTATGCAAGGATGCAGGCCAAAGATGCTCACGAGTCAGCGCATTAGGTAATTTGCAGTAGGCACAAACGGGTTTAGTCATACTAATCCTAACCTTGAATTCAGCAGAATATACCGGTGTCGATTCACACCACTACCCGAGCTTCTTCAGCCACTCCGGATGTTTCTTGACCAGCATTTGCAAAGCCGCATCCATGCGGGTTTGCCAGCCTTCGCCGGTAGCGCGGAAATACGACAGCACTTCGGGGCTGTAGCGGACGCTTACCTGTTCCTTGCGCGTGCCGCTGACCGGGCGGCCGCGTCTCTTGCGGTATGCCTCGACGCCTTTTTGCATTTCTTCACGGGTCAATGGACGCTCGGTTTCGTCCTTGCCGTCCCAAACGTAATCGCCGCCCGGTGGCGCTTTTCCGGTCGCGTCCAGAATCGCTTTACGCTGTGTAGTCATTTTCGAGCCACTCATGATAGACCTCTCGTTCCTCTTCGCTTGCCGTACGAAAACTGATGATGTGATGCTGTTCGCGCGGCAGATGCACTACGGTGAGCACGGCCAGCCGATCGAACACGTAGGCGAACGACTGCGTGCGCTGCTCATGATTCCTGATGCTTTCCACATCGAGCCGGAACTGGCTATTCAGCACCATTCCCGCATCGGCGAAATCCAGTCGATGTTTTTCCAGATTGGCCGTCCGCTTCTGCTCGTTCCATGTAAAGCGCGATTTCATTGAATTATTGTAGATGCACTAATTGGTACAGGTCAACCGTGACTGGCGGTCAGCCTGCGCGGCTCCCGACCCAACCGAATCGCAATCAGCGTTTTCCAAGCGGATCGAGCAGCGACGCCAAGCCGTTGTGGTCGATCTCCTGAATCAGCGCCAGCAGCTTGCCGATCCCGCAAGAAGCGGGCCGGCGGCTCCGGTATAATCGCGCCGCATGTCAAACCTGAATCCCCCCCTCGAATCACTCGAACTCCTCGCCCCGGCAAAAAACGCCGCCATCGGACGCGACGCCATCCTGCACGGCGCGGATGCGGTGTACATCGGCGGGCCATCGTTCGGCGCGCGCGACAAGGCGGGCAACTCCATCGAGGACATCGCCGGGCTGGTAGAATTCGCGCACCGCTACCGCGCGAAGATTTTCGTCACGCTGAACACCATCTTGCACGACGCCGAACTGGAAGCCGCGCGCAAGCTCGCGTGGGATTGCTACGACGCGGGCGTCGATGCGCTGATCGTGCAGGACATGGGGCTGCTGGAGCTCGACCTGCCGCCGATAGACTTGCACGCCTCGACCCAGTGCGACATTCGCACGCCGGAGAAGGCGCGCTTCCTCGCCGACGTGGGCTTCTCGCAGATCGTGCTGGCGCGCGAGCTGACGATTTCGGAAATCGCGAAGGTGCGCGCTGCCGTGCCCGCCGACACCGTGATCGAGCACTTCATCCACGGCGCGCTGTGCGTCGCCTATTCCGGCCAGTGCAACATCAGCCACGCGCACACCGGACGTAGCGCGAACCGCGGCGACTGCTCGCAGGCTTGCCGATTGCCGTACACGCTGACCGACGCGCAAGACCGCGTCGTCGCCTACGACAAACATCTGCTGTCGGTGAAGGACAACAACCAGAGCGACAACCTGCGCGCGCTGATCGCCGCCGGGGTGCGCAGTTTCAAGATCGAGGGTCGCTACAAGGACGCGGGCTATGTGAAGAACATCACCGGCCACTATCGCTTGCTGCTCGACGAGATACTGGAAGAGCGCAGCGACCTCGCGCGCGCCTCCAGCGGACATACGAAACTGCTGTTCACGCCGAATCCGGACAAGACCTTCCATCGGGGCGCGACGGACTATTTCACCAACGGCCGCAAGGCCGACATCGGCGCGTTCGACACACCGACCTTCGTCGGGCTCGAACTGGGCGAGGTGACGCAGGTCGGCGACAAGTGGTTCGAGATGGAATCGAACGAAGCGCTCGCGAACAGCGACGGTTTGAACTATCAGCACAAGCGTGTAGTGCATGGCCTGCAAGCGAACGTCGTCGAAAACAAAGGCACGATGTGGCGCGTGTTTCCGAACGAGCCTATGCATACGCTGGAAGGGCTGCGCCCCGGCGTGGTCATCAGCCGCAACCGCGACCATGCGTGGGAACAGGCGCTGGCGAAGAAGTCCGCAGAGCGACGCATAGGCGTCAGCGCCGTGTTCGCCGAAACACCGGACGGTTACTCGCTGACGCTGCGGGACGAGGACGGCATCGAAGCGACTGCGAACGTCGCCTTCGACAAACAGCCGGCACAACACCCGGCCGAAACCGAGGCCGCATTGCGCGAACAACTCGACCGCTTCGGCGGCAGCGATTTCGAGCTGCGCCCACTGTCCCCTCTCCCTTGCAGGGAGAGGGCTAGGGAGAGGGTAGAAACTCTGCCACTCAACAAATCTACCCCCACCCCAACCCTCCCCCTGCAAGGGGGAGGGAGTGAAGCGGAGGCCATCGCCATCGAGTGGTCCCAACCCTGGTTCGTCCCCGGCTCGATCATCAACAAGCTGCGCCGCGACGCGGTGGAGAGACTCGAAGCCGCACGCCTCGAAGCCTACATCCGCCCGCAGCGCAAGGCCGCCGCAAAGCCGCCCGCGCAGTATCCGGAAGAGTCGTTATCCTTCCTCGCCAACGTCTACAACAGCGCGGCGCGGGCGTTCTACGCAAAGCATGGCGTGAAGCTGATCGCCGCCGCCTACGAGTCGCACAAGGAAGCGGGCGAAGTCTCGCTGATGGTCACGCGCCACTGCATACGCTATTCGATGAGCCTGTGCCCCAAGCAGGCCAAGGGCGTGGTCGGCGTACAGGGTACTGTGCGCGCCGAGCCGATGACGCTGGTCAACGGCAGCGAAAAGCTGCGGCTGGAATTCGACTGCAAGGCTTGCGAGATGCATGTGATCGGCAAGATCAAGAAACACATCCTGAAGACACCGTCGCCAACTTCGACACCGGTGACGTTCCATCCGCGCCGCCCGCCCGCCGCTTAAACCTGAACCAAACAAGCCGGAACCAAATGCAGGTCGGGCTATGCCCGACCACTTCGACAGGCTCAGGACAGGCATGGTGGGCATAGCCCACCCTACGGATACTGCCTACCGCATCTTCGCTCCAGCGCCATTAACAGGCATACTGAACATGCTCATGGCCAAGTCCGGCAAACTGAAAGGTTCTCATCGATGAAAGCTTTTGTCTGGAATTCACGTTTCGAAACCGGCATCGCCTCGGTAGACGAGCAACATCAGCGGTTGGTCGAAATCATTAATCTTATCGGCAATGCGCTGATAGCCGGCAACGCGAGCGAGGAGGCCATCGGCAAGATATTCACCGAACTCGCCGACTATGCGGCCTTTCATTTCGCCGACGAGGAGCGCCTGATGGCCGAGACCGGGGTCTCCGCGGCCCATGTCGAACAGCATCGCCAGCATCACCGCCAATTCGTCGAACAGCTCACCGGCATGTGGAAGAGTCGCGCCGACCTCGTCAGCCCGGCCGAGGTGCTGCACGGCTTCCTATCCTCATGGCTGACGTTCCACATTCTCGAAGAAGACCAGTCGATGGCGCGGCAGATCGCGCTGATACGCAACGGCGCGGCGGCGGAACAGGCTTTCCAGCGGGAGCAGATGCCGTCCGACCAGAGCAGCGCCGTGCTGCTGGCTGCGATGCAGCAGCTCTATCACGTGCTTTCGTTGCAGAACAAGGCGTTGGCCGACTCCAACACGCTGCTCGAACAGAAGGTGGAGGAACGCACCCGGGAGCTGCTGCAGGCCGGCAAGATGGCCGCCATCGGCCAGCTGGCCGCCGGGGTTGCCCACGAGATCAACAATCCGGTCGGTTTCGTCAATTCCAACCTCGCCACACTGCGCCGCTATGCCGCTCAATTGCTCGCCGTCGTCGACGCCTGCGCAGCCAGTGCGGCGGGACATGCCAAGCTTGAGCATCATCTTGCCGGAAGCAAGACCGATCTGGACTTCATTCGCGAAGACTTGCCCGCATTGCTCGACGAATCCCGGGCAGGGCTGGATCGCGTCACCCGCATCGTGCAGACGCTCAGCGACTTCGCGCATGCCGAACCCACCGAGATGCAGATTTCGGATCTGCTGGCCGGACTGGAAAGCACGCTTAACGTGGTCTGGAACGAGCTCAAGCAAAAAGCGGAGTTGGTGCGCGAACTCGTCCCCCTGCCGCAGGTGCGCTGCATCCCCGGCCAAATCAACCAAGTCTTCATGAATCTGTTGCTCAACGCCGCACAGGCCATCGACAGCCACGGCGTCATCACGCTGCAAAGCGGTCTCGACGACAAGGGCGTATGGATAGCCATCGCCGACAACGGCTGCGGCATGCCGGACGAGGTGCGCAAACATCTGTTCGAGCCGTTCTTCACCACCAAGCCTGTAGGCCAGGGCACCGGCCTGGGCCTGTCGGTCTCATGGGACATCGTCGTGAACAAGCATGGGGGGCGAATCGATGTGGAAAGCGAACCGGGCAAAGGTAGCCGCTTCACGGTATGGCTGCCACGGCAATAACGCCGCCGCCCGCAAGTGTAGTGTTGCATTCTGTTTGGAACTTATGCCTGCGGGCAAAGCTGCATTGGTAGGGTGGGCTCCGCCCACCATGTCGGGCGAAGCCCGACCTACATGAGTTCGCCCTGCTGCGTATTGGGGCGAATCAATCTTCTTCGATGTTATGTTCCCGCTTTTGGGGCGGAGGAATGACCGGCTCGGGGTGCGCCGGTGGTTGCACCTCGACGGGCGCGGGGTGTTGTCTCGCTACCGGTTGCGATTGAGGTTTCGGCTGATGCGGCGCTTTGCTTTTTACCGTCCAGAAATCGCTCGAACAGGCTGACAGCAACAGAACCAGAAAAAAAACATAATGCTTCATGTCACCCCCTTCGGCGAGACCACCCCGCACGACAAGCCTCCAGTATTCCCCGGTGTTGCACCGGCAGAAGGATAGACAAGTAGTCGGGACGATCTGTTGCGGTGTCGCGCCAGTCTAGTCCATGACCGAAGCTGTCCGCAATCGCTATCGCCTGATATTTGCGAGCCTCGCCGGCAGAAGAAGATATGTTCAATCATTTTGGCTATGTTCTCCCAGATAGGTTTCTATCGCGGCGACAGCCTGGTCCATTTTTCCTGCGGCATCTTCGATCAACTGCTGATATTCCCCGGCATTCCCTGCCGCGATGGCCTGCTCCAGTCGCTCGGCGACCTCGGTCAGCAAGGAGGCTCCGACGGATGCCGCGACGCCCTTCAGCGAATGCGCCAAACGTTCGGCGGTAGCGACGTCGCCGGCGGCAAGCGCATCGCGTATCGACTGCACCGCATGCTGCTGGCTGGGGGCGAACTTGGCCAGCATGGACAAGTAGAGCGCCTTCTCTCCCATTCTGGCCATCGCGCTGCCCGCATCGAGGACTGCATACTCATCGCCCCGGAGCCGGACCTCGAGCATGGGTTGCGTCGGCAGCCCGTCGCGATGCGTCCAGCGGGCAAGCGTGGCGTACAACGTCCCGGTATGCAGCGGCTTGGAAATATAATCGTTCATCCCGGCGGCAAGACATATCTCGCGATCCCCCGCCATGGCATTGGCCGTCATGGCGATGACGGGCAGGTCGGCCAGTGCCGGATCGTCCCTGATGCGCTTGGTCGCTTCCAGTCCGTCCATTTGCGGCATCTGCATATCCATCAGCACCGCATCGAAGCTTTCCCGTTGCAATGCCTGCAGCGCCTCGACCCCGTTGTCGGCGATGCCGACTTCGATTCCGACACGCACCAGCAGGGCATTGGCCAACTGCTGGTTGAAGCTGTTGTCTTCCACCAGCAGCACATGCAGACCGGACAGGTCGGCATGCGCGTCGCTCGCCTGTGCGGGCTGCGGCAATATGGCCCGGCCTGAAAGACTTGTCATGATCGCATCCAGCAATCCGGACGACGTGACGGGCTTGTTGATCACCGCATCCAGCAGCTTTGCCGCTCCCGACACATTGATCATCTCGGTATGTTTATGTCCGGAAAGATAAATGACCTTCGGCCGTTGCTGGTGCAACGGCGATTTCTGTTTGATGCGCTTCGCCAGTTCCAGTCCGCTCATGCCGGCCATGCTCCAGTCCAGCATCACGCAAGTAAACGGCTGCCCGCGTTCATCGGCGGATTCGATGGCCGCCAACCCTTCGAGACCGTCGGAGGCAGAGCTGGCCTCGATACCGAACGATTCCAGCATGGCCAGTATGACGCGACGCGCATTGTCGTTGTCGTCCACCACCAGCATCCGAAGGCCGGCCAGTTCCGGCACCTCGCCGGTATCCTCGGGCAAAAAGGTGAAGGGTAGCTCGAATGTAAAAACACTGCCTTTCCCCAATGTGCTTTCCACCCATATCCGCCCGCCCATCAATTCCACAAGACGCTTGGATATGGCCAACCCCAATCCGGTACCGCCATATTTCCTGGTGGTGGAAACATCGGCCTGACTGAAAGACTGGAAGAGCTTTTCGATTTGTTCCGGCGTCATGCCGATACCGGTGTCGCGCACCGCAAAGCGCAATACGACCCGGCCGTAAGTCTCCCCCCGGCTCGGGACCATGTGTTTTATCCCGATCTGGATGACGATTTCTCCCGTCTCGGTGAACTTGACGGCGTTATGGGTCAGATTGTTCAGAACCTGGCTCAGGCGCAATGAATCGCCGACCAGCATCTGGGGTATCCCGTATTCCGCATCGATCAGGAACTCCAGGCGCTTCTCTTCCGCGCGGATGCTGACGATGGCGGCAACGCCTCTCAGCACGGCGACCAGACTGAAAGGCACCATTTCCATATCCAGCTTGCCGGATTCGATCTTGGAAAAATCCAGTATGTCGTTGATGATGCCCAGCAGCGAGTTCGCGGAAATGGAGACCTTTTCCAGATAATCGTGTTGTATGGGCGTAAGCGGGGTCTCCAGGCACAAGTTCGCGAACCCGATGATGGCATTCATCGGCGTGCGGATCTCGTGGCTCATATTGGCGAGAAAGTAACTCTTGGCCTGACTGGCCATCTCCGCGTCCGACTTGGCCGCGATAAGCTCCTGCTGGATCCGCTTGCGCTGGGTGATGTCGCGCACCATGCAGGTGAAATAGCGCCGCCCGCCCAGCATCATCTCGCTAACCGCCAACTCCAGCGGAAAGGTGCTGCCGCTCTTATGATGCCCCACGATCTCCAGCTCGCCGCCGCCGGCGACTCCGGCTTCTTTGCTTGCAGGCAACAGATAATTGTCGTTCAACCAATGGGCCGATTTCGGCATCAACATGCTGACATGCTGCCCGATGATCTCGTCCGTGGAATAGCCGAAGATGCGTTCGGCATTGGATGAGAACTCTTCGATGATGCCGCTTTCGCTGAAAGTAATGATGCCGTCCGCGATGGTATGCAATATCGCGTACATCCGCGCCTCGGCGTCGCGCAAGGCCAACTGCTTGGCATATTCCGCCTCGGCGATACTCAAATCCTGTTGCGCCTTCAGCTTGGAATAATGCATCTTGGTGTAATACCAGCAGCCGATCAGCAACAGCGACAGCATTCCTGCCGCGTAGAGCGCGGTGGAACGCATCACCTTGGAACTCAATTCGTATATCTGTTCGTTCGGAACGAACGAAACCACCTTCCAATAGTATTTGTCCGGATCGACACTGGTGCGTATCTCGCTGTTGTCATCTTCATGCGAGCTTTTGCGCGGCTTCAAGGGGTACACCGTATCGAAGTTCCACAAGCCGCTGTCGTCTTCGTATTGGCCGTACTTCTCCACCGCGATCTTTTTCCATGCGTCAGGAAAGCTGGCGCCGAGCGTCAGCGGCTTGTCGAACATGAACCCCCATTCCTCGGCCGGATTGTCGCTCTTGAGCCAATAACCGTCGCTGTTCAGCAGCATGTGCTGGCTGATGGAGACATCGTTGCTGGACTCTATGCGCGACAGAAGTTCATCGGCGGCAACGGTGACAACCAGCACCCCGAGGCGGTGCGCCTTGGCATCGAACACGGGCGTGGCGATGCGGATGATGGGTTGGTGGGGAGTGACGACACTCTTGTTCTCGAACTCCAGTTGCATGGGGGATACATATACCTTCCCCGGATCCAGCGTCAGGCTCCCGGTAAAGTAAAAGCGGTCACTCTTGTTTTCCAGTTGGCTCTGCTCCGTGACGCGAACATTCCCGTCGAGATTGGTTATTCTCAGAACCTCTTTGCCGTTTTCATCTATCAGGCGCAGCCTGGAATACGCCGGGTGCGTCAGACAAAACAGGATGAATGCCCGGTGCAGGTTCTGCATGCCGGCTCGGGTGATCTTCCGTGCCGCCGTCAATTCCGGAAGGGATGCAAGGTACAGCACATCCTGGACGCTGGCATCCAGCGAGCGCTCGATCGAACGCCCTCCGGACACCACGTTGAGCGAACCGTCCGCTCTCAGAATGGCCTTCTGGTCATCGACCGCCTGATTGAAAAGATAAACTGCCGCCAGGGCAACCAGCAGCGCCAGGGGAACAAACAGCCTGAGGAAGCTTCGGCGAAACTGGCTGGACATACGGAAGCCTTTCATGGATTGCCAAGACTTGCCCGACGCCGGACCATCCGCCTCACGCGGGGAATGGCCCGGATCGCCTCCGGAGTCAACGCTTGACGAATTGCTCCCCACCCCACATAAAATCCCTCAACTGCTGCAACTCGGTCGATTTCTCGCCGACATCCTTCAGCAGTTTGGTATTTTCGATTCTCAGGTAATCCTGCATCAACTTGACCTTGAGGTGAGTCCGAACCCGCGCAGTGACGATGGGCACGCTGATCGGCTTATGGATGAAATCCGACGCGCCCACCGAGAACCCGAGCTCCTCGTCCTTGATCTCGTTCTTCGCGGTGATAAAAATCACCGGCACATGCATGGTCGCGGCATTGCTCTTCAACTGGCGGCAAACCTCGAAGCCATCCATATCCGGCATCATCACGTCGATCAGGATCAGATCGGGCGGAGCTGCAAAGGCAAGCTCGAGCGCCTCCGGTCCATTGACGGCTTTCAGCACGTTGTAACTCTTGTTCAATATCTCATCCATCAGACTGAGATTGAACGGCTCATCGTCCACCACCAACACTGTCGGGCATTTAGAAGGAGCTGACATGGCACATCCTTTCATTTATTTTGATCGCCCCGGAATCTCCGCGACCGGGAGCGACGGAATGCCGGATCGTTTTGGCTCGGAACGGCGAGAAAGAACCGGACCGATGTCCTGCAAAAACGATAGGCATCCAATTGACCGGGCGATCATGCACCGCACATCCGGCAGTTATATCCACATTCAGGCTTCCCGATGTGTCGATACGCGCCACGGATTCTATGCCTGCATGGCGCCGTTGCAATTGGGGTATTGACCTACCTTGCAAGGTAGGTCAATACCTACCATGGATACTTCTCCGGTCAGACCGGAAGCGGCCCGAACGCGCGCAAATAAAAAAGGCAGCGCGATGCGCTGCCTTTTTTATCGATACGACCTGCCGGAACTTATCTGACGCAATCCACGAAGTAGCGCTTCACGCCGTCCACTTCCTCGGCGACCAGGCCGTGAATGTCGGTCTCGAAGCCGGGCAAGTGCTGGCTGAAGTCGCGGGCGAACTTGAGATAATCGACGATGGTCTTGTTGAATATCTCGCCCGGAATCAGCAGCGGGATACCCGGCGGATAAGGCGTCAGCAGCACGGCGGTGATGCGGCCTTCAAGCTGGTCAATTTCGACGCGGTCGATCTCGTCGTGCGCCATCTTCGCGAACGCATCGGACGGTTTCATCGCCGGCTGCATGTCCGACAGATACATCTCGGTGGTCATGCGCGCGACGTTGTGTTTGTTGTAGGCGTCGTGGATCTGCTGGCACAGATCGCGCAGGCCGGTGCGCTCGTATTTCGGGTACTTCGCGGCGAATTCCGGCAGGATGCGCCAGAGCGGCGCGTTCTTGTCGTAGTCGTCCTTGAACTGTTGCAGCGCGGTCAGCAGCGTGTTCCAGCGGCCCTTGGTGATGCCGATAGTGAACATGATGAAGAACGAGTACAGCCCGCATTTCTCGACGATGACGCCGTGCTCGGACAGATACTTGGTCACCATGGACGCGGGGATGCCGCTATCGGCGAAGTCGCCGTCCACGTCCAGTCCTGGCGTGATGATGGTCGCCTTGATCGGGTCGAGCATGTTGAAGCCGTCCGCGAGCTTACCGAAGCCGTGCCATTTGTCGGCGGCTTTCAGCACCCAGTCCTCGCGCGAGCCGACACCTTCGTCGGCGATCACCTCCGGCCCCCACACCTTGAACCACCAGTCGTTGCCGAACTCCTCGTCCACCTTCTTCATCGCGCGGCGAAAATCCATCGCCTCGGCGATGCTCTCTTCCACCAGCGCGGTGCCGCCCGGCGGCTCCATCATCGCCGCCGCCACATCGCACGAGGCGATAATAGAATACTGCGGGCTGGTCGAGGTGTGCATCAGATAGGCTTCGTTGAAAGTATGGCTGTTCAATTTGCGCGTCTGCGACTCGCGCACCAGAATCTGCGACGCCTGCGACAGGCCCGCCAGCAACTTGTGGGTGGACTGCGTCGCGAAAATCATCGACTCCTGCGCGCGCGGCCTGTCGCGACCGATGGCGTGCATGTCCTTGTAGAAGTCGTGGAACGCCGCATGCGGCAGCCAGGCTTCGTCGAAGTGCAGCGTGTCGATGCGTCCGTCCAGCATATCCTTCAGCATCTCGACGTTGTACACCACGCCGTCGTAAGTGCTCTGAGTGATGGTCAGGATGCGCGGCTTCTTGGTCTTGTCCTTGATGAACGGGTTCGCGTCGATCTTGCGCTGGATGCTCGCCGGCTCGAATTCCGATTTCGGGATCGGGCCGATGATGCCGTAGTGGTTGCGCGTCGGCGTCAGGAACACCGGCACCGCGCCGGTCATCATGATCGAATGCAAGATGGATTTGTGGCAGTTGCGATCCACCACGACGATGTCGTCCGGTGCCACCGTCGAATGCCACACGATCTTATTGGATGTGGACGTACCGTTGGTGACGAAGAACAGATGATCAGCATTGAAGATGCGCGCCGCGTTGCGCTCGGAAGCCGCGACAGGGCCGGTGTGATCCAGCAACTGGCCGAGTTCGTCCACCGCGTTGCACACGTCGGCGCGCAGCATGTTCTCGCCGAAAAACTGGTGGAACATCTGCCCCACCGGCGACTTCAGGAACGCGACGCCGCCGGAGTGTCCGGGGCAGTGCCAGGAATACGAACCGTCCTGCGCGTAATTCAGCAACGCACGGAAGAACGGCGGCGCGAGCGAATCGAGATAAGCCTTCGCCTCGCGGATGATGTGACGCGCAACAAACTCCGGCGTGTCCTCGTGCATGTGAATGAAACCGTGCAGCTCGCGCAGGATGTCGTTCGGAATGTGGCGCGAAGTGCGCGTCTCGCCGTACAGATAAATCGGGATGTCGGCGTTCTTGAAGCGTATCTCCTCGACGAAAGCGCGCAACGATTTCAACGCAACCTCGGTCTCTTCCTTGCTGCCCGCACCGAACTCCTCATCGTCGATGGACAACAGAAACGCCGACGCGCGGCTCTGCTGCTGCGCAAACGAACTCAGGTCGCCGTAACTGGTGACGCCGAGCACTTCCATGCCCTCCTTCTCTATCGCCGCCGCAAGGGCGCGGATGCCGAGACCGCTGGCGTTCTCGGAACGGAAGTCTTCGTCGATGATGACGATAGGAAAACGAAACTTCATGTAGCGCTCCTTATGGCGATCAATGGAAAGCAGCGCAACGGGCGCTGGCGAAACTTGAGAAAGGGTTGAGTTTCAGTGGGGACTCATATCGGCCGCAGGCCGATGTGATGTCGTAACTAAACCTGAATTTCATTGTTTAACTCCCAGTGGGGATAACGATTTGGCGCGGATTGTCGCAGATTTCAAAGGTAGCGTGGCCCGATGTTGGGGCAGCCGGAGAAGACTAGTCCTGTGGCGGGAAGGAGCTTTCCAGCGATGCGACCAGTTCGACCAGCACCGCGCGGAACTGCTGCTCGTCGCAGCCCATCAGCACGGCGTCTTCCAGCGCGTCCCGGCAGACCTGGCGGATCTCGGCGAGATTCTCCTGCATCACCTTGTTCTTCTCGATGCAGGCGATCACGTCGCCCGTGGGCGAGCGCCAGACTATGTCGTGCTTGCGCGGCATCAGGTCTTGGGCAGGGTCACGCCGACCTGCCCCTGATACTTGCCGCCGCGGTCCTTGTATGAGGTCTCGCAGACTTCGTCCGACTCGAAGAACAGCACCTGAGCCACGCCCTCGTTGGCGTAGATCTTCGCCGGCAGCGGCGTGGTGTTGGAGAATTCCAGCGTCACATAGCCTTCCCACTCCGGCTCGAACGGCGTGACGTTGACGATGATGCCGCAGCGCGCGTAGGTGCTCTTGCCGAGGCAGACGGTCAGCACGCTGCGCGGAATCTTGAAGTACTCGACGGTGCGCGCCAGCGCGAACGAGTTCGGCGGGATGATGCAGTAGTCGGCCTCGATCGAGACGAAGGAATTCGGATCGAAGTTCTTGGGGTCGACGATGGTGCTGTTGATGTTGGTGAACAGCTTGAATTCGCGCGAGCAGCGGATGTCGTAGCCGTAGCTCGACGTGCCGTAGGACACGATCTTGTGCCCGTTCGCTTCCTTGACCTGATTCGGCTCGAACGGCGAAATCATGCCGTGCTGCTCGGCCATGCGGCGTATCCACTTGTCTGACTTGATGCTCATTGCTGTGATGGGAAGTGGAAAGTGGAAAGTAGTAAGTGGAAAACCCACAGCGTTGTGGTTGTCACTCAACTCTCGCGCCTCACCAGAATCCGCTCCTCCTTGAATTGACCGGGCGCGATTTTACCCCATAAACCCCGCTTGTCAGTCGTCCGGATCCGGATTCGGCTCGCGCACCTGGTTCAGCAGGTCTTCGGCATGTAACTCGTTATCGGCAAAGATCATTTTTACGACAAACGACGCGTCGCCAGAATGCTCAGCCCGCAACTCCTTGACGCGCGCTGCGGCGTCGCGATACGAGGCTTGCTCTTCCAGCTTTTCCAACATGCGGATGGGACGTTCGGTGATGCGATAGATGAAATAGGGCATGGTTGTTCGATTTATAGTTGCCGGATCAGGCTGCGGGGCGTTTCATAAAATTAACCACACTGACGCCGGGTGCGGCCCTGCTTTCGCAACTGCCTTCCCCGACGCCGGCATAGTGTTCGGCCTCGTGCAGCATGTTGATGACGTCCACATAGTGCTTCTGTTTCGCCATCGTCAGCGCGGTGTAGCCGCCCTCGTTCTTCGCCAGCACATCCGCGCCGGCGTTCAACAGCGTGGCGACCACTTCCGCCTCGCCGTAACCCGCCGCCAGCATCAGCGGACGCACGCCGTAGCCGATGGAAACCTCCATGTTCGCGCCGGCAGCGATCAGCGCCTGCACCACGTCGGCGTAGCCGCGTTTCTGTTCGGCGTTGTAGACCGCATGGGCCAGCGCGGGCCAACCGCGTTCGTCGGCCGCGTTGACGTCGGCGCCTGCCGCGATCAACGCCTGCACCGTCGCCAGGTCGCCGGCCTTCGCCGCTGCTATCAGATCATTGGACATGGGGCTTCCTATAAGGTTATTTCTTGACGGTCTTCATCAGCGCGAGACGGATCGCCTCGGGTGTCTTCATGATGTTCATGAAGCTGTTGCTGCCCATCATGCTGAGGTCGGGGAAGTTGATCGCGATGCGGAAACGGGCGTACAGCGCATACACCTTGTTGCCGGAGACCAGCACCTCGTATGGCAGGTGTGCGGTGGACTTCATGTCGCGGAAATCGATCTCCTTCATGACGAATTGGTCGTCCATGTACTTGCCGTCGCCGCTGCCCTTCAATGCGACGCCGAACACGCTCTCCTGCTTGCCCGGCACATCGACGCGATAGACCTTGCTGACGCCGTTGCCGTTGTTCGCGAGCTTCGCGTCCACGGCCTGCACCGCTTCTTCGTAGCTGCCGTATTCGGCCAGTTCGCTAGGCTCGTCGAAGTATTCCATACCTATGGTGTAGTGGTACTTGCGCACCGACTTGGCACTCATGCCCCCAGCGCCGAATTCCTCCACCCTGCCCAGCGCCTTCTCCAGCGCAGCCGACACGCCGGAGAGGTCGCCCTTCATGCGGTAGGCGTGCGACATATACACCGGGTTGGTGTAGCTGACTTGGACCTGGCCTGCACCTTCGGTGACCGATACGCGCTGCACCGCGCCGTAGCCGCCAAACTCTGAGGCTGCCGCATTCTTCTTCAACTCGTCGCTGGTGACGACAATGATGTTCGCGCCGGCATAGGGCGAGTATTCGCCGACCACGGCGAAGCCAGCGCCGGACAGCGCGCTCTTCGTCTGTGCCGTTTTCTCGGCCACCGTCCCCGCGCCTTTGGAGCCCAGCACGAACGGTTTCAGCAACGCATCGGCAGCCTGTGCGCCAGTCGATACGAACATCAGCAATGCGGACAACAACATACCCTTGAATCTCATCATGCCTCTCCTTGTGTTGGTTGGGACTACGGAAATCAGGAATTCTGCGGATGGAACCACGCGAGTTTCTCGCGCAGCGTGACGACGCCGCCGACGATGATCAGCGTGGGCGCTTGCGGCTTCTCGCGTTCGGCGATGGCCGGCAGCGTCGCGAGCGTGCCGGTGATGACGCGCTGCGTCGGCTGCGTGCCGTGCTGCACGATCGCGATGGGCGTGGTATCCGGCAGGCCGTGCTTGATCAGTTCGGCACACAGCGTATCCAGCCCATGCAGGCCCATGTACACCACCACGGTCTGCTTAGGGCGCGCCAGCGCATCCCAGTCGAGGTTCATCGTGCCGTCCTTGAGATGGCCGGTGACGAACATGCAGGACTGCGCGTAATCGCGATGCGTCAGCGGGATGCCCGCGTAGGACGCCACACCGGAAGCCGCGGTGATGCCGGGCACAACCTGAAAGGCGATGCCTTCGGCCGCCAGCGTCTCGATCTCCTCGCCGCCGCGTCCGAAGATGAACGGGTCGCCGCCCTTGAGGCGCAGCACGCGCTTGCCTTCTTTAGCGAGGCGCACCAGCAGTTCGTTGATCTCTTCCTGTTGCAGCGTGTGGTCGTTGCGCTTCTTGCCAACATAGATGCGTTCCGCATCGCGGCGCGTCATCTCGACGATGGGCTTGGACACCAGCGCGTCGTACACCACGACGTCGGCCTTCTGCATCAAGCGCAGCGCGCGGAAGGTCAGCAGGTCGGGATCGCCGGGGCCCGCGCCGACGAGATAGACCTCGCCGCGCTGGATGTTGTCCTCGTTCGCCAGCATCTGCTCCAGCATGGCTTCGGCGCTCGCTTCGTCGCCGGTCAGCACCTTCTCGGAGACCACGCCCTCGAACACGTTCTCCCAGAAGATGCGGCGCTTGGCGGGATTGATCACGGACTGCTTGACCTGCTCACGGAAGCGTTCGGCGAAGGCGGCCAGCTTGCTGTAGTTCTGCGGTATCACCGTTTCCAGCTTGCCGCGCATCATGCGCGTCAGCACCGGCGACGCGCCGCCGCTGGAGAACGCCACCATCAGCGGCGAACGGTCGAGGATGGCCGGCATGATGAAGCTGCACAGCTCGGGATCATCCACGACGTTCACGGGGATGTTGCGCGACTGCGCCAATTCGGAGACCTGCTTGTTCACTTCGCGGTCGTTGGTCGCCGCGATCACCAGCGTCACGCCGTCCAGATGCTGCGGTTCGAAACGAGCGACGACAGCTTCGACATTGGCATTCGCCTTCAGGTCGTCATCGATCTCGGGCGCGACCACGCGCACCTTCGCACCGGCATCGAGCAGCACGCCCGCCTTGCGCGAGCCGACCGAGCCGCCGCCGACCACGAGGCAGAGCTTGTTCTTCACATCGGCGAAGATCGGCAGGAAATCCATATCAGCCTTTCACTGCCTTAAGGATCAGCGGCACCAGCGCCTCGGGCAGCTTGATCTTGCCGGCCAGCGCGAATTCATGTGCGCTGTCGGACATCTTGTCCCAGGTCTTCTTGATGATGAGTATCCACTTCGCCTCGTCGTAGTCCGGCTTCATCTCGGCGAAGTGCAGCATGTAATGTTCGATGAAACACAGATCGACCACGTCTTCCATCAACTGCGTTTCGGGATTGGTCTTCAAGTCTTTCTTGCCGACGATGGTCTTCACGCGATCTATCATCGCATCGTCGTAGCCGACTTCTTTCATCAGCGCGCCAGCGGCCTCCGCATGGAATTTATACAAGTTGGTGCGCCACAACATGTAGCCCTTCTTGTCCATGGGGTAATCGCTGCGCGGGCTCTTCCAGCGCTGGATATGCTGCGCGCGGCAGGCCAGCTTCACCGCCTCGGATGCTTCCGGAGCAAAGCGCTCCTGCATCTCGGTCATGCGCTGCGCATAGAGCAGTTCCTTGGGATATTCCTTGCCTTCGACGACTTCCTTGTTAGGGTCTTCCGCGTTGGCCTTGTCGAATGCCGCGATGGCGGCCTGATAAAGATTGCTGGTCATAATGCTTTCTCGATGATAGTGATTGACGATTGCTCTTTGCAGCGTCGCACGAAGGCGACGAAGCGGGTAGCCCAGTAGCAACTGCCGATGGTGCGCAAATGGGTGTAGGACGCCAGCAGGTTGTTGACGATCAATCCGTCGCGCCCGCCGTCGATGCCGTAGCCGCGCTCGACATGGTAAGCGAAGCGGGTATCGGACGGTAAGTTCTCCAGCGAGGAGTAATGGAACTCGTGCGCCTTGATCTGTTTCGCCGGAACGTCCGGGCGCGGCCAGGGATGCGCCTCGTCTTCCTTCAAATGAACATAGCCGCGGCCTATCGGCTTGGCGTGCATCTTCACGTCGCCGGGGATCGCGCCGACCATCTCGTAGCTGCGTCCCTCGTAGGCGATGCCGCGTGACAGATACATCAGCCCGCCGCATTCGGCGTAGGCCGGCATGCCGCTCTCTATCGCCTGTTTGATCTCGCCGCGCAGCGTCGCGTTCGCCTCCAGTTCGACCGCGCAGGCTTCGGGGAAGCCGCCGCCGATATACATCCCGTCCACCTCCGGCAGGTGCGCGTCGTTCAGCGCGTCGAACGGCACCAGCTCCGCGCCCGCCGCCTCCAGCGCATCGAGGTCGTCGGCGTAATAGAAGCCGAAGGCGCGGTCGCGCGCGATGGCTATCTTCACCTTCTCACCGACCGGTATTGGCAGCACCTCAGCAGTGCGCGGTACAGGCAAAGGTTCTTTCTTCGACAGCGCAAGCAACTTGTCCAGATCGACCTGCTCCGCGATGGCTTCGCCGATCTGCCTGATCTTCGCGTTCGCCGCGATGGATTCGTTGGAAGGCATCAGGCCGAGGTGGCGCTCGACGATGGACAGACGCTCGTCGTGCTGGATCGCGCCGATCACCGGCACGTCGGTGTAATGCTCGATCACCGCGCGCAGCTTGGATTCGTGGCGCTTGCCGCCGAGGTTGTTCAGGATCACGCCCGCGATGCGGATGTCCTTGTCGAATGCCTGATAGCCGAGGATCAGCGGTGCGATGCCGCGCGTCATGCCGCGCGCGTCGATCACCAGCATCACCGGCAGGTCGAGCAGCTTGGCGAGCGCGGCGTTGCTGTTACTGCCGTCCAGCGCGAGGCCGTCGTACAGGCCCTTGTTGCCCTCGACCAGATTCACCTCGGACGCATGGCGCGCGAAAGTCGCAACCACGTCGTCGTTCTCCATCAGGTACAGGTCGAGGTTGCGGCAGGAACGGCCGGCAGCTTGCGACAGCCACATCGGGTCGATGTAGTCCGGGCCCTTCTTGAACGGCTGCACCGCATGGCCGCGCGCAGCGAGCGCGGCGCACAGGCCGATGCTGACCATGGTCTTGCCGGAGGATTTGTGCGCAGCCGAGATAAGGAAACGATTCATGCGGGCCTGCGTCCGTGTATTTATTCGATCAATCCGAAATATAAGGCTTGTCCTGCGGCATGAAGTTCAGCACGCGCACGCTGACGGTGGTGATGATGAAAGCAATCGCCAGCCCGCCGAAGCCCAGCAGGAACTCGTACAGCGAAGGCGTGTAAGTCGCGATCTGCCCGTCGCCGAAGCTGCTGCTGACTTCATAGCCGGGGAAGATGTTCAGCGGGAATGCCTGTCCGCCGATGATGAACACATACAGCAGCGCGAAAGCGCCGAGAACCACCAGCAGCGAGGCCGCCATCACGCAGCGCGTCCTGCCCATGCCCGGCATGAAAATCAATGCCAGCGGCAGTACGTTGCCGAGCAGGACATAGCCCCACCAGAACAGGTTCGTATACATGCCGCCATCGCGCAGGATGAAGAGCTCAAAAGCTTGCTGATGCGCGAAGTACATATTGGCGAAATGGTAGGTCGCGACCATGTACAACGAGCCAAGCACAAAAACGCCGAGCAGGTTTTTCTTGCGGTTCAGGATGGCCGGATCGAGCGTCTTTTCGTTCCAGTTATAGATCACGGTCTGCGCCACATGGAACACTGCCAACCCCCACGCGAACGACAGCACGATGAACATCGGCGGCAGCAGCGCGGAGCCGTAGGCCTGACGCGCGACCAGGAACGCGAAGATCAAACCGGTGCCGGTGGTCAGCACGAAGCGCCAGACGAACACGGCCAGACCGGCAGCCTTGTTGAATGGATTCATGCGGCGCTCCATCATCGTCCACAGGTAGACGATCACCAGCGAGAACATGCCGGAATACAGCACTACGTTCCACGCAAACACCGAGGTGAAGTTGAAGTTCGTCGCGGCGACGATGATGCGGTCTGGACGACCGAGGTCCAGCATCAGCACCGTCAGGCCGCCCGCGAGCATCGCGATGGACAGCAGGCTGGCCAGCGGCGCGCGCGCCTTGTACACGGCCTTGCCGAACACCGAGCCGATGGACGCGACGTTCAGCACGCCGGACGCGGCGACGATCAGGAAGATCGCGAACACATGCGGGATGCCCCAGACGATCTGGTTGTTCATGCCGCTGATGATGTGGCCGTAATGCTCCATCATGTGCACGGCATACAGGCCGGCCAGCGCGACTGCGCCGCCCGCGGCAAGCAATACCCAATACAGGTGATTCTTGAAATACATCGGAGGATGGCTGCTCATCTATAACCCCTGGTAACGGACGCCGGTGTTGAGTCCGAGTTCGGCGCGCACCTGCGTGCTTGCTACGGTACGCAGCTTCTGCGCAATCTCGCTGTTCGCATCGTTCAGATCGCCGAACAGGATGGCCTTGTTCGCACAGGCCTCGGAACAGGCCGGCTTCAGTCCTTGATCGATACGATGCACGCACAGCGTGCAGCTTTCGACCGTGCCCTTGCCGCGCGGCACGTCCGGATTCTGGTCGGACAGCGGCTCATGCACAAAGGAGCGCGCCTTGTACGGGCAGGCCATCATGCAGTAGCGGCAACCGATGCAACGATGCTTATCCACCAGCACGATGCCGTCGGCGCGCTTCATCGAGGCATTGGTCGGGCACACGTCCACACAGGGCGGATGCTCGCAGTGCTGGCACATCATCGGCAGCGACAGTTCGCGTCCGCTGCTGACGTCCTTGATCTCGATCTTGCGTATCCACTGCGAGTCGGTAGTCTTGGTTTCGCCGGAAAGGCCATTCTCCTTGTTGCAGGCGGTCACGCAGTCGTTGCAGCCTTCCTTGCACTGCGTCGTGTCGATCAACATGCCCCAGCGGACTTTGCTGCTCGCGCCTTCAGATTCGCCATGCGCCACTTGAAACAGCATCATGCCCGGCGCAATCGCCACCGCCGCAGCGCCCGCCGATGTCTTCAGAAAGTTACGACGTGTCAGATCGATGTCGCTCATTTGGCGTTCCTCTGCAACCATGCACTCTTGCGCGTACCCGAATGGCACTCGAAGCAGTCTATCTTCACCGCCTCGTAGCTGTGGCACGAGACACAGAAGCTGTCCTCGCGCGCGATCACGCTGTCATCCTTCGTGCTCGCATGGCATTCGATGCAGTTCTTCAGGCTGTGCTTCTCGGTGCGCAGCCCCTTGCGCACCGCATCGTCGCGCTCGTGCTTCAGCAGATGCATGTGGTTCTTGCGCATCCACTGCGGGTCTTTCACGCACTCGCCGCCACGGCCGATGTCCAGCTTGTGCTTGGGCGCGGTCGCATCGGCGGCCCAGGCCATCGGAATGCACAGGCAAAGCAACACAGAGAAGAACAGCTTTTTCATTATTCGCCCAAGCCCATCTGGATGTAACCGGTCGGGCATACGTCGGAGCAGATGTGGCAGCCGATGCACTTGTCGTAGTCGGTCGTCACGTAACGGCCCAGCGTCGCCTCGGTCTTCTTCACGCGAGAGACGGCGGTCTGCGGGCAGTACACCACGCAGTTGTCGCACTCGAAGCACATGCCGCAGCTCATGCAGCGCTTGGCTTCGGCTTGCGCATCCGCCTCTGCCAGCACGCCGAGACGCTCGTCGAAGTTACCCAGCGCGGTCTGCTCATCCAGCGTGATTATGTGGCGCTGCTTGCGCTCCACATAGGCGAAATGGCCGAGGAACAGCTTGTCGTGCGGAATGATGTAGCGGTCCGAGCGGTTGTCGAAGTTATGCACCGCGATGTTGGAGTCGCAGGTGCCGCGCAGCGGCTCGTGCGATTCCTCGATCTTGATGCCCTTCTCGGCCATCTTGCGCATCAGGTCGAACTGGTGCGCATCGATCTTCGGACGCTTCTCCAAATCCTTGCCCTGCAGGAAGTTGTGGATGCCGTCCGCGGCGATGGAGCCATGGCCCACCGCAGTGGTCAGCAGGTGCGGACGAATCACGTCGCCGCCGGCAAACACGCCCGGCTTGCCGTTCACCACGTAGTTGCGGTCGGTGGAGACCGCACCCTTGCCGTTGTTGAATTCTTCCAGCCCGGTGAAATCCACCGCCTGACCAATCGCGGAGACGATCAGATCGGCTTCGATGTCATGCTCGGAACCTTCGACGTTCTTGATCTCCAGCTTGCCGCCAGCCATCTTGGCTTCGCACTGCATCACGCGCAATGCCGTCGCACGGCCATTCGCATCGCGCACGATGCCGATCGGCACCAAGCCGCCCTTGATGTGAATGCCTTCCGCCAGCGCCTGCTCGATCTCGTGCTTGTTGGCCTGCATCTTGTCGATATGGAACAGCGAGGTCAATGTGACCACTGCGCCTTCCTTCGCCGAGATTTCCGCGACGTCGTGCGCCATGCGCCCGGCGATAGCCGCTTCGGCATCGGTCGGATGGGCATGCGCGATGTGGCCCAGACGACGCGCGATGGTCGCCACGTCGATGGAGGTGTCTCCGCCGCCGACGACCACAACGCGCTTGCCGACATGCTGCAAACGACCGTCGTTGAACGCCTTCAGGAATGCGGTTGCGGTCACTACGTTAGGCGCTTCGGAATCGGCGATAGGCAGCGCGCGGCCAGCTTGTGCGCCCATGCCCAGAAACACCGAATCGAACTCCTTGCGGATCTGTTCCAGCGTGGTGTCACGGCCTACATGGCAATTCATGCGTGTCTTCACGCCCAGTTCGATGATGCGCTGGATTTCCGCATCCAACACATCGCGCGGGGTACGGAAGCCGGGGATGCCGTAACGCATCATGCCGCCGAGGAACTCATGCTCGTCGAATATCGTGACGTCGTGGCCCTTCATCACCAGTTGATAGGCGCAAGACAGGCCGGCAGGGCCGCCGCCGAGGATCGCGACTTTCTTGCCGGAAGACGCGACTGTCGGCTTGTTGAACTTCAGGTTGTTCTTGATCGCGTAATCGCCGAGGAAATGCTCTACCGAGTTGATGCCGACGTGGTCTTCCACTTCGTTGCGGTTGCAGCCGCTCTCGCAAGGTGCCGGGCACACGCGCCCCATCACCGACGGGAACGGGTTGGCTTCGGTCAGGCGGCGCCATGCATATTCCTGCCAAGGCATCATCGGCTTGCCGTCGGCGCCGTTCGGCACTTTCTCGGTGCCGCGCACGATGCCCAGATAGCCGCGAATATCTTCGCCGGCCGGGCAACTGCCCTGGCAGGGAGGCGTGGACTGAATATAGGTCGGGCACTTGTAGGAATAGCTGGCCTGAAAAATCTTTTCGTTCAAGCGACCCACTTTACTGTCGCCATCCTTGTAACGGCGGAACGTGAGTTTTTGTGTGGTTTCGGTTGTTGCTGACATGTCGTCCTACCTCCAGTGAATTATTTCTTATCGCCCAGGATAATTGCGTTACTGACGAGTTGATGAACCCCGCCGACTACTCTTCTATCGAATCCATAGATGGGCAAGACCTTGGTAAATTGCGCCTTGCAGATCGCGCAGATGGTCGCCATGAAATTGACGCCGTGCTCTTCCTTGACCTGGTTAAGCGCCTCCATACGCGGCAACGCTCCCTTGACGCGGATCTCCATCAAGTCGTCGGTCAGCAGACCGCCGCCGCCGCCGCAGCAGAAGGTGCGCTCACGCGTGGTGTTCGGATCCATCTCGACGAAGTTGTTTGCGACCGTCTTGATGATGTTGCGCGGAATTTCGAACTGCCCGCCGGCGAAGTCGCCCATGCGCGAACCGCGCGCGACGTTGCAGGAATCGTGGAAGGTGATGATGTGCTTGTCGTTCTTGGTCTTGTCGAACGTCAGTACACCGCGCTCGATCGCATCCCAAGTGAACTCGCAAATATGCGTCGGCTGCTTGTAGCGATGATCGAGCTGCTTCTGCAACATCTGCGCGAAGCGATCCACCTCGCTCGCACCGTCACCCACGCCGGAGAGCGTGTTCCAGAAGCTGTAGGCGACGCGCCATGCGTGGCCACATTCGCCCACCACGATGCGCTTCACGCCGAGTTCCAGCGCCGCCTCACGGATGCGCAGCGCGATCTTGCGCAGTTGTTCGTAGTTGCCGATGAACATGCCGAAGTTGCCGGCCTCGGAGGCCATAGTCGACAGCGTCCAGCTCGTGCCGGTCGCATGAAACACCTTGGCGTAACCGATCAGGGAATCGATATGCGGCTCGGCGAAGAAGTCGGCGGACGGCGTGATGAGCAGCACTTCCGCCCCCTTCACGTCGATGGGAAATTTCACGTCTATGCCGGTGTCTTCCTTGACGTCCTCTTCGAGTCCTTCCAGCGTATCCAGCAACGCCGGGCCGGGCAGGCCGAGGTTGTTGCCGATCTTGTGCACCTTGCCGATGATCTCGTTGGAATACTTCTGTCCGTAACCGATAGAGTCGAGGATTTCGCGCGCCGCCATCGTGACTTCGGCGGTGTCGATGCCGTAGGGGCAGAACACCGAGCAGCGGCGGCATTCGGAACACTGGTTAAAATAGTTGTACCACTCGTCCAGCACTTCGCGCGTCAAGTCGCGCGCGCCGACCAGTTTGGGGAACAGCTTGCCGGGCAAGGTGAAATAGCGGCGATACACGCTGCGCATCAGGTCCTGACGCGCGACCGGCATGTTCTTCGGATCTTGCGTGCCGATGAAGTAATGACACTTGTCGGAGCATGCGCCGCAATGCACGCAGGCATCCATGTATACCTTGAGCGAACGGTATTTGGACA
>Ga0209211_10000792_pt1 | contig 62939 bp, 58 predicted proteins | sample RifGroA2_FD_183992 | JGI IMG/M metagenome (GOLD analysis project Ga0209211, IMG submission 183992) | Groundwater microbial communities from Rifle, Colorado, USA - Groundwater A2 (SPAdes) (version 2) | ecosystem: Environmental > Aquatic > Deep subsurface > Groundwater | place: Rifle, Colorado... | reverse complement strand
AGTCGTACTTGGAATAACCCAGATCATGGTCCATCTCTGCCTCAAGCGCTTCCTGAAGCAAATCCTTGAACTGCACCACCAAAGCATCTCCAATGCTGTCTGCGTCTTTCAGATTGCTCTCTTTCAGGAACTGTCTTGCCTGCTCTCTTGTAACAATTCTCCCATTTTACTTACACCTCCATTACTGATATTTTTCAATAACTGCTATATCAATAATGGAGTTTCAGCAGAATTAATTACAATCCCATATTTTATTTTTCACAGATGAACAACCTTAATTTGATCTCCTAGCCCACTGAAAAACTCGGCTAACAGCCTTCTATGGCATTTATCCGCTTCTGCCTCTGAGCAAAGCAAACAAACTCTTTCTTTTCCGTCCAACACTTCATCCTTAAATCTTTCAAGTTTTCTTTCTTTAATTAATGCCATGAAACCTTTTTCATATTTTTCCCAATCTTTATCTTTTTGATAAGTCTTCAAAAGTTCCTTAGTTGGAGAAAATTCTGGTATAACTTTATATTTAATTTTTAAGATTTCTTCAAGAACATATTTAAGATCTCTGCTTTTAGCAAATCCTGACAATTGAGAATCCCTGCTTAATCTTGTATCAATTAATTGAGTTATTTTATTCTTCTTTAACAAATTAATAAATTCTTCGAGAGATTTCTTAGTAAAACCTATAGTGTAAATAGTGACCATTTTCAGAAACTTACTAATGTTTTTTGGCCAATTTTTTGAACAATACCCTTCTTGCTGATATCTTCAACAATGAACCCTTCATCAGCAAGTTTTAAGCCTATAAATCTTCTATGGCATTTTTTATAGTCTATTTCTGAGCACATAATAGCCGCTATACCCCCATTAATCCCTTCTTGGAGGCTATAAATCCCTTTTTCGAATTCTTTAGTGTTCATGTGTTTATTAAACCATTCTGGATCCCGCTTTCCTCCAAGAATACTTCCCATATGCACATAATCAATATCATTCTTTAATAAAAATTCTTTTAGGCTTTCTTGATTAAAATCTGGTACATATTTGCTAAATGGAACACTCCTGACATCAACAAGCACATCAACTTTTTTCCCCTTCAAAATTTCCAGAAATTCATCTAACTTCATGTTTCCATGTCCTATCAAATATATTATTTTTTCCATTTTATAGATTATTGTAATCTATTTCAGTTTGATAATCTGGGATTGTATGAAAACCTATTACCATGTCATAATAATCTTTTTTCTCTTCATACCACCTGCCCAATCCCAAAGCAAGGAATATACTTTCTATTTCAAGAGTCCTTTTTAGTTCGTGCGAATTTAACACAATCTTTTTATTATTTTTTCCTTTTGATATCTCTTTACAGAAGGCAATAAATTTTAAATCTGTACAGGGGGTTGAACGCTCACAATCATAAACATCAGGTATATCGAAACAAATTCGGGGAGTTTTGCCGCTTTCAATAACCACATATCTTATATCAACTGGGCCAACTAGCACTAAAGACCTGTTTGCACCTTTCAAGATTTTTCTAACTGGCTCACCTTCACGATTTGCAAAAAAATCATTTTCTGTATGAGAAATAAGAAATTCCCCTCTTTTTTGTAAAGGAATATTTCCAATTACTTTTGGCTTTTTATCCTCATTTATAATATAATCTTCTGAATGAGGGGGTTTTTCTAATTTTTTGGTGAAATCTATTTCAATAATGTTAAAATTTTCATAAATAATTGATTTATCTTTATCAAAAATATCTGTTTCTTCAAATTGATTTGGATAGTCTTTGACAGGTCTGACCCATTTTCCATCTTCATTTATTCCAGCAATACATATCCTTCTTTCCTGCATTTTAGTAACAGCTAAAATTGTAAATTTCATCCTCATATTTTAAACAAAAGGAATTCCATTTATTTAAATATTGTTCTTTCTTATACTTAATAAAACAATCACCCAAACAAATGCCCCAAATTCCTCCCGTGATACTCAACCACAGGCTTGACCTTCTCATCAATAAAAATAAAACCTTCATCAAACCTAATCAATTTCTTCCCGACAGCAAAATCGACATAATCCCTGACTTTGTCCAAATCAACATTACTGATATTACAGCCATCTCTTTTCAACTTCTCAAAATTAATCTTATAACTATTAAAAAACTCATCAAAACTTATTTTATTGGAATTAATTAATGTATAACACAACAACGAAATCGGTGAAACAACAACCAATGATTTAATATTATCAATAAGATTACTCCCAAACGCAGCCATCGCCTCGTTCTCTGAGTTAAATCCGGTCAATGATTCCTTCAAAGAAACAGGCTTCCCGAAATTGATGTAGCAGTTCCCGAGATTCTTCTTAGTAAGATAGCTAAAAAGGCTTTTAAAAATAGACTTTCTCTTGCCAGTTAAATGCTCCTCAACAACAACGCTGCTTTCAGGCACAAAGTCGTAGCTTATATTAACAGGAACAAAAATAACATCCTTGCTGAGATTATACTTTTTAACCCCATTTAGAATATACTTCAAAATGCCTATTTTAGGCTCTGCATAGCCTCCTGATTTGACTCTGCCTCCTTCAATGAAGAACAGCTGCATCAGTTCGTACTTAACAGCAAGCATTACATAATGCTTAAACACAAGAGAATAAATCTCGTCTTCTGCATTTCTTCTTACAAAATAAGTTCCAAGTTTCCTAAAGATGTATCCTACAGGAAACTTGTTGAAAACGTCTGCTGCAAGTATTGCAGGCATCATTCCTGTTTCACCCACAATAAAATAAGGAATCAGCATAAAATCGAAAACACTCCTGTGATTTGGGGTGATTACAACAATATTTTCCCTTGCCAATTCCTTCAAAGATAATACCTTCTCCCTATTATAAAAAACATTGTTAAAGCTTCCAATCATCCGTTTCCTGACAATAGCTTTTGAAATTGCCCAGAAAAGTTTGTTTTTAGATGTTTTAGATGCAATCTCTTTCAAATACTCTAAGCATTGCAGCTTGGAATCTTCTAATTTAATTTTTCTCAAAGCAGAAATTCTGCCTAATTCTATCAAAAAACTTTCATCGGAAAAAATCTCCCTTTTCGCATCCTCATGACTCAAGTCCCCTTTTAACGACCTTAAAGGAGCCTGCATTTTACTTCACGCCTGCCATTACAATTGGAGGGGCCCTCAAGTAAGTGACGCTTGGCTTTTCATTCTTAAGAAACTCCTTTGCCTTTTTCATGGCTTCATCAAGGTCTTTAGCAGCCTCAAAACCCAATATCTTCAATGCCCTTTCGCTTTTAGCCCCTACAACTATTGTCTTTCCAGCATGAGAAAGTCCGTAGCATCCCCAGTACCACATATAAAATGGATGGACGCCGTGATAGGCATTTGAGTTCCTGTAAAGCGCTATGTATTTTGGGTTTCTGGCAAATTCCTTCTCGTATCTGCTTTCAATTTCCTTTGTATCAGTTGTCTTTGTCAAAATGTTCTCATAAAAATCAACATAGGAAGGGTGGTGTATCTTATGGAACTCCTCTTCCAAAGGATGGAATGCAATCAAAACCCCCCCTTTTCTTACAATGGGCTTGTTCCTGTAGAGATTGAAGAAATAGCCGTGAAATAAACAAACAAAAAGAACGGGATTCAATATTGAATTTACGCTGTAAGGCGACATGTCAGGAATGCTGCCTATCAGAATGTCAGACTGCCCCTCAACATCAACCTGGTACTGCCTGAAGTTATGCTCAAGGATTTTTTGATGCACCTGCTCAACATCCCCTGCATAGACTGCAACAAGCCCGTAATTGCTCCTAACAGTTGAATTTATCTTCCTCTGCATATTGGAACTTAGAATGGACATAAGCCCTGCCGTAATTTTTGCAGCCATTTTGTCAAAAAAATTCATTTCATAGTGCCTTTTCTGGAGAAATTTCAAAGGAAAAGGAAACAAATCATTGTTTATTGCCATCTCCAAATGGAATGTTTTAAGTTTCTGCTCTATGAGCCTGCCCTGCCTGCTCAAAATGCTGTGCAGCGTTGAATTGGAAGGGTCAAAATAAGATTCAGGCTTCATTAAAGTATTGAAATTATGATTATGCTTTACAGTCTCGTAGTCGCAAAGCCCTGTTGCAAAAGACTTGTGGCCTCCGTCCATTGAAACAAAATTGATATTGACATAAATCACTAAATCAGACTCTGCTGCTCTTTTATTAACGTAAACGGACTCGCCATGAACTGTCGTGCCTAAGAACTTCATGTTTTCCCTGTCTTCAGCATCATGGTTGTAAAGCCTGTTTGGATAGAATTCGTTGAATATGTTTTCTCCAAGCATATCCTTCAATTCTTCTTTTGCCATCTTCCTGTGCAGGCATATTGCAGCAATAAGGTGTATGTCATTGATTCCTGCCTTTTTCAGCTTTGCAAGAATTGATTTTATTGCAGTTTCCCTCAAATCAGGCCTTTTCATCGGAGGCAACGGCAAACTGATATCATCAAATGCTATTGTGACTTTCATGCCTTGCTTTAAAAGCTCGGAAAAGGGTTTTTGGTTTAATGGATGCTCCAGCACATATTCAATGGCTTCTTCATAATTCTCAATCTTAGGAAGGGGCTTTGGAGGATAAATGACCCTAGTCCCTTCAGGCAATTTGTCTATTTTAAACCCGTTGCCGTAGAAGAAGACAAAATCAGGGCTTTCTTTCCCTATGTAAGAAACACAATCCTCGTTCATAGTGAAGGGTTATCAAACTTGTTTTATAAATTTAGCTTGCCCTTGCTCTCAGGCCTGTTCCTGCCGAACTTGTCATGCGCAAATGCAAAATCCCCTGCTGCATGGCTTCCAGCTAATGAAAGCTCGCCTGCAAGGACAGAAGCCGCTATTATCTCCGCCAATTTGTTTGCCTTTCCAGAACCAGAGCATCCCATTATTTCAAGGCATTCTTTTTGTGTGCCTAATCCTGTTCCTCCGCCTATAGTGCCTATGGCTAAACAGGGCAGATTTACCGAGACATACAGGTCGCCTTCATTTGTTTTGTCAAAAGTTGTTATTCCCACACTTGAATCGTGAACATGTGCAACATCCTGCCCTGTTGCAATGAAGACTGCAGTTATGATGTTTGCAATATGGGCATTTGTTCCAACCATGCCTGACATCATTGAGCCAAGATTGCTGTTCTGCGCAGTAAACATTATTTTATCGACAGTTGTATGCAGATACTTTTCAACAAGCTCTTTTGGGATTGCTGCATCGGCATACACCTGCTTGCCTCTTCCTGAAAAGAAATTCATGTAAGAGACTTTTTTCTCTCCTTCAAGATTGCACTGGAGCATATAGGATTCAATGCCATTATGACTGTTGATGAATTCACATGCCTTCTGCGTCATCATGGTTATCATGTTTGCCCCCATTGCGTCTCCGCATGTGTAGCACATCTTCAGGACAAGCCTCCTTCCAAGCAGGAATTTTTCAATCCTTGCTAGCTTGCCATGTTTTGTAGCTGATTCTGCCTCTTTTTTTATTTTCAGAAAATTAAGATCAACCCAATTCCCCAATCTAATTGCTCCTTCTGCATTTCTAAGAATAAACATTGGCGCTTTTGTCATCTGCTCAGAAATCACTTTTGCATTTGCCCCATTGCTTTTTGTTAGGATATTCATCCCCCTGTTGACAGAAGCGACTAATGCGCCTTCTGTTGTGGCAAGAGGGACGTAAAATTGCCCTTTTGCATTAGCTCCGTTAACTTTCAAAGGCCCTGCAATCCCTGTAGGAATCTGGCTCATCCCGATAAAGTGCTCAATGTTGCCTTTCAGCAGTTCGGCATTTGTTTTTCCGCCTTTTATATGCTTAAGCTCGAGGCTGAATTTTTTATTCATCCATTGTAATCTTTCATTCATTGCGTTTTCGCTGTAGTCTGCCCTTAATGGAATCCCTTCAAAAGATCTGTCGTCAAATGAATTGCCTGAATTCCCTGCCTGTATTTTGCCTGAATGGCTGTTCGCAAGCCTTAAAATATCTCCGACTGTCCGCAGCTCAAGAGAATTGTAGTCAATCTTTACGCCAAGTTTCTGCTCTATTTTCGAGGCTATTTCAACAACTCCCAAGGAATCAAGGTGCAGATCAAGCTCAAGGCTGGAATTCTCATCAAAATTTTGTTTTTTTGAATGGGATTTCAGAAGGTCTATAATAAAGTCTCCTGCCTTGCCATTATCAATTTTGGCGCTTTGCGCTGCCCTGATTATGCCGCGCTGAATGCCCTTCTTAATTTCATGTTTCTTGAATTTCAGTGTGGAGGTTTTTGGCAGTGAATTTGGCTCTGCAATGTCAAAGCTCAGTATCCTTTTGTAAGAAGGAAGCATTCTTGAATACTCGCCTATTTCTTCCTTCACAGCGCCTTCAATATTTGTCAGCCCCCTTTTCTGTATTTCCTTGAGGCTGGGAACCACTATTGCATGCACGGTTTCATGGCTCGCATTTTCATGTGTTAAACCAATAACGCATATTTCTTCTATCAAAGAAGATTTGAGGTAATGATGCTCAACATCTTCTGGGTAAACATTTTTGCCGGAGTGAAGTATTATCACATTGTCCTTTCTTCCCTTTATGTATAGAAATCCGCCTTCATCAATCCTTCCCAAATCTTGGGTGTGAAGCCACCCGTCATTAAGAGCTTCTTTTGTAAGTTTTTCATTTTTATAGTAGCCTTTCATGACAGTCGGACCTTTTACTATAATCTCTCCAATTCCATTTTCATTGGGCGACTCTATTTTGACTTCAACGCCTTTCAATGGCCTGCCGACAGAGCCATATTTCACGTTGTTTAATGAATTGACTGCAACAACAGGAGAGGTTTCTGTGAGTCCATACCCTTCTATTATTGGAAATCCCAAGAGATACATTCCGATAAGAACGTCTTTTTTTATTGCAGCTCCTCCGCTTACCATCAACCTGAGGGTATTTCCGATTTTTTCATGGATTTGGCTAAAGAATAGCTTGCCAATGTTCTTCCTGAAAAGGCTGATAGACGCCTGATTTGCGAATTTTGAAAAATCAAGAAGCATTCTTGTATAGGCTGGCTGCTCTTCTATTCTTTCCATAATTCCATTATAGATGGATTCGAATAATTGAGGGACTGCAAAAACTGTTGTAATTTTTGCTTCTTTTATTGTCCCCAGAATCTCTTCTCTTTTCAATGTCCTGACAAAAGTAATTGAGGCGCCAAAATAAGTTGAAGTAAGGAATATTGTTGTGAATGCAAAAATATGGTATAATGGGAGAAGCAGTATAAAAGTGTCTTTTGAGCTTAAATCAAATCTTTTGCTGCCGAGAACTACATCGTGAAGCAGGCTTGAGTGAGTTAGCATCACCCCTTTAGGCTGCCCGCTTGTGCCTGAAGTGTAAATCAAAGAAGCAACATCATCCAAATCAGCATTATTTGTTATGTCAAATTCCGCTTCCTTATTAGCAATAGGTTTAAAATCAATTGGCAGAATTTGCTTTAGTTTCCTTAATTTCGGCTTTATGGAGTTTATTTTATTGGTGAACTGCCCCGAGACAAATATTATTTTTGAGTCAGAATGCTCCAGAAACAAAATAAGGTTTTCCTCGTTTAAGTTTGTGTCCAGTGGAACAACAATACATCCCAATGAAGATGCTGCAAGATATGCAATGCACCACTCGGGCCTGTTTTCTGACAATAGGGCTATGTGATCTCCTTTCTTAGCATAAGAAGAAAGCGAATGCGCCAGCGACTTGACAATAGAATAGGCTTGAGAGTAAGTGTATGCTATGTACCCTTCATCGCCTTTTATCTGCATGTAAACCTTATTAGGGTGCGCTCTTGCAACAGATTCAAAGAGTGAGGGTATGCTTTTAAAAGGCAGCTCCATAATAGTATGGGAAGGCAACAAGGTTTATAAAAATTGTTCAATCTCTTGGCGCCATGAAGGCAGTGCTGTGCAATACGTCCCCTATCAAGTATGTTCTGGTGAGGTATCTTTCAAGATTAAGCCCGAGCGTGATTTACGGCCCCTTGTGCCTCGCAAAGTTTGCTGACATTCCTGAGCCTGAGCTTGTAAATGAAGAGTGGGTAAAAATAAAGCCCATAATGTCGGGCATATGCGGCAGTGACATCGGTGGATTGAACGGGCAGGAGAGTTTTTACTTGGAGCCTTACGTGTCAAAGAAATTTGTGCTTGGGCATGAAAACGTAGGAACAGTGGCAGAAACAGGAAAAGATGTTAAGAATCTCAAAAATGGAGACAGAGTTGTGGTAATCCCATTTTTATCATGCACACAAAGAGGGATTAAAGAGTTGTGCGAGTACTGCAAAAGAGGGGACTATTCCTTATGCGAAAATGTTAATGAAGGCAGCCTGCCTGCTGGATTAAGCATAGGCTGGAACAGCAGGACGTCAGGAGGGTGGAGCGAATATTTCACAGCCCATTATTCCAGTGTGATAAAGCTGCCTGATGAAATAAGCAATGAGGATGCGGTGATGATTGACAGCTTTTCATGCGCATTGCATGCTGTGATGCAAAATCCTCCAAAAGAGAACGACAAAATTCTTGTCTATGGCTGCGGCACAATGGGATTGAACATAGTAATATCAATAAGGGCGCTTGGCTTCAAGAATGAGGTAACCGCAATCTACTCAAGAAAATTCCAGGGAGACATGGCAATTAGATTGGGGGCTTCAAAAATCATCAATTTAAGGGAAGATTTGTTTAAGAGAATAGCTGAGATAACAAATGCAAAGCTCTACTTTCCAAGTATAGGGAAGCCTGCTATGGAAGGCGGAGTGGGAATTGTTTACGACTGCGTTGCAAATCCTGACACAATAAATAACTCCTTAAGATTTCTAAAGGCAAAAGGAAGGCTTGTGATGATTGCAACCGCAGGAGTTCTTAAAAATATAGATATTGCCCCTTTATGGTTCAGAGAATTAAAAATTATAGGCTCATGCGAGCAGGGGCATGAAAAATACAGGGAATCGATAAAATCTACGTACCAGGCGGTTATAGAAATGCTGCAGGAGAAAAAAATAAGCCTGAAGCAGCTTGTGACGCATAAATTCCCTTTGAAAGATTTTAAGCTTGCCCTTAGAACGGCGATAGGGAAAAAAGAGCCTGTCATCAAAACAGTTCTTTACAACTAAAATGCCAAAGTACAAATTCATAGTTAATCCTGTTTCGCTTAAGGAAAATCATAAAAAATTCCTGGAAAATTTAAAGAAAAAGCTTGCAGAAGAAGGGGTTGAATTTTCTTTTGAATGCTCAACATTGGAAAATGCTGCCGAGTCCATTGCAAGAAAATCTGCTGCCGATGGGTATGATGTTGTAGTTGCCTGCGGTGGAGACGGGACAATAAGAGAGGTTGTTAATGGTATCTACAAAAGCAGGTCTGTTCTTGGAATTCTGCCATTGGGGACATCGAATGACTTCGCAAACCATCTTGGAATTAAAAGACTGAAAGATGCCGCTGAGAAGCTGTTCAGAGGCAAGCCTAAAAAAATCAGCCTTGGCATGGTTGAATTAAAGTGCGGCAATGACAAAAAGAAAGTGCTCTTCTGTTCGACTTCCGGCATAGGGTTTGATGCAAGGCTGTTAAAACTAAACAATATGAAATTATTCCTGAAATTAAAGAAAATATTTGGAGGAATTGTGTATCCCCTGTTCGGGCTTTTTATTTTGCCGTCATACAGATCAAATGAAGTTGATATAAAGTTTGGCGGCAGGGGGGTAAAATCGAAACTGTTCATGCTAAATGCAAATTTTGTGAAGAGCATGAGCGGAATGAAAATGACGCCGTATGCAGATGTAGGCAGCAGCTCATTCAATATATTTTTTGCCGAGGATGCTTCAATGCTGAAGAAACTGGCGGGGTTTGCGTGGTACTCAATTACTTCCAACAAGATTTGGTTTAAGGAGATACACCACATATCAGAAAGGGAGATCAATCAATTTAATATAAGAAATGTAAAAAGATTTTCTGTGGAATCTAAGACGCCTATTGAAGTGCAACTGAACGGCGATTTTATGGGGTACACTCCTGCAAAGTTTAGCATCATTCCTGGCGCATTAAAAATTTTAATTTAGCAGTGCAATAAAATGGCTGGAAAACTAAGGTATAAATTATTTGCATCGTGGCTTATCCCAATTACTTTGAGCTTTGTGAAAGAAGTAGAAGGGCTGGAAAATGCGCCGGAAGGCGGATTTGTCATAGCAGCCAATCATGAAAGCTATATTGACCCCCTGATAATAAAAGCATTATTTGACAGGAATTTCAGCAGGATAGTTTTTTATCTTACAAAAAAAGAGGCTTACGGCAGCTTGCTCAAAAAATTCTTTTTTGATTCTGTCGGCACTATACCTGTTGACAGGCAAAAGCGTGATGATGGCGCGCTGGAGGAAGCTGTGAAAAATCTTAAAAGCGGAGGGATTGCAGGAGTATTTCCGGAAGGCACTAGATCAAAGGATGGAAAATTGCATAAAGGCAAAACCGGAGCGGTGAGGCTGGCATTGGCTGCGCAATGCCCTATACTTCCAATAGGAATAAGCAATACCTTCGAACTTTGGCCTCCGCAGAAAAAATTTCCGAGGCTGGAAAAAGAGGCAGTTATAAAGATAGGAAAGCCTATAACCATCAATCTGCATGAAATAGCCACAAAAGAGGTGTTGAGAAGCCTTACTAATAACTTGATGCAGAAAATATCTGAGCTATCTGGGCAAGAATATGTTGAAGATGAGAATAAATAAAATAGCGATTTTAGGAGGGGGAAGCTGGGGAACTGCCTTAGCTGTGCTGCTTGCAAACGAAGGGCATGACGTTTTTCTGTGGTGCAGGAGAAGGGAGCAGGCAGATAGTCTTAATAAAAAGAGAGAGAATCTGCAATATTTGCCGGGCGTCAAACTTCCAAGAAATGTGTCTGTGAGCCATGAGCTTGGCAGCATAAGCGATGCTGGTATGGTTATAGTCTCTGTGCCGTGCGCATATTTCAGAAAAGTGCTTGAGGATGCCAAACTCCTGATAAAGAAAGAAGCGGTAATTGTAAGCGCCTCGAAGGGATTTGAGCCAAAAACAAGCAAAAGGATGAGCGAGATAATAAAAGAAATTACTGACTCAAAGAATATTGCTGTGCTTAGCGGCCCAAACCATGCAGAAGAAGTCGGAAAGGGATTGCCCACTGCAACAGTCGTAGCGTCTTCTGACATGGCTCTTGCGGCGGAGATAAGCAAAGTTTTTACTGCTGATAAATTCAAGGCGTATCCTCTTACAGATGTCCTTGGAGTGGAAATATGCGGTGCGCTGAAGAACATAACGGCAATAGCAGTAGGGATATGCGACAACCTTCATTTTGGCGATAATGCAAAGGGCGCAATAATAACGCTCGGGCTTAAAGAGATGAATGAATTTGGAAAAGCTTTCGGGGCAAAGCGGTCTACATGCTATGGACTTGCAGGAGTGGGCGATTTGATAACAACATGCGAAAGCGAGCACAGCAGGAACAGGTTTGTCGGGAAAAGGCTTGCGCAGAGCAAGAAGATGGAAGATATAAGCAAGGAGATGAAAGGCATGATTGCAGAAGGAGTTGAGACCTGCAAAGCAGCTTATGAAATAAGCAGAAAAAAAGGCATTAAAATGCCTCTGACAGCGCAGGTATATCAGGTTCTTAATGAGGGCAAGGAATTGAAGAAAGCGATATCAGACTTATTAGGGTCCGTATAACCGTGTGCAGGCCCAAAATAGGGATTATTGCTCGGTGAAATCCTCTATCGTCTCTTTCAGCTCGTCATTAGGGCCTATCTTGCCAGTGTGCCTAAGGTATTCTCTTGAGAGTATCCAGAATATCATGCCAAGGCTTTTCTTCCCTTTGTTGTTGCATGGTATGACTAAGTCAATGTTCGTGCATAAGTTGTTTGTGTCGCACAATGCGATTACAGGAATTCCGCATCTTAAAGCATCCTCAACGGCATTTCGGTCTGGCCATGCATCAGTGACAAGCAGAGCCTTTATTTCAAAATAATTTTCAAGATTGGGATTTGTAAGTATTCCAGGAGGATATCTTCCTGCAAAAACCTTGCATCCAGTCACTTCCCCGAATTTTGCGACAGGCTTCCAGCCGTTTTCCCTTCTGCTTACAATTAAAATGTCTTCTGGCTTATATTGGGCAAGAAAATGCGCCGCAATTCCAAGCCTTTCATCAATCCTCTGCAGATTAAGCACAGAAAGCCCGTCTGGCCTTGTTTTGTAAATAAAATTCTCAAGATGCTTGGTCCTGAATTTTGTTCCGATGTGTATTCCCGACTTCAGGTAAACATCTGTCGAAACCAAAAATTTCTCCTTAGTTGTCATTTTTCGCAAACAGTTCAGAAGATGAACTGCATTTTTATTGCCTCAGCAGTATGCGCAAATGCGCATTTGGCATTAATATAATGAGATTTCATTTTATTTAAAAAGGTTGTTGTTGCATAATCCCAAAAATGCCATTTTGCATGCAAAATGGCATTTTTGGGTGGAAAAGCTTTATAAATAAACTTCTCACCCTCTAAAAAATGACAGAACATATTGTATGCTCAACTTGCAAGAAAAGAGTGACTAATACTGCAGGAACTGCTGTTTTTTCATGCCCAAAATGCTCGGGCGAGAAGATAGTGAGGTGCTTCCACTGCAGGGAGATCATTGCAAGATACACCTGCTCAAAGTGCGGCTTTGTAGGCCCGAATTAAAATGGCTGATGTAGTAATCACATTGAAAATAATGCCTGAAAGCCCGGAATCCGACCTTTCTTCAATAGAAAAAATGGCAAAGAAAGAGATAGAGTATTTTGCCGGCAAATCTGAATTCAGGGTTTCTGTAGAGCCTGTTGCTTTTGGATTGAAGTCATTAAGCATAAAATTCGTAATGAACGAAAGCAAGGGTTCGACTGAAAAGCTTGAAGGAAAAATAAGAAGTATAAAGAATGTCAGTTCTGTTGAGGTTGTTGATGTAAGAAGGGCGATTGGGTGATTAGGCAATTCACTTGAGCAACGCCCATTCCAACTCTATTGGCTCGGTTTCCCACGAGTCTCCTACAGCAGCTATATTGCCTTCCATCGTCTTGACGCAGAGAGTTTGCCCAGAGAGGACTTTTGCCACTATATCATTGGCTGATGCGCATTCTTCTTTGCTGATTTCGCTAATGGGCTTATCAACTACCATCAGCTTGGCAGGATATATAGCAGTGTAATAAAGGTAAGTTTTGTAATTTTTAAAGAACACGTCCGTTTTTGATTTTCTTAAGTCTGTAACTAGTCCATTGTCAAAGTCAAAATAAATGGTGAATTTTCTATCTATAGAAGTTTTGTTAAGCCCTTCTGAAACCTGCTTTTTAAGAGTTTGCTCAGGCTTTGGCTCTGCAACAATTGTTTCTTTGGTTTCTTGAATTGGCTCTTTCGGGTTTAGCTCGCTTAAAGATGCCTGAATTTCTTCAGTCCTCCCAGAAGTTATTGCCACAGTCTTCTGAAAATCAGCATGGCCTTCCTTCCTTATTGTTACAATGCGCTCTCCAGAAGGGACTTTGTAGATTGTAGCGGGAGTTGCACCTTTAAGCTCTCCATCCACATAAACATCCGCTCCAGAAGGATAAGAATCGGCAGCGATTATTCCTGTTCCTGCAGTTTCCTGCTCAGGCTCGACAGGGAGTGTAGATTCTATCTTGGTAGCGCACCCTGCCAAGGCAATTGCTGCTATCACAAACAACACCAAGAATTGCGCAGCGTGCATGGATCTCATTTTAGATTATAAGATAAATAGTTATATAAAAATCTATTTGTTTTTTAATAAGCTCAAAAAATCTTTTATTCCGATGTTAGTTCTTATTCCCGTGCCTTTAAAATGTGTGGAAGCTGCTGAGTATCCTCTTTGCATTATTTTAAGGATAATATCTTCTTTCTTAGGCACAGGATTTATCCCGTTATTGCTGCATATATCGTGGATGTCATAAAATACGGCAGAATTTATTGAGGCTTCCTGTGCAATAGTCCTGATAAATTTTCCTGCATCTGAATATAGGGCAGAACTCTCTGATGATTTCAGCATCTTTTTGGCTAAATTAAAATCCCATAAATTTCCTGCCCAAAGAGGTCCTGCGCCTTCAAAACATTGGTGCTGCGAAAGAATCTCGTCTGCCTGCCGCTTCCCTTTGAGGCACTTAAAAAACACCCTGAAATAATGATCTTTGAAGTGGGAGAAAATAGGCACAAGGGCTTTGTCGTACTGCGCCCCTATAAGCTGGACTTTCCTTATCAATATTCTCAGCCCGGTCTCATGCATAATGCTGCTCTTTTTAGGAACTGCCCAGTACTTCCTTATGCAGGCTTTTGGCGAAGAGCCGCATAATGCCGCTGCATCAGTTGCAGTTACAGCCAGCACGCCTTTTCTGCTTAATCTTCTTGCTGCAGAATCAAGCACGAAATTGGGGGAGCCAAACACATCCAGGTCTATAAAGTCGAAACCTGTTGACTCCATCAGCATTATGTTCGCATCCTTATTCTGAACCTCAAACTTGACGCTGTTGTGTGCCATGTTCTTCTTTATCAGCGCAACAGCCTTCTCGCTCAGATCGTTGGCAGTTATCGACTCTGGCTTGAGTTCTTTGGCAAATCTAATGGATCTTATTCCAGTGCCGGCTAATGGGTCGCATAGCCTCATTTTAGGGAACTGCTCTAAAAGAAGTATTGTGATGTCCCTGTTAAGGCTCATTACAGGGTTATAGAAAACTGGCAGCTTTTTCGAAATGACTTTGGCAGTGGGCGCGAATATTTCAGCAGAGCCTTCCCTGATTTTCTGCATTTTGAAGTCCAGCAATCCTGCCATAAACTGAGAAAAAAGTAAATGGGTTTAAAACCTTTATTGCCCGTAAACGAACATTGTATGCCTTGTATTCTGCTTTATGTCCTTATGGTTTGCAGTCGCCCTTATGATATATTCTCCTGGCTCCAATAAGTTTGTATCGTAAAGTGTTATGAATTTCGTATTGGAATTTTTTAGTATGCTGAAATCCCTTGACAAGATTAAGTCTTCATTGCCATAAAGATACATCTTCAGGTTTGCGTTGCTTACCTTGGAATCTGCTTTGTTAATGAAGCTTGTAAAGATAATAAGGTCTTCGCCTTGAGAAGGGCTTGTTGCCCTTAAGTTTGCCATTATGGCAAAAATAAGCAAAGCTGCAATTAATGTGTGCTTCATAACTAATGGAAATACCACATCATATAAAAATTATTCGATTTTGGAGTGGTAACAGATTTAACAAGAACGTTTAAAAATGGCTATTAATTAGGGGATTTCTATGATAAGGCAGCCAATACTTGTTTTTATGGGGAATGTAGATGCTGGAAAGACGCAACTGCTTGACACAATTAGAAACACCTCTGTTGCGTCTAATGAAGCAGGTGGCATAACCCAGGCAATAGGGGCTTCTATTATACCTCTTGAGACTGTGAAGAAAATATGCGGCAGGCTAATTTCAGGTAGCTTCGAGCTTAAGATTCCTGGAATTTTGACTATAGACACCCCGGGACACGCAGCATTTTCCAACCTGAGGAAAAGGGGAGGAAATCTAGCAGATATGGCTGTGCTTGTGATTGACATTAACGAAGGCGTAAAGCCTCAGACAATGGAGTGCATTGACATACTAAAGCAGTATAAGACTCCTTTTGTCATAGCATTAAACAAGATTGACATTATGCACGGCTGGAAATCAAATAAAGACAAAATGCTTATTGAAAGTGTACAGGTGCAGCAGGAAAGTGTCCAGCTTAATTTTGAAAAAAAACTTTACGAGATTGTTGAGAAGATAGTCAGCTTAGGTTTTGAATGCGACAGATTTGACAGGGTTTCTGATTATGCAAAACAGATAGCAATAGTCCCGACTTCAGCAAAGACAGGAGAAGGGATTCCGGAGCTGCTTATGGTTTTGACGGGATTGTGCCAGAAGTACCTTTCAGAGAGCCTGGCATCTGACTCGGAAGACTATGCAAGAGGCACTGTTCTTGAAGTCAAGGAAGAAAAAGGGCTTGGAAAAACACTTGACGTGATTATTTATTATGGCAGGTTAAGGCAAGATGACACGATTGTTATTGGAACGCTGGACGAACCCATAACAACAAAAATAAGGTGTCTTTTTGAGCCTGCGAATCTGGCGGATATGAAAGACAGGAAAACAAAATTTAAGCCTGTAAAAGAGGCTGTTGCAGCCACGGGAGTAAAGATTTCAGGAAACGACTTGGACAATGCTATTGCAGGAATGCCCCTAAAATCCTGCTCAAAGGAAGATGTCCAAAAAGTAAAGGATGAAATAAAAAAAGAAGTATCAGAAGTGCTTACTTTGACAGACGATGAGGGCATTGTAGTGAAAGCTGACTCGCTGGGAAGCCTCGAGGCTGTTGAAAAGCTGCTGAGGGAAAACGGAATAAAAATAAAAAAGGCAAGCATAGGCAGCATAACTAAAAAAGACGTTGTGGATGCTGAAGCTTCTTTTGAATCAAGCCCCATGGATGCAGTGATTGTAGGGTTCAATGTCGAGAATTCTGAGGGGGTCAAGCCGACTGAGAAGGTTAATATCATAAAAGCGGAGATAATCTACAGGATCATTGACGAACTCAAGAAGTGGCAGGATGAGCTGAGGAAAAAAATAGAAGGCAAAGAATTTGACGGGCTGACAAGGCCCTGCAAAATAAAAATCCTCCGCGGCTACGTGTTTAGGCAGAACAACCCTGCTGTTGTAGGGGTGGAAATTCTGGCAGGCACGCTAAAGAGCGGAATGAGCCTCATGAAAAATGACGGCAATCCTATAACTACAGTCAAGTCAATGCAGCAGGAGCAGGAGAATGTTGAAAAGGCAGAGAAAGGAAAACAGATTGCCGTGTCTCTCAGTGATGTAACTGTAGGAAGGCAGGTGCATGAAGAGACTGTGCTCTATTCTGCAGTGCCTGAGCAGCATTTCAAGAAGCTTAAGGAGTTCAAGAAATACCTCAGCAGCGAGGAGATTGAAATACTTAAGGAGATAGCGGAGATAATGAGGAAGAATAATCCTGTGTGGGGAGTATGATGAGAGTATGATAAATCTCAAGATAATGAATACAAAGGAAACAAAAGAAATGTACGGCATGCTGGAGCGCCAGTTTGGATGCGAAATGAAGCTGGAGCACGGGTTTGCCATAAACACAAAGAACAGGGTTTATGCATTCAACAAGGAGATTTTTGATGCAAAGATTGGCAGCATAAGGCTGAATTCCCTTGGAGTTTATTTTGCAGAGATTGCCAATGATGAGATAAGGCTGAGCATAGAAGGAAGCCAGATTGCAGGGAAGCGTGCTTCAAAAAATGTCGTTGAATTGAGCGAAGAAGAGGCACTGAGGATTTTCAAAGGCGAAGATTTGGAAAAAGAAACTAATTGCAAAGGTTTTGTCATCTTGAAGCACGATGGGGATTTTTTAGGGACGGGAAAAATAAAAGGAAACAAAATTCTGAATTTTGTGAGCAAGGCGAGAAGGATCAATCAAAATTAAGTTCCAGCACTTTTTTTATTTCGCCAGAATGCATGCCAAGAAAATGCCCAAAGCTTTCCATTTCTTTTGCCGCCCTCAGATGGCGGGGAGAATTAGCAAAGCTGGCCAGCTTCATTCTTACTTTGTACTTCCTGCATAGGCGGACATTCTGCATCATTCTTCCCAAAACAGTTGAGAAATTTGCAGTGCCTGAATTAAGCAATGCGCAGTGAGAGAAGCATACAGTATGGCTGTTTTTGCATGCCATCTCCGCAAGTATATGGTTAAATCCTGAATGCCTTGAGTGCATCGAATCGTTTCTTGAGGTTTCTTCCAACCCGAAAATAAAAAGAGGCTTCTGCACCTCAAAAATATCCCGACCTGCAGAAAGAGATACCACTGGCGCGCCTTGGGGCGCTTTTTTAATTTCGTAGGGGTTTGATGAGAATTCAAATGATTTAGAATTGGGCTTTTTGCCAAAAGGGTAGCAAAAAATTGTTTTGTCTATATTCAGTTTTTTAGAAATATCGAGAAAATCCTGCTCGTTGTTATGCGGGAAGACAATATCCTGGAACATTATACCAATTAAGAATACACTCTTTAAAAATGTGTTGAATAGGTTTTCCGAATTTCAACTGAGAAAGAGTTAATTTTTAATAAACATTAATGCTAAAAATACTTAAATATGTTTATTTTTAATGTATAGATTGTGCCTAATTAAATCCGATTTAGAGTATGGTTCGCTAACGCATTTATAAACGTTTATAAAGGAGTGAAGATTATCCAGAAGTATTAAGAACGGGGGGGATTTAATATGCCAAAGAAAGAAGCCAAGAGAGATGTCCATGTTGTCAATATTGTAGTATCAACTTCTTTGGAGCATGATATACCTCTTGAGAAGATGGCAGCCACACTGAGCAATACAGAATACAATCCCGAGCAGTTTCCAGGGCTGGTTATAAGGATAAAAGAGCCTAAAACATCTGCATTGATATTCAGCTCAGGTAAAGTAGTCTGCACCGGCGCAAGAACGCTTGATAAGGTAGAGGAGAGCATAAAGAAAATCATAAAGAGCCTTGAAAAAATCAACATTAAGATTACGGTAAAGCCTGAAATAAAAGTCCAGAATATAGTAGCGTCAGGGAGTGTAGGAATGGACTTGAACCTGAATACGCTGGCTATGAAACTGGAGAATACAGAATACGAGCCAGAGCAGTTTCCGGGGCTTGTCTATAAGCTGAGAGTAAATGCTGCCAAGCCTTTTAATTCCACATTTCTGCTTTTCAGCAATGGGAAGATAGTGTGCACTGGCACAAAGAGCGAAAAGGAAGTCCACATTGCCTTGGACAAGCTTATAGAGAACCTAAAAAGAGTCAAAGCATGATTTTGCTTTTGAATCATTTTTATTTTAGATTGTAGATGCAAGGCTCGCCTGCAAAGAAGGGTGATAATATGGATGCCATAGAGCAGATAAAGAGGTTCCAGGAATTTATAGAGTTAAACTGTTATCCTTTGCTTCTTGAAAATGTAAGGAAAGGCACCAACTTTCTTGCTATTGATTTTGCGGAAATCTCAAAATTTGACCCGGAGCTAGCAACAGATATTCTGGATTTTCCGGAGGACGCTGTCAAAGCTGCCGAAACTGCCGTTAAGCAGTTCGATATAGGGCAGGAAATAGTTGATTTTAAGGTCAGATTCAAAAATCTGTCCAAAAGCCATTATATCCCCATCAAGGACATAAGAAGCAAGCACCTTGGCAAATTTATGCAGATAGAGGGTATTGTCAGGCAGAAGTCAGACGTGAGGCCTCAGGTCACCTCGGCAAGGTTTGAGTGTCCAAGCTGCGGAAACGTGATGAATATTCTTCAGCTTGACGGAACTTTCAAGGAGCCAAACAAATGCGGCTGCGGCAGAAAAGGCAAATTCCTTATGCTCAGCAAGGAGCTTGTGGATGCCCAAGGACTTGTGCTTGAAGAGTCTTCTGAAAGCCTTGGAGGGGGGGAGCAGCCCAAAAGGATCAACGTATTTTTGAAGGGAGATCTTGTAAGCCCTTTAAGCGAAAGGAAAACAAGCCCGGGCAACAAAGTTTCTGTTACAGGCATACTTAAGGAAATTCCAATAATTTCAAAGACAGGCGGGCAATCTACAAGATTTGACCTCATGATAGAGGCAAACTATGTTGACACTGTGGATGAGACATTCTACGAAGTAGATATTTCAGAAGAGGAAGAAAAGCAGATACTTGAGATTGCAAATGACAAGAGATGCGTCGAGAAGCTTGTTAACTCTTTAGCCACCTCAATTTATGGGTATGAAAAAATAAAAGAATCCCTGCTATTGCAGCTAATGGGGGGCTTAAGAAAAGTAAGAAAAGACAAGGTCGTAAGCAGGGGAGATATACATATACTCCTTGTAGGCGATCCCGGAGGCGGAAAATCCGCTATGCTGAAAAGGATAGCCACTATAGCCCCTAAAGGAAGGTATGTGAGCGGAAAAGGAGTTTCAGGAGCGGGATTGACAGCCGCTGTCGTGAAAGACGAATTTTTGAAAGGGTGGTCGCTGGAAGCAGGCGCGCTTGTGCTTGCATCTGACGGGATTGTATGCATTGACGAAATGGACAAGATGTCAAACGAGGACAGGGCTGCAATGCACGAGGCTTTGGAGAACCAGACAGTAAGCATTTCAAAGGCAAACATACAGGCTACATTAATTTCAAGGACTACTGTTCTTGCCGCTGCAAATCCAAAGCTTGGAAGGTTTGACAGGTATGAAGTCATAGCAAACCAGATTGATTTGCCACCTACTTTAATAAACAGGTTTGATCTTATTTTCCCCATACAAGACATACCTGACGAAGCAAAGGATGAGAAAATGGCAAAGCATATCTTAAGCCTGCACCAGGCTCCTGACCTGATAGAGCCGGAAATATCCACAGAACTCCTTAGGAAATATATAGCCTATGCAAAGCAGAAAATACATCCCAAACTGACCTCTGCAGCTATAAATGATATACAGGAGTTTTACTTAAAGATGAGAATGAGCGGAAGCTCGGAAGGAAATATCAGGGCAATTCCAATATCTGCAAGGCAGCTTGAAGCTCTTGTAAGAATGAGCGAGGCTTCTGCAAGGCTGAGGCTTTCTGAAGAAGTGACAAAAAAAGATTCGAGAAGGGCCATAAATCTTCTTGAATACTGCCTGATGCAGGTAGGATTTGACAAAGAAACAGGAAAGCTGGACATTGACAGGATTGCGACAGGAATCAGCGCATCAGAAAGAAGCCATATACATACTGTAAAAGATATCATAACCGAGCTTGAGCCAAAATTCAACAAGCTTATCCCTATTGAAGAGATAGTAAGCAATGCAAAAGGAAGAGGTGTGGATGAGGATAAAGTGGAAGAATCTCTTGAAAAACTAAAGCGTTCGGGTGATGTATTTGAGCCAAGAAGGGGTTTCATCTCAAGAATCTAGCGGCTTTCAAAAACGGGCGGCTGCGGCGAAGGTTTCTGTAAAAAACATACTGGAAGGAATGCAGGCACATCGCGTGAATCTTGCAGGAATAGTGGTGATGAAAGAAGAAAGTTCTAATTTCCATAGCATGTTTATAGATGACGGAACCGGAAAAATAATGATAAGGAACTTCAATAACCTGCCTTCCCTTGCTGAATTTAATGCTGGAGATTCCGTTGCAGCCGTAGGAAACTGCCGAGAGTTCGGCAACGAGCCATATATTGCAGCAGAAGTAGTCAGAAAAATTGACCCTGCATGGATAAAAGTTAGACAGGCTGAGCTTGAGCTAAATGTTTCAAAGCCTGATCCTGGTGTAAAAATTAGTTCTGGTGCTGATGTGTTGTCTGCAGTCAGGGAGTTTGATGAAGGCAAAGGAGCCCCGCTTAGCAAAATTCTGGAAATGGGGGGCAATGAAGACGTAAAACTAAAGATAGATTTCCTTCTTAAAAAGGGAGAGATATTTGAAGTCGGCCCGGGCAGACTGAAAGTGCTTGAATAAACCTAACACATTAGAATATTATTGGGGTGACATACACTTCCAGGAATGCCGCCACAACCAAGAACGCCACTGACAAAAGAAGTATTTCAAAAAAATCCGCCATGATATGGTTGAAGATGTTTGTCCTGTAATGTTTTCTTATTATTGCCATTGAGAGTATTCCGCCGGCAATGCCCCCGTAGAAATATGCCATTATTTCGGGGATGCCATGTATTGCGTATCTAAGCAGCCCGAAAGATATGACGTGGAAATAATTCCCCGCTTCGGCCATTCCTAATGAAGAAGTGTAATTGCTGATGTTTGTCCTTATAAAATTTCCAATGGCTGCCCCAATTACAGTGGCATTCCATGTCAGGATAAATATAGCCCCAGTCGCGTAGATGAATGAAAACAATATTGAGAAAGTCAGCACTTTAAGGTTGTTGAAGAATATTTTGTTGAACATTGACGAGAACGCCACATTCCCTGAAACCTTATTGTTTATTGCCTGTATGGTGCTTGTCTGCTTTTCAAAAAGAAGGCTTGTCGTGTCTGCCGGCAGCGCCACATACCACAGGACAGATGCCATAGTTATTCCAAGAAAAAGGAACATGAAAAAAGTGACGGCCCTGCTGTGCTCTTTAAGCAGGGAAGACTCCTTAGTTATGATGAGGTCTTTGCTTTCCTCATATTTCATAGTATTATAAACAAGAGGGATTGCGGCAATAACAACAAGAAACACCATTATCAGGCTTGCTTGGTCCCTGAATATCCACAATGCGAGGAAGATGCCGATTGTGGTATAAATAAACCCTATGAAAAAAAGCTCCCACGGTTTGCTTTCAGCTTTTTCGGCAGATAGGAGTGATTCAAGCACCATGGCTAAAAATCTTATAAGGAAGTATATATAGTTTTTTAAAATAAGATTATAAACTGAAAGGTTTCACCTAAGATAATGGAAGAGTTCATAGAGATAGATGGAGACTATGGAGAGGGAGGGGGATCTTTAGTCAGAGTGGCCCTTGCATTGTCATGCCTTACACAAAAGCCTTTTCGAGTAAAAGGAATAAGAAAAGGGAGACACCAACCAGGGCTTAAAAATCAGCATGTATATGGGATAAAAGCTTTAAAGGAGCTATGCAGTGCAAAAACAAAAGGGGATTTTTTAGGCTCGACTGAATTGGAGTTTGCTCCAGACAGTATTGAGCCGAAAAACCTAACTATAAATATAGGAACTGCAGGCTCAATTACATTGGTTCTTCAGTCAGTATTGCTGCCCCTAATTTTTTCAGGAGGAAAATCCGCATTAGAAATAATAGGGGGCACGGACACAAAATGGAGCCCTCAGCTTGATTACACAAGAGAGGTTTTTTTGAGTTATATAAAGGAGTTTGCAGACATTGAGATAAGAACGATTAAGAGAGGATATTATCCAAAAGGCAACGGCAAAATTTCCATGACAATAGACTCAAAAACTAAAAATTATGCCTCCGGAAGAATAAGCAAATTCAATCTTACTGAAAAAAGAAGTATCCTAAAGATTTGCGGCTGCTCGCATGCGTCTAATGATCTGAAAAAGGCTAATGTTGCTGAAAGACAGGCAGAAGCTGCAATGAAAATTGTTGAGAAAGAGTATAATTTAAATCCGGAAATAAATATAGAATATTGCCAGTCGGATTCTACAGGTTCCGGCATAACTTTATGGGCTATTTCTTCAAATAAATCTGTATTAGGCTCGGACTGCCTTGGAGAAATAGGCAAAAAATCTGAAATTGTAGGAGAAGAAGCGGCAAAAAATCTAATTAAGGAAATAAGCAGCGGCGCAGTTATTGACAGCAATATGGCAGACCAAATTCTGCCTTATCTGGCTATTGCAAAAGGAAGTGTAAAGACTTCTGATATAACCAGTCATTGCAAAACAAATATTTATGTAATAGGAAAATTTTTAGGTGAAATATTTGAAGTTGATGAAGATGACAAAATTATAAGAACATTATAATAAAAATATTTTAAGAGTTTATAAAATTTCTCCGGGTTTTTTCATGCCATTCCAAAGCAAAATAAACCTTTCTTCAAATGATTTGATAAGAGGGCTGCTAACCCAAATCCCGACATCGTAAGCCGGATGAACCTCATTATCATCAAGCACCATAAACACAAGCTCCTTCCCGTCAACAATGCAGAACCTTGCCTTGTTATCAGTATGCCTGACTTCGACGAGATTGCCAAGGTCTTTCATAAGATTCAATGATTCTTTCGTGACAGGGGCGGCTATCCTTATCTTGACCCCTTTCTTCTTTATTTTTTCAAAAGTAGGCTTCAGCCCCTCAAGCTTCCTAAGCAGCCCTTGAGAAGTTGTCATCAAAGTGACTGATTCATTTGCGTTCTTTATCAGAAGCTCGAGATGGTTGTAGAGATTGTGCCTCCCCCTTAATGAGCCGGAAAGGTCGGACGGCTCCACCAATTTAACCCCCTGGCTGTGGAGTGAGTCAAGTTCAGTTAAAACATCAGTGCTCTTTAAGTCAGTAAGCTTCTTTATCTGATCTTTTGCGTCCTCTGCGACGTTTTTCTTCACTCTCTCAACAACTTCCTTTGGCGAGACTGCGATATACTTGATGGGCTTTCCAAGTTTCATCACAACAAAGCCCTTCTTTTCCAAGGACTCAAGAACGTCGTAGCTCCTTGACCTTGGGACATCCGCTATATCTGAAAGCTCCCCTGCTGTTGAAGTGCCTCTGGACAGCAGGGCTGTCCATATCCTATATTCATAACTATTAAGCCCAAAAGAACCCGCTTCTTTCTGCTTCAGTTTTAACATAAAAACATGATAATCCAAGACCATTTAAAAAACTTATCTATTTTTATTATTTTAAAGTAATAAAAAATAAAGATATATGTGACACATATAGAATAACCAGAAATTAACATAAAAGTAGGCACCTTACCCCATCATTTCCTTTGGAATTTTTCGTTTTCGTTTTATTCTGTAGTGTATTATATTATATTTTCTATATAGAAAATAATAAATAATAATAAACGACACAAAAAATAAATAACACTTCCATACGAAATGATGGGGTGGGTATATTATCAATATTAAAAGGTATATTCTAGACGCTATTTTAGAACAACTAAAATCTTATATACCTCTTTTTCATGTGGAAAACCTATGGTCGGCAGTAAGTTAGTTAATTTTTATGAAAATTTTTTGGTAAAAGGCAGTGTTTTTTCCAAAAAGGAAGTGCTGCAGACAAATTATCTGCCTGAAAGTATAATCCATAGGGAATCTGAAATTCAACAGATAGCTACAACCCTTGCTCCTATCTTAAGAAAAGAAAAACCCTCAAATCTTTTTATATATGGGAATACTGGGACAGGGAAAACCTTGAGTGCGAGATACGCCACTTCTGAGCTTCTTTCTGTTGCCGAGAAGCAGTCCATTGGGTTAAAGATAATCTACCTCAACTGTAAAATGAAACGGACGGCAGATACAGAATATCGTCTCATCGCCCAGCTTATCCGGGAGCTTGGGAAAGAAATACCCCCTACAGGACTTCCTACGGAAGAGGTTTACAAAACTTTTTTTAAAATTTTAGACACCAGCTCAAATATAATTCTCATAATTCTTGATGAGATAGACTATCTTGTCAAGAAAATAGGGGATGGATTTCTTTACAATCTTACTAGGATGCATGAATCAACAAACTCTAAAATCTCTATAGTAGGTATATCCAACGACCTTGTTTTTGTTGATATGTTGGATGCACGCGTAAAGTCATCATTGTCCGAAGAAGAAATAATATTTTCCCCTTATAATGCCCTTCAGCTGCAGGATATTTTAAGGGAAAGGGCAAACTCAGCTTTTAAGGAAGGTGTTCTTGAGCAAGGGGTTATAGAAAAATGCGCGGCCCATGCTGCCAGAGAACATGGCGATGCAAGGAGGGCTTTGGAACTTCTCAGGGTTGCAGGAGAGCTTGCAGAAAGATCGGGCTCCAAGAGCATTGCGCTGCAGCATGTCGACGAGGCTGAAGGCAAGATAGACAGAGACAGAGTTTATGATGTTATCTCCCACCAGCCTAAACAGTACCATATCGCGGTTTTCTCAATACTTTCACTTGCGGACAAAGACAAGCCTATATTCACCGGCGAAATCTATAATTTCTACAAGAACCTGTGCGACAAAATCAGGATAAGGCCCCTGACACAAAGAAGAATTTCAGACATCATAGCCGAATATGACATGCTCGGAATAGTCAATGCCAAAATCATCTCTAAAGGAAGATACGGCAGGACGAGGGAAATTTACATTAACTTAGCTGATGATATGAGAACTAAGATCAAAACTCTTCTGGAGTCCGAGCTGAATTTAAAATGAATGGAGATTTATTTTCAAAGAAAAAAGAAATAGTGGAGCTTTTCATGAAGAAAGGAGTGCTTGTCAGCTCTGAAATTCTCACTGAACTAGAAGACGAAAGCAAAGTCCTGAAAATTTATGATGCCATTTCTAAAATAAGCTCAGAAGGGCTGGCTGTTCTTGGAGGCAGCACAGAATCTTTAATGTCTATATTGAATATAGATAACATAAACTGGCTGGAGCTTGACAGGTCAAAAGTCCTTGTTGAAAAAGGAATAAAAAATGCAAACGAGAGTGTAGTAGACTCAATAATCCACTCAGACGCCCCAAAGATACAGAAAATATCCGTAAAGGAAGGTGTCAAAGTAACGTTTTCTTATGTCGAACAGGTGAAGAAGCGAGATTTCCAGGATTTTGTAGATTATTTCAATAATCGATACCAATCAATAGAAAACCTCCTGAAAGGCAGGCAGGAGATGTCAAATGCCACCAGCATAAGCAGAGCGCTCTCAAAAAAAACAAAAGAAAGCCTGTCTATAATAGGGCTTGTCAGCAACAAACAATATACAAAAAACAACAATCTGATGCTTACGATTGAAGATCCAACAGGTTCAATAAATGTGCTTGTCAGCAAGAACAAGGCAGAGCTTTTCAGGGCTGCAGGCTCCATAGTGCTTGATGAAATTATAGGCATAAGCGGCGTCAGCGGCGAAAAGATAATATTTGCCAACAATATCTTGTGGCCTGATATTCCTGCAGGCGAGCTTAAAAAATGCGAAGATGAGGTATACTGCGCGTTCCTGTCAGACATTCACGTCGGCTCTTCAAAGTTCCTTCCCGAAGAATTTAACAAATTCCTCAGCTGGATAAATGGGGAATTGGGCAATGAGCAGCAGAAAAACATAGCGAAAAATGTCAAGTATATATTCATTGTAGGGGATTTAGTTGATGGCTGCGGCATTTACCCTGAGCAGGACAAGGAACTTGAAATTCCGGACATTTACGCTCAGTATAGGGAGTGTGCAAGGCTCCTGAGAAAAATACCCCCCCACATCCCTCTGATAGTATGTCCCGGAAACCATGATGCTGTCAGAGTTGCCGAGCCCCAGCCGGTGCTGCCAAAAACATTTGCAGCCCCCCTCCACGAAATGCCCAACACAATACTTGTTTCAAACCCTGCGATGATAAATATTCATTCTTCAGACGGCTTTTCGGGCTTTGACGTGCTGCTTTACCACGGCTATTCTTTCGATCATTTTGTCGCTGAAGTAGACTACTTAAGAAATAATGGTGGATATGACCGGGCAGATCTTATAATGAAGTTCCTTCTGCAAAGAAGGCACCTTGCCCCTACGCACACGTCAACACTTTACATACCCGATATAAGGAAAGACTACCTTGTGATAGAAAAAGTTCCGGATTTTTTTGTCAGCGGGCACATCCACAAGTCAATCAATGCAAATTACAAGAATGTGACTATGATATGCGGAAGCTGCTGGCAGAGCAAGACCGCATTTCAGGAAAAAGTAGGCCATAATCCTGAGCCGAGCCGAGTTCCTGTAGTCAACCTGAAGACAAGGGAAGTCAAGATACTTAAATTTGGGCATTGAGGAAAAAATGAATGATATGGAAAACTACTTCAGCAAAATCTCAGAGCAGATAGAGAGATGCTATGAAGCGGCAAACAGAGCAAGGGCCAAAGGGTACGATCCCGAGGCTAAAGTAGCGATACCTCTTGCAAAAACAATGGCGGAGCGTGTCGAAGGGCTTGTAAGCGCAGCCTCTCCAGAAATAACCGGAGCAGGCGTGCCATCAAGAATTTACGAGCTTGAGGGGCAATACGGCAAGCTTGACTGGCGCGTTGCGCTGCAAATATCTCTTGAAGTTGCCCAGCAAAAATTATGCAAATTTTCAACTGAAATAAGGGCAATGGAAACTGGCATAAGAATAGGAATTGCCTACCTGACTTTAGGCATAGTTTCTTCCCCTTTGGAAGGATTTGTTGAGTTAAAAATAAAAAAAAGAAGGGACGGAAAAGATTACTTCTGCCTTATGTACTCAGGCCCTATAAGGAGCGCAGGAGGGACTGCGGGCGCGGTTTCTGTTATAGTTGCAGATTATGTCAGAAAAAATATGGGCTTTGGCATTTATGATCCTGAGGAAAAGGAAATCCGGAGGCTGGTGACAGAGCTTTATGACTATCACGAGCGAATCACAAACCTACAGTATCTTCCCAGCGAAAGAGAAATAGTTTTTCTGGCGCAGCATCTGCCAGTTCAGATTGACGGCGACCCTTCTGAAAAGATAGAGGTGTCAAATTATAAGGATCTTGACAGGGTGGAAACCAATAGGATTAGGAATGGGGTGTGCCTTGTAATTGGGGAGTGCATTGCCCAAAAAGCGTCGAAAATATGGTCAAACATCAAAAAATGGGTGGGTGAATTCGGGCTGGAGCACTGGGGATTCCTCAAGGATTTTGTGGAACTCCAAAAAGAGATCAAGGCAAAAGAAAAAGAAGTCAAGGCAAAAGACAAACTTTCTCCAGTATACACTTACATACAGGATTTAGTTTCCGGCAGGCCTGTTTTGACGCATCCTTTAAGGGCAGGAGGATTCAGGCTAAGATACGGAAAATGCAGGACTTCAGGATATTCCGCGGCATCGATACATCCTGTTACTATGCACATATTAAACAAATTTATTGCAATAGGCACCCAGCTGAAAATGGAAAGGCCTGGAAAGGCCGCCTCAATAACTGTCTGCGACACCATAGATTGCCCTGTAGTGAAGCTTGCCAACGGCGATGTCATCAGGGTAGAATCGGAAAGCCTGGCAAAGGAAATTTTACCTGATATACAGGAAATACTTTTCCTTGGAGACATACTCATCAGCTACGGAGATTTTTCCAACAGGGCACATCCTTTAGTCCCGTGCGGCTACTGCGAAGAATGGTGGGCGCTTGAAGTTGAAGAAGCCACAGTGTCTCTATTTGGCTCCATAGACTTTCTAAAGCTGTCGGAGCTTATCCATTCGGACCATGCCGAAATTGAATCTTCTGTCAAGAACTGCTTTCATTCAAAACCCTCTATTAGAACTGCAATAAGCCTGTCAGAAACTCTTAAAGTTCCTCTTCACCCTTACTACACATATCATTGGAATACTATATCCAAAGACCAATTTCTTCTCCTTTACGAATGGATTAAAACAGCGTCTTTGGAAAAAATAGCTGGAGAGATATCAAAGATTATACTAAAAACCAATGATGAAGCAAAACGCGTTCTTGAATTAATAGGAGTTCCGCACAGGTTCATCAACAGGGAATTTGTGGTTATAGACGGCGACGATGCTTCATCCATGGCAGCTTCCTTAGGGCTCCTTAATGAAATGAAGATAGACATAAGTCCGGAATCAGATGTGATTAGCCTAATCAACCAGGTCTCAAGAGTCAGATTAAGGGACAAATCAGGAACTTTTATAGGGGCAAGAATGGGCAGGCCTGAGAAAGGCAAAATAAGGAAGCTCGACGGCGACCCCCACACATTGTTTCCTGTAGGCGAGGAAGGCGGAAAAATGAGAGCCTTTTCCAGCGCCATTGAAGCAGGAAAAGTCAGCGCTGAATTTCCTATATACTACTGCAGCTCCTGCAAGTCTTCTACAATATTCAGGAGATGCGAGAAATGCGACTCTGAAACTATGAAAAGATTCTATTGCAAGGAATGCGGCATCATAGAAGACGAAAAATGCAGGCATGGTGCAGCAGCAGGTTTTATGAGGCAGGATATAAACATTAAAAGTTATTTTAACAGTGCGCTCAACAAGCTCGGGATGCAGGTTTATCCTGACCTGATAAAAGGTGTCAGGGGCACTTCAAACAAAAAGCATATACCTGAAAATTTCATGAAGGGCATAATCAGGGCTAAGCATGATGTTTATGTGAATAAAGACGGCACAACAAGGTATGACATGACCCAGCTGCCGATAACCCATTTCAAGCCAAAGGAAATAGGAACTTCCGTGGCAAGATTAAGGGAGATGGGATACTTATATGACTTTCACGGGAAAGAACTCTCTGATGAAGAGCAGCTTCTTGAGATTCTTCCCCAAGATATAATACTGCCTATGTGCACCGACGCGCCCGAATTAGGGGCGGACAAGATATTCCTTAAGGTTGCCTGTTTTATAGACGAGCTTCTTGAAAAAATGTATGGCATCGAAGCTTTCCACAATGCCAAGAGCGAGCAGGACCTGGCAGGCGAGCTGTTCCTGATACTTGCACCGCATACTTCAGCAGGTGTAATAGGCAGACTGATCGGATTCTCAAAAACGCAGTGTTTTTATGCCCATCCTATGCTACACGCGGCAACAAGAAGAGACTGCTTGGAGTATAATAATTATGTGGCAATAAAAGAGGGCCCAATTTGGAAAATCGAGAAAATAGGGGAAACTGTAGAAAATCTTAACCCCATAGAAGAAGCTGATAATTTTGGCACTTTAATAAGAAAATTAGAGAATATACGTGTATATAGCAATCCAGGACAGGCTATTATATTTGATGCTACTAAGCACCAGCCAAATAAGATGTTGAGGATATATATTGAGGATGGGAGGAATATTGAGCTGACAGGAAATCATAGAGTATATGTTAAAGGCAAGAAAGAAAAAAGAGTTTATGATCTCCGAGAAGGGGACCAAATAATGGTAAGCTATAATAGAGATATTGAAGAAAGGGATATCGAATGCTTACTTCTTCCGGAGATATTCTCCAATAGAGATAATATGATGTTTAGAAATATATCAGGCTATATTAGAAAATTTGAAAATATAAGCAAACATGAAAATTTTTGCTTTAGAGACAGTTTTCCAATAAAATTAATTAAAGAAATCTTAAGTAAACATCATAAATCATTACAAGACTTGCCCCCGAACGTTAAAATAGCCTTAAAAAGAGATAAAGTAGCCCTTCCAATAAGAATTAACTTAGACGATGAACTAATGGAAGTTATTGGGCTTTACATAGCTGAAGGCTATTTAAGAAAAAATAGTTCAAAAAAAGGATTTTACCAAATTTCTATTGCAGGAAATGAGTGGATCAAGAATTTTGTAAAGAAGGTCTTTTATTCTCATTTTAATTTAAAGCCTTCGCATGAAAATGAAAGTCAAGTAGTTTTTTCTTCTAGGATAGTTTATGAATTATTTAAGTATTATTTAAAAACCGGCGAAAATGCAAAAAATAAGAGGATACCCGGCTTATTTTTGAATATTAGAAAAAATAAACTTGCCGCTTTATTAAGGGGATACTTTGAAGGTGATGGCAGCGTAAGCCTAAGCGACATCAGAGTTTGTTGTGATACTACAAGCGAAGGATTAAAACATGACTTAAGTTTTGTATTGTCAAGATTTGGCATATTCACTAAATTCTATGAATACCATAAGAAACCAGGACCTCAAGTTAGGAATTTTTACATTAAAAAGAACAAGCCAATATCAACGTTCGGAATCACTAAGATAATCATTCCCTCTAATTTTGTTAAGAAATTTTTGCAAATAGGGTTTAAGTCAGAAAGGAAAAATAAAATTTTATTTGAGATTTGCCAAAAAAACTCATACAAATCCCACATAGACTTTGATGAGCATTACGCTTACCCCAAAATCACTAAAATAGAGGGTTGTGGGAAAAAAATAAGCTATTGTTTTAATGTAGCTTCTGAGCATAATTTCTTTGCTAATGACATATTGGTTCATAATTGTGACGGCGATGAGGCCTCGGCATCGCTGCTGACGGATGCCCTAATAAACTTCTCCAGGGAATTCCTGCCTGCCTCAAGAGGCGCAACCCAGGATGCCCCTTTAGTACTCACTTCAAAAATTATCCCTACTGAAGTTGACGACATGCTGTTTGATGTTGATGTGTCATGGAGATATCCTCTGGAATTTTATAAGGCATGCATGGAGTTCAGGCCCCCTTCAAAAATGCCCATAGAGAAATTCTCTTCAAGGCTCAGTTCAAAAAATCACTACACAGATTTTGGATTTACCCACGAAGTTTCAAACATAAATTCAGGAGTAAGATGCTCTTCCTATAAGACTCTTCCTTCAATGGAGGAGAAGCTGAAAGGCCAGATGGAGCTGGCAGACAAAATCCGGGCAGTAGATGCGTCAGATGTAGCAAGGTTGGTCATAGAAAAGCACCTTATCAGGGATATAAAAGGCAACTTGAGAAAATTCTCGACTCAGCAGTTCAGGTGCAGCAAGTGCAACGAGAAATTCCGGAGGCCACCCCTCGTCGGCAAATGCCTGAAATGCGGCGGAAGGATTATATTTACAGTGACTGAAGGATCAATCATAAAATATCTTGAGCCTGCGCTGTCCTTGGCCGACAAATACAATCTTCCGCCTTACTTAAAGCAGACGCTGCAGCTTACAAAAGAGCATGTCGACACAATTTTCGGGAAAGAAAGCGAAAGGCAGGAAGGCCTTGGAAGATGGTTTGGATAGCTTTCAAATCTTAGACTTGACAAAATTCTTTGCGCCGCAGGCTGTGCATTTTATGTAGCTCATCTCGCCAGCACGCTCTATCTTGGTGTCTGGCTTGCCGCATTCCGGGCATAGCACGAACTCATTTGCATATTGCCTTACCTTATCGTTTATTCTTGATGCGGGCACTTTTGTTCCCATAATGAGCGCCCCACTCTTTTTTATCTCTCCAGGCGTCGCAAGTTCTTTCAGGACGTATTTCAGCAGGTGATCCACGTCCCTTCTCAAAGCAGAGGCTATCTGGATAAAATTGCCGATGACCGTTTTGTTCCCCTGTATATGCCCTATGACTTTCGGTATCTCAAACCTGTCCCTGATAAGCACCACTTCAGGCAGCTGTTTCCTTGTCTCCTGCAGCATTTCCTTATAGTCTTTCATAGCCCTATGAAACCTTTATCCTTATTTAATTGTTTCTGCCTCTCAAAAGAAAAATTATTTAAACTTAAGAGAATGAACCCTCTTTATGAAAATATTTCTCGATACTGCCAATGTAAATGAAATCAAAAAGGCAGTCGATATTGGCATATGTGATGGAGTGACCACAAACCCCACATTGATAATGAAGGAAGGCAGGGATTACACGGAGGCACTGAAGGAAATATGCTCCATTGTCAAGGGACCTGTAAGCGCTGAAACCATAAGCCTTGATGCTGAAGGCATGGTAAAGGAAGGGCTGAACTTTGCCAAGATAGCCAAAAATATAATCATAAAAGTAATACTGACTCCTGAAGGGCTAAAAGCATGCAAACTATTAACTGAAAAAGGGACCAAAGTTAACGTGACATTATGCTTTTCCGCTAATCAAGCATTGCTTGCTGCGAAAGCAGGAGCTTATATCATAAGCCCATTTGTCGGCAGGCTGGATGATATAGGGGAAACAGGAATAAATCTAATAGGGGATGTCAGAAAGATATATTCTAATTATGGATTTAAGACCCAGATATTGGCTGCTTCAATAAGAAATCCTATCCACGTGAAAGACGCGGCATTAATGGGGGCGGATATTGCAACAGTGCCTTACAGCGTATACGAGCAGCTTTTCAAGCACACCCTCACAGATATAGGCATTAAAAAATTCCTTGATGATTGGGAGAAAGTCCCGAAAAAGAGGAAGTAACCAATGAATATAACCCTGATAGGCTACAAGGGTACGGGCAAGACCACGGTGAGCAGGCTTCTTTCAAAAAAGCTGCAGAAAAAGGCTCTTTCTACAGACGAGGAAATAAAGAAAAAAGTCAAACTGACAGTTTCGAAATATGTAAAGAAGCACGGTTGGGACAAGTTCAGGGAAGTTGAAGCTGATGTCCTTGATGATATGTGCGGACTTGATGACTGTATTATAGATGCAGGCGGCGGAATTGTGATGAGGAATGAAAATATAGTGAATATAAAAAAAACAGGGCTTGTCATACTCCTTACAGCGGATTCCAGAACAATAGCATCAAGGATCAAAAAAGAAGATATAGGGTCTATGCATAAGAACATGTCTGTCAAAGGATATATTGAGAAAGTCATTGCTGAAAGAGAGGAAAGATACAAGATGGCTGCAGATTATGCAATAGACACTTCCAATATGAGTCCTGAAGAAGTCTGCGACTTGATAACCCATTACATAAGCCAGGAGCAGTTGAATATGGGCTGAGTCATGATTTAATATGTTGGGAACCGAGAGACATAGGTTATCTTGCCGTACTATATAAAAAACAACAAACTTATCACAGAGGTCATTCCATTACCGAAAAAAGAAATCCACACCGCCTTTTCATAATTTATTTTCAAGAGCCACATCAATAGTAAGCTTTCAGCTAGAAATACTGCCACCTCTATAATCAAAAAATTGTTAAAAATATTTAGATATAAATTGGTTGCAATAGGAAGAGTAAACATATTTATTATCAGTGAATAAGATAACAATTTGATTGGCTCTCGCCCCATTAAAAAATATATTACCAAGAACTCAACAAAAAAAGTCAAAATCAAAGATAAGATATGCTGAGCAATGGGACTCATTTTCTAATCTTTCTTATTAAAAGAACAGCAATCAAAATTATCAATGCAGTTACAGGTATAATAGTATACCAGAGTTTAGCAAACCACCACGGAAGAGATGGCTTTCTCGAAGGTTCTGGCATAATTTCTTGTTTTAAGTAAACCTTTTCTTCAGTTGTATTATCCTCATATTCATACTTTACTTTTAATTTTTTAAGTTCAAAATTATCCTTGTCAATATTCACAACCTCAAAAATATTCCATACTTTTTTTAAAGGATCATTTTCTTTAACAAGGCCATAAGGCTTAACTATAATATTCGACTTAATGGCTTTTTGTTCTTCTATCAACAATTTTAAATTATCCTTCACATCTAAATTTACGAGGTTGCTATTTACAGCATGTATATTCACAGAAGCTCTTGAATTCGAGACACAATCCCCAGCATTGATCAATTCCACCCACGTTTCTCCAGTAAGCCAGTGCTGGAATTCTGCTAAAAATGAATAATCCTGAAATTTATTAATATTAGATATTTCAAAACAGTAACTTACACCTTTATGGCCGCTAGGAATAACATCTGCTATAACTATTGGTGGAATTATAAGTAGGATTAAGCTGAATAAAATAACAATTTTGTTTGTCATACATCTATCTAACTTAAGAATTATTTAAATATATCTAAATGAGTTATCTAACTACCACCAAACTGATAATATTTAAATAAAGGGATGTTTCTTTGCAGTTTATGGACTTGCAGAAATTAACAGAATCATTGCATCCATTTGAAAGGAAGGTCCTCCCTCTTCTTAGCGAGCGCAATACCCTGAAAGAACTTGCAGAACTTGCAGGGCTGCAGGAAGTCGAGGCTATGAGAGCATTGCAGTGGCTGCAGAATAAAGGAGTAGCGAAACTGGCTGAAGAGGCTGCTGAAGTAGTTGTTCTTGATGAGAACGGAATTGATTATTCAAAATCCGGGCTGCCAGAAAAAAGATTTTTGCTTGCAGCAGGAGAGAAAATCTCAATATCTGAGATAGGGAAAAAAGCCAAGCTATCTCAAGAGGAACTGACAATATGCCTCGGCACTTTGAAATCAAAGGCAGCAATTAATATTGAAAAAGGCAAAGAGCTGCTTGTTTCAATAACTTCACAAGGCAAAAGTCTTCTCACAAAAGGATTCATTGAGGAAAATTTCCTTAAAAATAAATTTCCAATTGTTTTGGATTCTATTAAAGACGAGCAGAAACTTGCGCTTGATAACCTGCTCAAAAGGAAAAAAATAGTCAGGATAGAGAAGCTCAAGACCACCCATGCTGAACTGACAGAGCTCGGCAAAAAACTGTCAAAGCTCGAAATAAGAGACGACCTAATAGAAAAACTGACTTCTTCAATGCTTAAAGACCGTTCATGGAAAGGCAAAAAATTCAGGAGATATGACGTAAAAGTCAATGTTCCTTCTGTCTTTGCTGGAAGAAAGCAGCATTACAGGGCATTTTTGGATGAAGTCAGGGTAAAATTCCTTTCATTGGGATTTAAAGAAATGTTCGGTCCTGTTGTAGAGACCGATTTTTGGGATATGGATGCGCTTTTCATGCCTCAGTTCCATTCAGCTCGCGATATCCATCAAGGCTATTACATTAAAGAGCCCAAACATTCCAAAGATTTGCCAAGAGATAAAGTTGATAACGTTAAAAATGCCCACGAAAGCGGCTTTGGAACTGGAAGCAGGGGATGGCGGTATAAATTTGATGTTGAAAGAACCAGGAGACACATTTTGAGGACTCACGATACTTCAATTTCTGCAAGGACATTGGCTTCAAATGACCTTAAAATTCCCGGCAAGTATTTCCAGATGGCAAGATGCTTCAGGTACGATGTGATAGACGCAACACATCTGCCGGATTTCAACCAGGTTGGAGGTTTTGTAATAGAAGAAGGAATCAATTTTCAGCATTTAAAAGGATTGTTGAAGATGTTCGCAGAGGAGTTTGCCGAAACAGAGACAATAAGGATCAAGCCAAGTTATTTTCCTTTCACAGAGCCAAGCGCCGAACTGCAGGCAAAGCATCCTGAAATGGGGTGGATTGAATTGGCAGGAAGCGGGATTTTCAGGCCTGAACTAGTCAAGCCGTTGGTAGGGAAAGACGTTCCTGTGATTGCATGGGGCGTGGGCCTGGACAGGCTTGCCATGTTCAAATTAGGGATAAATGATATCAGGCAATTATTCAGCCACGACTTGGAATTTTTGAGGAATGCGAAAACAATAATTTAATCATAAGCAATAAACTAAAATGCCAACGATAACCTTTTCATTGAATGACTTGGAAAATTTAGTTGGGAAGAAATTGGGAATTGAGAAGGTGCAGGAATGCGCGCATCTGTGCAAGGGGGATGTGGATAGCTATGACAAGGATTCTGGCGAGGTAAAAATTGACTTTGGCGACACCAACTTGCCTTATTTATGGAGCGTTGAGGGATTTGCGAGATTCATTAAAAATTATCTTGGAATTGTAAAAGGAATCCCCCCTCTAATCATTGAGAAAGGGAATTATGATATTTTGGTTGATAAAAATATATCCTGCATAAGGCCATTTATAGCCGGATTTGTCGCGAGAGGGAGAACGATTGACGATTATCTCCTAAAACAGATGATACAGCTTCAGGAAAAACTGGCAGACAATTATGGAAGAAAAAGACAGAAGGCTTCTATAGGACTGTATTCCTATAGGAGAATAAAATTTCCTATACACTATAAAGCAGTTGAGCCAGAATCTATCTCCTTTGTCCCTCTAGAATCTGAAAAAAAGCTTAATCTTCTGCAGATAATAGCTCAGCACCCCAAAGGCAAGGAATACGGCCCAATATTGAGGAACTGCAGTAAATATCCTGTCTTGGTTGATGAAAACAATGAAGTACTGAGCTTCCCGCCAATAATCAACTCCAACTTTACCGGAAGGCTTGAAATCGGCGATGACAGCCTGTTTCTGGAAGTTACAGGAACTGATGAGGGGCATATAAGCATAATAGTGAATATTTTTGCCTATGCCTTGTTTGAAAGAGGTTTTACAATATGTTCTGTGAATGTCAGGCACTTCAACAAAAACGCGGTTTTTCCAAAATTAACAAGAGAAACCCTAGATTTAGACAAAAATACAGTCAAAAGCCTGTTTGGGCTGGACCTGAAGCAAACCGAGATCAAGGTTCTTTTGGAAAAAGCGCAGTATTCACTGAAAAACTCGAAAATTGAAATTCCGCCTTATAGGGCGGACATAATGCATTTCAGGGACGTTGCGGAAGATATAGGAATAATCTATGGCTATAATAAGATTGAAGGAAAACCACTATCTACTTTTACAATAGGAGAAACTTCCGATTTGATAAAATTTATTGACAAAGTAAGGGAGATTTTAGTTGGATTGGGATATCAGGAAGCAATGAGCTCAATTCTTTCAAATAAGAATCTGCTTTACAGCAAAATGAATATCAGCGATTTCGGCACTATTGAAATTGGGGAGTTTATGTCAGAAACTTACTCTTGCGTAAGAAGCTGGATTATTCCGAATCTGATGGACCTGCTGTCAAAGAACAAGCACGTTTCATTTCCGCAGAAAACATTTGAGGAAGGGCTTGTTAACATCAGGAAGGGCAGCGATATTTTTGAATACAGCAGGATTGCAATTGCAAGCTCCCACGAAACTGCAAATTATACAGAAGCGAGGCAGGCTCTAGACCTGATTTTTGCGTCTTTTGGGTTGAAGTATGAAATTGAAGAGGAGGAGCACGGCTCATTCATTTCAGGAAGGGTCGGCAGGGCAATTGTCAATGGCAGGAAAGTCGCTTATCTTGGCGAGATATCACCGCAGGTGCTTTCAAATTTCGGGCTTGAGATGCCTGTTTGCGCTTTTGAGCTGAATTTGAGCGAATTATTTGAGGAAATTAAAAAGAAATAAACTAAAAATTATTGTTTCTTAGCCTTTGTTGAAGCTTTCGGCTTGGTTTTCTTTTCAGTCTTAGGAGGTTCCTTTACTGCGACTTCCTTATGCCCTATTGCTGCCAATTCATGATGCTGAACTGGCGCAATTTGTTTTTCTTCACTCAAGCCGGCTTTTGCCTCTAATGAGGTCTCTTCTTTCTTCTCCTCTTTTTTCTTTACCTTGAACAAATCCCTTAATTTTCTCTTTTCCTCTTTCTGCTCCCTTAGCTGCTCAGGAGTCTTCCTTTTCTGCTTTGGCTTTTCTTTCTTTCCCTTTGGCTTCGTCTCTCTCGCTTTTAAGCCTAATTTTTCAAAAGCCTTTGCAACATCATTATGGGAAGCGTTCTTCTTCACATCGATAGTTTCACTTAAAGGCTCCAAATGGAGTATATTGCACTTCCTTCTTCTTGTTTCGCCGTCAATCAGGACATAATTATCATCAAGAATATCCACTATAACACATTTTTTGCCTGCATCCCTGCCGGCAATCTTAACGCAAACCCTTCCAATCTGTATCATTTTTCCTCCAATCACCTATACTCACGGACAAAATCTATTGAGCAGTAGTTGTCCGTTCCTAATAAGTAAAAGGCAATTTATTGCTCAAATTTTTGAGCCTTTTACTATATTATAAAGCCGTGTCGCCACCAGCCCAAGTGATCTTAAAACTTAATTTCTGAAATTATCTATAATTTTGATTCTCATGCAGGAGCTGCACAAAACGCCCCCATACGGCCTTTGAGGCCTTTTCTTGGTCTTTGGCATTGTCCTCATCTTATAAGGAAGCTCGTGAGGAACTCCCTTGAGCAAAGCGCCGCACCCGCCGCACTTGGCTTTTGCAGGCTTTTTCCTGTAGTAATGCAGCACTGTCCTGTTTCCTGCAACCTTTAATTTTACTCTTCTGAATGACCTTGACCTTTCCTTTGGTGATGGCATAAAACTTCATCTTCAAGGATTTCAACATGGTTTATAAAGCTTTTTATAGGGCACTGCTTCCCTATGCTTATGATTTTTCAGCAGATTAAAGTCGGAAATATGGAAAATTTCGCCTACATAATCGGAGACTCAAAAACAAAAGAGGCAGCAATAGTAGATCCGGGATGGGACGCAGACATTCTGCTGGATTTTTGCAGTAAAAATAAACTGAAAGTCAAGAAAATCATTCTGACACATACGCATTATGACCATATAAACGATGTTGATTATATTTTTAAGAAAACAAATGCTGAGGTTTATGTGCATTCTCTGGAAGCAGAAGTTATTAAGAAAATAAATAATAAAATAAATATTGTTGAATTGAATAATGGGGGCAAGTTTAATGTCGAAAATATTGAAATTGAAGTCATGCACACGCCCGGGCATTCACCTGGAAGCACCTGCTTTATTTTTGACGGGAAAATTATAACTGGAGATACTCTGTTTGTAGGGTCTATCGGAAGGACTGACTTGCCAGGAGGAAATCCGAGAGTAATAGCCGAAAGCCTCAAAAGACTGAAGAAGCTTAATGACGGTTTAGAAGTTTATCCTGGACATGATTATGGGAATAACACATTTTCTACTATTAGGGTGGAGAAAGAAAGTAATTTTTTTATGAAATAATTTACTTGTGTGTTTCCTTTAATCTATAGTGGCGGAACTAGATAATTGAGCAATAACTATTCCGCCACTATATTTGGAGGACACAAAGTATTTTCAATCTCATGAAAATTATGGATTTTCAGGACACCGAAAATCTTCGATTTTCGCGTGAATTATTTGTGTCCAATATTATAATTCGTGTTTCTTAAGGATAAGATTCTGTCTGATGTTCTCTGCCCTTAACATGAAAAATAGACGGGCATATGCCTCTAAATCTTGGGGTGTAACAAGCTTAATATCTGAATCATTTATCCATGAATATTTACCTTTAGGATGCATGGCATCAAGCCTCCTAGTAGCGGATTGGGATTCCATAGTTGATTGAGACAAGCCGTACATAGTAGCATATCTCATAGCCTCAAACTCGTAAGCCTTATCAGGATTCTCTTCGTAGCCTTCCAACTTGACTAACAATCCGCTCTCATTGAGTTTTGGCTTCCACTTCGATAAATACTCTGCAAAGCTTTTAACGAGCATTGCCTGCACTCCATGACTTATGCTTACAGCCATCATAAGATGGAATTCATCAGTATCTACTAGCGGCGTTTTCTGCAGGGGATTTTGGTTATGGTATGCCATAAGTTTTCTGACTCTTTGGAATTCCCTATCAAGCACATCTCCCAAATTCCCATTTCCACTATTATAAGCTTCTCTGACACGGGAGTACCCTTCTAAGAGTTTTTTTCTTTGGCTCCTTAAGAGGTCTCTCTTATGGGGCTCTCCACCAAGCCTCTCTCCAATCTCATCCATATATCCATCTGTTTTCTCAATGGAATAAGGAAAATGAGTTTGTATATTCTCTGCTCTGGTTTGCCTTGCATCCTCATCATTTTTCCAGGCATTAACAGCCTCAGCATTTTGCGCAGAATGCCTAAAAATTCCTTCAATATCTTCAACACATAAACCATACCTATCTAACTGGAAATTCAAAAATAAAAAATCAGTTGACCCCCATCGTGAGCCTCCCCAGAGATTGAAAAGTGTGGGTTTAGGAAGTCGGTTTCGTACACTATGCTCTAAACCCAGGAAAATCTGGTCAATTGGCTGCAGGGCAAGAATCTCCGGCTCAAGGCTTGCTGCAGCAAGGTTATCCTCTTTTATGTTCTTTTCCTTGGCAATGGTTAAATACAACGCGTGCAGCTCATTTAGCATACTTAGTGAGTGGAAGTAACTTATCCACGCTGGAAAATCGGGATGGGATGGCATCTCGCAAACTCTTTTTAGAAAGCGCCCATAATCTATTTCTCTCATCCGTTCAGGATTATCCAATACCCTCCTCACGTTATCTTTAAGATGATCCCACTCATGACCATTTCTGTATATATAATCCAAATAACCATGAAAGTTCAGGGCAAGGAAAGTCTCCATATCATGGCTCAATTTTAGGGTGTCTGAAGACATACATAACACTAAATAATAACTACTATAAAATTGTTTTGTTCTAAGAAAAATCAAATGGGATATACTAAATAACTTTTTTATTCTCATTCAAAAAAACATACTAAACACAAATTCATCTTTATCCTTATAATAATGCTGCTTTAAAGTCGTCTCGTGCTTAAATCCCATTTTGTGGTAGAAGGCATGGGCCCTTTCATTGTCATCATGAGTCAAAAGGTATAACTTCCTCAATCTATAGCCATGCTTTTTGTATTCATTATCTGCATCCTCTTTTAAAAAATTAAATAATGCGGTAGAAATTCCTTTCCCGCGATATTCGGGTAATACTGCAATCCTGTCAAGTTCGCAGAGCATGTGCTTTGGCAGGCCGTGCATCGCCCATGTCACAATGCCTATTATTTTGCCGCCTTCTTCTGCAACAATATAGTGATGCAGTTTTTTTATTTCATTGATGAAAGCCTGCCTCCCTTCTTCCAAATCCTTAATGTTATAGCATTTTAACAGGACATTTGCGATTCCTTCTGCGTCTTTTTCGGTAGCTTTTCTAATGTTCATCTTAACACCTTTTTCATCAAAACCATTGACTCTTTAAATCCAGCGTTTTTCCAGAAATCTATTGCATCATTATTTTTGCAATGTGTGTATAATGATAGTGTCTTTACTTTTTTTGATTTGAACCATTTCACAATACTTTTGAACAATTCTGTCGCAATCCCCCTCTCCCTATACTCATTTTTTACAAAAATTGTGCCGCAATGTCCGATTAAAGCTGGATTGCATGTAAAATAGGCTTTCTTAATTTCTCCTTGAATAACTCCAACTATAACCCCATTAAATTGAGCAATAAATGCAGCGAAATTATTTTTGTTTATATTCGATTTCAGAAAATTGTAAATCTTCTTTTTAGCATCTTTTCTCAACACTGACGTTTTGTCAAATTTCTTATGCATTTTTTCTTCTTCATACCAAAATCCAGCAAGTATTCCCAAATCCTTTTCTGCCGCTTTTCTTATCTGCATTTTATTCAGAATCTGCCATTTTACTCCACCGTCACCGCCTTTGCCAAATTCCTAGGCCTATCCACATCCCTCCCAAGCTTTACAGCAATATGGTAAGCCAAAAGCTGCAAAGGAACAACGGCAAGCATCGAGCTTAATGTGTAAAGTGTTTTCGGAATGTAAATAATATGGTCGGATTTTTCCTTTATTTCCTTGTCGCCTTCAGTCGCAATTGTAATCACAATTCCTCCCCTAGCCTTAACTTCCTCCACATTCCCGAGAATTTTGCTGTGAGTATAAGCGTCATGCGGCGCAACAAAAACTACAGGCATGTTGCTGTCAATCAGCGCAATAGGGCCGTGTTTCATCTCTGCTGCAGGGTAGCCTTCCGCATGGATGTAGCTTACTTCCTTTAATTTCAAAGCTCCTTCCAATGCAATCGGGAAATTTACGCCTCTGCCAAGATAGAGGGAGTTTGTCTTGTTATAATACAGTTCAGCACATTTCAGTATTTCTTTATTCTCATCCAAAACAGACTGCATCTGGATAGGTATTTTTCTGATGCCATTTATCATGCTTTCAATCTGCCCATCATTTAAGGCATTTCTTAATTTTGATAATTTTATTGTTAAGAGATAAAGGACAGCAAGCTGAGTTGTGAATGCTTTTGTTGAAGCCACTCCTATCTCAGGACCTGCTTTTGTGTAGATTGTGCTGCCTGCAACCCTTGTTATGCTTGAGCCCATTACATTGCAGACTGCAAGCGTTTTTGCCCCCATCTCGTTTGCTTTTCTCAATGCCGCGATGGTATCAGCAGTTTCTCCGCTCTGGCTTATTGCTATTACAAGAGTATTGGAATCCACAATAGGATGCCTATACCTGAATTCAGAGGCATATTCCACTTCTGTCGGGATTTTTGCAAGCTCTTCAAACATAAATTCTCCAACAAGAGAGGCGTGCCATGACGTGCCGCAAGCTACAATCACAGTTTTCTTTATTGACTTTAGCTCATTATTAGAAATCCTAAACTCATTTTCAAAAACAACATCATTGTTCCTTACCCTTCCATTGACGGTTTCTGCTATTGCCCTTGGCTGTTCATAAATTTCCTTCAGCATAAAATGCTCATAGCCTCCTTTTTGGGCAGTCTCTTTTGTCCATTCTATTGTAAAAACTTTTTTATCCTTTCTGCCCCCATTTAAATCAGAAATCTCAACATCTCCTTTGGTCAGGACTGCCAACTCCCCATCATTAATATAGATGACGTCTTTTGTATGCTCCATGACTGCAGGGACATCGGAGGCAATAAACATCTCGCCTTTCCCAACTCCCACAATTAAGGGGCTTTCATTTCTTGCAGCTATGATTTTATCAGGCTCTTTTGACGAAATGATGCCGAGTGCATAGCTTCCTTTAATCTGGTTTATTGCCTTATTGGCAGCTTCTTTCAGGCTCTCATCATAAAATTCTTCTATCAAGTGGGCAATTACTTCTGTGTCTGTCTCCGACTTGAACAAATGCCCTTTGCTGACGAGCATTTCCTTTAATTCAGAGTAATTCTCTATTATGCCATTGTGGACAACGCTTATCTCATTTTTGCAGTCCGCATGTGGATGGGCATTTTCCTTCGATGGCTTTCCATTGGTTGCCCATCTTGTATGGGCCAGTCCGATAGAGCCTTCCATTGCCTCAAAGTCCAGCCTTTTTCTTACCTCGTCCACCTTTCCAACATCCTTTAAGGTTGAAATGTGGCTGTTGCTTAATGTTGAAATCCCTACAGAATCATAGCCCCTGTACTCAAGATTATTGATGCCTCTAATAAGGATGCTGCTCGCCTCTTTATCCCCTATATAACCCATTATGCCGCACATTTTGACGAAAAACAAGTATAATCTTCAGTAGATTTATATATATTACTAAAAAATTTATAGTAATACTAAAAATTTATTTATAGTAGTTATGGTTTTAATGTGTTAAATCAATAAAATAACAAAATTTTTATAAACTCATTATTAAATAATTTATAATGGCTGCAAAATGTTCGTAATAAGAAAAGAAAAGAATGAAGTGTACTCTCTTCCAGTAAAAGAGATTCCTCTTGATGGCATTAAGGCAATAAGCTCGGAATTAGCCCAAAAAATAGTCAAATTGCTGTCAAAATCGCCAATGTCTCCCATAGGCATTGCAAGGGCATTGAAGGAGCATGAGCAGAAAATCTACTACCACATCAGAAACCTTGAGAAAGCCGGAATCATACAGATAGTAAGAAGGGAAGGCAAAAAAGGGGCAGTTGCAAATTATTATTCTCTTGTAGAGCCTGCTTTTGTGGTTTCCTTTAGGAAGTTTGAGACAACTAGCAAGATTGCGCAGGTCAAGAACGAATCTTCTTTTCTTGAGCCTTTCATCAAAGAAGGAGTTTTGGATGCGCTGATAATTGTCGGAAGCCCCGATCCTCACGGCCCCGACAAGGCAAGAAGCAGGGATGGCTATTATGGCATGGATTTGGCTTTGTTCCTTGGCACATTCCTTAATTATGTCCCAAAATACAATGTTAAGCTTGATACTGAAACTAGAGAGAGCGATTTGGAAAATAATTTGATTCTGATAGGGGGGCCTATTGTAAACAAGATAACTGACAGAATCAACAGCAGCCTTCCTGTAAGGTTTGAAGGGGGCCCAATCAAATCAACGATTTCTAATGAAATTTATCCTCATGACGAATGCGGCATTATTGTAAAAACAAGAAACCCTTTCAATAAGGATAAGTCTCTTTTAGTTGTTGCAGGGAAAAGGTTCAGCGGCACGAGGTCTGCAATAATTGCATTCCTCAAATATTTTGATAAGATAAATGAGGGCAATGCGCACAATCCCGAAATAAAAGCAAAGGTTGTTGAAGGCATTGACATGGACTCTGACGGGATTGTGGATGATGTTGAGTTTAGAGAATGATAAAAAAAGAAATCCGAGTTATTGGAATTGATGATTCTCCCTTTAACAAGTTCAGGGAAGAAGAAACTCTTGCAATCGGAGTCGTAATGAGGGGCGGGAAGTCAATTGATGGCATCCTTTCAACTAAAGTTGGAGTTGATGGAGACAATGCAACAGCAAGACTTGTCGAAATGATTAATAAAAGCAAATTCAAGCTTCAATTAAGGTGCATCTTTCTTGACGGCATTGCACTGGCAGGATTTAATGTAATAGACATCAGGGAATTAAACAAGAAAACTGGAATTCCTGTTGTTACAATCATCCGAAGAAAACCTGATGTTGCAAGGATAAAAGAAGTTTTGAATAAATTGAACCAAAAGGAGAAAATAGTATTGCTTGATAAGGCTGGAGCCGTTATTAAAATCGGAGAAATTTATGTGCAGCCGATTGGCATAAGCATAGAAAGACTAAAAGAAATTCTGAAATTAGTCTGCACCAGAAGCTTTATTCCAGAACCTATAAGGCTGGCGCATTTGATTGCTTCCGGGATTGCGTTTGGGGAGAGCAGGGGGAGGGCTTGATTACCATTTATCCTTCCTATAAATATATAAACATGAGTTCATTTATAATTTAAATGGACATTCTTAAACAGTGGAGACAGCGCAGGCAATTTACTGAAAGATTACAGAATCTTCAAGAACATGAGATTAATTATATTATGAACTAAAAATCCAGATGGGCAGTATTTTGGCAACAAATGGCTAATTCAATAGGATAAGATGGTTACAAAATTAGAGGTTCTGGCTCAAATAATCGCAATCTTTATTGGAATATTGATCTTGGCAGATGCTTTCATTGGCTCTCAAGCGTTATCTTGTCGATATGGGGTTATTGGAATGAAACAGCAGTTATATGAAAAATAATTAACCCAACTGCAAACAACAAGTTGGGCTAATACATTCTTTTCTACTGCTGTGAACACATTATTGCAAAATCAAAGAGACATATCTAATCAAATGCAAAATGTGTCTAAAATTTTGATGGATGAGGCATTGAATAATGCCAAAGAAATAGGTAAATTAACTAATGAGACTATTAAAAAAGACCAATCTTGTAATGGATATTTAAAATTAAGTTATTCAATCCCAATAGCCGAATTGTTATTGTATATCCTATTATTAATCCTGTTTGTGCTTATCCACTCCAAACTCAAAACATAATTTATATGCAAAGTCACTTTTGAGATAGAATCAGGACTTTTGTGGTAAGTTGTAGTTTTGAGCAAAGCTGATCAGGCATAACATTTATATACTAGTAAATCTCCGTATATCCTGGTGATTATAGATTAATATTGTTTATAGCAGGCATGCACTGGAAAAAGCAGACGGCTACGGCATAGATATACAAGAAATTGACAGGATTATAAAGCAGGGAATGAAATGGCAAGAAGATGGCAGCGATAAATGGCATTCAAATATGGCAGGCATAGAATGCGTGTTCACTAAGAAAGAAGATACAATATTTGTCATAACTATTTACATGGAGGCTGGCAAAAAATGAAATGTGTAATGTGCAATAAGGGAGAGTTTAAGCAAAAAATGATTGAGTATAATGAGTTTGGAGTGTCTTTAGGTAAATATAAGGCTAATGTCTGCGTGAAATGCGGAGAATCTTTCTTTGATAGCGAGACAGCAAGAAAAATTCAGGAGAAATCAAAATCTCTTGGGTTATTCGGACTGGCAAAGAGGACAAGAGTAGCTAAGGTCGGCAATAGCTTGGCAATAAGGATACCTAAAGAGATTGCAGAATTTGTGAAGCTGAAGAAAGAGGAAGAAGTTAGAATTATACCGAGAAACCAGAATGAAATAATTATAGGATTGGGCTAATTTTATGCATAATAATACTTCCCACTTTCCTTCTGCTCCCTGTCCAATCTTGAATCAAGCTTGTTTATTCTTGGGCGGTTGCTTTCTTTATCCCTTCTTAACGTAATTCCCAGCTCTTTAAGAAATTTATTCATTCCCACTTCCATGTCAAAAGGACCTTCCACATCTCCGCTTATTGCTGGAATTCCAGTAAAAATCATCAGCCTTTGGCTTATATAGTCAATAAACAATAAATCATGGTCAACAATCAATGCTGAAGCCCCCTTATGCTCAATAAAATCCCTGATTACCTTTGATGCTATCAGCCTCTGCTCAGAATCAAGATAAGCAGAAGGCTCATCCAGCAAATACAAGTCAGCTTCTTTCTGCAGGCAGTCTGCTATAGCAACCCTCTGCAATTCGCCTCCCGAAATCTCGTTTAATCTCTTCAGCACTAATGGCTTTATGAACAATGGATTTATAATCTGAGATTCATATTTTTCAAAAGCAGTCTTTAACACCTCCCCTACGGTTTTGTCAGAGCTTTCTATGTACTGGGGCTTGTAGCTTACCCTTACTTTTCCTTCAATTTTCCCATTGTCTGCTTTAATTGCATTTGCTAAAATCTTTACAAAAGCAGTCTTCCCAATTCCGTTCTCGCCCAGAACCCCTATAATGTCGCCTTTGTTTACGCTGCCGGATTTTGCTTTTAAGCTGAATTTGCCAAGTTTTTTCTCAATCCCGTCCCACCACACAATTGCATCTTTCAAAGACTTTTTAACAGGGGGCCGTTCAGTGAATTTTATCTGGGATTCGCGAAATCTTATGTTTTCCTCTCTTAAATATCCCTGAAGGTAGGAGTTAATGCCATTTCTTGTCGGCTTCACAGCAGAAACAATGCCGTAACAGGCTTCTCTTCCGTACATTATATGCACAAATTCTGTCATATGATCCAAAATGACCAAATCATGCTCTATCAGCAGGACAGAAGATTTTTGGCCCGACAGCGACTTGATTAATCTGCTTGTATTTATCCTCTGCTTTATGTCGAGGTAGCTTGTCGGCTCGTCGAAAATGTAGATGTTCGCGCTCTTGAGCATTGTGGCGGCTATTGCAACCCTTTGCAGCTCTCCACCCGAAATTTCCTCAATTTCATTGTCCAGTATGTTTCTTATCTGGAGAGAATCGACAACACTGCCAAGCATTTTCCTCTCGTCAACTTTCCCCAGCAAGTCTATGACTTTGCCTTTTGCAGTTCTTGGTATTAATTCAACCTGCTGGGGTTTGTATGCAGTTTTTACAGCGCCGCTTTTTACTTTCTCAAAGAATCCCTGTGCCTCTGTGCCCTTAAAGTATGCAATAAGCCTGCTGAAATATGTCCCGTCATCTTTGATTCTCTCATTGAACTCCCCAAAATTTGGCTTCAGCACGCCTGCCAGGATCTTTATTGCTGTCGATTTTCCTATGCCGTTAACTCCTATGATTCCTGTCACATTGCCGAATAACGGCGTTGGCGTGGAGTAGAGAACAAACTCGTTCTCTCCATACCTGTGGACAGGCTGCTTTGTAAGCTCTTCTGGAAGATTGATGATTCTTATTGCATCAAAAGGGCAGATGTTCGGGCATATTCCGCAGCCTGTGCATAAGCCTTCTGTTATCACAGCTTTATTATTCGGGCTTTTGGTTATACACCCCTCCCCCTGCCTGTTCACAGGACACATTCTTGCGCAGAGATAATTGCCGCAGCCGATTGGGTTGCATCTTTCTTTTACTACTATTGCGAGTCTGGTCATTAATATAGCAAGATTTTTAATAGGTTAAAAACTTTTGCTCAATAATGAAATGCGAAGCCTGCAAAAGCAAGATTGAAACAACTTTTCTAAGCAAGATTCTAGGCACTTATGTAAAGGACGAAAAAGGCAAAAAACATACAATCTGCTTTGAGTGCCAGAAGAAATTCAAAGGAAAAGAAGAAATTTTAAATGCTGTTAAATGATTCTTTCTATAAGCTTTTGTTTAATGCCTCTGTAGCATAGTAGCTAATGCGCCATCCTCGTAAGATGGAGATCGGGAGTGCAATTCTTCCCAGAGGCTTTTTCAGAAAACTATTAATACCTTATTCTATTGCTAAATTTTAAATGCAACGAATCAAAACAACCATCGCCTTAATCCAATCCTCCTGCTCAGAAAAGCCAGAGGAAAACCTTAAAATAGCAGTTGCTAAAGTCAAAGAAGCAGCCAAAAAAGGCGCAAAAATAATCTGCCTTCAGGAGTTATACAAGACAATTTATTTCCCACAATATGAAAAAAAGGCATTTTCCAATCTGGCGGAAACAATCCCCGGAGAATCCACAAACACTTTCTCAAAATTGGCGAGGGAAAATGATGTTATAATAATTGTTCCAATATTTGAAAAAGACAAGGGCAAATTCTACAATTCTGCTGCTGTGATAGATGCAGACGGCAAACTGCTGGATACTTATAGGAAAATCCACGTACCTTATGACCCCTTATTTTACGAAAAAACATATTTTGAGGCAGGCAATAATGGCTATAAAGTCTACAATACAAAATATGCCAAATTCTCTGTTTTGATATGCTACGACCAGTGGTTTCCTGAAGCTGCAAGAATATGCTCATTGAAGGGGGCCGATATAATGTTTTATTCTACTGCAATTGGCTATATCAAGGATTATGATACTTCTGGCGAGAACTGGCAGGATTCGTGGGAAACTATGCAGAGAGCACATGCAATTGCCAACGGCATTCATGTCGCTGCTGTCAATAGGGTAGGAACTGAAGACAAGCTGGAATTCTTCGGCTCTTCATTTGTCTGCGATTCTTTTGGAAAAATCATAAAGAAAGCAAGTTCAAATAAAGAAGAAATACTAATAGCGGAACTTGATTTGGGCAGAAACAAGGAAATACAAGAGTCATGGGGCTTTTTAAGAAACAGAAGACCAGACACTTATTCTAAAATTATTGATAAAAAATGAGCAAATTAACACCTGCAAAACTCGGCTATTTCATGCCGGCAGAATGGGAAAGGCATGATGCAATATGGCTGGCGTGGCCTTACGATAAAACTACATTTCCAGATAGAGTTGATAAGGCAGAGGAAACTTACATTTCTATAGTAAAATCAATTTATCAAAGCGAGAAAATAAATCTGCTCGTTCTAAATCATGATGTTAAAAATAAAATAATTGAAATGCTGAAAAAAGAAAATGTTGATTTTAACAGGGTTAATTTTTATGTTGAAGATTATGCTGATGTGTGGTTTAGGGATTACGGCCCTATTTTTGTCGTCAACAGGAAAGAAAAGAAGCTGGCAATGGTTAAGTGGAATTTTAATGCGTGGGGCAATAAGTACGAGGGACTGAAAAAAGACACTAATATTCCATATAAAATCAATAAAAAATTAAAATCGCAAATTTTTGAACCTGGGATTGTTCTTGAAGGAGGCTCAATTGAAGTTAACGGAAATGGGACATTACTGACAACAGAGCAATGCTTATTGAACAAAAACAGAAACCCAGATTTGTCAAAAAAAGAAATTGAAAATTATCTGAAAAATTATATGGGTGTTAGACATGTAATATGGCTGAAAGAAGGCATTGTGGGAGATGACACAGATGGGCATATAGACGACATTGCAAGGTTTGTCAATCCTGGTACTGTGCTTTGCGCTTATGAAGAGAATGAGGATGATGAAAATTATAAAATCTTGAAGGAAAATTACGGGATTTTAATGAATTCTACTGATGAAAATGGAAATAAACTTAATGTAATCAAATTGCCAATGCCTGGCTTTGTCGGAGATGAGGAGGGGAGATTGCCAGCTTCTTATGCAAATTTCTACATAAGCAATAAGATTGTTTTGGCGCCTATATTTGGGCATGAAAATGACAAAATGGCTTTAGATATAATACAAAAATATTTTCCTGAAAGAAAGGTTGTTGGAATTAATTGCAGGGAATTGGTTTACGGGCTTGGGACGCTGCACTGCATTAGCCAGCAGCAACCAGCCATATATGGTGGCGGAACTAAATAATTGAGCATAATTATTCCACCACTACTTAAATATATAAACTCCTGAATTTATAATTTCATAATGAAGAAAAAAATTAGGATAATGCTTTTGGCGTCTTCTTTGTCGACGTTTGCAGGAGGAATGTTTGGGCCCATATATGCGGTATTTGTAGAGCGTATCGGAGGCGACCTTCTGACAGCAGGGACAGCCTATGGGGCGTTTTCAATTGCTGCAGGGCTGCTGATTTTCATTCTGAGCAAGTGGGAAGACCATGTTAAGCATCAGGAAAATCTTGTGGTTGTCAGCTATGCTCTTGATATAATTGGATTTAGCGGCTATCTCCTTATGCAAAAGCCCGCGCATCTTTTCATAGTCCAGGTTATCTTCGGAATTTCAGAGGCATTAGGAAGTCCGGCATTTGACGGGATTTATTCAAAATATCTTGATAAGGGCAAATTCATTTCAGAGTGGGGGGTGCTTGAATCAATGCAGTGGATTGTGGCTGCTGCAGCGGCTGGTCTTGGCGGATTTCTGGCCATGGCATACGGATTCACATACCTTTTTGTTATTATGCTGCTAATCTCTATATTGGGATTTATAGTATCTGTAATGCTTGTATTAGGGGAAGAAGAGAAAATTATTCAGCCACATAAGTAGTAATTATCCTTCCCGAATCTTTGTTCTCGCTTATGCCTGTTTCGATAGCAGGTTTTTGAGAAGTGGTATTCTCCACAAAATTTTCTCTTGTTATGCTCCCTGTAATCCCTATAAAACTGTCTTCATAATTGATGATTATTGCAACTACCGCAATTGAAAATATAACCATAAAAATAAATATCTTTTTTTTGCCTAAGCTGACTACCCGTTTCATAAGAATATCAATTACCTATTTTCGATTAATATCTATTAAGAAAAAAATGTGCAAGAATAGGTAAAAAACAGTAAAATCTAACTAAAAAAAAGCTCACCTCCCCTTTTTGTAAGATTAACGATTTTGACCCTGCCTTTTTTCTCGACATCAAGATAGCCAGCCCTTTCAAGGTTTTCTATTCTTGACTTTACTGTTGGCTTTGTTACCCTAAGAAGGGACGCAACTTCCTTGAATGAAAGCGCTGCGCCCATCATATTTTTGTCTCTAAGCAGGCTTAGAAGTGTGTACTCTTCTTTTGTCACAAACATATTCTTCCTTTCTATATCCATGGCAATCAGCTCATTATAAAGCAATTGCTCATGATAATTTTCCAAATTTGTTGAGGACGACAGGCAGAATACAAGTATTGAGCTGCTGCCTATCACGCTTTCGTTTATTTCATATACCAAATTCATGAATTGCTGAAAGCCATAAAGGCTTATAAGATACTCTATCCTATTTATCAGAATTATTGAATTGGAGATTCTTATCTGCTTTATTACTAATCCTTTCAGCTCTTCAAGATTGTTCAATGCCTTATATGCGTTGGAACTATTTTGGGAGCCGAGAAAAATTATATCAAAAGCAGATGATGGGTTGCTTGACATTACTTCTATGGGGTTGTCCCTTGTTATTAGAAGCCCTTTGTACCCTTGACTGAGCTTATAAAGAAAAAATGGGCTGAGCATTTTGTCTTTTGTCTTTATAAAATAGCCCCTGCCGGGGTGCATTGCATTGGCAAGTTCTTTTTCATGCGTAATATCTTCACATAGAAAGATAATATAATCAATTTCGTTCTTGAGAGAGCCATCAATAATCCTTATTTCTGCAAGAAGATACATCGCTGAATTGTCGCTTTTCTTCAAAACTATCTTCAATTTATTGTCCCTTTTATTTTTTGAGATCTTGCCAAAAAATGCCTCTAAAGGTTTTGCATCAAGCGTGTAGTCTGACAGTTTCTTTCCAATAACCCTGCTTTTTTTGAATCCTGTGCAGATTTCGGCTGTCCTGTTCCAAAGAATTATCATCCCTTCTTTGTCAAGCGCAAATACAATTCTATTAATGTTATTGAGGATGTCTGTAAGGATCCTGTTTCGCTTCTCGAGATCTGACCTGATTTTGTTTATGTAAAGCAGCGACTTTTCCAGCCTTTGGCTAAGTATCTCTTTATCATCCATTTTTAAGGAATTCCCTCACTTTTGTTAAAAGCTGCTCCCTTGAAACAGGTTTTGGCAGAAAACCCGCATCTGGAGCTATTTTTCTCACATCCTCTTCAATGCCTGCCATTGGAGATACTATTGTTGTCACTATTACTGGTATGTCTTGGGTTTTAGCATCCTGCTTGAGACTTTCAAGAAGCTCTGTCCCGTACATGCCCGGCATTATAATATCCATTAGGATCAAATCAGGAGACTCTTTTTCAAGTTTTTCAAGGCATTCTTTAGCGTCTTTTGCTTTTAATACCCCATAGCCTTCGCCCTCTAGGATAATCTTCAGTATATTTGCCTGATCCTCTTCATCCTCCACTATCATTATGTTTTTTTTCATTCTGTTGGCAGTGTAAATACGAATGTGCTTCCTTCCCCCTCTCCTTGGCTTTCCGCAAATATGGTGCCATTGTGGGCATTAATTATCTCTTTTGATATGGTAAGCCCCAGACCAGGCCCCTGTGTGCTTGGGTCCTTTTTATAAAATCTGTCAAATACTTTGCTGATTGTGCCTGTAGACATGCCTATTCCTGTGTCCCTGACTGAAACTTGGATGTTTTTATTTTTTGCCATAGTCGAAACCGCGACATGACCTTTCGTTGTATATTTTATTGCATTGTTAAGGAGATTTATAAGCACTCTTGATATTGAAGATTCATCCGCGATTGCATAAGGCAGTCTTTTATCCAGGAATAATTTTATTTTTAGATTATTCCTCTCTGCAAGGGGATTTACTTCTCTTGCTATTTTTCTTATTAGCTTATTTATATCAATCATCTGCTTGTTGTATTTTATCCTATTGCCTTCAATCGCATTCAGATTTAGTATAGAGTCAATAATGTGCTCAAGCCGATTGATATTATCAGCAACTGTATGCCTTATTTTCTGGTATTCCTTATTTGGGGGATTTCTTATGAGATTTTCTTCCAGCAGACTCATACTCATTTGCAGCGTAACAAGGGGGGTCTTAAGCTCGTGTGAGACATCCCTTATAAGGCTGTCTTTCATCTTATCAAGCATCTTTAGCTGCTCATTTGTATTTTCAACATGGGCTATATGCCTCATTAATACAATCCCTATAATGAGGGTAACAATAAATATTGAAAGAAAAGGCATGGAAAACAAAAGTATGGAACTGTTGAAGAGAGTTATATTTTTGCCGGATATGTTAGCGGATATATCAACCCCAACAATCGCAAGAACATTTCCGTTTTTGTCATAAACTGGGGCAAACGCGCTTAAGAAACATCCCCATTTGTCGCAGATAATGCTCTCGCCTGCAACTTTGCCTTCAAATGCAGACCAGATTTCAGGAATATCGCTGGCATCATAGCTTTCAAACAAATGCACCCCCTCTTCGTCTTCACTTATTACTCCGTCAGAATCAACATCATTTGTTGAGTAGCCCCCCGCCACAAAGAGCAATTGGCCAGGGTTTTTCGATTTTATCATTAAATATACATCATCAACGTCGCTATTTGAGGCGAGCAAGGCTGCAAGATGTTTCTTCAGCTTCATATACTCCTGAGAGTCTTCCCTTCCTGAAGATATGGCGGCGTTTATAATCTCTGCATCTATATTTGCTGCAGAGAAGATGGCAATTGATTTTGCAGTCCCTTGAGCCTCAAGGTCAAATCTATGCTTAAATTGTGTATAAAAAAGGAATGTATTAACAATAGATATAATTATTATAACTAAGATAACTATAACTATCCATAAATAAAGCCTTTTTCTGTTCCTCATATTAACCCATCCTAAAGTTAAAGTTATATTATATTAAAAAATAGTAAAAAAATGGGGAAATAATAAGAAAAATTTAAAATTAGCGGTATAAATTGAAAGAGAGTTGTTAGGACTGACTGGATTTGGTTTGCGGGTTCGGACTATATGTTATGCTATCCTGTAGCAGCCCTTAATTTAGGTATAATCTCTACTATATTTTCCATATAGAAAATAATCTCCAAAACCACAACCCTTTTAAAGCGTTAAGCCTACCATTTTATAGTCGGCAAACAGCTTGTATTCTTGGCTAAAAAATGGACGAAAAAACACAAGGGCAAGAGACGAGAATAATTCCCAGATTAATTCAGGAAGAAATGAAGAAATCCTATTTAGATTATTCTATGTCAGTTATCATTGGAAGGGCACTTCCTGATGTAAGAGATGGATTAAAGCCAGTGCATAGAAGGGTCTTGTATACAATGTGGGATATTGGGTTGCTGCATAGTAAACCTTACAAAAAATCTGCAAATGTAGTGGGAAATTGCATGGCAAGATTTCATCCTCATGGCGATGCCGCAATTTACGACACTCTGGTAAGGCTGGCGCAGAATTTTTCAATGAGGTACATGCTTGTTGATGGGCATGGAAATTGGGGAAGCATTGACGGGGATGCGCCGGCGGCCATGCGTTATTGTGTTACAGGCGACAGCCTAATAGTTACCGAAAAAGGGATTATAAGAATTGATGAATTATCAGATAAAGAAAAAATAAATATCCAAATATTATCTAAAGACAAAAAGATAAATATGGCATCTAAATGGTTTGACTCTGGTTATCATAATACATTAAAAATAACAACAAACAAAGGTTATTCCTTGACAGGATCTAAAAACCATCCAGTTTTAACTATAACCAAAGACCAAACAGGAAAACCTATTTTTCTTTGGAAATTATTGGATAATTTAAAAGAAGGAGATTTTGTTGTTATAGACAGGTCTACTGATAGCCTCTGGCCTAAAGAAAAAATAGATTTAGAGCCTTATTACCCAAAAATAAAGAATAGAACTAATGTTAGAATTCTGCCAAAATCTTTAAATGAGGATCTGGCATATATTTTAGGTTCTTTTATTGCGGAAGGAAGCCTAACCAATATTAAAATAGAGTTCTGCAATTCTGATGAAAAATGGATAAATAGTTTATTAGAAATATGGGGTAAGGTATTTCCTGACAGCAAACTGCATAAATTCAAGAAAAAACCAAGTTCTTATGGAAAAAAGGAATACTTTAGACTTGAGTGCCATTGTAGATATACCTTAGAATTTCTTAGAAACATCGGTTTAGATGCTTTAAAATCGTTGAAGAGGCAAATACCAAAAATTATGTTGCAGTCTCCAAAAGAAATTGTTGTAGCATTTTTAAAATGTTACTTTGAAGGAGATGGCACTATAACTTATTCAAGAAAAATGATTGAATTAGGGTGTTGTTCAACTAGCGAAAAACTTATTACAGAACTGCAGATACTTTTACTTAGATTTGGGATAGATGCTTTCAAAAGATATGATAAGCACAGATTAGTGTGGAAACTATACCTCAGAGGCTACAGAAATTTATTAAGGTTTTATAAAGAAATAGGCTTCATATCTGATTATAAAAACAAAAAATTAGAGTTTGTAGTGCATGGTTATAAAAAAGATTCTTCATTACTTGATTATGTGCCTTTTATTTCTGATTATATAAGGAGTCAAACAAATTCCGAGTTTATTGTTAAACACAATTTTGATAGATATAGCAGCATGAGAAATAACTATGAAGAAATATCTACAATCCTTTTACAAAAAGCAAAGATAGATTTTAAACCTTTATTTGAGTATTTTTTGACCTATAATTATCTTTTTGATAAGGTAATTCAAATTCAAGAAGCAGGCACTCAAAGGGTTTTTTCTATAAAAGTGGAAAGTGATTGCCATTCTTTTATCTCTAATGGTTTTATAAGCCATAATACAGAATGTAGATTGCAAAAGCTGGCAGAAGAGATGCTTGAGGACATTGAAAAAAGAACTGTTAAATTTGTTCCTAATTTTGACAACAGCACTCACGAGCCTTCTGTGCTGCCCTCGAAGATTCCAAATCTGCTCGTCAACGGCAGTTCGGGAATTGCAGTTGGAATGGCAACTAATATTCCGCCTCACAACATGGGCGAAGTTGTAAATGCGGTAATAGCACAAATTGATAATTCTGACATAAGCTTAAACGAACTTTTTAATCATCTGCAAGGACCTGACTTTCCAACTGGGGGAATAATCTGCGGAAGAAACGGAATCATTGAGGCTTATACTCATGGCAGGGGCAAATTAAGGGTAAGGGCAAAAGCCTCATTTGAAGAATCAAAGACAAAAGAGAGCATAATCATTTCTGAAATTCCTTATATGGTGAACAAGTCCGAGCTTATAGAGGAGATTGCAAATAATGTAAGGGACAAGAGAATTGTCGGGATTTCTGATATTAGAGATGAGTCAGACAGGGAAGGCATGAGGATAGTCATTGAATTAAAGAGGGATGCTGATAGGGATGTTGTATTAAACCAATTGTTTGAGCACACAAGACTCCAGACTACTTTTGGGATCATCATGCTTGCGCTTGTCGACAACGTCCCAAGAGTTTTAAACCTCAAGAGCATTATCCATCATTTTATAGAGCATAGAAAGGATGTTGTAAGAAAAAGGACGCTTTTTGACCTGAACAAGGCACAGACAAACGCCCACATTCTTGAAGGATTAATCATAGCATCAGAAAATATCGATGCTGTCATTAAGCTGATAAGGCAGAGCAAATCTGTTGAGACAGCAAAAGAATCTCTTGTAGATTCATTCAACCTGACTCACGAGCAGTCACAGGCTATTCTGGAAATGAGGCTGCAGAGACTGACGAGCCTTGAGCAGGACAAGGTGAGGAAGGAGCATAAGGAGCTTCTCAAGCTTATCGATGAGCTGGAGGCAATACTGAAAGACCCCAAAAAAATACTTGGCATAATAAAGAAAGAATTGGCAGAGATAAGGGAAAAGTATTCCGACAAAAGAAGGACAGAAATAACCGATATTGACGTTGATGGCGCTGTTGAAGAGGACTTTATTAAAGACGAAAATGTAGCTATAACAATAACCCATTCTGGCTACATAAAAAGGCTTCCGATTGAAGTTTACAAGACCCAGCACAGAGGCGGCAAGGGAGTAATTGCGGCAACTATCAAAGAGGAAGACATCATAAATGACATTTTCACAGCCAACACGCATGACTATCTGCTGTTCTTCACTAATAAAGGCAAGATATACTGGCTCAAAGTCCACCAAATCCCAGAAGCAGCAAGAACCGCAAAAGGAAAGGCAATAGTAAATTTGCTTGCTTTGGAGAACGAGGAAAAAATCAGCGCTTACGTGCCTGTAAGGAATTTTGACGAAAGCCACTTCATTATAATGGCGACCAAAAAAGGTACTGTCAAGAAGACTTCGCTTGATTCATTCAGCAACCCAAGAAGGACTGGAATTATAGCAATCACTCTTGAGGATAAAGATGAGCTTATCAACGTCGAGCTTACAGACGGCAATCAGGAAATCATAATAGCGACAAAAAGCGGAAATGCGGTAAGGTTCAATGAGAAAAATGTGAGGGGGAGCGGAAGATCATCTCAAGGCGTAAGAGGCATAAGCCTTAAAGGAGATGATGAAGTTGTCGGCATGATTGTAGCATCAAACGAGAAAACTCTTTTTACTGTGACGGAGAATGGCTACGGCAAAAGAACGCCCATAGAAGATTACAGGCTAATCAACAGGGGAGGCTCCGGAGTCATAAACATCCAATGCAGCGAAAGAAACGGGAATGTTGTTGCCATATGCGACGTTGATGAAAATGATGACATAATGCTCATAAGCAAGAACGGCATTGTGATAAGGGTGCCTGCTTCTGATATTTCTGTAATTGGAAGGAATACCCAGGGGGTGAGGATTATGAAGATGGAAGAAGGAGATAAGGCGGTTAGCGCGGTGAAGGTGGCTAAAGAAACTAACTCTATATGATTTAGTTAATTATTTTCACCGCTTAATTCTTTTAATGTGTCTAATCTCATAGTCGTTAAATGATAGATTATTCTGTTTGAGAAATCTATCGATATCAATGCTTTAATATACTCTTTTCTTTTTGCTTCAAGAGCATTATCTATTAATGAGGATATCTCCTTGTTTAATTTAAATGCCCTTACCGCCTTGCTTTTTTCAGGCTTGTAAAAAAACTCGTAGCTTATCCTAAACATCTCATTCATCTTGTCTAAAATATTTAAAATATCCTTGTCAGGATTTATTTTAGAAAGAATGGCCCCCAATTGCTTCAACTCATCCCCCAGATCTTCAAGGCTTTCAACAAGATAGTACAATATTGACATGCCAAAGTTCATAATTTTAGAGCTTTTATTAAGCTCTCTAAGGCAAAAATACAGAAACCTATTAACATCATAATCCTGATGAAATATATTCTCAAGGGATTTCTTATCTCCATTTTTCCATGCATCACGGCAGGTTTTTGCCATTTCCATCAGAATAAGCATGCCTCTTCTCAGGATTGTGTCAAAATCCAAATCCAGCTGTTTGGAAATCACCTGAATTTCGATTTTATCCTTCTCTATATTGAATATTTCGAACCCCATCAGTTCGGGGATTTTGTTTTTGACTGCAAGCATAAGCTCAGGATCATCAAATTTTAAAGTTATCTTATCATAACCTTTCTGGTATGACCTTGCCATAAATCGGTCAGCCAATCTTGGCAGCAATCCGCTTATATCCACTGCAATCTCCTTTAACGACATTTTTCCTTCCGGCGATATGTGCAAGGCATTATCAATCTCTGTCATGTCTATTTCATCTCCCGGCTTCAGATTATTTCTTTCAGCCCATTCAGAAGGAATTGTAATAGTTAATGCCCTAAGCCCCTGCTTCACTAATTTTCTCTTCATTAACATTAAGTATGTGGAGATTATATATAAATTTATTGATTTGCTATATACTAAATATTCTATTATATTCTTACTATATATAATATACAAAAATAATATATAACATCTGGTAAATCTACTCTTCACTAAAAATTAAGGTGCAGAACGATGCAAAAAGCAAAAATGGGCACAACTCAAATTGAAAATTTTATTGAGGCTATGTTAATAGTAGATTTGGATAATCGTGCAGAAGAGTTAGGTTATAAGTAAAATCGGAGGTAAAAGAAAATGAATACAAATAAAAAATTGAAGCATAAAAGAATTAGCAATAGGCTACTAAACAAAAGAGTACTTAAAGTGCTAAGATTTGAGAGAAAATCGGTTATGCTGTAACATATAGCCTCCTAATATTACTTAATATTGGGCGGCAAGATAAAAATTTACACCTCTTGTTAAGTATTAACTTTATTTCTGGTAGATAATTTTCCATCTACCTAATATTTTTATCACTACTTTCTAATAGTTTAAAAAGTAAGATTTATAAAATATTGCCTTATCCAATGGCGTAATGGAACCTGTTACTATATTTGATGTACTTCACAGGTATCAAATTAAGGATATAGATGATGTTCCTGCAATAGAAGATAGAATTGGCACTTCTCTTAGATCCTCTAGTATAACCTCCTGTATATATGACATTGAAGCAAAAAATCGTTGGGCTAGGGAAGAAATAGAAACTATTACTAAAATAATTCCAAAGATAGCAGATGAAACAGTCAAACTTAAAAAAGCGGAAGCGGATTATGTATCGAGAGTTCTATTACAAATGTTTGGTAATGATAGAGATTATCGGGAAAAGATGGTAAAACATTCTCATTATGCATTGATTACCACAGCTACATTATGGGATTTGACAGCTAGATTGATGTGGTCTTTTTATGAAGCTAAGTTAAATGAGTTTGAATCCAGATTCCCAAAAATATGTGGTTATTTAAGAGGTAGAGACGAGTTGCATGATTTTTTTGAACAGGTCGGAATAGGTTTCAACAAGCATAATGACGCATACTTGAGACATGATACTGTTTTATTAAAGTTATTAGAATATAGAAATAAGGTTGTTCATGGCGTAACTGGAATCATAAGCACACCTTCTGTAATGGATGAGTTAAGGGGGGGCTGGATAGAGTCATGGACATATTACGATCATTTTAAAGATAAAGTGAGGAATGTAAAAATAATAACACCTGCCGAATGGGCGGACTTAGTAGCAAAATCCTACTCACATTTTGTTGATAGCTATAATATTCTTTTGGGTATAATAGAAAGAACAGTTGAAGAAAGGGGAAAATTGTGAGTATTGTTGATAAAATGGCTAATCTTAATCCCAATGCAAAATTGAAAATTTTGGTGTGTGATGGCAGATTATCCTCCAGCGAATCTGCCAGAAACACCTTTGGCGAATATCCTTATGGGGCAAATTCTGCTACTGAATCTGTTGGAAAGGCTCTGGAAGATATGCTCAATGGCAATTTTGAACTCATTAGAGTCAATAGCATGGCTGAAGTTTTACAAGAAGTTTCTAGACATGCGAATCCTCAAAAAATTCCATATTATTCTTTGGTTGTTTATGCTTCATATCACATCACTAACCAAACTGGGGGTATGAAAATCCACGATTTGAAAAATATGGAGCCATTTCTGCCTCAAATGGTCTATGGGGATGAAATATCCCATGAAAACCAGGAAAAAGCTATGAGGAGGGGCGTACGATATTGCCCGCGGGATGCCGCTACCCTAAGAAAACGTGCAAGTGATATCTTTTATCAGCCATCAGAGCCGCTTAAGAATCTTACAGTTGTTAAGATAGGGGGAAGCGCTTTTGATTTTACTAGGCAAAATAAGGACAAGCTAAATTTGAGATATGCTATTGAAGAGCTTACAAGAATCAAAAATGCAAAACCAAAAACAAAGACTCAGCCAAAGCACCAAATTATACTAACTGTTGGTGCAGGGCAATATGGCGATATATCTAAAGAGCATGTTCTCCAATTTCCAGATACTATAGAAGAGTTTTCTTATCTAATAGCGAAAAATCTAGACACTAATCTGAGGTTGGTTTATTCTCATCTCAGAGCTATTGATGAGAGAGCCAACAACCCATTACAAAGTGAGGATTTTTATTTTGTAGATAAAGAGTATGCAAGAAGATTAATATTAATGGCTATTGCTCCCCATTACATTCTTGCAAGGGAACAAATACCCTTAGCAGATTCAGATTCTCATTCTGTGTCTATAGCAGAACTATATGGTGCAAATCGTGTTCGTGTTGTATTAATAAAAAGAGCGGATGGAATATACAAATATGACCCAAATAGGGGATTTATTTTAAATCCAATAAATGGGGGGTGCGCAGACCTGGATAAATGGAAAAAAGCCCAAGGAGGAAATAAGAGATACAGTGAAGTTACAATAGATGAGATGCTCCATGGAAATTTCTCAAGAGAAGGCACAGGAATTGACGGCAATCCGGACGGTTCTAAAGGGCATCTAATGGAGGACTCTGCATTGGAATATATGGCTAACTGTAAGCACGTTAGTGAGATAAGTGTTGTGCACATCGCCCCTGAAGAGATGTATTATCCTGCTGGAGAAAACCAGTATAGACATATTGTAACAGGAGAAATGCTACTTGTCAATCCAGAAAAAGGCTGGAGAGGTATTCTGGAGCAAAACATAAGGGATGCGTTTGAAGGAAGGGCAAACAGCAAAATTGTGAAAAGCAAGTAAATTGTAGCCTCACTAAAAGTTATTTTTGGATGTATTTTTGTGTTTCTTTGGGACAATGAAAAATTCCTAAATTCCCAGATTTTTGGGCACTATGATTCCTAATTTTTCACAAATTTGCTTCTG
>Ga0209211_10000791_pt1 | contig 62954 bp, 65 predicted proteins | sample RifGroA2_FD_183992 | JGI IMG/M metagenome (GOLD analysis project Ga0209211, IMG submission 183992) | Groundwater microbial communities from Rifle, Colorado, USA - Groundwater A2 (SPAdes) (version 2) | ecosystem: Environmental > Aquatic > Deep subsurface > Groundwater | place: Rifle, Colorado... | reverse complement strand
TCTCTTTGTTTTTCTTATTCTGAATCTTCAATTTGATCGCTTCTCTTCGAATAATCTCCTTTTTAACAAAATTCATTTTACCACCCCCTTTAACAAGGAGGGGTAACAAATCTTATGAACCTACACACTGAAGAGTGTAGCCAAAGGTTTAAAAAGCCTCCAAAATTGGTAGAAAAAATAAAATTTAGACCATATGGTAAAAAAAGTCGAGATTGAAGAAGACGTGGACCACCTTGAAGTAGAAATGGTGCTTGATAGCGAAGCAGAACCACTAGACGAAGAAGATTGGGATGATGAAGACTTCGACGAAGAAAGATCAGAAGAAGCCGATGCAGAAGATGGTCACGAAGAATCCTAATAGCTAGAGCCTTATGTTTTACATGTAGAAAATACATTACATATAATTTTATAAGAGGCGCTGATGCAGAGAACTCATGGATGATAGAAATCCTTACGTCATGCCGGAAAATGTGTCGCGTACACTCGGCAAGGATGCTCAAAGAAATAACATACTTGCAGCAAAACTTGTCGCAGATATTGTAAAGACAACTCTCGGACCAAAAGGAATGGATAAGATGCTTGTAGACCGAAGCGGGAACATAATAGTAACAAATGACGGTGTGACAATTCTTGAAGAAATGGAATTAGACCATCCAGTAGCAAAAATGATGGTTGAGATTGCCAAGACTCAGGAAAGCGAGGTCGGAGATGGAACAACCACTGCAGCACTCCTTGCAGGTAAACTGCTAGAATATGCTGAACACCTTCTAGATAGAAGAATCCACCCAACAGTAATTGTCAATGGATATCGACTTGCGGCTGCAAAAGCACTTGAAGTTCTCCAAAAACAGTCGGTCCCTTTAAGAGACATATCAATTCTACACCATATCGCAATGACTGCAATGACTGGAAAAGGGGCAGAAAGCAACAAAGAACACTTAGCTAGTCTCATTGTAAAAGCAGTACAACACGTAACTTCCAAAAACGAGCCTTCACTTCAAGACATCACGATAGAAAAAGTAAAAGGAGAAAGAATCGGTGAAAGTGAATTAATTCAGGGCATAGTATTACAGAAAGAGAGAACAAACAGTGAGATGCCAACAGCTATCAAAGATACGCGTATTCTCTTAATTGACTTCCCACTTGAACTACGCAGCCCTGAAGGAGAAGCAAAAATATCTGTTTCGACTCCTGAACAGCTTGAAAGTTTCATCGCATCAGAAGAGAGATATGTGCGTGGCATGACTGAAACAATTATTGCATCTGGTGCAAACGTAATTTTCTGCCAAAAAGGAATCGATGATGTCGCCCAGTATTATCTAGCAAAGGCAGGAGTGTTTGCCTGCCGTCGCATACCAAAATCAGAGATGGAGAAACTAGCTCGCGCAACTTCTGGTAAGATTATTTCAACGATTCATGATCTAAGCTCAGAGAACTTTGGTAATGCGCGGTGTGTGGAAGAAGTAAAACATGGAGAGGATTCATACACTTATATTCGTGGCTGTAAAAATCCCAAAGCAGTCACAATTGTTGTTCGAGGTGGTTCAATTCATGTGATGGATGAAGTAGAAAGAGCATTAAGAGATGGTTTGGGAGATGTAGTCTCAGCGATTAAGAGCGATGCAGTTGTGTCAGGCGGTGGTGCAATAGAAATAGAAATTTCAAGGCAGCTCGGTTTCTACGCGCCCAGCGTTGGTGGACGCGAACAACTTGCAATACTGGAGTTCGCCAGAGCATTGGAATCAGTGCCTGAAACGTTGGCAGAGAACGCAGGACTTGACCCTTTAGATATTGTAGCAGAATTAAAAAAACATCATGAATCAGGAGAACAAAACTACGGTCTCAACCTTTTCACAAATAAAACTGAAGACACGTTTATTGCAGGCATTGTCGAGCCGATTAAAGTAAAAGCACAAGCAATCAGCGCAGCTTCTGAAGTAGCCATGATGATTCTACGAATTGACGATGTTCTCATTAGTAAGAATATGCTAGACAGGAAAAAGGAAAGCCATTATGAGGGAATGGATTAAATTATTGACAAGAAATATTTGGAATAATTCAAAAAAAGGGTTAAGTATAAAAAGGAAGAATCAGAAGTTTAAGCAAGACGCGGCCATAGTTCATCGGTTAGAACGGCTCGTTGCCAACGAGCAGAGTCGGGTTCAATTCCCGATGGCCGCATTGTTTTATCGGGAATTGTTCATCATCTTTTCATTGAAGAAGCACGCTTTTGTGGCTTCGCTTGTGTTTCAGGAGATTTTTGTTGAGACGTTAAAAGTTCATTTAGTGGTGGTTCCTGATAACCAACAAAATTATCATAAGCAACAATGCCCTGAGAAGTGACTTCAATCAGAGAAAACTTTTTTTCCGGATTTGCAGCGTTCCATGCCGCGATATTATCTTTATTAAGTTTATATGTGGCTCTATCGAAAGGGTCATTTGACCTGCCCATTTCTTGCCTATACGTTGCCCCGCAGGTATTTTTTCCACCAAAGCAATGCGCACCGCCATATACAAGTATTTTCAATGGTTCAGATTGTTCTGAAAGACGCTCTAAAACTGCATCCTCTCGCTTGTCAACAGCGTACTCAACATACCTACTAAGTGTGACATTTTCTTCAAGAACGACTTCATGCCCTTTATTAAGCGCTTCTGAAGACTCAGATCCTCGAGTATGAACATCTTTCGTCAGAACTACTCTTGCAATAACATCAGTCTTATAACGATTTGCGGCATATTCTTCAAGGTCCCTTTTTTCAATATTCACAACAAGTTTACGTTCACTTGCGATTGAATCGCGGGCAAAATCATCCATAACTTGTCCTTCAGAGTAGACTGCATCAAGATTTAGTCCGGTAATCAAATTTTGACAAATTTGATACATTTCAGTTTGTCCTTGAAGCATATAAGGATAAACTACATGATTTGTCGGTAATCTGCCCTGCCCATACGCGCCATCATGAATATTCTTGAGATGCACCAAAACTTGCTTTGCGCCTTTGACAGGATATTTCTCAACCTTAGCCGCTCCAGGAAGAGTGTCTGGGAACTGTGCCAGAGCTCTCTCCGCTTCTGTCTGCGTCTGTCCAAAAGCACTAACATAAGGCATGACGAGCGCAGCTAACCCGACAATTCCCTTGTTCAGCATCTGTCTGAACGATTTTCTCTTTTGTATCATGTTTTCAAGAAGTAATAAGCATATATAAACCTTTCTATTTGTAACTACTATTAAGAGACAATAAAACCTTTTCATTACCATTGGACAAAAGTATGCTTTTTTGTTCAATGACATTAATCAATATAATGATTTTGAAATATCAAGAATTGCGTTTGCACAATCCCTTAATTTCGTGGCAAATGAGTAAATTGAATTATTGACGTATCAAAGAAGTACAATTTAACCGCATTGGTCGCATATTTAGGATAATTAGCCTCTTGACGCTAACCTTACATTTTTTCTTTTATAAGACACAATTACAAAACACCAAATACATTTAAAAAGATAAATTGCTAAGATAGAATATGGAAAACGACACTGAACTTGATATTGTAATCTATGCTGAAAATGAAGCAAACAGCACAGTATATAGCATAAGCGCTGTCCAATTCCCTAATGTGGTCACTCAAGGGGAAAGCATAGATGAAGCGAAGAGCAGACTTAAAGAGGCTCTTGAATTATATTTTGAGTCTGCCCCATGGGAGAAAGAAAATCTTATAAGGATTAAAAAGGCAAATAACGCTCCGATGATAACCAGGATAACGATTTAGTATCGCAATAACTCATTCAGCTCGTCAATCAGTTCTTTTTTCATTCCTGCTTCGAAGCATGCTCGAATTAAGTTCTGCCGTACAATGTTGCTCGGTTTTTTTACATTGACAAGTACAATAGGTCTTCTTAAAGATGGGATTTTATTGATGATAATATGATCTCCCCTCATTCGTTCAACACATAAACCTTCTTTCTGAAGTATTGACACTACTTTAGTGATTATTGGGGTGAAATGGTAACTCATATAATCATATTAAAATCTTCCTTTATAAGCTTTTTTTATAAGTGCTTTCAAGTGTGATTTTTATTCTTCTTCAATACCCCATAGTCTTGCTATGGGGATAAGGAGTACAATCTCTTAACAGAAGAAACGCGTCAATGTGCATAAACTTCAAGTCAGTATAGGGAGGTTCACTGTGATAAATTAGGATTTAAATCTATCGTTATTTCTAAAAATAGCTACATATAACTCTTTTCCGTAGATGTCCTGAATTAGTATTTATGATCTTCCTATTCTCGGATCCCCCCACCCAGAATCGAACTGGGATAACCCGGGTACTGCCTTAGCCTTTAGGGCTCTGGTTTTATTTCATCTTCACGCTATCGTGAAGAGCTTATCACGCTTCATCTTTTTTCCCATGTGGGAAAATCTGCGCTAGTCTATTGACTACAGCCAGGTGCTCTGAACCATTGAGCTATGAGGGGACAGAAAGAAAACAAGAAAGACGTATTTAAACGTTACTCTACCACATTAATAGTTTCAGCAAGAAAGAACGCCCTGTTCGAAGGAACCTCATGTAATGTACCATTATGCTCAAAGACAACAAGAGAAGGAGGCAGCTCAAGGCGCCCTACAACTGCAACAGTTGAGTATATAATATATGAAATAACTCTCTGCTCGCCAGTACGAAGATGGCTAATCTCCCAGAACATGCGCCGCGTTGTTGCATCAAGCTTGCTTGGTTTCGAGCCGAATTTTTCATACAATCTCATCATACCGGGAAGACGATCAATAATCTGCACATTCTTCACATCGGTGCGTGCTCTAACTGAGATTTGCACTTTGACTGCAAACTGACCGCTCTTGGTACGTACATGATTAACTTGCTTATGTACAATTACCTGTGTGCGTGAATATCTATGTGCAAGGAAACCGCAAGCAATGACTAAAAGCAGAAGTATGAATGGGAATGTATAATTTGTAGTTGTGGTCAATGTCCAAGATTCGCTAGGTTGAAGCTCTTTCTGCCAGAGATAATCAACATACAAAGCATGACGTTCAGAATTTACTGGCTCACGAGAATAAGCAGTAAAAAGTCTTGTTAATACATCTCGAGTTCCATCGATGCTGTCAGTTATAGGCACATTGCCCTCATTTGTTCGAGTAACTGTCTTTTGACGCACGAGAAACCCAGAAGTTTTTGTAACAATGATAATATCTTTTTCTTCAAGATAATCTATAATTCCTTCAATCGTAGCTGCGGCGTTCTGAAGACCGACCTCTCCCTTTACTATATATTTTCCCGCAATAAGCGAGTTTGCCCTTGCACTGTCAACAGGAACAGTTAATACAACACTTTCTTTTGGTTTCAATGTAATTGTATGCTCTGAAGTGAAAAACTCGGATGTAAGCTTCAAATGAATGTCATTCAAATTTGTGTTCTGACGATTCTTGATAACAAAGCGCACGTTTTCTGCACTCGGTTTAAAACTGACCTGCTCTATCGCGAGCGTATCCTTCAAATTCACTATATTTACATTCATTGTATCTCGGACAATACCTGAACGCTCTCCCTTGATTTGATATTCAAAAACATAAGAACCAGTAGCATGACGAGTAGCAGCAGGTATGAATGCCTGCACCTGAAAAGCAGAGGCGCCGCTTGGCACTTCAAAAGTACCTCTTGGAGTCATCCCTATGCCTGTTAAAGTATATATTTCAACATCTTCCGAAGCATCTGTGTTCGAGATAACAATCTCAAAGGCAGCAGGATTGTCAAGTTCAGAGATTATCACTGAACCCTGATCACGCTTCTCTATAATCGAAAGCTCTGCACTGACAGTTGCAAGCGAGAAAAGCAATGTACAAATGATAAATAAAATAGGCATACTCTTTTTCATATCTTATTCTATGCGTTCTGTTATATAAAGATTTGCATGATAGAGCAGAATGTTCTTAGAAATCTCGTTAATCTACGGTTAATCTGATTCACACAGATTCTTGACAGGGTTTAGCGTCTGCCTTGCAATTCTAGAAAAGACTTGACGTCTTCTTTGACATCTTTCACATCACCCATGACCTTGTCTTCCTGTGTTTCGACACGTGCTGGAATAATATACTTATTGTAAGCATCCCTTAAAAGTTGGTAGAAAGGTGATACATCCCACTTGCTGTCAGGATCACGGATTAATGTTCCCTTGAATTCTATGCGTAACCTTCCCTTATTCATTTTCTTCTTCTTGCTGTCAATCTCAACTTCAACATCAGATATGCCTCCTGCCTCAATTCTTACAGAAATATCTGCCTTAAAGTAATCAGACAATCCCTTGGAGCACTTCCATTCGACAGAGATGTCTCTTGTTGTTCCTGAGACTTTTTCATTATATTTTTCCTCAACCACTCCATATGACTCTTCTTTAAACCAGAGATATATATGTTCATAAACTTCGCTGAATCCATAAATGCCAGTATGTTCCAAAACTTCTTTTACAAGAATAAATTTTTCAGCCATCTTTTTCTAATGCTATAGGGTGTGTAGTATATATAAAGATTACCTATCTGACAGTATCTCCGAAAACAAAGACGAAACAGGATAGGCTTGCCTATCCTGTGAAAACTAAAGAAAGAATAATGATATCCCCTCAATGAATATTTTTGGTTCAATTGAAGATTATCTTTCTTGGGTTTTAGTCCATTTTCTAGACATTTTCGCTAATTCGATTAAAAACTCTTTGAATGATGCTTCCTCTTTGTAAAAACAAATCCAAATTGTTTGAAGCATTTGTTCAAACAAGAAAAAGAAGTATCTTATCTGCATCTCTTTCGATTTGCATCTTATTCTTGCTTTATCCTGAACTCGAAATTGAGTTTCAATTCTCCACCTTTTTTTGTAAGTTACAACTAAGTTTTCAAGTAAAACTTCCTCGACATTTGTAGCAAATACCCAGTCATACTTTTTATCACTTCTTTTATCATAAATTTGTTTAAGAAAAATTAAAATATTCTCTCCAGGATACTTACTTTGGTTCTTATTGACGGTAAATTCATTATAAATCGCAACCTGCTCCTCTATCTTCATTGGATAAAGAATCTCTTTCTTATCTTTGTGCTTCGGAACAAAGATAAGGTAAGGATATTCAATTTTCGTCAGTTCATACATCAAATCTTTATCATAAAATCCTCTATCAAACATAATTAAATTTACTTTTCCAACATATTTTTTTATCATTGATAAGCAGTGTAAGATTACACTACTTTTGTAATGTCCCAATCTAATGGGAACAGAAATGAGAGGTATTTTCTCAGGAATATCATCGGAGATGATGCTGCACGTGAGAAACTTAAACTTTCCAGTAACTGCATCTTTTTTAGTCCATCCATGAATATCGAATCCTTGTACATCACCATAAAAATTCTCTTCAGTATAATCAAATGCAAGAATAACTTCCTTTTCTGATAATGAAATATTATCTGAAATTCTTTTTATATAGCCGAGATAAGCATGTTCCATCATGCTTATCAAAGATTCTTTTACTCGCAGGTGAATAGTATCTGCCTTGTTGCTAACATTTTCAAGATATGAATTATAAGCTGCGGATTCAAGCAGAGGAACTATAAAATCGAAGCCGTTTAGGGTATTTTCTTTTCTATCTATTCCTAGACTATCGTCTATAAACCACATCAAAGCATCTAAACTTCTACATAATCTTTTTTCATTCATTTGTAACAATTACATACACTTTTTTACCAATGAATTCTTTTGGAAAGTCTATTCGAGCGCTTGTTCCAAAAGGTTTGACAACTCTTTCAAGAAAACACTTTATTCCTTTTAGTGTCAGACTTGATTTTTCTGTAACTTCTACTCTTTTCATACCTATCTAATAGATAGGTTAAGTATATAATCCTTTTGGAGTAACTTTATAGTATTAAACTTCATTCGGAGATACTATCTGACGCCTGTTAGATATACTGTAGCTTGGTTATTGTCATACAAAAGTTCAGATTCGCCAGTACTGACTGCTACAGAAAAAGTAAGGTCTTCTACATTGCGAGGAATATGGACATTGCGAACAGTAAGCATCTTGCGCTGCCCTAATCCGATTTCTTCAAGGGGGAATGTTTTTATCAGTTCATTCCCAGCATTTAAGGAAAGAGTCACATTGCGGGCATCAATAAGACCATGATTAGCGACAGATATCTCAAAATCAAGATAGCGGCCAACTGCTTTTGCATCTACGCGCGTAATGACCATATCGGAGGCAGTATCTATTTCATAAAGAGCATTAATTTGGTTGATTATAAATGGGTCAATGTCCTGCTCGCAATCAGTTATGGGAAACATAACGCTCTTCTTATCATTAGTATGATCAAAACCGAGTGCGTGTAGAATCTCATGTAGAGCGATTATAGGCAATTCGCATTTTTCTGTTCGGTAAAGAGAGACTTTTCCGCTAAGAATTACTGCATAGCGAGTAGTGTTGATGATTTGCGTCGGTCCGCCCTCTCCGGCTATAAAATGACCAGAACTTTCAGGTTCAGAAGGCAGGTTAGTACAAAAGAATACAATCTCTCCTTTTTTTTCTACTGAAAAGAATCTGAGAGAAGTTTGTTCCTCTAATATCTCAAAGGCATCTTGTATGTTCTCACGCTTTTTGGTGCTGCATTCAGGCGCAATTTCATAGGTTATGTTGCGATATACATAACGCATGTTTGAATAAAATTGATAGCTTTGGGCAGGCAGATGTGAAGTCGCATTAGCAACATAGGTATTGTACTCAAGATTTGTGGGAAAGTTTAGCCAAAAGACGTAAATCCCGACTATAAGTAAAAGAATCATGATAAATAATAAAAATACGGCAAGTATGCGCATCAAGTAATTAATGGTCAGAGGTTTATAAATCTGCGGTGTTCCACGCAAGTGTGATATCCGATTAATATTTCCTATCGATAGATTAATCCTCTTCACCATTATGCCTCCACGCAATGGGAAGGGTTAAAAACACGGGCTTCATCTTATATGTATGTAATTATGGCGAGGCTTCCTAAATTTGAATTCTTAGAGCACATGGCAGATATTAAGTTCGTGGCTCGTGGAGCTACGCCGGCAGAAGTATTCGCGAGTTCTGCGAGTGCAGTATCAGAATATATTTCTTCAGGCGTAAAAGTAAGAGATAAATTAGTAACTGAAATAGTAGTGAATGGAAAGGATTACGAATCTCTATTATATTCTTTTCTAGACGAATTGTTTTATTTACTGGACGCTGAAGGATTTTTAGTAAAGAAAGCAGAAGTTCGGATTAAGAATATGACTGCTAGTGTAGTGTTGTATGGCGATTCAGCAAAAAAGTATGAGATTCAACATGTTAAAGCAGCGACTTACGCGGAAATGTATTTCAAAGCAACAATGAAAGGTTGGGAAGCGCAGGTCGTGCTTGATGTATAGCAGACGCATTAAATATTCGGATGCGTTAGCGTAATAGCAAACACCAAGACCTTACGGAAATTACAGAGAATTCTGATGATTAAGTCATATTTTGTTCTGAATTCTCTGTCTAGACAATTCTGTTTAAACGTGACACAACCAACAGAATTCTCTGTAAACCGTTTTTTTATGGCGTCTTTAATTTCAAGATAGGATTTACCATCATTCTTTAAAGTGAGAGCAAACCGTCTAAGAATTTCCTTTTTCATTAATCACCTCCCTTTACAGGGAGGGGACAAATGTCATAAACCTACACATCAGAATTTTGTAAGGCATCTTTAATTACTCTTCTTTGCTCTTCTTTTTAGATTCCTTCTTGCTCTTTGCCTTCTCAAGCTCTGGATTTACAAGTGGTCCTGTAACGCGGACTAGCAAGCCAGGCAGACCAGTACCTACTGGAATTGTCTGATTCAGGAGAATATTCTCTATAACTGATTTCAACTCATCACGACCTCCCTGTATAGTCGCGTTGACAAACTGCTTATCAGGTGTTTCGAACGTCGCGCGGGCAAGAATGCTTGCTTTTTCAGAGATAATACCCATACGCGTGACTCCCTTGACAACTCCGGATGAGGTCATTGCGTCAGCTACCAGCTTAAGATGACGCTCGTTGATGTCAAGACCCTGTGATTGGATTACTGCTTTGATTTCATTTATGATTGTTTGTCTAGCCGCTTCAATGCCCAAAACAGAGGAGACATCATGAATGTCGTTTGAGGTTACACGCTCTGCATCGATACCTTTGACCTCGCGCACATCTCTTAAGTTAGAACCTGCAGTCAATACTACAAAATCTTTGCCTCTCGTGGCAACAACTACTTGAGTTATTCCCTTGACTCCTGAAACAATAGTTTCTTTCAGTTTCTCCTTAAGTTTATACAATGCTCTGAAATCAAGTTCACTAGCATTCAAGCTGAGTCGCATATCATTGCTTTTGATTTTAAATCCTTTCTCTTCCAGACGTTCAGCGATTCTTTGCGGTCCAACGTGGACATTCTTCAGGGCTTTAGCATCAAGCACAATCTCAATCTTTTTGCTGGAGAAGTCTATCTTTATCTCGGAGAGAATATCATGCAAGCGAACTTCCTTGATTTTCTCAGCAATAATACGGGCGTCTTTTTCATTATTGTTATCTTTCTCAAGATAAACTTCCATAAGTGGTGTAGATGGTTGCTTTCTTGCATCAAGAATTTCGATTAATCTAGGTAGACCTAATGTAATCTGCATCTGAGCGACTCCTGCATGGTGGAATACACTAAGAACCATCTGTGTCGAAGCTTCTCCAAAGCTTTGTGCAGTTATGACTCCAATTGCTTCTCCTGGAGAAATTTTATCATCCTTAAGGTGGATGCGCGCAACATCTTTTCCGTCTTCGCCATATAAGAACTGAATAATGTTTTCAGATGCATCTCTGACAGTACCGTCGTATTCAATCTTCAGGTCTTGCAATGCGCTGACAAGGCGACGGTATAAATAACCTGACTTTGGAGTACGAAGTGCGGTATCCATTAAAGCGTCTCTACCAGTAATTGCTCCAAAGAAGAACTCACTTGGTCTCAAACCATCAAAGAACGATGAGCGGATGAATCCATGTGCCTCTGGCTTTAGATTCTCGGATTTAAAGAATGAAAGTGTTCTTCCCTTATATCCAAAGCTAATGCGCTTGTTCCAAAGAGATTGCTGACCGACACAGCATGCAATTTGTGTGATGTTCAACATATTACCGCCAGCACCAGAAGTAATCATCTTGCTGATATTAGCTTCAGGCGAGAAGTGTGATTTGATGACAGTACCTATCTGCGTGCGCACTTCGTTAAGAGTCTGCATTATCTTTGTCTCTCGTGATTCTGCTAGTGTCTTGCCTGGTAGAAGGGGAAGGGTGCCTGCGCGGGATTCTTCGATAATCTGCTGCGTCTTGCGTTCAGCTTCCATGACAATTTCATCAGACATTTTACGCACTTTATCGGTAACGTTCAAATCACGGACAGAAAGTGTATATCCTTTACGGGATAGGTAAATTGCACCTAGGATAAATGCTTTGTTAATCGCCTCAACAGTCGGTTCTCTGCCACATTCACGATCAAGAACTTTGATTAACGCTCCATCTTCAATACCGAAAGAGTTGCTAGCAATAATATCTCCTGAGAACTTTGCAGATGATTTGTCCGGAATAACCTGCATAAAGACTTCCTTTCCTTCAATCTGCTTTGTGCGTATATTATTGATAATGTTAGCCGCATACAGTAATTGGTCTGCATCTGAGCGATTCATAGTTTCTTTGCCAAGAAGATATGCGCCTGTGATTGAATCAGTTATAGTACCTACCAGATTCATATTATTCTTTGAAGAAATAATATTGTTGTTAACATTGAGCAATACTTCTGCTTCGGACCTTGCTTCTTCTGTCTGAGGACTGTGAATGTTCATCTCATCCCCATCGAAGTCAGCGTTATATGGGAGCGCAGCGGCAGGATGCAATCTGAACGTTCGATTTGGTAGCACACGGACATAATGAGCCATCAGGCTCTGCTTGTGCAGGCTAGGGTGTCTGTTAAAGAGAACAATATCTCCGTCACGTAGATGTCTTTCTATCTTATACCCTGGTTGTATTTCAGCACATAGTTCTTCCTTTAGTTCTTCCGTAATTCTCTTTCTTTTACCATCAGTACGAACAACATAGTTTGCTCCAGGATACTTCTCTCCTTGTCTGATTAGTTCGTGCATTGCTTCAATATTTGTAGTCGTAACAGTCTCTGCTACAGTGATTATGCGTGCAATTTCATAAGGAACGCCTACTTCATTTATTTTAATGAAGGGATCAGGAGAGACAACTGTACGTGCAGAGTAATTTACTCTCTTTCCGGCAAGGTTATGTCTGATTCTTCCTTCTTTTCCTTTAATTCGCTCTGTAATTGTCTTTAATGGCTGTCCTGATCTGTGTCTTGCCGGAGGAATACGGGAGACATTGTTGTCAAAGAATGTTGTAACGTGATATTGCAGCAAATCCCATAAGTCTTCAATGATAACTTCAGGTGCTCCCGCATTAAGGTTCTCCCATAGTCTCTGATTTGCTCTTATAATGTCAGATAGCTTATGCGTCAGGTCATCTTCACTTCTCTCACCAGTATCAAGTGTGATGCTAGGTCTAACAGTTACTGATGGAACAAGTAAGAGAGATAAAACTGCCCATTCAGGTCTACAGCTCTTTACATTAATACCTATTCTCTTTAGCTCATCATCTTTAATCGCAACTAATCTTTCCCTTATTTCTATCGGACTAAGTCTCTTCTTTCCCGACATAAAGGTGCTTGGCTTTTCAAGCTTTACACGCTCAAGTGTTTCAGAGCAATAGGGGCATTTCTTTGCATCTCTCGCTTTCTTCGCACGCAGACTTGGTGTAAGTTCCTTCTGTTTCTCCTCTGAAAGAGTAAGCTTGCCACAATGTGCGCAGAAGCTTCTCAGACAAAGCTCAATTAAGGGGATATATTTTATGTGAAAAACAGGTCTTGCGAGTTCAATGCTTCCTGCATGTCCCAGACATTCTTTGAATCTCTGCCCGCAGGTTCTGCAGCGCACGCCAGGGTCAATAGCTCCAAGACGAAGGTCCATAAGACCTCCATCAACGGGGAAGCCATCAATGTCATACAATTCTGGCGTCACAATCTTTGCTGCACTTAATTTTTTAATCTGTTCAGAGCTTAGCAAGCTAAATCGCAGGGCCCTTACTTGTTTTCTAAAATGAAAATCTCTCATATTTATCTCTCGTATTTGTTCTTTAATTCAAATGTAGTATGAATTCCTAATCCTAGGAGTTCATCATACAAGAGCTTGAAGGCATATGATATTTCAATTGGTTCAGATTCATTGCCACCACAAATTGGACAGGCAGTTTTGTTTCTGATAGTATCCTCATAAGCCATGCTGCCGCATTGCTTGCATATATGGACAATTGTCTTATCAGAATCGTATCTTTCTTTCAGGAGAAGCGATGCTCCATGGCTTGCAAGCGCCTGCTGTTCCATCTCTCCAAGACGCAGTGCACCTCCACGTGCTCTTCCTTCAATTGGCTGTCTTGTAAGCAATGCAACCTTGCCTGAAGCTCGGGCATGTATTTTGTTCTTTACCATATACTTTAGCTTCAGATAGTACATGTTTCCGATATATATCTTAACATCCATCTTCTTTCCAGTAATTCCGTTATACATTGTCTCTTTCCCATCAAAGCTGAATCCCATCTCTTCAAGTTGGTGTTCCAAATCTTCAACACGCTGTCCAGAGAAAGAAGTACCATCTACAATGTGCCCTGTGATTGCTCCGGTTTTGCCTGCAAGCAGTTCAATCAGATAACCGACAGTCATACGGCTAGGTATACCATGGGGGTTAAACATAAGGTCTGGTTTAACTCCACGTACAGTAAATGGTATGTCCTGCGAATCTGCAATAAGACCAACCACACCTTTCTGACCGTGTGGCGTTGAGAACTTATCTCCTGGCTCAGGTAGTCTCAGGTCGCGTGTTCTGACCTGCGCAATCTTATTACCTTCCTGATCAGTGGTAATAAAGACAGCATCCACTATACCTCTCTCTTCCTGCCTAATTGCCGAGCTTGCTTCTTTCTTTGCCTGAATGCTAATATCTTTAGCTTCGCTAAGAAACTTTGGAGGTGTGGTCTTGCCGATGATAACCTCACCTTCATTCATGTCAGCTTCGGGATATGCAATGCCATCATCCTCTAAGAATCTGTATGCTGTTTCTGTTCTATATCCTGAGACATCTTTGTCGGGAATAACAATCTCATCGCTTAGACCTCCAGCATACTGCAGCTCTGTTGCAGTATATGGTCTGAAATAGGTGCTTCTGCCCATGCCTCTGTCAACACTTGCTTTATTAAGAACAACCGCGTCTTCCATATTATATCCTTCAAAAGGCATAATAGCAACTACTATATTCTGACCAGCTGGGTATACTTCAAGAGTATCATAGATGAAGCTACGAACAATTGGTTTTTGAGGATAATGCAAAATAGATACATCCGTATCAAGACGCACAAGATAGTTTGCTGCATAAATTCCAAGACTCTGTTTTAAAGTTTTGCTTCCTCTGTTTAGACGCGAACTCTGGTCATGATTACCGAAAGGAACAAGGCTGGTGATAAGACCAAATAAGTCAATTGCGTGTACTTCAAGATGAGTGTGTTCAGGAGTCACGTCTTCAGGGCGCAAAGCAGTCAGTGCATTCTCTTCTTCAGCAGCGTCAATATACTCAACAATACCTTGTTTTATAAGGTCCGTCCATTTTAGTTTATTGTTTTCAAGAAGCACAAGGTGTTCGTCTTTTAGTTTGCTCACTCCTTGTTCAACTATGACTAGAGGTCTAAGGACGCGCCCCACCTCAAGTGACATGAGAATATAGTTCATTGCAGTATCGTGCCTAACACTAAGCTCTCGAGGGAAGTCACAAGCACGTCGCGTTTCTCGCACACGCTGTGCAAAGTCAGTTGGATTGCCAACAAAACCGATAAATCTACCATTGAAGAAGACATCAGTCCCCGATTCTTTCTGACTTAATCCAAATTCATTAAATTTCTTAAGTGCCTGCGCTTCATCAAAAGTGACTGCTGTAGAAATCTTCCCAAGAATTGCAAGGTTCTTGCGTAAACCAATTTCAGTGCCTTCTGGAGTTTCAGTAGGGCAAAATCTACCATAATGGGTTGGATGAAGAGTGCGCGCCATAAAATTCTCTTGTTCGCCAGGCAACATACTTGAAACACGCTGTAGTTGTGAAAGCATCGCAAGATAATTTGTCTTGTCCATGTTTTGGGTAACTCCTGATCTCTCGCCAATCCAAGCTCCTGTTGCAATAGCGCTCTCAATACGGTGAGTGAAGAGTGTAGACTTTGCAATTGTTTTTAATGAATAGAACTTCTTGCGCTTGGCAATTTTCTGTAAGGAATATTGGATGTCTCGTACAAGAATACTCATATTCACTCTGAAAAGGTCAGACATCAAGTCTCCGGAGAGCTTTACTCGCTTGTTTGCATAGTGATCCTTATCGGTTCTAAGTTCAGGATCTTCTTTAGCACGCATGTAGAGCCTGATAAGCCGGCAGAGTGTGATTGATTTCTCTGATCTTGCTGCTTTGTCGGTACCAATATGGGGAAGCAACGAAGAGTCGATGCGGTTTTTAATACGGTCAAGTATCTCTTTCTTTGTTCCCTGAATTCCTGTTTTTTCTGCAAGGAAGAGCAAAGCGGTTTCGCTGTCTTGCAATTGAGCGTATTCATATAGGTTTACGATAATACAATCATTTTCAACGCCAATATATTTTGCGATATCTACTTCTTTAATCATTCCAAGTGCTTTCAAAAGTGGGATAAGTGGAACATTCTTCAGTCTGCTGAAAGTCAACTCAAGAATGCCCTCATTTGTTTCAGATATTGTTGTGGGGATTCTGTAAGCTCCACGTTGTGAAAATAATCTAACAGTCAAACCAAGCCTTCCTTCTTCAATGAAAGGCTGATTAGCAGCCAAATCTTCAGACATGACCATGACTCTCTCATTTCCATTAATGATAAAGTAGCCTCCGGGGTCAAGAGGATCCATGTAATTCTGCCTTAGTTGGTCACGAGCCATGCCATAAGTTGTACATGCAGCGCTTCTGACCATAATTGGAATGCGCCCAATCTCAACTTCTGAACTGTCAGTTTGACCATCATACTTAATCATAAGTTCTACAAATATTGGAGCAGAATAAGTAAGATTGCGCAGTCTTGCTTCTCCAGGAGTCACAATACTGCTGCTACCATCTGCTTCAATTATATTGGGTCTTTCAACTCTAACGCGCCCTAGCTTGATGTCAACTTCCTCATTCTCTATGCTTTCATTAATCTCAGATATAATCTGAGGTATTCTGTTAGAGAAAAAGTCATTAAATGAAAGAATATTTGATTCAACTAAGGAGTGCTGCTCAAGATACTTCTTGATAAGAACATTTTGTTGTTTAGTGTTCATGCTACGATGCGGAAGTAGTTCTTAATTCCGTCTTCCCCCTTGCGTTCTATTTTAAGCACGTCTCCTAGGGAGCATCCTTCAGGCGCTCCAGGGTCAGTATGTTTGATTTTAGGAAGTTGTGAAACTGAGATGTTGTAGGTATCGAGCAACTTTTTAACCTCTTCTGGTTTCAATTTTACGTGTTTTGGCTGTAGGATGTGCATGGGTTTAACAACGCTGTAGCAATAATAATGAACAGTAATGTGTGTAAAAGTGGCTTTTTAAACCTTTCTGAGTTGTGTCCGGTTCCGTCTTAACAATCTTTTCCTATGAAATAGTCATTCCCTGTAAAAAATTGTCTTTGGGTCGATGTTAAAATTATCCTCGCGTACTTTAAATGACTCACACTCTGACGTGTCAAGAACCCCGCGCGAAACACGGGGCGTGCTTGGGCTCTTGAGGATTCTCGAAGTCTCAAAAATTATTTATACCCTGTTTCTAGAAACAATATATGGACGAGGGGAATAAATACGACGAGTGGCACCAGCACCTATACTTCTTTTTGAATTACAGTTATAAAGATTCTGGCTTTGCACGTCGTGAGCAATGCTCCTGTGGTGACATCCGCGAAAGAGAGCGGACTCAAGAAGATAGGAGAATATTCAATGCTCAGGTTGAGAAACTCGTCGAGCCTTGGAAATTTAGGGAATGACTGTTAGATTCTTCACTCTACTAAAACAAGAATCTAAATTTTTATAAGCTGCTCTTATTTTAATTCCTGATGGACAATCCAGTAACGATTGTAGTCTTCGGGGGAACAGGAGATTTGATGCGAAGAAAATTGGTACCTTCTTTTCTCAGGTTATGGAAACAAGGGATATTGAATGAAAATTGTCTCATTGTTGGCGTAGGGCGTAGACCGTTTGACGATGTATCGTATCGTGCATTTCTCGGCGAGAATCTGAATGAAGAAGAGCGCGTAGCATTAGAAAAGATTCCAATCAGGTACTTAACAGGTGACATCACAAACCTAGATGGCATGACGGGTTTGCATGCTTTCTTGGCTCGACACGAGAAGAAAGAATGTATGGGAAGATTTTTTTATCTTGCGACAGGATATACTTTCTTCCCCACAATAGTTTCTGCTCTTCAAAGGGAACAACTGAATGAGCTTCGCTGTGGTTGGACTCGTATTGCTTTTGAGAAGCCTTTTGGTCAGAGTCTTGCTTCTGCAGGAACGCTGGAAAGCGGAGTTCATAAAGTATTCTCAGACGATTTGATATATCGTATTGACCACTATATTGCCAAAGATGGTGCGCGACTTCTGCTTTCAGCAAAAGAGTCATGCCCTGCATTGCGTAAGATACTATCATGTGCATATGTTTCTCACATTGAAATTATCGCTGATGAAAATATTGGCATCGGGGAAAGGATTGCATATTATAATGAAAGTGGAGCATTGAAAGACATGGTGCAGAGCCATTTGCTGCAGCTTGTAGCTCTTGTTATCGGCGAACCTGCAACTTGGAGTGCTGAGGCAGTCCATCGTGCAAAGTTAAGAGTTTTAAAATCACTAAGTCCCGCACAGGCAGAAAAACAACTTTTGGGACAATATCAATCATATGCATCTGAGGCAGGCAGTCACCATCTCTCAGGTTCAGCAGTCGAGACTTATGCACGCGTTGTTCTGCAAAGTTCTCTACCGTCATGGAATGGTGTTCCAATTATTCTGCGTACGGGAAAAAGTCTGCCTGAAAAGAAAACCGAGATAAGAATAAAATTCCGCGTCTGTATAGGACAATCTGCAGAGCTGTCAATCTTTTTGTACCCTTTACCAAAAATTAATTTCTCTTCAGAAGGCTCTGTCTCCCCGGTCCTCCAAGCAGCAGCAGACGAAATCGCCGTACTAATGCGCAATTGGCAATCTCCTGCGAATAGTGACGATGGTTACTCATTTCTTTTAGAACGCGCAATCGCAGGTGACCAAAGGTGGTTTGTCAAGCAGAAAGAAATTGAAGCTTGCTGGCTCTTGATTGAAGAGCTTGAACGTCTGCGCTCACTGATTCCTCTTCTTATATATCCTGACGGTAGCAATCCAGAGACTCTCTTGGCAAAAGTTTAAAACATCTTGTTGATTGGCATATAAATGAAACAGCAGTTACATCCCGGTGCGATATGGCAGTTTCGCATAGGAGGATATTTCTTATTTGGTTTTCTTGGTATATTCTTCGGGATTTGGATTATTGCTCCGATTGCCGCCTTTCTCCTGAACTCTTTAGATACTTCTCTGGGTTCAATAGCAGGAATTGTTGCATTATCTGTTTTAGCATACTTGGTTTTTGTTATTGTCGTAAGCGAGATATATTCGCGCATGTCCTATAACCGATGGTTTTATGAATTTACTGACGACGGCTTAAAGTTAGAACATGGTATAATATGGAAGAGATATGGCAATGTGCCTTATGAACGAATACAAAATGTAGATATTCACAGAGGCATAATCGCACGCATGCTGGGATTTTCAAGTCTAATGATTCAGACAGCAGGATATTCTGCTCAAGCTTATGCAGAAGGATACATCCCTGCAGTAGACATGCACCGTGCCGAGCAGATTCGGACATTTCTCATGAAGAAGATAACGAGTAGAAAATAAACATGAATAAATTACATTCTGGTGCACGTTGGCTTTATCGATGGTATGGGTTAAGTATGTTCTTGCCAGTTCTATTTATTATCCTTCTTCTCATCATCGGCAGCATATCGTCTACAGGAGCAGGAGGATTGATTACATTAGCTTTCGGATTGTTCGGCATCATAGTGTTCATAATCCTCTTGTGCATCATAGAGATATACGCTCGCATGTCATACAATAGATTTTTGTATGAAATAACAAATGAAGGAGTTAAGATTGAGCAAGGAATAATTTGGAAGAGATACACTTCTATCCCTTACGAACGTGTTCAGAATGTAGGAATTGAGAGGGGAATAATCGCAAGACTCTTTGGATTCTCTACAATACAGATAGAGACCGCAGGACAATCAGGATATGGCTCGCAGGGAGGTTTTTATCTTAGATTCAGACATAGGGGAAACAAGCAATATAAAAGTGAGGGTTATCTCCCAGCTATAGATATTGCACAGGCTGATGAAATGAGGGTATTTATTATGAAACAAATCAAACACCGTCATGCTCCGCACCAAGGCGTCTAGTTTTTCTATCAGAAAACACTTATTTAATCACTATAAAGTGACTTAATAGAAAGAATTAAATACCCACATTTCATAGACAACATTGGAGGATGAATTGTGCACCAAACAAGAGGGATTCTTATAAAATTGGTAAGTCATCGGAAGATTGATACCTATCCTCTTCGTCACACTCGTCAATCTCTTCAAGAGTTTCTTTAGCGTTAAAATGCTGAAACTCTCCTGAAGTTTTCCATCGATGTGGCATATACAATCAGGCAATTAAAGTATATAAATACTCGTTTATGACTAAGCAAGAAACAAAAAGGAAAAAGGAGCCAGTAGATTTTCGATATAATCTTAGTGTCTACTGGAGTTTCTTGAAGAATTACAAAGGATTATTCATTTTAGCGGCAGCAATATCACTGCTCAACGAAGCACTTGTACTGACTGAGAAAGTGCTGTTTAAGTATGTCATTGATGAAGGCAACGCGTACGGGGACAAAGCAATAACGCCAGAGATCTTTACTACTATTCTGCTTTGGATTGCTTTAATCTATATCTGTGCAGTCATAATCAATGCAGGTGTCAAATGGTTATCAATTCACATAGTCAATGCTTTAGATTCTAATTTAATCACAGATGTCAAGCAGCGCTTTTTCAATCACATACTTACACTATCGCACAATTTCCATGTCACGCATAAGACAGGCTCTCTAATCTCACGTATCGGACGCGGCGCAGGAGCAATGGAAAGCATGACTGATTTTATCACGTTTAACATATTCTCTCTTCTATTCCAGCTAGTTATAGCCGGTGTTTCTCTGATATATTTCGATCTCGTCAGTGCAGTCATTGTTTTTGCCACTGTGGGTTGTTTTATATCATATAGTCTTATCTTACAGAACATCCAGCGGAAAGAGAATGAAAAGCTGAATGAGACTGAAGATGTTGAAAAAGCTAATTTAGCAGATATAATAATGAACATAGATTCGATAAAATACTACGGGAAAGAGGATTATATCAAGGCGAGATATATGAATCTCACCACAAATACTAAAAATGCCTTGCGCAGGTTCTGGAACTACTTCCGTTGGCTTGATGCAGGGCAGAATTTAATCTTATGGGCAGGAACATTTGTTTTGATGTACTTCAGCATAAGAAGCTATCTCTTTGGAGAAATAACGCTCGGAACAGTTGTATTCATCTATACAATCTACGGAGGTTTGTTCGGTAACGTTTATGGGTTTATGCACGGAGTAAGGGGGTATTATCGAGCAATGACTGATTTCCACGATTTGTTTAGATATGGAAAAATTGAGCAAGATGTCAAAGATTCTTCAGATGCGAAGACAGAATCCGTAAGAGAAGGAAAAGTTGAGTTTAAGAACGTAAACTTCAAGTATCGTCATAAAACAGTTTTTGAGGGTTTCAATTTGAAAATTGCGCCAGGAGAAAAAGTGGCACTTGTAGGGCATTCAGGAAGCGGAAAGACTACCCTTATCAAGCTGCTCTATAGGTTATATGACATTGATTCAGGCGAGATTCTTATTGATGATAAGAACATCAAGCAATTCAAGCAGGAGTTTTTGCGTTCAGAGCTTAGTATAGTGCCACAGGAATGTATCTTATTTGACGACACTATTTACAATAATATACTGTTTTCTAATCCCAAAGCAACGAAAAAAGAAGTTACGCAGGCAATCAAACTTGCACAGCTTGACGCAACAGTAAAGAATCTCCCTTATCGGGAGAACACGATTGTAGGAGAGAGAGGCGTCAAGCTTTCTGGAGGAGAAAAACAACGTGTTTCGATTGCACGCGCAATTCTTGCAAACAAGAGAATAGTTGTTCTGGATGAAGCAACATCATCACTAGACTCACAAACTGAACATAACATTCAGCGCAATATTTCGCTTTTGCTGGAAGGCAGGACTGCAATTATTATCGCTCATCGGCTCTCGACAATTATGAACGCAGATAAAATAGTTGTTCTAGATAAAGGGAAGATTTCGCAGATTGGAACACATGCTTCGCTTATCAGAAAACCTGGATTATATCGCCAGTTGTGGAATCTGCAAAAAGGAGGATATATTGGAGAGTGAAGGAGAGCAGGCAAAGACGACGCGGATAGAATAGATGAGTACAAAGAAAAGTTTATTTTTTCCGATAGCCAAATACCTTATCGTATTCTTGGTGATTGAAAATATCCATGACAAATGTGATAATCTCAACTTGATTTCCTGTAATTGTGTAAACAAGGCGCCAGAACTTTGACAGTTCTATGCGCCAGATGTTATCGATATCATAGAGCTTTATGTATTTTGAAGGAATCTGTCTTTTTGGGACTTGATCACCTGCAAAAGGATTCTCTTTGAGCAGTTCTTTTACGCGCTCAATCGAGCGCAACAGAGTCTGATGAAATGAACTTTTTATTCTTTTATTCTTCTCTTCTTCAACAAAAACGCGAAGTTCTTCGTAAACCTGTGCGGCTTCTTCAGAGAGTTTTACTCTAACTTCCCTATCTTTAAACATTAAATTTCTCTTCCTTTTTCAATTGCCTTTTGAAGTTTCGAGTTTGGATTGTAAATCCAGAGAATACCTTTGTGACTGTCTAGAATAAGTCCGCGATCTTCTAAGTAGGCGAGAATAACATTGAGCGTTTGATGCATTACTTGTACGGGCATTCTACGCTTTAATTCTTCTCTGTCAATCATCGTATCTGCATTTTTCAAGATGCGTTCCACCATCAGTACGGTCTTTAACGTTGGATAGTGAATAACATTTTCTTTGTATATACTCATATTATTCCCTATATACTTTTATATATAAATCCTTCTATTGCGCAGCAAGAAAAGTTACTCAATTTTTCGGCGCGAAGTGCCAAAGGCACTTCGTTCTTGAGGCTTTAAAGAGAACTACCCGACCAACGTTACCCGAGACCGTCAAAGAGTCGTCGCCAGCTACCACGCCGAGGCCGCCGTCGAGGCAGAACCTCGAAATGTCAGATACACTATTGTTCCAAACAGTACGTGTTCCTTTCTTTTGTATCACGGGGCGACCATTGCTTACTTGAGGGAAAGATTTATTATCGCCTACAAATTCAGGAGCTTCATATATGACTGCATTATCTGTAAGGCGATAATCAACGTTGTTTCCATTCACAAGAGGTTCAAGTCCATGTAAAAGAATTGCTACAGGCGTTTTAAGTCTTGCCATCTTTGGATCTCGTTTTCCGATTTGCTCAATAAGATCCCTTGTTCTTTCTGTTTTCTTTCTGATAACAACACCTAAATAATAATCGTAGGAGCAGTCTTGTCTTTTTCGTCGTCAAAGTCCGCAACAAGACCTTCAGTGGTGATGACCATTGCAGTGATTGATGCTGCAGATTGCAGAGCATTACGCACAACTTTTGTCGGGTCAATGACTCCAGCCATAGTAAGATCTTCATATTTGTCACTCTTTGCATTGTAACCAAAACTGGCAGGCTTATCTTTAAGGAAAGCAAGAACCTCAGAGCCATCTTTGCCTGCATTGAACGCAATCTGACGGATTGGACCTTCTAGCGCGCGCTTCACAATGCGAACACCGACTGCCTGATCATTATAAAATGTGAGTTTGTCAAGTTCTTTCATCGCCTGCACAAGCGTAATCCCTCCGCCGGGAACCACACCTTCCTCAATCGCCGCTTTCGTTGCGTGTAGAGCATCATCAATACGCGATTTTTTCTCCTTCAGTTCGGTCTCAGTTGCAGCGCCAACATTGATTACTGCAACACCTCCGCTCAGCTTACCGAGGCGCTTGCGTAAATCTTCTTGGTGATATTCACTAGTTTCTTGCCCAACCTGTGTTTCAAGCTGTTTTACGCGATTTTCAATCTCTTTTTTGTCTCCCTTACCTTCAATGATGACTGTATTTTCCTTATCTACCTTGACTTTCTTTGCTGAGCCAAGGTCATCAAGAGAAACATCTTCGAGCTTGTCATCTTTATCTTTTGCAATAACTCTACCACCTGTAAGGATTGCAATATCTTCTAAGAGCTCGCGCTTTTCGTCCCCAAAACCAGGGGCTTTGATAGCACAGACCTTTAATGCACCACGGAGGATGTTCAGGACAAGCATGGTCAGCGCTTCGCCTTCCACATCTTCTGCAATTATAATCAGGGATTTGCCCTCACTCGCAACCGCTTCCAAAACAGGGACGATCTCCTTGACTGATGAGATTGTCTTATCAGTTATAAGAATATAAGGGTCTTCATACGAAGCTTCCATCTTCTCTTGATTTGTCATCATATAAGGGGAGAGATAACCCTTGTCAAATTGCATGCCCTCAACAAGCTCAAGATAAGTCTCGATGCTCTTTGATTCTTCTACAGTAATAACTCCTTTATTACCAACTTTATCCATTGCCTCGGCAATCAATGCTCCAATTTTTTCATCATTATTTGCGGAGATTGTCGCGACTTGAGTTATTTTCTTCTTATCTTTGACTTCTGTTGATTGCTTCTTCAGGAAGTCTATGATGTTTTCAGTCGCAGCTTCAATGCCCGTTTTCATGTCAATGGGATTTGTTCCAGCAGTAATGTTCTTGAGTCCTTCAGTTATCATAAGTTGTGCAAGAACTGTTGCAGTGGTGGTGCCATCTCCAGCTTTGTCCTGCGTCTGCGAAGCGACTTCCTTAATTAATTTCGCACCCATGTTCTCAAACTTATCTTTTAGTTCAATCTCCCTTGCAATCGTTACACCATCGTTGGAAACAAGAGGCGTAGTTGCTTTGTCTAATATTACTGTCCTGCCTTTAGGACCAAGAGTTACTTTAACAATATTCGCAACTTTGTCTATGCCACGCAGGAGAGCCTGCCGTGCATCTTCGCTGAAGATTATTTGTTTTGATGTCATGTTATTCAATCCTCGCAACCACATCTTTAAATTCAATTATTAAATGTTTCTCTCCATCAATCTCTATTTCCTCGGAAGAATATCCCCCGTAAATGACGCGGTCTCCTTTCTTTACAGGCAGGGGCGTGCCTTCACGCATCGTACCTGCAGCAACGACAATACCCTCTTTCTTTTCATCCTTGGATTTTGGCAGATACAAACCGGATTTTGTGCGTTCTTCTGTTTGTTTCTGTTGTTTAAGAAGTATGCGCTCGCCAAGTGGTACAATGTTCATGTTTATGAAGATAGAGCAGCGCTTTTAAGCTTTATGCTGTTATAGTCGTATGGTCGCGTTTTTGTTATGGATACCTATGAGAATTGATGATATGAGAATTCTTAAGAAATAGTCGCCTATCGGTGGAAGTAACATAAACAATAGTGCCCTTCGGGCAAGTACATGGGTGCCTTCGGCGCGAATTATCTGATGTTCGCTGGGCGCTCAAGAGTTGAAAGGAGGTATAGAGAACTGCGTAGGATAGATTACATTTTGTACGCAGTTCTCTAATGGATATGTCAAGAATCTTTGATTCTTGAGCACACTCAAGGATTGAAAATCCTTGATGACTGCCAAACGCTGTCACCTATCCCATGCAGTTATCCATAAAAGAAAATGAACTATACTGGAATGAACGTGCATAAACAAGATAAGCTTTACGGTCTAAGAATTCTCATATGTATCCATAATAAAGTAATTAAACTCTTACAGTCGCTTATCATTATATGATATCTCAAAAGAGCATGGAAAAACTCTTCCTCTACAATTCGCTCACAAGAAAGAAGGAGGTCTTCAAGTCTCTCAAAAAAGAAGAAGTCGGGATGTATACATGTGGTCCGACAGTCTATTGGTATCAGCACATTGGCAATCTCCGTACTTACATCTTCTCAGACTTACTGAAGCGCGTTCTTCTTTATAATGGATTCAAAGTTCATCAAACAATTAATATTACAGACGTAGGGCATTTGACTTCTGACGCGGATGAAGGAGAAGACAAAATGGAAAAAGCTGCAGTCAAAGAAGGAAGATCCACGCAGGAAATTGCGAAGCACTATTTTGATGTTTTTCATGAAGACCTGCAAAAATTGAATATTCTTGAACCTATTCGATGGACTAAAGCAACAGAGCACATCAAAGAGCAGATTGAGCTTATTAAAGAATTGGAGAAGAAAGGATATACCTATAAAACTCGCGATGGAATCTATTTTGACACTTCAAAATTGGAAGATTACGGCGTTCTTGTAGGAATTAAGAAAGAACAGATTAAAGCTGGAAAAAGAATTAAGATTGGAGAGAAAAAGCATAACACTGATTTTGCACTTTGGAAATTCTCCGAAGAGCTGGGCAAAAGACAACAGGAATGGGATTCTCCTTGGGGAGTGGGTTTTCCTGGGTGGCATATTGAATGTTCTGCTATGGCTATGAAATATCTTGGAAAGACTTTTGATATTCATACAGGTGGCGAAGACCATAGGCAGATTCATCACCCGAACGAAATAGCCCAAAGCGAAGCTGCAACAGGAAAGAAATTTGTGAATTATTGGGTGCATGGAGCGTTTCTCTTAGATAAAGAAGGAAAAAAGGTCTCAAAATCAACCGGTGGATTGTTTACATTGTCAGAATTAGAAGCACAGAATTACTCTCCGATGCATTACCGCTACTTCTGCCTACAAACCAACTATCGCAAGCCATTGCAATTTTCATTCGACAATCTAGATGCGGCAAAAAATGCTTTTGAAAGAGTTAAAAGAAAAATTATTGAGATTAAAGCAACAAAGCATAAAGGAAAAGATAAAAGCGCGGAATACGAACCTGATTTTACAAAGGCGATAAATGACGATTTAAACCTCCCGGAGGCATTGCAGGTTTTCCTAAAAGTCCTTGACGATTCTGCCTTCGACAGTCAGAAAAGAATTGCATTGCTTGAGAAATTTGATCAGGTTCTAGGTCTTGGAGTATCAAATATAAAAAAAGAGATTTCTGATGTTCCGGAAGAAGTGCAGAAGCTTATTGATTCTAGGGAAAGACTAAGAAAGGCAAAACTATGGGCAGAATCAGATATTATCAGACAGCGTATAAAAGAGAAAGGTTTCACTGTTCTTGACACGCCTCAAGGTCCCAAGATAGAAAAATTTATGCTTGTAAATTTGCTTTTATAATCCTTACTTCTTTTAATGGTCTATCGTTAGCATCCCTGGGCGTGTTTGCTATTGAATCGACCACATCCATGCCCTGCACAACACGACCGAAAACAGGATGTTTGTCATCAAGGAAAGTGTTGTCAGCAACATTAATAAAAAACTGGCTACCTCCGGTATTTGGTCCAGCATTTGCCATGCTGATTGTACCACGCGTATTTGTATTTCCAAGAGAAAATTCATCTTTAATGGTATATCCAGGACCACCCGTGCCCGTTCCGGTAGGGTCCCCGCCTTGTATCATGAATCCAAAAATAACACGGTGGAATATAATACCATCATAAAATCCTTTATTGACAAGTGTCTCAAAATTGCCGGCAGTAACAGGCATTTTAGAATCAAGCTCAATAATTATATTACCCTGTGTCGTAGTAAGCAAAACCTGCGTAGATTTGCCATTTGCATTTTCAGCATTTTTCATAATCATTACTCCGATTAAAATAAGAATTAGGGCAGTTATAAATATTACCAGTGCCTTTTTTTTAATCTGCATAAAAGATAGATGTCAATTATGTATAAAAATCTACTCATTGTCCGTAAATCTATTCTTCATCTAATGTTTGCTGTTCTGCCGGAGGAAGACCTTCTGCAACAGGTACTTTGACAATATCTGCAACTTTATCTCCCTCTTTGATACGCACGACGTGAACGCCCTGTGTTGCTCTTCCCATAACTCTTAATTCCTTCATTGAGATTCTTATCATCATTCCTTTAGTCGTTGTGGCAATTACAGAATCTTTGTCGTTTACTGAAAGCGAGCCGATTACATCACCCGTTTTGTCTGAAGTATTAAGATTTATCACCCCTTTAGCTCCTCTTGCTGTTTTTCTGTATTCTTCCAAATCAGTTCTTTTTCCGAATCCTTTAACTGTAACTGTGAGGATGGTTGTTTTTCCGTTTAGAGGAAGGTTTTCTATAGAGACCACTTCGTCCCCTCTTCCAAGCTCTGCGCCCTTAACTCCATAGCTTGCTCTCCCCATTGAGCGTACTTCGTCGGAGGTAAATCTAACTGCCTGTCCTTTCTTTGTAATAAGAAGAACTTCTTGCTTGTCATCAACTAGGCGGACATTTATTATTACGTCTGAATTGTCTGCTGGAAGATTCATTATTCTAACCCCTGTGCTTCTTGGTTTGGATACATCTTTTAGAGGAAGTTTCTTTACCATTCCAAGCTTTGTTGCAAACATGAGGTATCCTTTCTCAAAATCCTTGAGAGCAATGACATTTGCTATTCTTTCGTCTCTTAAATTAAGAACGTTGACGATTGCTTTCCCTTTTCCAGCTCTTTCTGTTGCTGGAACATCGTTAGCCTTAAGCCAATATACTCTTCCATTTGTTGTGAAGAACAAAAGATAATCGTGCGTAGAACAAGTCAACATTTTGCGGACAAAGTCTTCTTCTTTAAGTTCTGCTCCACTCACGCCTGAACCGCCGCGCTTTTGTTCCCGATATGCTTTGACATCGACGCGCTTGATATATCCTGCTTCGCTAATCATAACGACGACATCCTTCTTTTCAACAAGATCTTGTTCAGTTATTTCATCTACTTTTCTCATGACTTTAGTCCTTCTTTCATCACCATACTTGGTCTTTATTTCATTAAGTTCCTTTCTGATAAGTTTTAAAACTTCTTTTTCATCTCCAAGTAATGTTTTCAGCTCACTAATAGTTGCCTTGAGTGATTTTTCCTCATCGTGAAGTTTTGTGGCTTCAAGATGTGTTAACTGCTGCAAGCGAATTTCAAGAACAGCTTTTGCTTGTCTTTCAGAAAGACTGAATTTCTTCATCAGTCCTTCATGTGCTGCTTGTGTGTTTTCAGCTTTCTTAATAAATTCAACAATCTTATCAATGTCCTTAAGAGCCAATAGCAAACCAAGAACAATTTCAATTCTGTCTTCTGCTTTCTTGAGATCAAAGTCTCCTCTCTTTCTTACGACAACTTGACGATATTTGACGTATTCTTGAATAATATCTTTAAGATTGAGAACACGAGGCTGTTTTCCAACCAAAGCAAGCATATTAGCATCAAAGCTTGTTTGGATGTTAGTCATCTTATACAGCTTATTAAGAGTAAACTTTGAGTCTACATCTTTTTTCAGTTCGATAACAATTCTTACTTTGCCCTTTGCAGATTCATCTCTTAGGTCTGCAACATCTGGAAGTTTTTTTTCAGTAGCAAGTTGTGCAATACTTTTGACTAGGTCTGCCTTATTAACCATATAAGGAATCTCTGTGATTACAATCCATTCTCTTCCCTTATGTTCTTCAATTGTATGCTTAGCACGTAGAATTAGTTTACCTTTTCCTGTTTTGTACATGTCTTTTATTCCAGAACCTATAACAATTCCTCCAGTCGGAAAGTCAGGACCACGTACAATCTCAGACAGTTCCTCAGCACTTACATCAGGTTTGCTAATATATTCTATAGCTGCATCGCAGATTTCTATAAGATTATGTGGAGGAATATTAGTCGCCATTCCGACAGCGATTCCAGTAGAACCGTTTAGAAGAAGATTAGGAAGTTTTGCAGGAAGAGTTTCAGGTTCTTTAAGAGAGTTGTCGAAGTTCGGACGCATTTTTACTGTTTCTTTCTCAATATCTAAAAGCATTTCAGAAGAAATCTTGCTCATTTTCGCTTCAGTATAACGGTCTGCAGCAGGACTGTCACCATCCATCGAACCAAAGTTTCCCTGCCCGTGCACTAAGGGATATCTCAAAGAGAAATCTTGTGCCATACGAACAAGTGCATCATATACTGGGATATTTCCATGCGGGTGATATTTACCCATTGTTTCTCCAACGATTCTAGCAGACTTTACTGTAGGTTTACCTGCATCAAGACCAAGCATATGCATCGCATATAGAATTCTTCTGTGCACAGGCTTCAAACCATCTTCAACTGAAGGCAGAGCCCTGTCAACAATTACGGACATTGCATAGTCAATGAATGCTTGCTCCATTTCTTCAACAATCTCTGCAGCAATCACTCCTTTTTCATTCCCTATTTGTCCCCTTTCTCTTCTTTCTGTTTCCTCTTTCTTTATCTCTTCATCAAATTTATCTTCGCCGTTGTTGTTTTCGTTGGATGCCATCTTAAATATCAATCTGCGCCTCCGACGCATGTTCTGCAATGAATTGCTTTCTTGGTTCTACATCATCTCCCATGAGCCTTACGAAAACAGAATCTGCAAGAGCGGCATCATCAATTGTAACTTTCTTGAGAAGGCGTGTTTTTGGATCCATAGTAGTATCCCAGAGCTGTTCAGGATTCATTTCTCCTAAACCTTTAAAACGCTGTACGTCGACATTTCCAGATAATTTCGAGACTAATTTTTTAAGTTCATCATCAGAATAAACGTAATGGTCTCCCCTCTTTCTGATTCTATATAATGGGGGAACTGCAATATAAATATTTCCTTGTTCAATTAGTTTTGGCATGAAACGGAAGAAGAAAGTTAGCAAAAGTGTACGGATGTGTGCACCATCTACATCTGCATCTGTCATTATAATTATTTTCGCATAGCGGAGCTTGGCGACATCGAATTGGTCTCCTACTCCACAGCCTGATGCAGTAATGAGATTTGCAATTTCTTCATGAGAGAACACTTTGATAGGGTTTGCTTTTTCAACATTGAGAATTTTACCTTTAATAGGAAGAATTGCCTGATGTTCTTTATTGCGCGCTTGTTTGGCCGAACCGCCCGCACTATCGCCTTCAACAATATACAACTCACTTTCTTCCATTTTATTGCTTGAGCAGTCTGCAAGTTTTCCAGGAAGACCTCCCACGCTAAATGCATTTTTTCTTCTGACAAGCTCTTTTGCTTTTTTTGCAGCATTTCTTGCTTTCTGCGCTTCCATAGATTTATCAACGATACGTCGAGCGATAGTTGGATTTTCTTCAAAAAATATTATGAGTGCAGTTGTTGCAATTGTATCAACTATTCCTTTTATCTCGGCATTTCCGAGCTTGGTTTTTGTCTGCCCTTCAAATTGGGGTTCAGGAACTTTTACTGAGATAACTGCAGTGAGACCTTCTCTGACATCATCGCCAGTAAGGTTCTCACCTTTGTTCATTTTGTTCTTATTTGCGTAATCATTAATTGCTCTCGTTAATGCTGTTTTGAAACCAACTACATGAGTTCCGCCCTCTATAGTATTTATAGTATTTACGAAACTCAAAACATTTTCGTAATATGTAGTGTTATATTGAACTGCACATTCTACCTGAAGTTTATCCTGTTCCTTTACGAAATAGATTGGCTTATGCACTTCTTCTTTTGATTTGTTTAGCCATTTGACAAACTCTATAAGTCCGCCTTCATAATGGAATACTTCTTTCTTTCCGCTTTCTTCGTCTTCCAATATTATTTTTAGACCTTTGTTGAGAAAAGCCATTTCTCTGAATCTGCTTTCCAAAACCGAGAAGTCAAATCTAACTGTTGAGAAGATAGTTTCATCTGGGCTGAATGTGACAGATGTTCCAGTATCGTCTTTCGCACATTCTTTTATGACTTTTACATCGTACATTGGCTTGCCTATCTTGTATTCTTGCTGATAGATTTTTCCACCTTTCTTGACATGCACTTTCATTAATTTTGAAAGTGCTGCAACGACACTGATACCTACTCCATGAAGACCTCCAGATACTTTATAACTTGATTTATCAAACTTTCCTCCTGCGTGGAGTTTGGTGACTGCGATTTCTAACGCAGGTCTTTTATAAACTGAATGCATGTCTACTGGGATTCCTCTACCATTGTCTTTTACTGTTAAACTGCCATCTTTGTTAATGGATACTTCAATAAGGTCGCAATATCCGCCCATTGCTTCATCAACGGCATTATCGACAATCTCCCAAACCAGATGATGCAGACCTGTCTTGCTAGTGCTTCCTATGTACATCGCAGGTCTATGTCGCACACCCTCTAGACCCTCAAGAACACGAATGTTTTCTGCCTTGTACTCTCTTGATTTTGCTTCTTTATCAGTCATTTTTTTTATTGCTCAAACTGAGTCTTATACTCCGTAGCTTGCTACGATTCCCTTTCAGTTTGAGGCTTAAAGAATACCCTGCGGCTTGCTGCGACTGGGATTCTTTATTTCTCAAACGAAAAGCACGCCCACTTTAAAAACCTTTCTGCCAATAAAACACATTTATCGACGATAAAATATAGGGACAATATATAGAGGACTTTAGGGGTTCGTCAAGAATCGAAGATTCTTGAGCGCACTCAAAGACCCATGTCTTTGATGATTCTGAAAAAGAAGACAAATCAACAGAATTATCCATAATAAAGTCGTGGCTTGAAGAAAAGACCGGAATCTCTATCGGTGCGAATTTACTTTCTGAATACCAGTCTGCGTGAATGACGCAGGTAGAGAAATACTGCAAGACCGTAGAAACAGGTTCCTGCAACGCCGAAGAATAAATCTATCATTGTATCGTCAATAGGCTCGACAACTACCTCAAATTTATTCAGTCCAGTTATATCTCTGAGATATACTCCCTGAAGTTTCCAATCAAAAACTTGGTCAAAAGTGTATTCAGCCATCTCGAACAGGCCAAGAATGCCTATAACTATAAAGAAAGTAAAGATAAGTCTCCATTTCAACTCAAGCTTGATCTGTGAGATCATGTGGTATATAATAGAACAAAGAAGAATTGGCTGTGTAAGGTGCTGTATCTTATCGTACTGGGGGTAAATATAGTATAGCGGGCTCAAAAGCAGGCTCGCGATAGCTATTACTACAATGAATATGTAATGAATTGGCTTGAAACGAATGTCAAACCAATGGTCGACTGCGTAAAAGAATAAAATAAAGCTGGCTGCAGATACTGCGCGCAACCAAAATCCTTCATCTCTGAAGAAATACATCATCCCCAATATAATAACTGCAAGAGTTAGCGTAGACCATCGTTTTGAATGATAGTTGTGTGGTTGCAAACGCGTACGCAGTACTTTTGCCCTCTCTTTCATATTTAAATAAGGGGAGAGATTCTTATAAACCTTGCCACTACGAAATTGTATTGCAAATCAGAGATCAAACACAATTTGGCGAGGCAAAACTATATAAGTACTGCCTGCTTGAAATATTTATGGAAATGATGAGATGGTCTTTGTGTGAACTACACCTGGTAGATGCAACCAAGGTCACTTATTTTTCCACTATTTCATTCTGCAAGTAAACTTTCTTGCTCTCAAGGATCTTGCACTACTCTTATGACATATCTACCTAATCAACCAACATCTGCATCTGCGTTTTCTGAAGCAACGCATGTTCTAATTGAGGAATATGAATCTATTGTAAATAAGTATTCGTTATCTCTTCCTGCAAGTCTTAGAATTGAAATGCAATCATTTCTCCAAAGGAATCGTATCCTCAAATCCGTAGACGTTGTGCCTGAAGAAGATGTTTGCCCAGATTGTCTGAAAGCACATTTGATTAAACATGCACCATTGCATGGAGTTTTATCATCTAATATAAAAATATTGCAGAAAGTACTGCCAGGAGAACTGGGACATGATGGGCATTATCTTGATGGAGATAAGCTCAAGAGAATACGCATTTTCCGAAGGCAGAAAAACTGGCAAGCGCTTACGCTCGCTCAGCCATGAAGCGCTTCAAGAACTCTGCATTGCGACTTATACCTGACGAGTTCTTTAGTTTCCATGCTTTTTCACCGGCTTTCTCGACTTTTATCTTGCCAATCATCATCCTAGAAACATCATCACTAATGAAAATATTTCCCTTAGAATGTTCAGCAAGACGTTTTGCAGCAACAACAGTAGAACCTACTGAAGTGAATTTAGGATTTCCTTGCTGCATCTCGACAATCATCAAGCCCTTATTTACGCCGATTCCGAAGGGTATTTTCATAGCGTATTGTTGATTATGTTCTGCAAATATGCGCTCCAAATCGCGTGCCAAGCTTATGGCTGCTTGTCCTGCATTACCCACTGCATCTGAAGTGAATATCATTATTTTATGGACTCCTTGAGTATAGACTGCAGCACGAGCGTTCTTTGCCTGTGTAGTAATCTTAGCAATTGTCCTAGCAGCAGGACTGTCTGTTGTCTCAAGATGTCCTAGATTTCCTATATATGCGGCGACTATAGTACATTCAACTTTCTTTCCCTGATTTGCTGATGCGAGAGCGATAGAAGACTTGGCTCGTGTTGATATGTGCATACTTGAATCTTCTCTCTCGGGGCTTGTCATTCTTCCCCATGAAGGTAAGCGGTGGAATTTACGATAATAATACAGTGCAACTGAAGCGGCAATTAAGATAAGGAACATCCACCACATCCAAGGAGAAGTGTTCCAAGATCTGCTGTCCGCGTCCCTTATGTCAACGCTCTTTCCTGTCAGGAAGACATCTCCAAACTCGGTTAGAGTATTGTTTCCCCGGATGCTGATTTCGTGTTTCCCCTGAGGGGCAAAGAGCTTGAATCTTGCGCTCTCACCAACTTCAAGATACACGGGGACCTTCTTAAGTTCCCCTCCGATTGACACCTCAATTTCATCATTATATTGGACATTGCCAAAATTCCCGATAATTAAGGTATCATTATCCAGAGTAAAGGTCACATTCTGAACTGGATTGATAATAATCTCTTTACTGCGCTGCATTCCTTCTGTATTCGCTTCAAGCACCCATGTTCCTGGCGTTGCATTCCATAGAATATTCCAGTTATGAAGCTCTCCGATACGCACGCGTTTGTTCATATCAACAGCTCCTCCCGGCGCATGCAAGGTTACACTGGTTTCCAAAGCCATAGTCTCTTCTGCCTGATCGTATGCCAAAATGCGATATCCCAACACTCCTGGAGGTGAAATAGTGGTTCTTTCTAGCGCAATCTCGTGTGTAGTCAATACCTGAGGCACGCGAAACGAGACAATTGTACGTCCCTCATTACTTAATATTCCCTCGCTGTCACGTTCATACGCATGAATAGTTAAGACATATGTCTGTGCGCGAGCGCTAGCAGAAACAGGAAGAGTAAAATTGAACGAGCCCCTTTTGATTGGGGTAGATACAGTAATGTTCAACTCAGATATCACTGCGTCTAAAATACCTTCGACTGGCTTCCCGTTCTTTTTGGTTGAACTGCCTGTAACTGCTGCATTACCTCCTGGCTGAACAAGTGTTTCATTGAGAATTGCCAAAACAAAAGCCTCAGATGATATCTCAAAAGGAGTACTACTGGCAGTTTCATCACCATACATTATTACAATGGTGCATCCGCCACTTAGATTTCCTGTCAGAAACTTATCCAGTTTTACAGGAATAGAAATCTTTTTCTGCTCTCCTGCGCCCGACCTCAATGGAGTTTTATAAATCTCTGTGCTTCCTTCTGTGCAGCTCAAATCAGATGTGAGAAAACCGTGAGCGCTCGTTGCGCGAGTTATCGTAAACTCAAGAGCAAGGTCATCGCCAATATTATAAACTGCCTGGAAAGGAGCGATGCTAATTGTTGCATTGACAAATGGCAAGAGCCCTAAAAATATGAATATTCCTAGTGCATAATGCATGCTCTTTTTCATCTTTATGCCAACGCAGTTTGATATATAAACTTTGTTGATGTCGAGGAGATTCAAGCAGACTCAATAATATGACATCCTCTCCGCCCTTTACAGGCTGGTGTCGTTTCCTGAGCATCCAAAACACGAGCGCCTCTGTCAAACCCCACTCCGCAAAAGGCGGATTTGCTAGAAGGGCAAACCTTCAGGGTGAGGTGGCGCATCGTGTTTTTGATATTCATTCAAGTAGAAAAAATTTGAAGGTTTGCTACCTCTAGTTGTTCCTGTAGGTATTGATCAGGATCCTCATTTAAGAATTACACGTGATTTTGCGCAGCGCATTAAAAATCCTAAGTTTGTGCAAGTTACAGAGAATTCAGAACAAAATATGACTTAATCATCAGAATTCTCTGTCTAGACAATTCTGTTTAAACGTGACACAACCAACAGAATTGTCTATAAATGCAGTTATCCATATTTGCCTTAATCGAGGCGAAGATTATTTCATCTTCCCAAAAATATGCTTGCTCTTGCCTTTACTTGTTTGAATGCGTTTTTTCCCCTTTAAATCAGGAGCCCATGAAGGAGTGCAGCGCTGCGGATTGTAGTAATGTGTAGCTCCGTTGGTGGAATCACTATACGATCCTTGTAAAATACCTCTTGCAATCTGTATACATTCATCAAAAATCTTGGGATCATCGTATAGGTGAGGTGCGAGAACTTGCTTTCCAGAAACGCCTTTGAAGCAAGTGTATCCTGCGAGAAGAATTTCCTGTAGCGGGCGCTTGCTTTTTTTCTGCCTGTTTACAGCAGTATATCCTATGGCAATCTGCTCTTCGCGCGTGCAGCAGCGTGCTTCTCCCCACAATGCGCGGGCTAAAAGAAGCGTCGGATTTTCCTGCGCTAATTGCTGTCGATACTCTTGCTTTTGGTTCTCTGCGTGACCTTCTGGAGGAGCATAAGCATTTGTTCCAAAGATGCATAGCGCTGTGAGCCTTGACAAGAAATGGCTTTTCATCTTATTTCCTCCGTAAGTGTTTCCCGTAAAAGACGTTTTTCTTCTAATATTTCACGGTCGAGCTTACACATTGCGCGATATGCAAAAACATCAACAGCAGTCATCAATACAAACATTCCATCAATAATATATCTTCCATGCTGTCTGTTTTCATCAAGTGCTAGAGCCAGCCCAGCTGCCCCAAAAACGGTTGCTAACCCGTAAATAGTTCTCTTCAGAATATTCTTTTCTCTAAGACAATATGGATCTTCTGCACAATAATCTAAGTTATTTTTACTCATCTTTCTCCTCCGCTTAATATAGACAACTGCAATGCAACAGGAACATTCTGTACTGCTGGTTTTGCGGTTGCTGCTTCTTGCCACTCAGCTAATTTCTCCAAACCACGCTGTACGCAGTTCTTGCGTGGAGGCAGATAATCGGCGCGCATTATAAAATGTGATCCGCCGCGTATAAAATTTCCGATTAATATTGCCATATTGGTTTCAGTTCTATCGTGAACAAAGTAACCATCTGTGCGAGACGAAATAAAATAGAGATAACTCCCGATAGACGGCCACCACAATCCGTTAAAACGACAAATTGTATTCTTATTTTTTTCTGCAAATGAGCTCAACGCATTCATCCCTAAGGCGTTTCTTTCGGCTTTGTCGATGTCTTCGAAAACTCTCTGGTCAATGTGGCTTATAGCAAGATAGTTAAAAATACAAATAGCTGCGGAACTAGGGTCAATGTTCAAAAATCCTATACTTTCTAAGACAGGTGCAGTCATAGATAAGTTTTTTGCTAGCTCAAACTTAGTCCCTCCAGTAGTCCAATTGTAAGCTCTAACGCCTGCGTTTACGCCCTTCATAAGTGCAGCATCGAGGAAGTTATAGCCTTCAAATAGGATGTTTCTCATTATTCTTCTTTCCTATATTCATTTATAAACTTTTCTGTCACCTTCTTTTAGTAGTCACAGTAGAAAAGCTTAAATATCCTGATAATTTTACTTTTAGATGAATAAAACTTTGTTTAACTCACCCGAGTTAAAGATGAACCCTTTAGCAGCGTTCAGTGTAGCTATACTTTCATTAGGGCTTGGATTTATAGGCTTAATCAATATAACTCAGACGTACAAAGAAAAGCAGCGTGCGCGTTTGTACGATATTGCGACAAATACGACTTCGACAGATGCAATTCCAGGACTTTTGCTTCAAGGAAACAAACAAAAAGCATTAAATACTTATAATGAAATGTGGGGCCGTATCAATGAGAATCAACGCGACACAACTGCACCTTCAATTTTTACAACTAAGGAACTTAGGGACTTCAAGGCACGTTTCGGAACATGGGATAGTTTTTATACAAATTACGTTAATCAAGAGTCTAGAGAACTTGAACAGTTTGCAAACGAAAGAGTTTATAATTTGAGCAAACCGCGTAAGTGATACGATGCAATAATTACCAGACCGAAGGAATGTTTAAATAACTTCTTTATCTAATACAAACATGCGAATACTTACATTACATTGTGATTATATCAAGTTTAAACCGCTTAAAAAAGCGATTAAGAATCCTGAAGAACTCAAGGATATGTTAGAAAAAGAGGCAAAAGACCCTCTTGTTGTTCTAACTGCGATAGAGAAGGGAGATGACAAAGAAACTATTGGAAAGCTAATAGAATCAGTCAAAAAAACTGCAGGAGAAGTAAAAGCGAAGAATATTGTTCTCTACCCTTATGCACACCTTTCATCCAATCTAGCTGACCCAGAAACTGCCTTGGAATATTTGATAGAAGCAGAGAATGTACTCAAAAAAGAAGGATTTAACGTTCTTCGTGCACCTTTTGGATATTATAAAGAATTTGAGCTAAAGGTAAAAGGACATCCGCTTTCTGAATTAAGCAAGGAATTTAGGGTTGAAAGTGCAAACGAAGCAAAGCCTGATAGCAAAAAAACGCAGATAAAAGAAGAGAAAGTAGATTCTTCAAAGATTCTTCGCGAGATTTCTCGCTCTAAACTTGATACATCAAAACTCAAAGATAATGACCATCGAATTTTAGGGCAGAAACTCAATTTATTTTCATTTAATGAAGTAGCTCCCGGAATGGTGTTTTGGCATAAAAAGGGATTAATAATTTATAATGAGCTTATTCAATACTGGAGAGAAGAGCATAATAAGGCAGGATATGAAGAAATAAAAACACCACAAGTAATGGACAGCAAACTCTGGAAAGTTTCAGGACACTGGGATAAATATAAAGAAAACAATTTTGTTACTCAATACGAAGATCGTCCATTTCTTGTAAAACCTATGAACTGTCCTGGAGGAATGCTTGTATTTAAGTCGGGAATAAAATCGTATCGAGACCTACCTTTGAGAGTGGGAGAGATGGGAATTGTACACAGAACAGAGCTTTCAGGAGTTTTAAACGGTTTATTTAGAGTCATACAATTTACTCAAGATGATGCTCACATATTCTGTTCAGATAATGAACAAGTAGAGAAGGAGATTATGGGCATAGCAGAACTTATTCAGAAATTTTATGATAAATTTAAAATAGAATTTGACCATGTGGAGCTGTCTACGCGACCCGAAAAGAGAATCGGTTCAGATGAAATGTGGGATATCGCGGAGAAGCTTTTAGAAGACACTCTAAAGAAACTAAAAATAAAATATAATGTTAATAAAGGAGACGGAGCTTTTTATGGTCCAAAGATAGATTTTCATATTAAAGATTCTTTAGGAAGAACATGGCAATTATCTACTATACAACTTGATTTTTCAATGCCTGAAAGGTTTGAATTAGAGTATGTAGGAAAAGATAATAAAAACTATCGTCCAATTATGCTTCACCGCGTAATCTATGGTTCTATAGAACGATTTATAGGAATTCTTCTTGAGCATACAAATGGAGTCCTACCTCTCTGGCTCTCCCCCATACAGGTCAGAATAATAAACTTCACAGACAGAAACACCAAAGCAGTAGAAGATATTCTAGAGCAGTTAAGAAAAGAGATTCCTTCTTTAAGAATTGAGGCAGACCTCCGCAACACTACTGTCAATGATAAAATCCGCGACGCAGAGTTACTGAAAATACCTTATACAATTGTCATCGGAGATAAGGAAGAGCAGGCAAAGACTCTTGCTGTCAGAGAACGCGGAGGAAAGCCGAAGTTTGGCGTTAAATTAGATGACTTTGTTAAGGAATTGAAAGCAAAGATTGAGCAGAGGAAGTAATTTCCTCAAGAGAGAGTAATGACATAAACATTCCTTTGAATATATACTTTCTGCGATAATAATCATTATAATAAGGGATTGTTCTAAGTTTGTATGCCAGAGTCTTCGCTCGCTGATATTTTAGAAGGTCGTAAGAGCGCTTATCAGAAAAAGGTAGCTGATATTCTTGGTGGGGTATATAAGGGAACAATAGCTCAAATTGAGCACGTTGAGAGGTACATTGATTCTCTTGCACAAAGTTTAGAGGAAGGTTCTCTTGATACTCGCCTTAATGCTTTGCTTGCTAATGAAGATAATCTTAATTCCCCTGCTAAAAAGAATTATCCTATTTTAAAGCTGAAAAATCACTGGCGACAGTTGGAAAAACCTAAAAGCTCTCCAGAAGGCAAGCAAGTACTAAGTTTTGATAAATACAGCAAGCTTCGAGATAAAGGGCAATCATACAAAGATATCCGCGCCAAATATCCAGGCATTAACTATCGTACAATTGTGGGCTTCAGCATGGTATATGCGAGTAAGCATAAAAATTAATTCGCGCTGCTCTCCCTAAAACCTTATAAACTCTTATTCTTTTATGCTCTTATGAAAATAGCTCCTTATGTTGAAAAGTTGAACAACTCGTCTCAGTATACTTCATTTAGCAAAGAGCATAAAGATGCATTCATGGTTGCTGGATTCTTTGTCCTTGATTTTGAAGCAGGACAGAATCTTCACCAGATTGATTATTATGTGCCATCTGAAAAGAAGGTTGCTGCTTTTACACTTGATCATGGAGTCACAATGCAGATGCTTGGTATGCTTAATAATCAAATGCCCGAGATGCTTGACTTGAAGACACGAACTGACCTTGATGCTCTGAAGGGAATTCTTCAGGATGAGATGAAAAATCGAAGTATCACTGAAGAAGTCAAGAAAATTATTGCAGTCATACAAAGCATTCAGGGAAAGAAAATATGGAGCGTTAACTGCGTACTTTCTGGCATGAGTATTCTCCGCGCCTCCATTGAAGATGATACTCAGACAATTCTGAAGATGGAAAAATCATCTCTCTTCGACTATATTAAGAAGATACCTGGTGCGCAACTTGCAAAAATGCAGCAGAAATCAGCCGAAAACGCAACACCGGAAGCACTTGAGGATGAACTTAAAAAACTTGATAAGATTGAGGTAGAGATTGAAAATGAGAAATCTGAGATTAAACAACAGCTTGAGAAGAAACAGGTAAAGGGTTCTGGGAAAGAAGAGCCGAAGAAGAATTAGATAAGGGCTTATCTTCTTTTGGGCAAGATTAAATTCTATTTCACTTCTTCACAAATTCTACAAAAGGAAGATGTTCGAATTTGCTGTCTCCAGTGAGAAATTTAAGATTGTTGCGCTTTGAATAAATATACCCTATGCAATCTGTGTATGAAAGATCTTGTTTTTTATGTTCTTTTCTGAATTTAATTGCTTCTTTAAGCGTTTCATCATCGACTTCGACACAGTCTTCCTTTAATTTAGAGTAGATTTGGTCTGCTTTTTCTTCGTTGAAGTCATTGAGTATTGACCAATAAATTTCTGCGAGATTAAAAAGAGTTAAGGTTATATCCTCTTCTGTGTAGGGAGTATATTTTGGATTTTCTTTGACGATTTCGATGATTGCATAGCTGTCAAAAAAGTAGGTTAGTCCCATCCCTCGCGTGCCTCTTTAAGAATCTCTTCTGTTGGCTTTTTCCAACTCTTTAATAGTCCAAATAGGTCTTTCGCCTTTGTCGAACGTTTTTTCTCTATTTTGAAGAGGACTTTTTCATTTTCTTTAAGGTTTTCTTTTTCTACAATGTTAGCAGGAACTATAACTGCGATTGAATTTCCCCATCTTCGTGTCAGTACTTCTATTTCCATGATATTTTAATGATACAAGAAGTATTTAATCTTTTCGATGCTTCAAAGATTGATGATACTATAACGCTGGTTACATATATCAGATAACGACTCTTAGAGTCTTATCAGAAACAAGTCAAAGGCAGAGAGTGGCAGAGAGTTGTATCACCAGAAGGCAGAGCATAAACTGAATCAACCACGACTTGTGTATTTAATGGAACTGGACCTTTCGTATTTCCTAGAATTTGCACCTGAATAATCTCTTCGCGTGTTGTTGGGAAACCTGATTGATTGTACTTTAAGTCAGCGTACGCGTTTCCTGCGCTCGCGCGCACCGCAACAAGTTGTCCTTCTGTGTTTGGGTCAACCGGCTCTGTCATCTGCACGTTTACTTTCCAAGGCTCTTTGTCATCTCCGTTAATTGTTGAGCATAACACTGGCTGGACAGTATGAGTAGCGCATGTTTCTACTCTGCTGATTGAGCTTCCTGACTGCACAATTTTCGGCAGAATGAGGAATGAGACCACCGCGACCATGAGTAAGCATGATGTCCAGAGTAACACAGGGTTACGTTCGAATCCATAGTTATTCATAAATGCTTCACCTCTCTGGTAAGAAACAGGCAGGATTTATAATCCTGCCGATAAATAAAAAATAAAAAAATAAAAATTGATTATTATCCGAGATTACACGTAATTGGCAACGAAGAACACTTTACGATTGTGTTGTCAGGTAAACGGTATGTTGTAGTTACTTGTACTTGAGGGGACTTACCTGCTGTTATTGCTCCTTGACCAATTGCAATAGTGACGAGTTCGCCTTGTGATTTAGGAATCTTCACTTCACCGCTAGCTCCACCAACTGTTGCAGGAGGCGTAGCAATAGTATCAACATCAGTAGTTGTTACTTCTACTACTGCACCGGGACTTCCTACAATAGTATCAAACTCAGTTGGTACAGCAACACCATCGGTCAAAGTTCTACGAATCTGAGCAGTTATCGGAAAGATGCCTGCTCCATCTGTACCTGCTGGAGCAGTAGTCTTACAAGTAATCGGCTCAATCAGATTAGAAACGCACACCTGTGTCTTGGTGAATTGTATTCCTGTACCTCTCAGTGCAGGAGAAACGAATGCCCAAATGGCCGCGACAGCCACTGCAACTAGCAGAATGATGAGCGCAGTCGTAACAATATCGCTCAAGCCTTTTTTGTTTTGTATCATATCTATACCTCCTTTCACCAATCTAACTATATTGTCCTTATGTATCTGGGCTTTATAAACATTTCCCGTCGAAACGGAAAGAAAAAGGAAAGAATAAAAAATAAAAGAAAAAACAAATTTTAATTATCCTGCGTTACAAGTAATCGGCAATGAAGAACATTTCACAATTGTGTTATCAGGTAAACGATAAGTGGTGGTAACTTGAGTCTGTGGAGAATTACCAAATGCAACACCTCCAAGAGTAATTTCTACAAGTTCTCCCTGTGATTTAGGTATCTTAACTGTTGTTGTAGTTGTAGTTGTTGGCGAGACAACAGTAGTCGAAGTATCATCTGTTTTAGAAGATGCTATAGTGGGAGAAGTCCCCGCAGTAGTTGCAAAATCAGTCGGAACTGCAACACCGTCCGTCAATGTTCGTCTAATTTGCACAACAAACGAATTAGCAGGGGTGCCTGAAGCAGCAGTCGTTTTACAAGTAATGGGCTCAATCAGATTAGAAACGCAAACCTGTGTCTTGGTGAATTGTATTCCTGTACCTCTCAGTGCAGGAGAAACGAATGCCCAAATGGCCGCGACAGCCACTGCAACTAACAGAATGATAAGCGCAGTCGTAACAATATCGCTTAAACCCTTTTTGTTTTGTATCATATCTATACCTCCTTTCACCAATCTAACTATACCTTCCTGATGTATCTGGGCTTTATAAACATTTCTTCTTGTTCGATGAGAAATTGTCTGAGCCTATGGCTCAGAAACATTTAAATAGTAAACATCTATGATATTAGTAATTAAACTACTAGAATACAAGAAAAATGCAACTAAGCAAATTAGAGTACAATATTTACAACGAACTCAAAAAAAATAAGTTTGTAGTGTTTAGGATACAGGATATGTGTCACGTCTTCAGCATGAGCACTATGCAGGCATATAATGTGATGAAAGCTCTCAAAAAGAAGAACGCAATCACTGTTGTTAAGAATGGAACATATGCATTTAATGATGCTCACGATTTTGTAGTGGGGACATCTTTTCATTGTCCTTCTTACATCTCGTTTTGGTCAGCATTGAATTATTACGGGTGGAGCGACCAAACACCGCATAGAATTTTCCTTGCTACATCAAAGTATGCAAAAAAGATAAGCTCTTTTGTCTACGTCACGCTATCGGTAAAGAAGTTTTTTGGATATATAATGCTAGGGGAGATTGTTATTGCAGAAAAAGAAAAAGCTTTCATTGATGCGCTACTTTTCCCTAAATATGCTGGCGGAATTCGTGAGATACAAGAATGTTTTAAGAAAGCACATAAGGAACTTAATATAGATAAGCTCATTGTGTATGCGCGTAGAGTGCAGAGCAAAGCAGTCGTTCGGCGTCTAGGTTTTTTGTTAGAACAAGAAAAAGATATTAGAGCAAAGAAATTGCTTAAGTACATCGGAAGCGGTTATGAGCGTCTTGACCCTTCTTTACCTAAAAAAACTACTCCGACCAAAAGAATTATCTATAATAAACGATGGTTGTTAGATATTAACAATTAAAATGATAACACGCGAAGAATTATCTGAATTGAAAGAGAAGAAGAAAACAAGTCTATACTATGTAGAAAAAGAATATCTCCAGTATATTTTTCTGAATGCACTTTTTAAACATAATGAAGATTTCGCTTTTAAGGGAGGAACATGCCTGCGAATTTGTTATGGGCTTGAGCGTGCTTCAGAGGACATTGATTTTAGTACACAATTAAAATCAAGAGAAATAAAGCCCATTGTAGAAAGATGCCTTCACGATTTCGATTTATTAAATATTCGTTATAAAGTATATGCGGAAAAAAAGTTTCTTGACAATGTAAGGTTTGAGATACGCTTTGAAGGTCCACTATTTACAGGACAGCTTTCCTCAACAAACACCCTAAAAATTGATTTTAATTACCAGAAAGCAAAGTATATCGTTGTAAAAGTTGTCGCAAAAATCTTTTCAGACGTACCTCTTTTTACGCTTAGAGCAGTTGATGAAAAAGAAATATTTGCAGAAAAAATCCGCACACTTGCGAATCGAGGGCAACCCAGAGATCTTTATGATATTTGGATGCTCTCAAATAAAGGAGTAGAATTTGATAATGTGCTTATCGTAAAAAAGCTAAAGGAAGAAAGAAGTGTTTTAACTGAAACAATGTTTCCTTCTAAAGAGGAGTATGAAAGAGATTTGAAAAACCTTGTTGTGGTAGTTCCTCCCTATGAACAAGTGCGAAAGGAAGTTAATGAGCTTTTACGGTCGCTCATGAAGAACTAATATTATCTATGCGCAAACCAAAACTCATAGCATCCATTATTTGTTTTGTCAAAGCGTACGAAGCCGAAGCGCTCAAACTGAATAACTTCTCCTTCTTTAAGCGAAATGATTGTTTCATCTGCAAGCCCAGAAACCCAGGTCCCGTCAGGTATCAGGACACGCGCGTCGGTACCGAATGACGTCCAAGTGATTTTTGGAATCTGCTTGTTCTCAACTGAAGTAAACTCTGCGCTTGTTCCTTTTTCTGAAAGTTGCATGTTATATAGATGCAATAAACGGACTTCTTTACCTTTGAAGTCTTGTGCATCTTTCTTTGAAATGAAAATAACTCCTGGTGTGACACGAACAGTATGTGTTACATTTGGCTTGTCTGGATGGATTGGGACTTCTACCTTAATAGTTGCAGGTGATTTCTTTACGCTTATTTTTACAGGGTTATCAATAAATACATATCGTTCTGTGTCCGCATCAATTTGCTGGCGATTCAATGCGTAGAGAGTATCAATAGGGATTGTTATATCCTGCTTATTCAATCCTATATCATGCACGAACTGCCTTACTGCTTCTGGTTTAATGCCTCTACGCTTCAGACTTTGCATGCTCCATGTACGAGGGTCGTCCCATCCTGTGAATTCTCCTGATTTCACTTCTTTCTGTGCCTTTGACTTTGAGAGTTTTGCGCCTTCGATGCCTTCAATCTTCGCCAGTCCTGCATGCATAGTTACGGGGTGCTTCCATCCGAAAATATCCCAAATAAACTTTTCCATATCTGTCTCAATCATTAAGTCATTGCCTCTGAAAATATGTGTAATTCCTAATTCATGGTCGTCAATTGCCCAGCTCATCTCCAACGTTGGCCAGACGCGATACTTTGTTCCTATACGAGGATGTTTCCTGTCTGAAATCTTAAAAAGAACTCTATCTCGGAAAGCAGGATTCGGATGCTGCATGCTTGTCTTGATGCGAAGAACTGTAGTGCCTTGTTCAGCAGTGAATAGATTCTTCCATTCTTTTTGATTATCTTTAATTGAACGAGCGCGGCACGCGCAATCTTTGCCTTGCTTCCTATTCTTCCGCAATATCTCCACAGAACACTTGCAGACATATGCTGAATCTTTTTTAATCAGCTTCTCTGCATATTCATAATATAACTCTAAACGGTCTGACTTGTAGATGACTGGTTTTTGATAATTCACATCGAGCCATTGAAATCCTTCTTCAATCAAATCATATGCTTCAGGCGCAATCTGTTTTTCCTCGCTTCCGATTGTGTCATCCATAACAAGCAGGAGCTTTGCTTTGTATTTCTCTGCGTACAGTGCATTGAGAAGATATGTCTTTGCGTTTCCTATATGCAATGCTCCCGAAGGATAGGGTGCAAGGCGGAAGACCATAGAGCTGGTTGCTTCAGAAAGTTCAGGCAAAACTCTTTCTTTTTCCACATGCTCTGGGATAATATCCTTCAACTGTGTAAACATCTTTTCCTTTTCTTCTTTAGAAAGCGCATTCAATTCCTTGACAATATGCTGCACTTCAGGCATAATTTTCCCTATATCTTTCTTTTCCAGACCATGTTGAAAGAGTTTAGGCAGAATACGAGCAGCATCTGCTTTGCCAAATTCAATCGCGTTTTTGAGCGCATGTGCCTTTATTTCTGATGACAAGTCTTTCATAAACTCAACAAGAAAAAGGATTATTTAAGCGTATCGTACTATGCTTGTCCTGCTTTAGTCAAACGTTCATCTAGCAATGAAAATTTCTCAACTAGGCGCTCGAGCTTATACTCTACGTCGTCAAGTTTTAATTTCATGGCATTGAATGTTGTAGAATCAACAGTGTTCCCTGCAAGGCTCTGCGCAGGAGTATTGAGTGATGAGTTTGCAAGCGTATCCAACATGCCAAAAGGATTGTCGGCTAATGAAGTCGGCGACATCGGTCCGGGAGGTGCTGGTTGCGACAAAGAAGGCGACGCCTGTAGGGGCATGGTTAAATCAACAACATCTGCAAAACGAGATTCTGGTATTTTTAGTAGCCCTTTTTTCTGCAAGAGAGTCAAGTCCAAAATGTCTACACCTGTCTCTTTTCTTAAAAATCCCATGTTTTCTTTAAGAAAGTGTTTTATTTAAATCTGTTGCCAGACCATGTCAGAACTAACATTTAAATAAACTCTTCTCTCTATATGTTCGAGGTAAAAAACATGGGTGTAAATATTCACAGTCTTATTGCAGCAATAGCTCCTGATATTTACTGTGACTCTTCTGTAAAAAGCGAAGCAAAAGATATTGCAAAAGAGAAAGGATATATTGAAGCAGCAAAGAAAGCCAAGCCGAAAGACATCGTATTCATGGATTTAGTAGACATTGCACAAAAGAATGCATCCGACGCTGTTGGATTGAAAGCTCCTAGCGAAAAACATACACTCGTTTATGATTCTTTTGGAGAAGGTTTGGAGCCAATATATTTCTGGATTCTTGACATGATACAACAAAGACACAAAAATGTAGAGAAGCTTGTGGATAATTTTGTCGCTGCTCCTGGCTCCACGCACTTCGCAGAAATGGGGCAACGTGCAACACGTATGCAGGAAGAAGCAATGAAAATTTTTGGTGCTATTAATCAAGTCGTAAAATCAATTCTTAATATCATTTACGACCTTAAGGAGTTTAAGATTCGCCTGAAAGTTTATGATGAATACAGAGATGACAACACAACGACGAAAAATGCGGCGCTTCTTACTCTCAAGCAAATCTGGATGGACACAGTCGATATAAAGAAAGGGACGACTGCGCTCAAAGGATTAATCCAGAATTTTGATTATGCCACTATTATTGACGCGTTTATGGCAGCAAAAACCATTGACGAAGTAACTCTTCCTGCAGAAAAAGGAGGCATTGACCTTAATGAACGCGTACGTCGTATCTTGCAGCAACGTGTTGGAGAGTTCTTCCGTTGGATTATTGAGTCAGAACAAGAATTGCGTAAGCGTTTTGAAATTGAAAAAATCTATCTAAAAAGCCAAGTTAACACAATCAAGATGTATTCCAGATGGGTTAAGCCCTACCTTAACGCTGCCCGTGCGCTTGAACAACGTATGAATCCTGATGCCTCTCTCGTGAATGCATTCAATACTACACTTTTCGAGCTTGTACTGATGGGAGAAGGCGAATACGACCCTTCCGGCGACATTGCCAACGGCAATCTACCAAAACTCTTTAAAGATATAACCAAAAAAAAATACGCGCCGCTCATAATTGTCGAATTCAAATATCGCACTTCGCCAGAACGTGCACAGCAGGGTTATGGATTCAGAGGTCGTGTTGAAGTAACATTTTCAAGCTATGCTCTTACAACTGATGAAATTAAAGTCTTCAAGGAAGAGCTAAACAAAGATGACATGGGCGATATGATTAAGTTCATTGAAGGCTCGACAGATGAAAGCCTGAAAAATATCCAAGTTGACTTAGATGAACTGCTTGAAGACAAAAAAACTGAAAAAGAAAAAGATGAAAAGAAGAGTGAAGAAGACGCGAACCCATTCAGTGCGCTCTTTTCATTGTTTAAGGGAGCGAAAAAAGAAGAGAAGAAAGATGATGGCAAAATTACCCTTACCTCTGACAATCAATACGAAAAAATTCTTCGTTCGCAGGCAATCATTTCTGCTAGAAAGACATGTTATGGAATTTATGATCTTTACAAAAAAGCACACCAGATGGCTAGTCTCCCAGGCTATGACTAAGCAGGTTATATACTTCATCGTCGTTAATATTCCATGCATAAAGTACGCATCCATGCTACAAAATCAGCAATAAAAAAAGTGAAGGAAGTAGTTTCTAAGACAAAGATTGTTATTAGCACTGTAGCCCCTGCGCCTACAAAAAAAGATAAAGATGAAATTCTAGAAAAAGATAAGAAACAATCACTAAATGTAACTCCCATTCTTGAAGTAACGCCTGTAACCAAGGCGAGCGACATCACCTCATTAATAAAATCTTCTGATTCGGAAGAGCCTGAACAGGAAGAAGAAACATCTGCGCAAAAATCACTTGAGCCGTTGGTTCGAGATGCAGCTAAAAAAACTGAATCAGACTCTCCTAAAGAAGAGCGCACATATGAGGCTCGTGTATATGAAGCACCTAAATCTCAGAATTATAGTCCAAACACTAGTGCAAATTATAAGTCTGCGCAAAGAAATAGTTCGCAAAATACTCAATATCGTGTCGGCATAGAATCTGAGCGCGACCGTACTACCTCTCTCTCTAGGCTGCAGCCAGATTGGGAAGAAAAAGAAAATTCCAGATTGCAGAATGGGCGCCCACCCGCTCCAGACAATCGTACCCATTATGAGCCAAGACAATACACTACCCCTAATGAAAAGATAAATGCTTCGCATAAGAGAAGAAGACAGCCTTGGGAGTGAGATTACTGTTTTACAGATAATTCTCTAGGAATAGAAAATCCCAAGATTTAAATAAAACGTTCGCCTGAAGGATAGATGGGAGGGGATCACTCAATTTATGAAGGGGCGCATAGCCTCACAACTGCAGGAGGATTTACGTCAGATTATGAACTGCAAACAATAGGATATCGTGAGCCAGCATCTAGCTTCGGTCTGACAACTAATCCGCAAAACGCGAATATGATTAAGGAGGTTGGGGACAAAATCAATTCGGGTATCAAGGCAATTGAGGTAATTGCAATTTATCCGCAAATAGTTGAAGCAATCCCCAAACAACATCTCGACGAAATCCGCCGTCTCAAAGATTTAACAGGCGTTGAGCTTACATTCCACGGACCTCTTGTAGAAGCGAGCGGGATTGACAGAGGAAAGTTTGACGCTATTGCACAGAAAAAGGCAGAAAGAGAGATGTTTAAAGCAGTTGAAAGCGCGCAGCGCATAAACCCTACGGGAAATACAATCGTAACATTTCACTCTGCTTCTGCAGGGATGCCCGAACTTGAAACTTATGTGAAAGGTAAAGAAGGAGTGCAGGCAATGTTTGCTTATAGCAATCATGAAGAAGGTCTTGTGCGAGTACCTATAAAGCCAAATTTTCTTGAGAAAAAAGAAGATCCTGACCCAAAGTCATTGTTGAAAGAAATCAATGAAAGACATTGGGAAGACCAGCTTAATCAAGCAAGCGCTTATGCTACAAGAGGAAGGACAGAGTTTGAAACAGTACGACGCGAACTTGCAGACAGCAAGGAGCTTTCAGGAGCAGATGTGACTCCTGAGATGATATTGGATTTATACAAAAAATCAGGGACACCAGAAGGAAATAAAATTTTGCAATCAATGAGTGAGCCTGCACGACAGGAAGCACAGCTCTTGTTAAGCCAACTTAACAATGGGGACTTAAATGTACGTCAGGCATATAGTCAATTACAATCTCTATTTAGCCAAGCATGGGTAAATGTTGACAAAGAAAGTGAAGATTGGAAGAGACTTAATGAGTATCGCAACCATCTTGCACCATTAGTCAATGATAAGAATCTGAAAGGCTCTGAAAATGTACTCAAGCTTGCTGATGAAGTCTCTCAAGGTCTTCAAATGCTTAGCACATTAGATTTGAAGCCAGAAATATATTCGTCTGCGCAAGAAGTAGTAATCAAAAAATCTGCTGAGACTTTCTCAAATGTAGCTTTTGATTCCTACAAGAAATTTGGCGACCACGCGCCTATTATCAGCATTGAGAACCCTCCTGCAGGCACAAGCCAGCATGGTGCTGGAGGATTAAGCAGGGGAGAGGATGTAAAGAAACTTGTTGAGACAACACAAAGAGAATTTGTTCAGAAAATTATGAATGACCCTGAACTGCAAATTTCAAAAGAAGAAGCAGAACGTCAGGCAAAAAAGCTCATCGGTGTAACTTGGGACGTTGGGCATATTAATATGATTCGTCAATTTGGATATGATGAAAAAGATGTTGTTAAAGAGACTGAGAAAGTCGCACCCTATGTCAAGCATGTTCACCTTTCAGATAATTTCGGCATCAACCATACTGAACTCCCGATGGGGATGGGAAATGTTCCGACAAAAGAACATCTTGAGTTGATTGCAAAATATAACAAACAGGCTAAGAAGATTATTGAAACAGGCGATTGGTGGAATCATTTTAAACGCAATCCTTTCCCCGATACTTTGCAGGCTTTTGGCTCTCCTGTTTATGCTATGAAAATGTCACCTTATTGGAATCAAGCTAGAGGCACAATGGGCAGTTACTTCTCTGGATTTGGCATGAATCCCGACCATCATCACCAGATTTATGGCTCTGGTTTTACTACACTCCCTGTTGAACTCGGCGGTCAAATGTCAGGTAGAAACAGATTGTCTGGCGCACCTATGGAATAAACTGAGAGAAATGTAACATCGGCTACACCCTATAATTCGAAAAATCCTTAATGAAGACGCACTCGCTAAGCAGAGCACATCGCGTCTGGTTGAATAAGTAATTATCTGATGTATGAATCTTGCTTTAGTATATGATTTATGGCTCGGGCGGCTGTAAGATGAAAGATTTTTTTGGATACAAACTGTGAAATCCCAATGTTTAAATAGATGTTTGTAAGATATATATAGTGAAAGACGTAAGTAATTAACCAATATTGCACATCTTTCCCTTGATAGCTAACGACAAGTTAGCTATATTAGAACACTATGGAAAAAAAGAGCGCAGAAAAGAAGCACGGGTCTCATATGCCTAAGAAAGTTGCAGAATTAAATGAGTCTAAGGAGAATAAGCGTGTGCCGAAGCTGATGAATGATTATGAGATTGCACTTGACTTCGCGACGAAGGTACATCAGAAATTTGACCGCTTGATTAAGGCATCAATTCTTTTCGGTTCACAGGCGAAAAATACAGCGACAGAGAAATCAGACGTTGATATTATTCTCATTATTGACGACGCTGCACTCTCATGGGATCTTGAGCTTGTTGCGTGGTATCGTGAAGAGCTATCACGACTTGTGCAATCAAGCAGATATATGCGTGAGCTGCATATCAACTCAATAAAACTTACTACTTGGTGGCAGGATTTGATTGAAGGCGACCCTGTTGTGATTAATATTGTGCGCTACGGTCGTGTCCTGATTGATTCAGGCGGGTTCTTCAATCCACTGAAGATTTTGTTGCAAGAAGGAAAGATTAAGTCTACTGTCGAATCTGTTTATATGGCATTACAGCGCGCGCCAATGCATTTGATGCGAAGCAAGGCTGCAAAAGCAGGAGCAATAGAAGGAATTTATTGGGCAATGATTGATGCTGCGCAAGCAGCGTTAGTGACTGCAGGAAAATTGCCACCAAGTCCCGAGCATATTCCTCTTTTTCTTAAGGAAACATTTGTTGATGCAGGTCTCTGCAAAGAAGCATATGCTTATGCTGTACGCGACATTTATACTCTTCACAAACGAATCACATACGGCGAGATTCGAGACATTCGCGGCGCAGATTTAGATACATGGTATGAAACTGCTGAGAACTTCATTATGGAGATGACGCGGCTGATTGATGCTGCGATTGACAAAGCAAAGGAAAAACAAATTCCTGCTGAACATTCTCCCTTGGAAGAAACATAAACATCTCAATCAGAAGAAGAGAGTTCTGAAAATAGCACAAAAACGTAAACGGTAAGGTCTGCAATAGAAGTCTTTTTATAATGCTATTATCATTATGAAGCATGACATCGTCTCTGTCGGTTATAGCCGAAAAGATTATAAGAAGAAGAGAAGGTACTCGCGTTGCATTACTTGAATTTGCTTATGATTCGGGTAATAGTCCGTTTACAATTTCTGAGATGTATAACCATCTTGAGAGAGTTTTAGGAGAGCCACCTATTCAGCTCAGGTTTGGTTTTCCTGCGAGTGAATGGATAAAAGAGATAAGCGATTTAGGAGTTTTTCGACAAGAGGGTATATATTATTCCCTCATACCTGCAGAAGAGCAAGTTGCGAGAAGTCGCAGAATCTTCGGTTAAAAAGAATTATTCTTCGTCTCGAACTAAAAATTCCACTCAATTCCTAACCCAACACCCCAAGCGCGATCCCCCATAAATCCATTATGCCTGCCCTCAATGACTCCATATAATTTCTTGTGTAATCTTTTCCCTACCTGAATCTCACTCACAACATTCCCAGGTTTAAAGTTATAATCAAAAAATCCTTCTACATAATAATCTCCTTTCCTAAAATTCTTTCTTCCATACACAACAAGTTGTGCCCCATCACGTTGTGTTGCAAAAGAATATAACGTCAAACCCACAAATCCATCTTTTACCATAGGAGGTTCATAAGAAAGTCCAAGACGTGTAACGCCAAATGGTCTTAAGAAATCTTGATTTTGTTCTACAGCAACGCCGATATTGCCAAGCACCCTGCGTGACAATTTAAACTCTCCATACATCGAATCCGCGCCATCTAAACTATTCTTCTTCCCATACATATCAACAAATCCAAAAAAGTCAGTCTTTAGAGGTAATTTCGACGCAGAAAGCGTTAAAGAAGCAGTAGGCATTCCTCGAGAATCATAGTAGGTGCTAAATCTCGGAGAAAAATCTGCGGCGTTATCACCAACGCTTCCTGCAAGGAGTACCATTAAAGCTGCTTTCTTGATAGAATTAAATTTACTCATATTCTCCTCGCGCATTCTTGTAGGGATTAAGCTTCAGTTTTTCTGGATGATGTTTTTGTAAATAATCTAAATACAATTTAGGTTGCGGCGTCCATTCTTCTAAAGGATCGAAGATTTTCCTAGGATCGAAAGATGCAAGAGGACCGTTCTTATAAAAGTAGTAATCAATATGCATCTGTTCCCAGTCAATCTCAGACTTCTGTGGAGAAACACTCACGAGATTCGTGGTATCCACGGACAGTTGTTTCTCTTTATCAAAAGAACTTACACAATGTAATAAGACGCCCGTTCCTAGAAAAGCCCATGCAGATCGTCTAAGAAAGGTAAGAAGAATTTCTCTACGGCAATCTTGGCGTCTTCCACGTTCATAAAAGTCATCCATAAAGACCCTCAATATCTTCGAGCTCAGGAAATCGCCCAAGAGGTTGTCCACGAGGTTCCGGAAGAGCATCAAATGCTCCCCTATAATGTAGATGGGCGCTGCGATGATTTTGACAAGCATAAATAAGATCATCTAAAGCAGGTTTTCTGACTGAACTTTCCAAGTCTCGCACAGTGATAAAATGATCAATGGCTTCGCGATAAGCTACCATCGTTCTAAGCACTTCGCCTTTCAGTATATCTATTTCCATGATTTTCCTTCAAAGACTATCTATTTAAACTTTAACTCTCCATATTTAGAGAGTTCTTAGAAAGTATTAAATACTTGAAAAACATCAATAAAGAATGGACACTTCCATCCTCGAAGAACTCGGCTTAAGCAAAGGAGAAATCACAGTATATACAACACTTTTATCATTAGGAACCACAAAAGTTGGTCCAATCATAGAGAAATCAGCAATGGCAAGTTCTGCCGTGCACAACGCTCTGCATACACTAATCAACAAAGGTTTTGTTTCTTCTATCAAAAAGGGAAAAATCAGCTTCTATCAACCTGCTCCTGCACGATACATTGGAAAGTTCATCGAACAAAAGAAACAGCGATTTCTCGAGCTTCTGCCAGAACTCGAAGCCAAAGAAAAAAAACAAGACAAAAAACAAGAAGCAGAAGTGTTTGAAGGATTAAACGGCGTAACAACCATGCTCAATCTCTTCATCGAAGACCTCAAAAAAGGAGATGAATTTCTTTTCTTTGCTACCGAAGTAATCCACGCACCTAAGATTAATGAAGAAATCCAAGAATTCTTTCAAAAATACGATCTTAAAAGAAAAGAAAAGGGATTAAATGTAAAGGGCCTTGCGCCAAGACACCTTAAACATCTTTTCGAAAACAGAAAAGGGCTAGAAGTCCGCTATCCAAGGTTTCCCATTCCTAAAAGCATAGGCGTCGTCTGTGATAGTATAGAAATAACCTGTTGGCAGGATAAACCTATCGGCTATCTCATCCGTTCAAAAGAAGTCGCAGATTCATATCGGGAACTTTTCTACAAGATTTGGAAAACCTGCTGAATACTTACTCAAATAAGAAAGATTTAAATACTATGGTGCGCCATAGTATGCTATGGTAACAACTATTCAAATCGATGAAGACCTTAAAGAAAAACTCGATCACCTAAAAGTACATCATCGCGAGACTTATAATGAACTTCTTGGACGGCTTGTTCTCTCCATCACTTCAATGCAACATAGTGTCCCTGATAACGAAGAGCTTACAGAGACTCTAGTAATCCTCTCTGACCCCGCAGCGATGCGTGAAATTGCTGAGGCATTAGAAGCGTACGACCGAAAAGAAGGCAAATCTCTTAAGCAACTCAGAGAAGAACTCGGAGCATAAATGCACGAAGCAATCATTGAACCTCCTGCAGAGCGTTTTATACTGCTATTAAGAAAGGAAGAACAGATAAAACTATTGGATGCCATTGAACAATTAGAAAATAATCCTAGATTGGGAAAAGAGCTTGTAGGGAGGCTTCAGGGATTAAGAAGTTTACGCATGGATTCGTATAGAATCATTTACAAAGTAGAAGACTTGAAGCTTTTAGTTTTAGTATTACGAATTGGACATCGAGAGAACATCTACGCACAAAAGATGGAAAAATGAGAATTATCTAATTATTCTTCGTCGCCTTGTCCTGATGCACTTGCTTGTGTATAATCTGCAAAGGTTGGACCTTTATACTTAACTTTCCCGCTCTGAGCAGCATAAACTGTTCCGTAGAACTTTTCGCGCTCAATGATTGAGAGACCGCTGTCTTTCTCAGGTTTCTTTATGCTCTTTATTGCATCTCTAGCTATATCAGCTACGTCGCGCTCCTTTGCTTTTGTAATGTCAGCATATTCTTTCTTCTTGTCTTTTACCTGAGCTTCTAAACCTGGCTTTGCATACTTTGCAGTTGTATCTTTTCGATGGTTGCGCGCAAATGACCTTGCCGCAAATGCTCTTGCGAGATTCTGAACATCTTCACTGAAACCAGAGAGTCGCTCTTTTTCAGCTTCAGCATAGCCTCTGACTGCAGCTTTTAGAATTATATTTCCCTCGTGCTGATTTCTCGGTTCTCCAGTCTTGCTATAATGTTCTGAAAACTCTTTGTATCGCATATACTCATTATACTTTGCCACAACTTCCTTATCTTTTTCATTTACTCTGCTACCAACTTCATGCGTAACGAGAAGTATTCCGAGAGTTTTATCATCTAAATTATTATCAACAATATCTTCAAGATTTCCGTCCATTGCCTGCATAGCTTGCTCATGTGCAATTCTTGTACCCATCTGAGCGCCAGTCTGAATAATTTCTGCTTGCTCTTCATCTGATAGTTGTTCAAAATTAGCTGGAACTAGGTCTTTAGTGAGTGGGTTTGAACGTAAATGTTCTAAAGCATATTCTCTGATTTTCTTGGAAGCTTTTTGAGGAGCAATGCCTCCTTTTGCTTCCTGAGCAAGACGAGCTACATCTTCTCCTTCTTTCATCCCTCTAAGGAATGTTTGATAGTGATTTGGATTTTGTTTCTCTGGCATACTTTAATTAGAAATCAAGAGTATTTAAATCTTTTGGTTGTTGTATCTAAAGGGTAGTAACAATGATAACATTTAAATACATAGAATAGATAACATATGCATGGAAACTTATTATCGTCGGGAGCAGGAAGATGCCTTAGTAAACATAGTCCATTATGTGCGTGATACTATTCAGCTCGAAATATGGAACAATGCAGTAAAATTGAGAGAGTTCGCTGAAATCGGTCCAGATAGTGAGTTATGGACAAGATTCCTTAACCGACAATTTATTGATGTTCCTGTTGGTCCTCTCATGCTTAGCGAAGCATTATTCCTTGCACAGGAGGAAGGTTGGAATATAATTGGAAAAGCAGAGAAAGACGAAAAATATTTGCAGAGTACTGAAGCCAATCATGATTTGATGATGCAAAAGCAAAGAGATAAATCTGAAGAAATAAAAAGAATGTTTGAAAGTACTCTTCGCCCTAAAGATACTAAATGGACTCAAGGGTATAATCGGAAAAAACTATCTACGTTTGTGCCTGCATTTCAACTGATGCGAGAATCGGAAAAGGTTTATATCTCTTGGCTAAACGAGGCATATACTCTGCCTAGCGGGGAAGTAACGACGTCTCTATGGGAAAATTTAGTTTTAGATCGCGCAAATATGGAGAATTCTGTTGATTGTGCCATTCTTCATTCGAATTCTCCAGACAGAGAATTTGGTACAAAAAATGATTCAATTAACCAAATTCTCTGTAATAACGAACCATTAGAAATTAATCAAGTTCTGTTTTATAATTCTGGTTTGGACTTAGATATACACCAGCGCATTAAAGTAAAAAGATTCTGGGAATAAGTTTGATTGCTTCACTCTAAGGTATTATCTGCGTTGGCGCATCACATATGGAGAATTCTGTTGATTGTGCCATTCTTCATTCGAATTCTCCAGACAGAGACCTCAAAAACTTTCAGTTTTTGACGGCACTCAAGAATTCTGCGAATTCTTGATGATTTGGTACAAAAAGTGACTCAATTAACCAAATTCTCTGTAACAAGTGTATTTTTTGCATCTTCGTTCCCAAGTCGATTCTCCTCGCTCTCAAGCTCGCGCAATAACACTTGTTCAATATCCTCTTCTTTTGCTGGAGAGACTTGTGCATTGTTTGGGCTATAGGGTTCTGGCCAATGGAGGTCTGTTCCCAAAAGGTGCGCTAAATAAGATGCATGTGAAAGAGAGGCACTGTATGCATAGACCCCATGTCCTTCCAACATATCTAACTGACTTGGGGAGAGCTGTAATCCTTGAGGCAAGAGGACGCTGACTTGAATATCCACCCTTTCAGCCTGCTTATGAACATACTTAAGGGCAGTCAATATTGCCGGAGAAAACATCTCTTGTTCTCGCGCATCTGTTCTTTTACCTAAAAGATGACGAGCTACTGAAGCCATGTCAAATTCAATATGTGCAACTCCTGCGTCACAGAGTTTTCCTATTAGTTGTATGGCTGCTGGAGTGTCTATGTTAATCCCAAAATTTACACTCTCTGGAATGCCCATAGTACGCGCTAATCCTTTAACATCGGAAAAATGACGTACTTCAGTCACATTAGGCACTAGAACAGTCATGGTTATATTTTGCGGAGCGATTGACGAAAGACGTTTTACTGCCCCCAAGCTCATGTAAATATGTTTTGCTCTTACGCTGCTCAGATTTCCAGGTAAAATGAGAGTGACAGGCGCAACTTGTACGAGAGTCGCCAGTTCATGAAATGTCTCATCCCTGCTCTCCCCTGAAGCAACCAGATGATAGACTACTGGAGCATTACTCTGCATAAAACCAATATGTCCTGTTCCTATTATTGCGGGGTTTGTTGTAATTGGTATTGGGAACGGCTCGGTGGCAGGAAGTGTTTTTTCTGGTTCCTGTGGTTTGCTTGAAAGTGTCTCTGGTGTTGATTCCTCTACGTCTGAGATTATTGGTGCTGTTTCTAATGAGAGATTATGCGGGGTGCAGCCTAGAATATATAGTTCTCCTCTTGTCAAGGCAAATGCAATACGTTGCTTTTCTTCGAAAACAGCAGTAATCATCTCACCCATCTTTGCAAGCCTTTGAGCATCTACAGCAGTCAGCAATTGCTGCTGTCTTCTATTTTCAGTAAGCTGTACTATAATGTTTTTGCCTGAAGCATCTCTCGTCATGGCATGCTCTTTTGTTCCGATATGCACTTTATTTAGGGTCATCATATCATGCTCTTTTTGTACTTCATAACGGTCCGGTTCGACATTGCCCTCTGACAATAATGCTCCAAGACCCCAGACTGCCTCAATAAGATAGCCTTCTCCTTTTTGCATGATGAAACCTGAAATATCGGCATCAATCATTTTTTGTATAATGATTGCTATCATGAGCAGCTCTTGGTTTCCTTGCGCTTCAAGTGTGTGAAGTTGTTTTGGTGTGACAAGCGACTGATAGCATGTCTTGATTGCTCCAAATACGTGCTCTATTCCCTTGACATTCATGAGCGCAGGCAACGCGCCAGATTCTTCTTCTTGGATTAATGAACTACGCACTGCAACAAAAGGAGGTTCGTATGAATTCTTCAGGATTGTGAATGCGCTCGCTTTAGCTGCACTAAGCTGAGTTTGGTCTGCATTCAGAATCTCATATGCTTCCTGCACTGCTTCTTCGAATTCTTTGGAGAATTTGCCTGCAGTAATAAGGCGAGAGAGCTGCTCAGAAAGGCGAGAGAGCTGCTCATCACTCATTTTTGAGGCGAGCTGCGCCGCATTCTGAATTTCTTGTAGAATCTTGTTCTCGATGAGGAATGTCTGACACGCTTTTGTTGTGAGAACAAATCCTGCAGGAACAGAGAATTTATTCTGGTAAAGAACACTAAGATGCTTGCCCTGAACGCCAATCATCGACACCTCTGATATCTTAGGCTCAGAGAACCATTTAATCATATTTCCACCATCTTCTTCAGGCATGGTTTTTCTACTGCAGACGAGTTAATAAACATTACTCACACACATTTGAATACAATGCTTGCAAATCGATAATCACAATGTAATTTATTTTGTTCAAGAAAGTTTTTCAAAAAGAACTTGTGTTGCGCAAGGCAACTTTGATTTAATATCTACAAGCGCTGCGCGGGCAATTCTTGCAGATTTTTCATTTGCGCATGCAATAAAGAATATGTCCTGCCCAGGAATTACACGGGCAGCTCTGCCGACTACAACACCATAGGAATGGCTCATACCTGTTGAAAGTCTGTCTGCGCCTGCGCCTGCACTTAACTTGTTTTCCCTAAGCAAGTGATGTGGATAGACTTTAATTGCCATGTAGTATTGTCCTAGAGCCTGCTCTTCCATAATTTTGGTTAAGTACACGCGACATGATTCCAATGCGTTGTCGCGAACATTCACTCTTTCAAGCGACTGCAAGCGAACTATAAATGTATGCTTACCCGCACGATAATCCTTCATTGTTCCCTGATGGAATTTGACAATTTTACTTGGTGGGACTGTCTTAATATATGACTTGCCCTTATTTCTGGATATTCTTGTAAAAGGTCTTCCTCTTTTCTTGGAATAAGCCATTGCTTTTCTTAATGCCATCTTTATTTCTTGCCCCCTTTCTTCTCAGCGCTTTTTGGCGTATTTACACCGTCGGTAATCTCGACTTCATTTGTGATTGCCTGTCCTGGCAATCCGCTCTCGAAAATAGCACGCACTAGTCCATTGTTTCCATGCGCTGCGCTGATTTTTCCGGCGATAATCTTTCCTGACTCACTCTTCCAACGCACTTGTTTTCCAACCATCTTCTGCGCTTCATCCCTGTTCTGAGTACCCACATCTAAAAGATAATGTTTCTCATGAATCCTATGCCTCCCGCGGCGAAATTGTACTATAATGCCATTCATCTTATTGTTAGAAAAAAGGAGTTTTTAAATCTGATGTCGCTCAGTATCCGCCGAATAAATCTAAATCTTTCTGGCTTTGCAACCTGATTCTCTATATCATCAGGATCCCCCATACGTATCGGCTGTGCGCTCCTATGATTTCTTGAGAGCAGATTTGATATTGATTGCGTACACCATTGATGTGTTGTGTGAGAGTCGTCTGCAAAGGCAAGTCTTCATTTTTCGCATACTCAAACTCCTGAATCACACTCGGTTGTGCAGCAAGTGTTTTAATGCTTCATGACATCGCGCAAGGCTAGAATAATCTCCTTTTGGCATGATTCTTGAATAAAATGGCTTCTTGTATAAATAGTTTAATTCTAGAGAAAACCAAAGTCCCCCAATCTCATAGAATCTGCGCTTTGCCTCTTTAAAATCGAGGCGTTCCCCATAAGCTGTATGTAGAACAGTTCAGTCCATGTTTAGAATGCAATTTCAAATCGACCCAGTGCTTTCTCAAGTGTAGCGAACAACTCGCCAGAAACTTGTGTATGAATCTTACCCTTATTGTCGCCGATTGATTTCTCAAGTTCTTCCTTGCTGGAATCGACAATCTTGCCGCCAGAGATTTTTCTTATGCTGTTACCTTCAACAAGGAAATTGTCGCTGCCCAGAAGAACTAACTCTGCTTTTCTTGAGCCATAAATAACCTGCATAGTGCCTTTACGCACTGAGACTAAGTCAGCGCGCTGTGCATACTCTGTCAGCGCCTCAATTAAGTCGAAAGCATCTTTTTTTACATTTTCAACCTCTTTCTGGCTGAGTTTTCCTGATTTGACTTTATTTTTTGTCTGAGTTAGTTCACGCAGAACCATTAATAGACGCTGCTCAATCTTGCCTTTCTTAATCAGTTGTTCATCAAATTGCTTGACAAGTTGTTCCTGCGATTTCTTACCAAATATAGTTGTGAGAAGTGTGAATACATTCGTGTAAATCTCCTCTGCAGTTTTCTCATGAAGTTTCTTCTCAAGCTTTTTCCTCAAAACCTTAAGCATCTCATTGTATTGTTTGCATTCGCGCATGAATGTCTCAACTTCTGAGCCAGAATACTCCTTTAGCTTGCCATATTCGTATTGTTTGAAAAGATGCACTGCCTTCTCTAGAGTTTTCAGGTCTTTTTCAGACATTACTTTTTCTCTTTCTACAAGCACATTCTTTACTTCCTGCGCGATTGTCTTTGGTACAGGGGGAGCCTCTCCTGCAAGCATCATCATTGCCTGTGTTGGAGTCACGATGCCATAATAGATATCAACCATTGCATCTAGCAAACGTCTTTTGACAATCTCTTCTGTCTGCTCTCCTTGCTTGACATACAAGTCAATTGCTTCAGGGCTTGGCTTAATGCGACCCATCTTAAGAAGCAATTTCCATGGAATGAATGTTCCACGGTCATAGAGAGGTATACCATCTCTTATGAAAGTAAATGCGACAGGCTCTGCATCCTTTACACGCTGCCAAAAGTCAGTGAGAAGCCATACCTGCACATTTAAAATATTCTTGACTGCTGCCAAGGCAGTAGCTTCGCGAATATAATCATAAATAATTCCTCGGAGTTTCTCCAGCAGTTCGACGCGATTCATTCTCTTTACGTCAGTATCGTCTACAACAACGAAAACATCAACATCGCTGTCTTTGCCTGCTGTACCTCTGACAAGGCTGCCTCCGATGACATAACTTGCAACATATTTGTCGAACTTACGCAATACCAAAGACTTATGGATACTGGCAACACGCAATGCGCCCAGAAATCCCTTATCATGAACCGGATATCCCTGTGCTATTGCATCTACAAACTCAAACTTACTGTCCTGACCGTAATTCCACAAGTCGACAGGAGTCTTGAGATGAACCCAGAAATTTTCCTTTGTCTCTTTGACAATCTTGACTATCTCAGGCTTTATTTTGGGGATTTCCTTATATTGCTCTTCAGGGATGATGACCATAACATGCAGAGGTTTTGTATCGATAATTTCCTTAGGGAGCTGCTCATCTTCTTCGAACAAAGGAGATGCCTGCCCAGGAATTAGGCTGATTGCCATGATAAATGGATATTTTTTGGTAATTGTTTTTCTTAGATTCTCCAGAGATGCCTTTATTGCATTGAAGTCTGCTTGTGTCTGTGCTGATGCAGGAGCTACAGGAACATAAGGTTGCTGTCCAGACTTCTCAAGAGGATTGCTCGGTTGATTCGCTTTTGCATCTTTGCGCTCAGTCATGAGAAAATCAATGCTAAAGCATTTAAAAAGTTATGCTTCTGCCCTCGTTTTTTTGATATCTTTAATCTTAACCGCTCCCTATTTATAGGAAATCACTTTAATATAGAGAATTTAATTGATTATTTTGTTTGTAAATTCTCTATCTGGAGAATTAACAGACTGATAACGCTACCGAGTTAATTCTCCATAATCGTAATTTCTAACGTGATGTCAAGAATCTGCTGATTCTTGAGCACCGTCAGGGATTAGGTAATCCCTGAGGTTTCCTATCTAGCGAATAACAAAACGACTACGAAAATTAA
>Ga0209211_10000789_pt1 | contig 62984 bp, 57 predicted proteins | sample RifGroA2_FD_183992 | JGI IMG/M metagenome (GOLD analysis project Ga0209211, IMG submission 183992) | Groundwater microbial communities from Rifle, Colorado, USA - Groundwater A2 (SPAdes) (version 2) | ecosystem: Environmental > Aquatic > Deep subsurface > Groundwater | place: Rifle, Colorado... | reverse complement strand
CCAGAAGGCAGACATCAAGCGGGCCATCGCTTTATGGCAGGACTGGCAACGGAGGACGATATGAGCAAACCCGTGGGGCGCCCGCACAAGGAATGGCTGCTTGAGCGCCTGAAAGACCCCGGCTTCGCGGCGGAATACCTGACGGCGGCGGCGGAAGACCCCGAGCCGGTCGTGTATCTGTCTGCTTTGCGCAATGTGGCCGAAGCGCGCGGCATGAGCGAGGTGGCCAAAGCAGCAGGGATCCCTCGGGAGAGCTTGTATCGGGCGCTCTCGCCCAAGGGAAACCCGCGCTGGAGTACGCTGGCGGCTATCTTGCACGCCACAGGGATGAAGCTGACGGTGAGCCGGACGGGGTAAAAACCAAAATTTCGCGCTTGCGCGATCCGGCACTTTCGACTGACACTAATCCGTACCGGCAGTTCAACTTCGAGGTGTTCCCCGAGACGCCTCTGACTTTGTGGTTGCCTGTCGCCGCCCTTGCCAGGTTGTTCGGGGAATAGGGGTACATCACGCAACGCTGGATGCGTTTTCCCAAGGCTATTTCTTGCCGTAAGTGCTGTCGTGGTCGGGCGCGATGGTCAGCAGTCGAATGAAATCGCCATCGCGGCAGGCAGTGGCCCGGCGTGACTGCGTAATGCGAAGTGAGTAGATGGCGTCCATCCCGGCGGGCGGCTTGAAACCGACGACCTTTTCCCACTTCAAACCCTTGTCCCGATACACCTGATTCCAGGTCATCCGCCGCAGTCTGCCGAGCGTATCCAGCGCTGCGTGGCGATCCGGTTTTTGCAGGGTCAGCAGATTCTGTTGAAACACCGGATTGTTGAGATCGAGTCTGACCGTTGCCTCCGGATCAGACTTGGCCATTCAGCTTCTCCAGCAATGCATCCGCATTGGTATCGACAGGCGAGTTGGCTTGCGCCCAGGCCAGCGCGCTTTGCAGATCGGCAGTGGCTTGCGGTTGCTGCAACCAGCGCTCGTTATCGGGAATGACAATGGCGGTGCGCACCAGCCACACGCCGGGTTCCTGCTCTTCCACAAGCACTTGTCTGCCGGCGAACTGCTTGCCCAGGGAAATCTGCCCATTTGCGCCAATCACCTTTACGCTGGTTTGGTTAGCTGCGGGTGGCATGGTTAATCTCCAATTGCTTATTGCACGAATGCACTATAGCACTATTTGTAAGCGCCGGCGTCCCGCCGCCGGTCAGGCCAGGCTGATCGCCTTCATCGGGCAGGGCGCCAGACAGGCGCCGCAGCCGGTGCATAGAGCGGCGTCGATCTCCGCCATGGGTGGTGCGCCGAGGCGCGGGCTGAAGCGGATGGCGACCGTCTGGCAGCGGTCGTCACACACCCGGCACGCCACGCCCTGCCGGGTCGCGCAGCGGTCGGAGATTTGTGCCTTGATCGTCCAAGGCTTGGCGTGGCGTCCCTTTTCCGTGTGCAGCAGGGCTTGGTCCTTGCAGACGGCGGCGCAAGCGCCGCAAAAGGTGCATTCGCCGCGCCTGAAATCCACCTCGGGATAGCCGCGCACGATGATGATGATCCGCGTCGGGCAGACCGGGGCGCATGCGCCGCAGCGCGTGCAGACATCCGGGAAGACCGTCTCGGCCAGCGCCCAGGGCGGGCGCTGCGGAGCCTTGCCGCCCTTGAAATCACCCCACAGGAATTGTCGTCTACTGACCATCGGCTCATTTTACGCCGACTCCGGGCGAGGCTTCGGCGGCGAAGTTGCGGACTTTCCGCAGTGGAACGCCGAATCTCCAAATAATCCTCCAAATAATCCTTGACGCATATATGCGGCGATGCGTATATTTGCGGACATGACTACTCAACGCATATTCGACGCGGTCGCCGATGCCACGCGCCGCCGCATTCTTGCCCTGCTGGTGAATCAGGGCGAGTTGTGCGTGTGCGAACTTACCGCCGCGCTGGATGACATCCAGCCCAAGATCTCGCGCCATCTGAGCGTGCTGAAGGATGCCGGCGTGGTGGCGCCGCGCCGCGAGGGCACGTGGATGTTCTACCGGCTCGATGCCTCCCTGCCAACATGGGCCGCCGCCTTGCTGGAAACCCTGCCGACAGGCGCCGTGCCGGAGTTCACGACGGACTTGAAGCGGCTGAAAACCATGAATGGGCGGCCTGAGCGTTGCGCGGCGTGAGAACCGGCATGGATGCTCCGGTCGACTTCTACCGCCCGCCGCGCCGTCCACCGTGGGGCTGGCTGGCGCTCGCTGGCGTCGCCTGGATCGCCGCCTATGCCGGCCTGACTGCCTTTGCCGACGCCGCGCTTGCCGCGCTGGGCATGACGCGGCAATCGCATCTGGGCGAGGCCGTGCATTTCTTCTTCTGCGACACGCCCAAGGTTTTGCTGCTGCTCATCGGCATCGTCTTTGCGATGGGCGTGGTGCATACCTTCGTCTCGCCCGAACGGACGCGGGCGATGCTCGCCGGCAAGCGCCTCGGCGCCGGCAACGTGATGGCGGCGAGCCTGGGCATCGTCACGCCCTTCTGTTCCTGTTCGGCGGTGCCGCTGTTCATCGGCTTTCTTTCGGCCGGCGTGCCGCTGGGGGTGACCTTCTCCTTCCTGATTTCGGCGCCGATGGTGAATGAAGTGGCGCTGGCGCTACTGTTCGGCCTGTTCGGCTGGAAGGTGGCGGGACTGTATCTGGCGCTGGGACTCGGCGTGGCCATCGTGGCCGGCCTAGTGATCGGCGAACTGAAAATGGAGCGCCATCTCGAAGACTGGGTGCGCGCCATGCACAGCGGCCAGCCGGTCAAGTACGTCGGCGAAACCCTGTGCTGGGCCGAGCGCATCGATGCCGGCGTCGCCCATGTCAAGGACATCGTCGGCAAGGTGTGGCCCTACATTTTTGTCGGCATCGGGCTGGGCGCGGCCATCCACGGCTACGTGCCGCAGGATTTCATGGCTTCGATCATGGGCAAGGACGCGCCTTGGTGGTCACTGCCGGCCGCCGTGCTGATCGGCGTGCCGATGTACAGCAATGCCGCCGGCATTCTGCCGGTGGTCGAGGCGCTGATGGGCAAGGGCGCCGCGCTGGGCACGGTGCTGGCCTTCATGATGAGCGTGACCGCCTTGTCGCTGCCGGAAATAATCATCCTGCGCAAGGTGCTCAAATTGCCGCTGATCGCCACTTTCGTCGGCGTGGTCGCCTGCGGCATTCTGGTCGTCGGTTACGTCTTCAACGCTGTCCTGTAAGGAGCTTCTCATGGCCGATTCACCGCTGCATCCTTCCGTCGTGGCGCTGGTGTCGCTCGCCGCCAGCATCGCCGCCAATCATCCGAAGAAGGGTTTGTGCCAGATCGACCGCCTGCGCGGCCATGGCATTGCCGAAGAGCAGATCGACATGGTGGTCGAAATCGCGCGCCACCTCCGCGACGAGGCCGGAGAGATGCTGGACGCGGCCTTCAACGAGGAAGCGAAGCTCGCCGCCGCGCCAGCCGCCGCTCCGCCAGCGCCGACTTTCGTGCGCTGCGTCCCGGCGGAAACCGTTGCATCCGAGCCCGCCCAAACCGCCTGCTGCACGCCGACCGCCAAGGGCGGCTCCTGCTGCTGATTTTCCGGAGAATGAAATGAAGAATGTCAAAGTCCTCGGCACCGGTTGCGCCAACTGCAAGAACACCCTGCACTTGATCGCCGACGTAGCGCAGGCCAAGGGCGTCGAAATCCAGTTGGAGAAAGTCGAAGACCTGCGTGAGATCATTGCCTTTGGCGTGGTGTCGACGCCCGGCGTGGTGATCGACGGCAAGATCGTCCATGCCGGCGGCGTACCGGCGCGGGCCAAGGTCGAAGGCTGGTTGTAAGCCGCAACGGCATGTCCATGCACGCGCCGGATCAACACGGGCATCACCACGGCCCGGCGGAGTTCAGCCGCGCTTTTGCCATCGGCATCGCGCTCAACATCGGCTTTGTCGGCGTCGAGGCGATCTATGGCTGGCGCGTCGATTCGCTGGCGCTGCTGGCGGATGCCGGGCACAACCTGGCCGACGTGGCCGGCTTGGCGCTGGCCTGGGTCGCCGCGCTGGCCGCCGGGCGGCTGCCGGATCACCGTCACACTTACGGCTGGCAGCGCGCCTCGATTCTCGCCGCCTTCGCCAACGCCGTGCTGCTGCTGGTGGCGATGGGCTCCCTGCTGTGGGAAGCGGCGCATCGCCTGCAATCCCCGGCGCCGACTGACGGCGTCACCATCATGGTGGTCGCCGCCATCGGCGTGTTGATCAACGGCGCCACCGCCGCGCTGTTCATGGCGGGCAGCAAATCCGACATGAACATTCGCGGCGCTTTCCTGCACATGGCGGCCGACGCCCTGGTCTCGCTCGGCGTGGTGGCCTCCGGCGCGCTGTATCTGCAAACCGGCTGGGCCTGGCTCGATCCGCTGACCAGCATGGCGATTGCATTGGTCATCATCGCCGGCACCTGGAGCCTGTTCCGCCAGTCGCTGCACCTGCTGTTCGACGGCGTGCCGGAAAGCGTCGTCCTCGCCGAAGTGGATGCGCTGCTGCGCGCCCTGCCCGGCGTCACGGAAGTGCACGACCTGCATGTCTGGGCCATGAGCACCCGCGACATCGCTCTCTCGGCGCATCTGGTGATGCCAGGCGGATGTCCGGACGATGCCTTTCTGGAACGGATCGCACGCGAACTGCACGATCATTTCCACATCACGCATCCGACCATCCAGATCGAACGCGACGGACTCGATCACGGCTGCGCCCATCCGCTGAAAGCTCGTGAATAGGTTTGCCGCACATGCCGCAGCGGGATTCTGGCGGCGCGCGCTGCCCGTGCTCGTCGCCTTCGGCGTGCTGTTGCTGACGTCGTTCGCGGCACGCGCCGAAGACCCGTGGCGGCGCAGCGGCGCCGACGGCCAAGCGGAAGTGCAGCTCTACTTTTTCTGGTCGCTGACCTGCCCGCACTGCACGGCGGCGCATCCTTATGTCGATACCATTCCCCAAACACGGCCCTGGGTCAGGCTGCATTCTCTGGAAGTTTCGCGCCACCCGGAAAACCTGCGGCAGTATGAGGCCATGGCGCGCAGTCTCGGTGCAGAGCTTGCCGGCGTTCCGGCGCTGCTGTTCTGCGGCGAAATGCATGTCGGCTGGGATGGCGACGAATTCACCGGCGCCACCGTCCGCCAGCGACTGGACGAATGTCGTGCGCAAGCAAGCGGCGGCGCGGCGACCAACGCGAAGCCCGCGACCGCCGAGACGATCCAGTTGCCGCTGATCGGCGCGGTGGATGCCGCCAGTCTCTCGCTGCCGGCGCTGACGCTGGTGCTGGCCGGGCTCGACGCCTTCAACCCCTGCGCCTTTTTCGTGCTGCTGTTTCTGTTGTCGATGATGGCGCACCAGAAAAGCCGCCCGCGCATGCTGCTCATCGGCGGCATTTTCGTCGCCGTTTCCGGCCTGATGTATTTCGCCTTCATGGCCGCCTGGTTGAATGTCTTCAGCCTCTTCGGCCATCTGGCCTGGGTGACGCTGGCGGCGGGCGCGCTGGCGGTATTCGTCGGCGCGGTCAACGTCAAGGATTTCTTTTTCTTTGAAAAAGGGCTCACGCTGTCGATTCCAGAATCGAAGAAACCCGACATTTTCCGCCGCGCGCGCAACATTCTCGGCGCCCAGAACATGCCGGCGATGATTGCCGCCACGGCCTTTCTGGCCATCGCCGCCAACTTCTACGAGTTGCTGTGCACCGCCGGTTTCCCCATGGTCTATACGCGCCTCTTGACGCTGGCCGATCTTTCGCCGGCGGGCCGCTACGGCTATCTGGCTTTCTACAACCTGATCTACGTGTTGCCGCTGGCCGCCATCGTTGCCGTGTTCGCCGGCAGTCTGGGCGCGCGCAAGCTCACCGAACGCGAAGGCCGGCTGCTGAAGCTGATGTCCGGCGCGATGATGCTGGAACTCGGCGCCTTGCTGCTGGCGGCGCCCGAGCGCGTCAGCCAGGTCGGCATCGCCTTCGGCTTGATGGCGGTGGCGGTGGGCGTTACTTTTGTCGCGTCGCGCCTGACGCCGCCCGATGCCTGAACGGGGGAAGCCCATGAATAAAGTGTTCAACATTCTGGTGCTATGCACCGGTAATTCCGCCCGCAGCATTCTCGGCGAGATGCTCTTCAATCATCTGGGAAAGGGCCGCGTCAAGGCCTATTCCGCCGGCAGCCAGCCGGGCGGGCAGGTGAATCCGGTGGCGCTGGAGACGCTGGCGAAACATGGCATTCCGTGCCAGGGCGCGCGCAGCAAGTCGTGGGATGAATTCGCCGTGTTATCGGCGCCGACTATCGACCTTGTCTTCACCGTCTGCGACAACGCGGCCAGGGAAACCTGCCCGATCTGGCCCGGCCACCCGGCAACCGCGCACTGGGGCATTCCCGATCCGGCGCATGTCGAACCGATCGAAGCGCGGCGCGAGGCGTTCGAGGAGGCTTACCAATCGCTGAAGCAACGCATCGCAGCCTTTCTCGCCCTGCCGCTGGAAACCATGACGCCGCAAGAGTCGGCGCTGGCGGCACGGCGAATTCACACGGGAGACTGAATCATGTCCGCTCAATGCGAAGTCACCGCCAAACGTGCCGCCGCCGCGCCGATGAGTTTCTTCGAGCGCTACCTGACCATCTGGGTGTTCCTCTGCATCGTCGCCGGCATCGGCCTCGGGCAGTTCCTGCCCGGTGTATTTCAGGCCGTTGGCCGCATGGAATACGCCCACGTCAACCTCCCGGTCGGGCTGCTGATCTGGGTGATGATTATCCCGATGCTGGTCAAGGTGGATTTCGGCGCGCTGCACGAAGTCCGTAACCATGTCAAAGGCATCGGCGTGACGTTGTGCGTGAACTGGCTGGTGAAGCCGTTCTCGATGGCCTTCCTGGCCTGGCTGTTCATCCGCCACCTGTTCGCGCCCTGGCTGCCCGCCGACCAGCTCGACAGCTATATCGCCGGCCTGATCCTGCTCGCCGCCGCGCCGTGCACGGCGATGGTCTTCGTCTGGAGCCGGCTGACCAATGGCGACCCGCTATTCACGCTGTCGCAGGTGGCCTTGAACGACAGCATCATGGTGGTCGCCTTCGCCCCGCTGGTGGCCTTCCTGCTCGGCATCTCGGCCATCGTCGTGCCGTGGGCCACGCTATTCACCTCGGTGGTGCTCTACATTGTGATTCCGGTGATCCTCGCCCAGGTCTGGCGCAAGTCGCTGCTCGCCAAGGGACAGGAGCACTTCGACGCCATGATGGAAAGGATCGGCCCCTGGTCGATCAGCGCGCTGCTGGCCACCCTGGTGCTGCTGTTCGCGTTTCAGGGCAAGTCCATCATCGACAAGCCGCTGATCATCGCCTTGCTCGCCGTGCCGATCCTGATCCAGGTCTTCTTCAATTCGGCGCTGGCCTACTGGCTCAACCGCGCCGTCGGCGAAAAGCACAGCGTCGCCTGCCCTTCCGCCCTGATCGGTGCCAGCAACTTCTTCGAGCTGGCCGTCGCCGCCGCCATCAGCCTGTTCGGCTTCGAGTCCGGCGCCGCGCTCGCCACCGTGGTCGGCGTGCTGATCGAAGTGCCGGTGATGCTGCTGGTGGTCAAAGTGGTAAATTCCAGCAAGGGGTGGTACGAACGTGGCTGACGCTCATCGATGCGGAGCAGGCGCTTTACAAAATGACCAACAGCGCGCAGAATTTGACCGTATCTGACCATCTAAAGGGGTTGACCGTGAAAAGCGCCACCGTGGCAAATGCCAAGTCGCATTTATCCGCTTTGCTCGCGGACGTTGAGGCGGGCAGCGAGCTGGTCATTACCCGGCGCGGCAAGCCGGTGGCGCGTCTGGTTCCCGAACCAGGAGCTGCGGGCTTCACCTGGTCCGATTTGCATCATTGGGTGGCAGCGGCGGCGACCGCGGGTTTGACCGTGGCCGCGATGCGGGATCAAGATTTACTGTGAAGCGCTTCCCGTGATCTACATTGACACTTCGGTGCTGGGCGCAATCTTCTTTCGAGAGTCCGGTGCGGTCGATCTGGTGACGCGACTCGAAGGCCAGCGCAAAAAAAGGCTGATGATTTCGGCCTGGACCCTGACCGAGATGGCCAGCGTCGGCGGCATCAAACAACGAACGGGCGTCATTGACGCCGCGACCCGGGTGCGGGCGCTTGCCAATTTTCAGCGGTTTGCATCGATGCACCTGGGCACGGTGGAAATCGAACCGGCGGATTTTCGAGCCGCGGCGGTACTCATCGAATCGCCCAGTGCATTACGGGCAGGCGACGCGCTGCATCTGGCGATCGCTCGCCGCCTCGGCGCCCGTCTCGCCAGCATTGACCGCCGGCTGTGCGCGGCAACCGACGCGCTGGGCCTGACCCGTTTCGACCTGGAGTGATCGTGGCTGAAATCATTCTCGAATCGACGCTGACCTGTCCGCTGTGCGGTCACGTCAAGACCGAAACCATGCCCACCGATGCCTGCCAGTGGTTCTACGAGTGCGAAGGCTGCCATGCGCTGCTCAAGCCCAAGCCGGGAGATTGCTGCGTGTTCTGCTCCTATGGCACCGTGCCCTGCCCGCCGATTCAGGAGCAGCGCGGCTGTTGCGCCAAATCCTGATATAGCCAATTTGCATGGCTGCGGCAGATTTTTGCAGGATGTAGCACGGCAATCGCCGTACCCGCGCGAATTCGTCCATGACCGGGGAAAGCCTTGCCGCGCCAGACCACGAACCCGACTCGTCATTCAAAGGAAAGCATCATCATGACAAACCGCGAAGTCGTCCTCTGCAACCCCGTGCGCACCGCCATCGGCACTTACAACGGCAGCCTGAAGAGTGTGCCCGCCCCCGCGCTCGGCGCAACGGTGATTCGTGAAACGCTCAAGCGCGCCAATCTCGCCGCCGACAAGATCGAAGCCCTGGTGATGGGCAACGTGATCCAGGCCGGCGTCAAGATGAATCCGGCGCGCCAGGCCGGCATTGGCGGCGGCTTGCCGGTGGAAACGCCGGCGCTGACGGTGAATCGCGTCTGCGGTTCCGGCGCGCAGGGCGTGGTCAATGCCGCACTCGAAATCTGGGCCGGCATGATCGACTGCGCCATCGGCGGCGGCATGGAAAACATGGATCAGGCGCCGTATCTGATAAAGAACGGTCGCTGGGGCTATCGCATGGGCGACGCGCCGATGTTCGACGCCATGCTGATGGACGGTCTCAACGACGCTTTCTCCGGCCAGCACTCGGGCTGGCACACCGAGGACCTGGCGGCGAAGAACGGCATCAGCCGCGCCGATCAGGACGCCTGGGCCTTGCGCTCGCAGCAGAACTTTTCCGCCGCGCAGGCCGCCGGCAAGTTCGCCGCCGAGATCGTGGCGGTCGAAGTGCCGGGCCGCAAGGGTCCGACGCGGTTCGACAAGGACGAACACAACCGCCCGGAAACCACCGCCGAAAGCCTCGCCAAACTCAAACCCGCGTTCCGCAAGGAAGGCAGCATCACCGCCGGCAACGCGCCGGGGCTCAACACCGGCGCGGCGGCGATGATCGTTGCCGAGCGCGATTGGGCCGAGAAGAACAGTCTCAAGCCCATGGCGAAGCTGGCGGCCTACGGCATCGGCGCGGTGGAGCCGGGCTTTTTCGGCCTTGGCCCGGTGCCGGCCGTGCGTCAGGCGCTGGCGCGCGCCGGCTGGAGCGTCGCCGACGTGCAGCGCGTCGAGATCAACGAAGCTTTCGCCGCGATCAGCCTGGCCTGCCTGCGCGAGCTGGATTTTGCGCCGGACATCGTCAACGTCGAGGGCGGCGCGATCGCCCACGGCCATCCCATCGGCGCTTCCGGCGCGGTGCTGGCGACCCGCTTGATGCATTCGATGCAACGCGACGGCCTCAAGCGCGGCATCGTCACCCTCTGCATCGGCGGCGGCCAGGGCATCGCGCTGGCTGTCGAGATGCTGTGAAGCGCGCCGCCGCGCGTGCATTGTTCGACAATTTCCAGGAAGAACGGCGGCGTATTCCCCTTCGACCGCGTCTATCAGGTCATCGACGGGCGGCAGGAAGTGAAGGCGCATGGCCCGCGCGACATGCCGATCTGGGGCCGCAGCTTCCGCATGCAAAGTTCCGCGTTCTTTGAAAACTACTACGCGACCCGCGGGACAAAGAAGCGGTGCGTATTCCGCCCTGCCCGCTTGGCCTCGTACATCGCGTCATCCGCCGCATTGAGAATGACTTCGACGTTGTCGCCATGCTGCGGATACAGCGCGATCCCGACGCTGACGCCGATCTCAACCTCCCGACCGCCAAGGTCGAACGGTTGGCCGATGGCGGCGACAATCTTCCCGGCCACGCGCGCCGCATCGTCGGCCCCGGCGATGGATGGGAGCAGGACGGTGAACTCGTCGCCCGCCAGGCGCGCGACGGTGTCGCTCTCGCGCACGGACTCCAGGCAGCGTGCCGTGACCGCCTTGAGCAACTGGTCGCCGGCCTCGTGGCCAAGCGAGTCGTTCACCGCCTTGAAGCGGTCCAGATCGAGAAACAGCAGGGCGCCCGGACGACCGTCGCGGCGTGAAAACGTCAGCGCCTGACCGAGCCGGTCGAAGAACAGGTTGCGATTGGGCAGTTCGGTCAGCGCGTCGAAGTTCGCCATATGCTCGATGCGCGCCGCCGCGGCCTTGCGTTCCGTGATGTCTTCGAGAATGGAAACATAGTGGCCGATGTCTCCGGCGGCATTGCGCAGCGGCGTCACCGTCTGGTTCACCGTGTAGCGGCTGCCGTCCCGCCGCGCGTTGACGACTTCTCCCTGCCAACTCTCGCCCGCCTGCAGCGTGGCCCAGAAGCGGCGGTAGAACTCCGCGTCGTGCGCGCCGAGGAGTTCGTCGCTTGCGTAGCCGGACAATGCGGTGAAGGCGCGATTGACCCAGAGGATGCGCGCCCCGGCATCGGTGATGAAAGCGGCGTTGCTGGCGGTCGCCAGCGCGGTTTCGAGGAGAGCAAGCCATTCCTGTTGCAGCGCGGCCTCGACCAGGGTGGCGAAGCGACCGGTGATGGACGTCAGCCGCGAGGATATTTCCGGCACGCCGAACAGATGATCTTCCCTGGAATACAGCGCCAGCACGCCCCAGGTCTCGCCGCGCATGGTCAGCGGCATCAATAGGGTCGCCACGGCGCCTATTTCGCGACCAGCACTGGCGCAAGCGGGGCAACCGCCGCTGGCGATGTCCAGTATCCGTTCCTGCCCGCTCGATACGACCTCTCCCGCTGTGACGCACACTTTTTCGCCGTCTCGCCAGCGTCTGAATTCGCGGCGCACGTGCCCGGCAAAGTCAGTAGCGCCGCTTTCCCGCGCGACGGTGGCGAGCATCGTCAATTCCCCGTTTTGCTCGACGCGAGCGACCCAGGCCGCGGCGAGATCGAACAAGGGCAGCAAGCCTTCGCAAAACATCTGCGCGATGGTGGGCGCGTTCATTTGCCACCTCAGCAACATCAGGTCGACCCGGTGGAACAGGGCCTCGGTCTGCTCGTCGCGACGGCGCTCGCTGATGTCTTTGGCATAGACGGCGATGCTTTCCACGATGCCGGCATCGTTCTTGACGGGGAAAATGCTGTTCTCGAAACTGATCTGGCCGCGCTGGTCGACGATGCGCAAGGGATCGCCCGTTTCTATCACTCGTTGCAGTACCGCCCGGCGCGATTCCGCCAGGTCGGGCGGCAGGTAAGCGAAAAAATTCGCGCCAAGCATTTGCTCCGGCGTTTGCCCGAAGCGCCGTGCGCCGACCCTGTTGATCGCGAGCAAATTTCCCGCCGGGTCGAGCAGCAGCGTCGACTCGTCGCTGGCGTCGATCACGGCGCGCATGCGCCGTCCGCTGTCGACCAACTTGTCCTCGGCCGCCTTGCTCCGGGTAATGTCGCGCGTTATGCCAAGCAGACCCGTGATCTTTCCCTCGGCATCGCGCATGGGCACGGCGTGGGTTTCAAGCCAGCGGCGACCGCCCTTCAGGCCCACAACCTCGAATTCCAGCGTCCCCGAGCCACCGTCGTAAATCTTCTGGCACAAGGCGAGGAAGGCCTCCCGATGGGCCGGCGCGACAATGCCGACGACCGGGCGACCGATGACCTGCGCGGCGGAATCGGCCTCGATCATCGCCAGCCCGGCGGGGTTCATCTGCAACAGCATGCCGTCAAGCGATACGAGCTTGACGCATTCCGGCTCGTTGTCGATGATGGCGCGCAGGTGCGCTTCGCTGTCAGCCAGGCGTCGGTGTAAGAGTTTCGCTGCGGTGATGTCCTGATTGGTGCCGCAGCGCCCAAGCCTGGTGCCGTCGGGCGCGACGACTTCGCGACAGGCGTGATTGATCCAGCGCACTTCGCCCTGGCGGGTGAAGATGCGATATTCTTCATCGGCATGTTCGTGATTGTTTGGTTTGTCGCGCAGATGCGCATCCCAACGCGCGCGGTCATCCGGATGAATGATGCGGTCGAGCAGTCCCGGGTCGGCCTCGAAATCGGCCCGGGCGTAGCCGGTGATCGTTTCGCCCGCCGGCGACAGGTAATGGAATGTCCCATGGTCCACGTTGCGCCAGTAGATCCAGTCGTGCACATGCTCCGTTACTGTTCGCAGCAACTGCTGCGACTCGGCCAGGGCGTCGACTTCCGCCAGCCCGTGCCGCCATGAGCGCACCATCATCCGGGCAACGAACAGCGACAGCAGGACGACGGCAAAAGTCAACGCTGCGGTGCGCGCGGCCTGGGCGCGCCAAGCCGCGAGATATTCCTCCTCGGCCAGGGTCACGGCCACATACAGCGGCTGTGCCTCGACCCTGCGGAGGGCAACGATGCGCTTGCGGCCATCGGCCGGCGTCGTCGCGATATAGGTGGCGGCATGTGCCTTGGCCGCAGCCATGTCCCTGGCGGTTTGTGATACCGAGCGGTCGCCGACTTGCGCGCCGATGCCCTTGAGTTCCGGCACCCGCACGATCAGGCCCATTTCGCCATCGCGCAGCGCGACGCCGCCATAAAGGCCCACGTCGATGCGGGAAAAATCGGTCGCCAGCCGCTCAAGCGAAATAAAAACATAAACAATGCCGGCGAAGTTGCCATTCTTGCTGTCGATGCGCTTGGTGACAGGCAACACCCACTTCTGACCAAGACGGGTCAGGACGGGTTTGCCAACGATCAGGCCTTCCCCTCGCTGCTCGCGGGCGCGCATGAAATGTTCGCGGTCAGCGATGTTGATGCGCGGGTGGGCACTGCTGCCGTAAAGCATGTGACCGTCGGCGTCGGCGAAGCGCAGTGCGGCGGCTTCCGGAATGCGCGCCGCCTGTCTGGCCATGAATGCGTTGAGGGTCTCCGTCGTTGGTCGACCAGATGCAGGTTGTCTGGCAATTTCGTCCCCGGCGTTCAGCAAGGCAAGATCGATGCGCGTCATCAGCCCGGCAATATCACGCTCGACGGCAGTCGCGAGGTTGGTCGTGCTGGTTTTGCCAGCCTCGATGGCGGCTTGCCATGTCTCCTGGATCGACCAGACGGCGAGGCCCACCGTTGCCAGATTCAGCGCGGCCAGCGCTATGAAAGCCAGTCGGCGCAAAGCAGTCAGGCGCAACCGGACCACCGGATTGGCCTGCGGAAAGGAAATATCGTGTTGCAACGGGCACACCCTGAAAATAAGTCAAGATCGAACAGGGATTCGCTTCCGTCGAGCGCAGCAAGAATAACCGGCCAGAAGATATTCCCAATCTTTCCTGGCGGTCCCTCGGCCATTTGCAAGCGGAGCGCTTGCCGACAGACCGGAACTTTGCGCCCCCGCTCTTTCGCGCGGGGTAGCCTTTGTCAGACCGCGCCGGACGGCTATCCGGCGCTGATATGACGCATATTACTTAAGTATGGGCATTGCCGTCAATCGCGCCGACAGCACTTTGGCGACAGAGAGGTGATGAGTCGGCGCTGGCGGGACGGCGTTGCACACTGCCAGCGAGGCAACTGGTAATCTCGGTTATTTTCCGCACGCTTGTTTCCATCATGGATTATCTCGAAAAGATTCTCAACGCCCGCGTCTATGATGTTGCCATCGAAACGCCGCTGGAGCCGGCCTCGAATCTTTCGGCTCGCATCGGCAACCGCGTCCTGCTCAAGCGCGAGGACATGCAGCCGGTATTCAGCTTCAAGCTGCGCGGCGCTTACAACAAGATCGCCCATCTGACGCCGGCGCAGCGCAAGCGCGGCGTGATCTGCGCCTCGGCCGGCAACCACGCCCAGGGCGTGGCGCTGGCGGCGCGGAAGCTCGGCATTCGCGCCGTGATCGTGATGCCGACCACCACGCCGCAAATCAAGATCGATGCAGTGATAAAGCTCGGCGGCGAAGCTGTGCTGGCGGGCGAATCGTATGACGCCGCCCATGCTCACGCCCTGAAACTGGAGAAGGCGCGGAAGCTCAACTTCGTGCATCCTTTCGACGACCCGGATGTTATCGCCGGGCAGGGCACCATCGCCATGGAAATTCTGCGCCAGCACCCCGAGCCGATCGAGGCGGTGTTCTGCGCGGTCGGCGGCGGCGGTTTGATCTCCGGCGTGGCGGCCTACATCAAGCGTTTGCGACCGCAAATCAGAATCATCGGCGTCGAGGCGGTCGATGCCGATGCCATGGCCCGTTCGCTGGTGGCGGGCAGGCGCGTGCGCCTCGAAAGGGCGGGCCTGTTCGCCGATGGCGCGGCGGTGAAATACGTCGGCGCCGAGACCTTTCGCCTCTGTCGCGAGTATGTCGATGAAATGGTGCTGGTCGATACCGACGCCATCTGCGCCGCAATCAAGGATGTATTCGAGGACACGCGCTCGATTCTCGAACCGGCCGGCGCGCTGGCCATCGCCGGCGCCAAGGCATGGGCGCACCGGCACGGCGTGCGGGGCAAGACGCTGGTGGCGGTGGCCTCCGGCGCCAACATGAATTTCGACCGCTTGCGCTACGTCGCCGAACGCGCCGAAGTCGGCGAGCAGAGGGAGGCCGTGCTGGCCGTGACGCTGCCGGAGAAGCCCGGCAGCTACAGGAAATTCGTCGCCCTGATCGGTTCGCGCAATGTCACCGAATTCAATTACCGCTTCCACGATGCCGGTGAGGCGCAAGTGTTCGTTGGCGTGCAGGTGGCGAATCGCGACGAAGCGACCCGGCTGGTGCGGCAACTGGAGAAGCACGGCTATCCGGCGCTGGACCTGACCGACGACGAGATGGCCAAGTTGCACATTCGCCACATGGTCGGCGGCCACGCGACGCAGGTGAAGAACGAGCTGATCTACCGCTTCGAGTTTCCCGAGCGCCCCGGCGCGCTGGTGCATTTTCTCGACAAAATGAGCGCCGGATGGAACATCAGCCTGTTTCATTACCGCAACCACGGCGCGGACACGGGTCGCGTGCTGGTCGGCATGGAGGTGCCGCCGAACGAAATGAAGAACTTCCGCGTTTTTCTCAGAAGCCTGGGTTACCGCTTCTGGGATGAATCGAAGAACCCGGCTTACCGGTTGTTTCTGGGGTAGCCATGATGCTCGCGCGTCGCCTCGGACTCAATATGGGAATCATCGCGCTGGCCGCCGCCCTGCTGGCAACCGTTGCCGCCGAAGGCTTGTACCGCAGCGGCGCGGCGACACGCATCGAATATCTCTACACGGACTTGTGGCATCGCCTCGCCGGTCCGCGCGAAGCGCCGCGTCATACGGCGCTGGTCATGCTCGACGATCCGACGCTGAATGAGCGGCTGGACGAACCGCTGGCGTTCTGGACGCCGCATTTCGCCAAGGCCGTCGCCACGCTGCGCGAGGTTGGCGTCAAGGTGGTCGCCATCGATTTCATTTTCAGCGGCAGTCCCGAACGCTGGATCGAGAAGCTGGGTTTGCTGGGACGCGAAGCCTCGCGCAACTACGACCAGCCTTTCCGCGCGCAGATCAACAAGGGCGGCGTGCTGCTAGCCGGCTTCAGAGTCGGCGCCGGCGATACGGTGAATGACTACATCCTGCCCAGCCCGGATTACCTGCTGGCCCTGCCCAACCTGGACATGCAGGGCCATGTCGGGCTGGCCAATCTGCCGTCCGATGCGGATGGCGCGGTAAGGCGTTTTGCGCTGGTCGAAGCGCCAGGGGAATTCACCCGCAAGGAAGGCCTGCCGCGCCTGGCTTTCGGCACGCTTGCCGCCACAATGGCGACAGGGCAGGACAGCCAGGCCAGGAGCTGGCGTTTCGGCGGTCGTGAAATCGGTGCGGAACACGCGGTTCCGGTCACGTTTGCCGGCCCGCCTGGCAGTTTTCATGCCCTGTCCTTCCGCAAGCTGCTGGCGCCGAATGCGGCACACGATCCGGAGGTCCGCGCCCTTGCCGGCAAGGTGGTGGTGATCGGCGCCGGCTACGCCAGCATGAACGACCTGCATCCGACGCCTTATTCCACCAGCATCGGCGGCGCCAACATCCTGATGCCCGGCCCGGAGATTCAAGCCAACGTCATCGAGACGCTGCTGGCCGGGCATTTTCTCGATGAAGCGCCGGCCACGGCGAGACTGGCGGCATTCGCCATGGTACTGGGTGCGTTGGCCTGGCTTGGCATGTGGCTGTCGGCCTGGCGCGCGGTGGTCATGGTAATTCTCGCCATGCAGGTAGCAGCGGTCGCGGCTTATCTGTTGTTCAAGCAGAACCTGCTGTTTCCGCTCGCGCACCTGCAGGCTGGCATGGTGGTGGTGCTGGTTTGCCTGTCCTTGCTGCGACTGACGCGGGAAGAGCGCGAGCGCAAGCGCATCGGCCAGATGTTCGGGCGTTATGTATCGCCGCAGGTGGTGACGGCGCTATTGGCGTCGCCCGAGTTGCCGGAGCTGGGCGGTCAGGCGCGGCAAATCAGCGTGCTGTTTTCCGACATCCGCAACTTCACCACGTTTTCGGAAAAACTCACCGCGCGCGAAACGGTGGAGCTGCTCAACACCTATCTCGAGCGCGCCTGCGCCGTGCTGCTGGCGGAAGGCGCCACCATCGACAAGTTCATCGGCGACGCCATCATGGCCGAGTTTGGCGCGCCGCTAGCCCAGCCCGACCATGCCCGCCGCGCCCTGCGCGCGGCCGTCGCTCTGCGTGCCGTCGCGGTGGAATTCCGTACCTGGGTCGAGCAGCGCTTTGCCGGTCGCGATTTGCCCGAATTCGACATCGGCATCGGCGTACATAGCGGCGAGGCGGTTATCGGCAATATCGGTTCTTCGGTGCGCATGGAATACACGGCGATTGGCGATACCGTCAATATCGCCTCGCGTCTCGAAGGCCAGACCAAGGAAACCGGTGCGCACATCCTGGCCAGTCGTGATACCGTTTCGATGTTCGGGGGCGAACTCAAGACAGGCGCCCTGCATTGTTTGACGGTCAAGGGCCGCACCGCGCCGGTGGAGGCGTTCGAAATTATCGTTGTTACGTGAGGGTGCCATGTTATTCAGATATTTCCGCATTGGTCTGATTGTTCTGGTATGCGGCCAGGCAGCGGCGGCTGAAGTCGCCATGGTGATGTCGGTGCAAGGCAAGGTAACCAGACTCGCCGAAGCGGCGCCGGTGCCGGTCGAAGCCTTCGTCAAGCTCAAGGAGGGCGATCGCCTCAACCTGGAAAAGGATTCCAGGTTGCAGTTGTTGTATTTCGACAATGGCCGTCACGAAACCTGGTCCGGAGCCGGTCGTCTGGAAATGACGAGACGCGAGGGCAAGGCCAGCGGCCTGGCTGCGGCAGAAGTAAAGTCGCTGCCCATGGTGATGGTTACGCAGATCGCCCGCACGCCTGAACTGGATGGCCAGGGCCGTGGCGGGGTGACCCGCTTACGCGCGGTACCCAATCATGAGGCCATAATCAAGCTTGAAGACACCTACCATGACCTCAAGAGCCGGGCCGGGCCCAACGACCTGGGGCCGGAGGCGTATCTGCTGTCCGGTCTGTTCGAAATGCGCGAACTGGATCGGGTGGAGAGGGTGCTGGGCGACTTGCAGCAGGATGGCCCAAAGAACCCCGAAGCGGGCCTGCTGATCTCGCTTTACAGGAAGGCGGTCAGGAGCGCGCGCGAAAGCAAAAAATAGTCGCAGCATTTCGAGCGAGGCTATTTTTTGGGGCATATTGCGATCGAGCAACCACTCGGCGCCGTTGTTTCGGCGGGTCATGCCGAGGGCGGGATTTTCTGTTCCAGACGCCAAAGTGAGTGTGCGAAATGAGTAGAATGAACCGTTCCCGCGCGGAGACTCCTGTCCAATGAAAATCACTTGGCTTGGTCGGTTCGATATCCGCCAACAATTCCGTGGCGGTCTTTGCGCCGCAGTCCTGAGCCTCTCGGCTATCGCCGTCCTGGCAGCGCCGACTTTGCCGAAGGATCCGGTCCTGAGGATCGAGACCGGCAGCCATCTGGGCCTGATTTCCCGCATTGGCGCCGACGCATCCGGACGCTGGATCGTCACTGCTTCCGAAGACAAGACGGCGCGCCTGTGGGATGCCCGCAGCGGTCGGGCGATTTCTGTAATGCGTCCGCCGATCGGCGCCGAAAGCCTGGGCGCGGTCTATGCAGTCGCCATTTCGCCGGATGGGCGCACGGTGGCATTGGGCGGCAACTCGGCCTTTGACGGCGGCGGCCATTTGATCCACCTGTTCGACCGCACCAGCGCCAGCGTTCCGCCAAGGAGCACGCTGTCCGGCATGGAGGCGCCGATTACCCAGCTTGCATGGTCCAGGGACAATCGGTATCTGGCGATTGGCCTGCGTCAGCAGGGCTTGCGGGTCTTCCGCCGCGACCTGCAATTTGTCGGCGCCGATCCGGAATTCAATGAGGCGGTGTTTGGCGCCGAGTTCGCCGCCGATGGCCGACTCGCCGTGGCGAGCATCGATGGCGCCATACGCATCTACCAGATCGGGCGCAATGGCCTGGAACGCATCGCCCGCAAGCAGGCGCCCGGCGGCAAACCCTATAGCGTGAGCTTCTCCGCCGACGGTCGTACATTGGCCGTCGGTTATCAGGATCGGGCACGGGTGGATTTGCTGGGCGCGAATAGCCTCGCCCTGATTCATAGCATAGAGCTCAAGGGCGGCAATCTCGGTCGCGTGGTCTGGTCTGCCGATGGCAGCACGCTCTTCGCGGCGGGCAGTCATGTCAGCGGAGGCCGCTTCCCCGTCCTGGCGTTTGACCAGAATGGCCACGGCCCGAAGCGCGAAATCGGCCAGTTCGGCAACACCGTGATGGCGCTGGCGAGTCTGCCGGATGGCAGTGTTGCGGCGGCCTCGGCCGAACCGGCGTGGGCGGTTTTTCACCCGCAGGGGAAGACCCAGGCGGCCAGCCGTTCTCAAGGCGCGGATTTTCGCGATGCAGGCGACAGCTTCAGGCTCAGTCCGGCAGCGGAGACTGTCACCTTCCACTTTTCGGCTGAGGCGGGCGCCATGGTTTTCGATCTCGCTGCGGGGAGCCTGAAAAGCGGTTCGCCGCCGGACAAGGCAAGCCCGGCCCGCATTGGCGGGAATCCCGGCGATTGGAAGAATTCCACTGCGCCGCGCTTCAATGGTCGCGCGCTGCCGATGAAGCCCGGCGAGGTGGCGCGCAGCCTGGCCATGGCGCCCAATGAGCGCAGCTTTGTGCTCGGCAGCGAGTGGTTCCTCAGGCATTTCAGCACCGAGGGTGTCGTGCTTTGGGAGCACCGGGTGGCGGCGGCGGCGTGGGCGGTGAATATCAGCGCCGATGGCCGCTGGGTGGTCGCCGGTTTGGGTGACGGCAGCGTCCGCTGGCTGCGCCTGGCCGATGGCGCCGAGCAGATGGCGCTGTTTGTTCATGCCGACCGCGAGCGATGGATTGTCTGGACGCCTTCCGGCTACTACGACACCTCCGCTGGCGGCGAGAATCTGGTGGGCTGGCATCTCAACCGCGCCTTCAACCAATCGGCTGACTTCTTCAGTGCCGGTCGCTTCCGTGAACGACTCTACCGTCCCGACGTAATCCAGAAATTGCTCGGCGCCGGAGATGAGAAGGAGGCCTTGCGTCTGGCGCAGGTCGATCTTGCCGCCCTCGAAGCAGCCAATGCGTCGCCGCCAAAAGCGATGGCGGCCTCGCCGGCGAAAGCGAAACAGGAAAGCAAAGAACCCGGAGTGACCGGTGCTCCCGCCAAGCTGGTGGAAATAACGCCGCCCATCATCGAACTTCAGTCGGACAGCCAGGTGGAAACCACCGGTGATCTGGTGAAAGTGCGTTACGCCGTGCGCACGCCGCCGGATGCGCCGGTGAAAGACATCAAGGTTCGCGTCAATGGCCGTCTCGACCGCAGCATCAAGCCCGTATCCCGGCGCGGAACACAAGGCGAAATCGCGGTTCAGGAAGTACAGGTGCGCGTGCCGCCGGGCAAGGACGCCGAGATTCTGCTGATCGCCGAGAATCGCAACTCAAAGTCGGACCCGGTAAGCATCAAGGTCAGTCGCGCCACTGCGGCCAAGACGCCTCCCGCCAGGGACAAGGCCGACTTCGAAACGCTGTATATGCTGGTGGTGGCCGTCAATAAATATCCTGCGCCGAATGAGCTGGCGAGCCCGGTCAAGGATGCCAATGCCTTCAAGTCGCAAATGGCCCGCATCGCCAATCCTCCGGCGGGCGTGCGCAAGATCTACAACAAGCTTGAATTCAGGATGCTGACCGATGAGACGGCAACACAGGAGGGAATTATCGACGGTCTCGACTGGCTCAAGGCGAACGTCAAGGAAAAGGATGTCGGCGTATTGTTCCTCGCCGGCCATGGCATTACCGAGGGCGCGTCCTATTATTACGTTCCCTTCAAGCCGGGCGGCATGGCCGGCAAACCGGCGGAGTGGCTACCGGGCGATCAAATCGTCGGCACCTTGCAAAGTCTGCCCGGACGCGCCATGTTTTTTCTCGACGCCTGTTATTCCGGCGCCCTGACCAATCAGGCATCGGCCAAGGCGTCCAACGCCACGGATCTGATCAACAAGATCGACGATGAACGCGGTGTCACGATTTTCGCGTCGTCCACCGGCAAGGAAAAATCCGGGGAAGACGATGAAAATGGCTTCTTCACCAAGGCTCTGATCGAAGGGCTGCGCGGCAAGGCGGCGGATAAGGAAGACAATTTGGTTTACCCCACCGGGCTCAAGCGCTATGTCACGCGACGGGTCAAGGAATTATCGAATAACGAGCAGCGGCCCTTCATCAGCGATCGCGGAGTCGACGAGCCGATCGCCATCGTAATCAAATAAACACTTACCCATTGGAGATTTGACATGAACCCCCGTAGCCTGCAACGACCGATTGCCGCCGCTCTCGCCCTGGTTTTCCTGGTGACCTCTAGCGGCTGCGCCACCAACCCGGACGGCAGCTTCAAGAAGAACGCCGACGGCAGCTTCGTCGTGGACGAAAAAGCCAAGGGCGCGCTGATCGGCGCTGCCGCCGGTTGTGTCCTGGGAAGCGCCACCAAGGCGGGTTGCGCCCAAGGCGCGGTGGTCGGCGCGGTCGCCGGCTTCCTGATCAGTTGGTACTTCGAATCGAAAAAGATCGCCAGCGCCCAGGAGGTCAATAAGGAATATGCCTCTGCCAAAAACAGAAATGAAAAGGCTGCGCCGCCGAAGAAGGATGTGGTCCCGGCCAGTTTCAGCACCAAGGTCACAGAGTCGCCCCCCGACGCCTCGGGGCAGAAGGAAGTCCAGATAACCTCCAATACCGACATGATCGGCTATGGCGACAAGGTGCCGGAGGTACAACAGAAATACGCCATCTACGATGAGAATAACAAGCTGGTCGAGGAAAAGACGGAAAAAGTGGCTGCGGTGGATGGCGCCGGACGTTACCAGAGCAATTCGAAGTTCAAACTCCCGGCGAGCGCCAAGGGCAAGACCTACACAGTCAAGACCACTCTGGTCAGCAACAACAAGACCTACAAGGAAAACAGCTACAAGGTGTCGTATGTGGGCGACAACCACCATGTCGTGCTGGCAATGGCAAACTGACAATCCCGCTGATATTTTCTGAAATTCAAGACGCCTGTTGTTTGGTGGCGGGGGCGCAGTCTGCGTCAGTCAGGATTTGACTGCCCGCCATCGACAAGCCGTTCCTGTATCAGGAACTCTGGACGACCCTTGATTTCATCGAAGATATGGGCGAGATAAACGCCCAGTACGCCGATACCGAGCATGTTGGCCGAGCCGAAAAAAAGTATCACTATGGTCAGCGAGGTCCAGCCCGAAACGGCAACATTCAAGTACCAGGAATAGAGCGCCTGCACCAGCAGCGCTGCGGCGGCAACCATGCCGATCAGCCCCAGGCGGAAGATCAGGCCCAGGGGCTTGGCACTGTAGGCAGTGATTGCGTTGATCGCCAGGCGTGTTAGTTGCGCGGAGTTCCACTGGCTGTTGCCAGCTATGCGAGGCGCCACTTCAAAGCTGATTTCCCTGGTGGCAAAACCGGTCCACACCGTCATGCCACGAAAGAAACGGATCTTCTCCGGAAACTTCAGCAGGGCATCGACGACGCGCCGGTCCAGCAAACGAAAATCCGACGCGTTGGCAAGATCCAGTCCGGCTAGCCACTTCATCATGCGGTTGAAAATCTGTGCATTGAGGCGTGTCGTCCAGCTATCGGTGTTCCGCTCCGCTTTTGTCGCGGCGACTATCTGTGCCGAACCGCCACGCCAGATAGCGAGCATGTCAGACAGCAGCGCCGGCGGGTGCTGGCCGTCGGCATCCATCACGACAACCGCATCGCCACGGGCATGACGCAAGCCGGCAAGAATCGCCGCTTCCTTGCCGAAGTTGCGCGTGAAACGCAGGCCGTGCAGTTGGGGATAGCGCACACCTTCGGCACACACCCGGGCCCAAGTGTCGTCCTTGCTGCCGTCATCGACGATCCATATCTCGAACTCGAACTCGCAATCGCGTAGCGCGGCGATCAGTCTTTCGATGAAAGCGGCGATTCCCTCCGCCTCGTTGAAGGCCGGCACGACAATACTGACCAAGCGAGACTTGGCGCTCGCGGGTTGAAGGTTCATGTCAGCTTTTTGAATCGCTTGGCAGGAACGCCAGTTACCCAGCGCCCGCCGCACAGATTATTGAGGCAGGAATTTCGGAACATGGTTCCTGCCTCGGTGCTTTGATAGCGAAAGCGTCCCGCCTACTGTCTTTGCGTATTTCCGCCTGGACCGCCGCTCTGCTGCGAGTCTCCGCCACCGCTTTGCTGCGAGTTGCCGCCACCGCTTTGTTGCGAGTCTCCGCCACCGCTTTGCTGCGAGTTGCCGCCACCGGCGGGAGGCTTGGTCGTCGTCGTCGGCCTCCTCGTCGTCGTTGTCGGTTTGGCTTTGGTGGTAGTGGTTGGCTTGGCCGTGGTAGTGGTTGGCTTGGCCGTGGTAGTGGTTGGCTTGGCCGTGGTGGTGGTCGGCTTGGCCGTGGTAGTGGTCGGCTTGGCCGTGGTAGTGGTCGGCTTGGCCGTGGTAGTGGTCGGCTTGGCCGTGGTGGTGGTCGGCTTGGCCGTGGTAGTGGTCGGCTTGGCCGTGGTGGTGGTCGGCTTGGCCGTGGTGGTGGTCGGCTTGGCCGTCGTGGTGGTTGGTTTGGCCGTGGTGGTGGTCGGCTTGGCCGTGGTAGTGGTCGGCTTGGCCGTCGTGGTGGTCGGCTTGGCCGTCGTGGTGGTTGGCTTGGCCGTGGTGACGGTTACCCTTTGGGTGGTATTGGTTGTCGTGGTGGTTGGCTTAGCCGTGGTAGTCGTCGCCGCCTGCTGGGTCGTAGTGGTTGGCTTGGCCGTCGTGCTGGTGGGCTTGGCGGTTGTGGTTGGCTTCGGAGCGGGAGCGACGTTGCCTATCACGCCTGATTCGTTGCCTGCCGTATTTCCGCTACCCACGGCGACCGCAGCAACTCCAGTCTGCGTGGCTTTGATACTGGTGTTTCCCTGAATCCGGGTTCCGTTCTTGATCGCTCCTGCGGTGTTTCTGGCGCTATTGCCCTGACCGGAGGAAATGGCAGTGGCATTTTCCTGCTTGGCTTTAATATCAGTGTTGCCTTGTATTTTTACCGAATCCTGTGCACCTCTGCCGTTGCTGCGCTGAGAAATTTGTGCCAGCGCCGTTGAAGTGGCGCTCACAATCAAGAGCAACAATACCAATCGATTCTTATGCACAGTTGTTACCTCCGGTGCGAGAAAACCAGTCTATTTTGGTTGGCTCGTGAATTAAAATGGAAAAACCACGGGGTTCGATTCTAGCTTAGTAGATATCCCATTTAGCGGTCTGGCGAAGATGCCTTGCCGTAGCCGGTAAAAGTCTACTGCCCTGTAGGCGTAACGTTGTCATGGTTTTTTCGTTGACGGTTCAGGTCAAGGTATTTTTGAAGGCATGACTTTTGCCGCGCTTCGTCGCCTGAACTTTGATGGCCGGCGATACTCGTTCTTGCGAGCTATTGATGGCTGTACGAATATTCTGGATTGCGGTAAGTGCAAAATGAATATATTTCAGGTCGCTCCATGATTTGCAAGGGGTTCGGAGAGCTCGCCTGCCGGACCTGCGCGTTTCCGTTTGCAGTACGAAAACGCAGCTTCCGCGACGGACTCATTTTGAGCAATCCTGCTGGCAGAAGGGGCGGTACTCGAGCGTGAGGCTGCTTTCCATTTTCGGGCAGCTCGCCCGATTTGGTGGCGCAGGCTCCGTTTCTGCCGTCGCGCACTATGGCTTGTTGATTCTGCTGGTCCAGGTTTTTCGTGTCGCCCCAGTTTTGGCATCCGCCGCTGGTGCCCTGCTCGGCGCCGTGGTGAATTACTCGCTCAACTATCGCTATACCTTCAACAGCAGCAAGCGACACACCGAAGCCATGGCAAAGTTCGCCGTAATCGCCGCAGGTGGCCTGATCCTCAATACCCTGTCCATGTTGGTCGCCGTCGATCTTTTGGCTTTTCATTACCTGCTGGCGCAGGTTGGCACAACGGGACTGGTGTTCATCTGGAGCTTTCTGGGCAACCGCTGCTGGACTTTTCATGCCCCTCGTGAACCCGGGAAGTAGCCGTCGTCGACACAGAACCATTGCAAACTGAATGCTCGCATGAGCGCGGCGTACGACTACCGCTCATGGCAGCAAGAGCCACCCGCCGATGTTGAAACACGCGAAAGGCGAATTGAAGGCCCGCCCCCCATCCTCCGATCGCAAACGTCGCATGCGACCTTCCCTCTCGAGGAGCTTCTGGTCAGCTCGCTTCGCTCGACTATCACCCGTCGCTCCGAACAAGTTATTTCGCTAAACTCCCGGGCGATGAAGATTGCCTTTCCACGCCTTTCCAGTTTGCTGTCCTGCTTCCTGGTTGTTTCTGCGATGCTCTTGGCCTTGCCTTCGGATGCGACCGAGGACATCGCTTTTCGGCTGTCCCAAGAAGAATCGAAGCTGTCTGTCACGTTGCTGGGCAGCAGTTCCGCCTATTACCCGTCGGTGCTGCGCGTGCGTTCCGACGGGGTATGGGAGCGGCTGCCGGTCTTCATGGGCCCGATTCCGCGTGTTGAACTGCGTCCTGGTGAAACTTTTGAGATGGAGTGGCCGGCACGCGTGCATTCCAATCAAATCCACAGCCTCGAACAGGCGCAGCCGGTGATGGTGCGCTACTACGAACAGATCGGGATCGGCGTCGGACAGATAGGCTTCTTCTATCCGCCGCCCAAGGCGGAGGGGCTGCTTGTTGCGGGATATAAACGGGGCTTGTTAGCGATCCGGGGCGGCCCGAACCAGTCAGGAGAAGTCGCCGCGACCTGGGTGCTGTGGCCGCATGAGGATGGCGTGGAGACGGCGCTTGGGCCATTCGGCCTTGATGGGACTCAGCCGCCTGCCCGCCGGATTGATTGGCGATCAACCACAGGCGAGGTGAGGATAGATACCGGTCGGGGGCAACCGGAGGCCATTTTGCTGCACGAAACCGCTGGCGGTTACCTGATGCAGACAGTGCCGGGCGGACAGCGCGCCCCTTATCCGTATGCCCTATGGATTGAGGCTGCGACGGCGTTGTACCGAGCGTCACTTGTCGCCCTGGCTATCGCTGTGCTCACACTCTTGCTGCAGCGCATGCGCCCCTGGCGAACCCCCGCATCTTGAAGCAAATGCTGAAGCATTTGGCGAACTGGCCTGGCGATGTCGCAGTGGCCTTGGTCACCGCCGTGATGCTGGCATCGGTGCTCGGCATCGACTTGCTTAACTCGCCCAACTGGCCGACGGGGGGTGACAGCGCCTCGCATCTTCTGTATGCGTGGTTGTATGCGGATGAACTGCTTTTTTCGGGGCATATCCTGCCGTGGGTGCCGGAGGTGTTCGGCGGCCTGCCCTTTCTCTCCTACTACTTTCCGCTGCCTTTCATCGTCATAGCACTGCTGTCGAAACTCATCGGCTTCGCCCCGGCGTTCAAATGGGGAGCCTTTCTTGCCTCGCTGCTGTTGCCGGGCGCTGTCTATGCCTCCGCGCGCCGCTGGCTAGGCTTTGGCGGCCTGCCTGCATTTTTCGGCGCGCTGGGGGCACTGGCCTTTCTGCTGCACGAACAGAATTCGATATGGGGCGGCAACCTGTTGTCGACTCTGGCCGGCGAGTTCGCCTACAGCTATGGGCTGGTATTCGCGGTGCTTGCCCTGACAGCGTGGGCAAGGGTTGCGCGCAGCGGTCGCGGCTGGATTCTGGCCGCAGTGCTGGAAGCGGCATGCGGTTTCTCTCACGGCTTCCCGCTGCTGGTGGTCGGCTTTTCGACGATACTGCTGCTGTTCGACTGCTCCGGTTGGCAGAGTTTCCGGACGCTGTTCGGCCTGCTCGCACGCGGCCATCTGCTTGCCTTCGCCCTGCTCGGCGGGTGGCTGTGGCCGATGCTGGAAATGCACGGACTGACGATTCCCAACGATGCCTCCTTTCCTCTGAGCAGTTGGCGCGACCTGCTACCCACTGCGCTATGGCCGGTACTTGGAGCCGGCAGCCTTGGCCTCTGCGCGCTTCTGCTGCCTGGCGTCAGAGCATGCTGGACGCCTCAACAGGCGATCGCCTTGCGCTATTTCATTGGCGCTGCAGGTCTTGCTGCGCTCGGTTTCATCGTCGGCGACCGCATCGGTCTCGCCGACATCCGTTTCTTCCCATTGGTTTGGCTGCTCGCCGCCGTCGCTAGTGGCTGGCTATTCGGCCAGATGTTGGCATCCTTTGACGTACCCGCTGACGAGAAAGGCGTTAACAGGCCATGGTTGGTCCGGATGCTGCTGGTCGCAGCTTCCTGTCTAGGCCTTGCTGGCTGGTTGGGCGAACACATCCACGAAGCACCCGGTTGGTCGCTATGGAATCATGCCGGCCTCGACGCCCGCCCCCAATGGCGCAACCTGAGCACGCTGTTTCCTATGCTGCAAGGCAACTTGTGGAGTCCACGCCTGCTTTTCGAGCACGATCCGGCAAACAACGATATCGGATCGACGCGCACACTGGAAGCTTTGCCCATGTTTCTCGGCCACCGCCCGGTGCTCGAGGGCCTCTACATGGAGTCGGCCCTGCTAGGTCCCGCCGTGTATCAATTGCAGTCCGAGGTATCCGCCCGGCCATCCTCACCGCTGGTGCGCTTCCCCGGCGGCAGCCTGGATCCGCAGTTCGCCGCAGCTCACATGAATTTCCTTCATGCCGACACCCTTTTGTTGCGCAGCGACGAGGCCAGAAAAGCCTTCGCCGCCAGTGGGCTTTTCGAGCAGATCGCGGCAGCGCCCCCGTTCACCGTTTTTCGGCTCAGGCAGTTCGACAGCCGCTTGGCGCAGGTGGTATCCCAAAAGCTGAGTCCGCAGTCGCGGCAGGACTGGATGGAACACGCGTTTGCCTGGTTTCGCACTCGTAGCCGATTCAATGGGGAACTGCCGATCTATATCCCGGCTTCCACACCAGCGATCCGGACAACGGTCGCGCCGCTCGATGCCGTGGTACGCCCGATAAGCCTGACGCGCCATGAACTGGTGTTCGAAACCACGGCGCCCGGCGCCGCGCACCTCATCAAGCTGGCCTATCACCCGCGCTGGCAACTCGTCACAAAAGGTCGTCTGGAAATCGCCAGTCCCGGTTTCATGCTGGTCGTCCCCGAGGAGAGCCGGATTCGCCTCGTCTATGGCCATACACTGACTGGCAGACTGGGCATCGCGGCGACGCTGGGCGCAACATTGTTTCTCGCCATCGTCGCCTGGCGCCGTCGCGCCGGAGCCGCCGTCACGCCAATGCCGACTCTCGGAGTCGAAGCCGTAGGTCTTCGACATCCCTGGCCGCTGCTCCTGGGATGGCTGGCGCTGGCCGCCAGCGGCGCCTTCTTTGCCCTGCGTTCGCCGGAGCAGGCCTACAACGAAGCTTGGATGTTGATGCATGCCAACCGCTATGAGGCAGCGGGAGACCGCTTTCTAGTCGCCTACGAATTGCGCCGACCACTGGCAAAAAAGGAAGAGGCCTTGTTCTGGCTGGCGAAATCAAGAGAGCTGGCCGGTCGACGCACCGAGGCGAAGGCGCACTATCGAGAGCTGTGCGAGAAGTACCACGGCTACTGGCTGCCGGAAAGCCTGTACACGCTTGAAATGCTTGAGCAGCAAGAGCAAGTCAACGCCGAGCGCTATCGTCGGCGTCTGCGGCAGGAATTTCCAGCGAACCCCTGGACCATAAAGCTCACTCCGAAATGACTTTCAAGAAGCATAAGTGCGGCGAACTGACGCAAAAAAAGGCGGGGTCACCCCCGCCTTTTCCATGTGCAGCGATCTCTGAATTACTTGCCGCCGATCACGCCAGCTTCGTTGGCAGCGGTGTTGTTCTTGCCAACGGCAACGGCCGTCGCGTTCTTCTGCGAAGCCTTGATCTTGGTGTTGCCCTGGATCTGGGTGCCGCCCTTGATGGCGCCGGCAGTGTTCTTCGCCGTGTTGCCTTCGCCTACGGCAACAGCCGTCACGTTCTTCTGGCTGGCCTTGATATCGGTATTGCCCTGAATCTGGACGCCTTGCGGGTTGCTTGAAACTTGCGTCTTGCTCTGAGCAAAAGCCGCGGTGGAAAGAACTGCGGTGAGAGCGATGAATACGATTTTACGCATGGTTACTTCTCCTTTGTTAAGAAAGTGGATGCTGCCTATTTACCGCCGATGACGCCTGCTTCATTTGTTGCCTTGTTATCCTTGCCAACAGCCACAGCCTTCACGTCCTTCTGCTCGGCCTTGATGCTGGTGTTGCCCTGGATCTGGGTGCCGGCCTTGATGGCGCCGGCAATATTCTTCGCCTCATTGTCCTGGCCGACGGAAGCCGTCGCCGCGTCATCCTGCTTCGCCCGGATGTCCGCGTTACCCTGAATCTGCACTCCCTTGGGACTGCTGGAACGCATGACCGGCTGCGCGAAAGCGGGTAAGGCCACGAATGTGGAAACAATGAGAAGAGTGATGGTACGCATAGTGAATGGATCTCCAGGCTAGCCGTTAGCCGGCGACAACCTTGAACACGACGCGACGATTCTTTGGATTGCGCGGATCAAGGCCCGGTGCGGGGTCGCTGGAGCCTTTGCCTAGCGGCACCAAGCGTTTACGCTCAATACCCGCCTTATCGGTAATGTAATCGACTACCGAACCAGCCCTGTCCCTGGATAGCACCACATTCCTGTCGGCATTGCCGGTGGCGTCGGTATGCCCCTCGACCAGGACACAACGATCCGGGGCGAGCGCCAGAATCTTGGCAATGCTGCTCAAGGTGGCTTCGGAAGCCGGTGAAACCGTGGCGCTGCCGATCTGGAACTGAATGGCAAAATCGACCGCATTGGTTTTCACGTTGGCCGGGAGATTGGCACAGTCCAGAGCGGCGGCGGGCGCCGGCGCACCGGCTGCCGCCGGAGCAGCGGCATTGTCGAAAACGATGGCGCGAGTACGCACCTTCTTCTTGGCGGGTCCCCCTTCACCAGGCGCCGCCATGGCGCGCTCCAGCTCTTTCAGTTTTGCCGCATCGTCATCGGCGGCAACAGCCTGACCGCTGCCCATGGTCAGAAGAATCAGGCCGGACATCAGCGCGGAAATCGCGGGACGGTAATAGGTTTTCATTATTTCGCTTCCTTATTTGCAGACGTTGATGACGTTCTTGGTGGCGACCACAATGTTCTTCGGAGCCTTCTCGCCTGCTTTGGTTTTTCCTGTTTGTGCGGTTCCGACATTAACGTCGTTGCAGCCGCCGTTTTTCTTCTTCTGAATATTCACCACGTCCTTTTGAAGAGCAGGGTCGTTGCTGATTGAACCGGTACTCCACCCCTTGGCTTTGGCGCTGTTGATTTTCTGGGTTGAAGTGGCGTTCAGGGGCTCTGCGGAGACGACGGAAACCGCAAGGCCCAGGAACAGGCCGGCGCCGACGCGCAGAATACGGCTATTTGCATTCATCATTTTTTTTGATCACTCCAATGTTGGTACATGCCTTCTTGTTGCGCCCGCCCACCACCGTAGTTACGTTGGTTGCGCTGACGGAGATTTTGGTGTCACCCTTCTTGTCGCCCTGAATCACACCAACCCGATTTTTTGCTACGTTGTTTTCTCCCACCGCAACAGCGGTCGTGTTTTCTGTCCTGGCGGTAATTTCGGTGTTGCCTTTGATGTTGGTGGTCTGGCTCCGCTGAGCCATTGCCCCAGTGGCAACTGCAACCAGCGCCAAACCAGCGAAAGTATATTTTAACTTCATGCTCACTCTCCAATATTCCAGCGTAGCGGCAAGCTGGTGGGCGGTTTGCCCTTGCGGAAGGCCTCTCTCATGGTCTCAAGCTCTTGTACCGAAACGCCCAGCTTGCGAGCGCTGAATGATGATGGATCCGGCGTAAACATCAAGTACGCCTGCGTCTCGTTGATGACCAGTTCTTCGAACCCGGTAGCGTAGCCATACCTGCCGAGAAAAGCCTTGAACGCTTCACGCTGGGATTCGGACAGCGATTCCTGCCAAAAGCGTCGGCAGTATGCCGTGAAATACTGGTTTGTGTAGTACTCGCCATGCGCCATCTCATGCAGCAGGATCGCGTAGCGCGCTGTTGCGTTGATGAGGGGCTCACCGGCACTTTTTTCCTGGGTCTGCGGGACCGCGAGGATAACATTGTTGGGTTCGACTGCCTGCCAGAAACCACGCCAGTCACGCATCATGCCTTGTGCGGCCAGAAAGTCCCTGATGGCGGTTTCTTCCTGATTCAGCGAAACCTTGTCGCGCTGCGCCATATTGAAAAACGTCACCAGTTCGTGAACCATGACATCGTGGCCGAAAGCGAAATCGGATTCGGTGCGCCGCGCCGCCGCAAGACGCGTCGCCATTTCACGTTCGGTCAGCACCCGCGGGTAGGGTTCGCTGGTTTGCTGTTCCGTAAACTGAGTGATCCGATTGAAGCTCCGTCCCTGGTAGGCAAGGCCGGGAAAATCAAACACATAAATACTCGGATTTTCAGCGTAACGCCAAACCGCAAGCTGACCGGAGCGGCTGCTGACGATCTGCGAGAAGTTGCCGCTTACGGGCTGCAAAGGCGCACCATGAGCAACGAGCGCCATTGCGGTGGCTAAAATAAGCAGCCCGACACGGGCAACAGTCATACCTATCGAGTTCTGGATCGACATCATTTTCCCCGGCTACTTTTTAAAATATTCGAGTCGATACGCGTTAGCCCGCGCAACATGAGAGCGGACGGCTGCTTGTCGAGGTGATGTGGCGGACAACGAGCCACTCCCCGCAGGATCCACCAGCAACAACCCGGTCGAGCTATCGGCACGACGGTATGAAGACCACGCCAGCGCGCGCTGGCTCATAAAACCACTGTTGCCGCGAACATCCGGCACTAGAACAATGCCGGGCATCGTCTGAAAACCGTAGGCAAACTGCGTCCCATTTACCCAAACTCCAGAGTTCGCTTGCAGGAGAATCTCAGCCTGAACCCGAACTGGCGCAACGACCAGAACCAACATCAGAACGGTCGAGGCGATGCCAGCAAGCAAACTAGTTTTGCTCAACGCTGACGTTTCCATTTTTCCCCCACTGTATCCGATAAGACTTGCCGGTTTTCTTCGATGTGTGCCTGGTTTTTCCGCGCTTGATCTTCTCGCCATCGATAAATACGTCATCGTTGATCACGGCCACGCCTTCCATCTGTACATCAGCGTCGACCACCCCGGAAGAATTGCTGGCCGTACTGCCGGAACCGACACTGACCGCCGTACCGCCACCTCCCTTATTCACCCTGACACTGGCCCCTGGAACATCCACCGAAACCTGCGCAACAACGAGGCATGGAGATGCGACCAGCAACCCAAAACAGGCAATGACAGAAGGCGACAGCAGCTTCATCTTGAAATTACCGAATGCATGGTCTTTTTAACGCCTCACAATGCGTTGCGTTGACAGGGCTGACACCAGTAAGTATCCAGCGTGACTTTTCTCACGCTATTGCAGCGCACACCGAACCTTGAATGGTTTGTTATCGCGCATTATGAAAAATATTCCGCCGGGCTGCATGTCATCGCCAATGCGCCCGGCCACGTTGGCTATCAGCTTACCGCAGGAGACGATGGGAATGCCGTCCGACCCGATCCGCTCAATGACTACCGTGTTGTCGGTGGAAACGTAACTGCGCGCCTTTGCGACGTTTTCCCTCGCCCGTTCTGAAGTTGTTGTTCCCGGCACTCCGGAATCCCGTGTGCTCGGAACAGGAATCAGCGCTGTTCCTTGCCCTTGTTGATACTGACGCGCCTTGGCTCGATTCTTGGATGCACCACTCTCCAGTTGCCGCCGGGGTCCGAGCAGACCTTCCTCTTCCTCCTCCTCGGGAACGACAATGACAACGGGGCTTCCCGATGTCGATTCCTGATACGCCTTCGCTTTGCCACGAGCTTCCGCGGCTGACTTTGTCGTCTTCTTTGCGCCGTCCTGTTGAGTTGGCGTAACAATCTCGGCCAATAGCAACGCGCCCCGGAAATCAAGCCTTCCCGGCTCCTCGGCCGTCGCAAGACCTGTGACCGAAAGCACTAAGGCTCCCATCGACAGGGACAAACAGGTTGCGGCGACGTTTTTCATGGCGGGTCAACGATTGACGGTAATATCGATCTGGCTGACGATGGCGGCGGGGTTGATCTGCCGGAACTGATTGACGACTTCATCAACCGACTTGACCGGCAATGGCGTCAGATCCTTCACCCCCTGTAGCGCTTTCGGTATCACCAGTTCGCGGTCGGCGCCGATACAAGCCACTCTCTCGCGACCCGCCTGGTCAAAGCGAATCTTGAAACCGCCACTCGGCAGCCGCACGCTGCTGTTTCCTCTGAGCATCGGATTGGACTGAAACTGATTGGGGAAAATGCGCGCCGTATTGTGCGCGTTGTCCTCGTAGTAGCAGTAGGCCGTGCCGTCACTTGAAAGCGAGAGATTCATATTGAGAAACTCGCCGACTTTGTACGCGGGGCGCCCGCCTTTTTCGCTATCCAGATGGACGCGGAAGGCGCTGGCAGCGGAGACCGGGGAAGCCGAGGCACCCGGCGGAGCGTAGGCCGGCGCCGCAGGAGGCGGCGCGCCAATCGCCGCAGCAACGCCGGGCACGATAGCCGGCTTGACTGTCGGCAGGGCGGCCAGGTTGTTCTGCACGTCGTCGAGCAAGCTGGCGTAGAGGTCGAAGTTGATCTGACCGTTGGCCACCAGACCGACTGCGGCCTGATATTCGCCAACCGCCTGTTTGAGATCGGCATTCGCCACGCCATCCACCGGACCCTTGTAGCGATTCATGCTGCCGCCCAGCTTGCGCTGGACAAAGGTGATGCGTTCCTTGTCCTGCAACATGTCGTAGCTCTCGCGAGCCTGATCGCGAATCAGCGGGTTGGTGATGTCGGTATCCAGGCAACGCCAATAGGGGACTTGCGTAAACTTGCCGAGGGTTTCGATCAAACTGAGTTCAAGCAATGCCCGTGTCGTCGCCCCCAACCCTTCCGAGCGGCTGAGATCCAGGTTGAAGCTCAAGCCGATTTTGCCCAGCTTGCCGCCCGCCTCGCCGGACTTGCCGCCCTTGACCATCACCATCGTGTTGGAGGTGCTGGTTACCGGCAGAATCTTGCGCGTGGCGGCTTCGCCGACGCTCATGTCCATGCTGATCAGATCGAAGGACTCGTCTTTCGAGTAGCCCAGGTCGAGGAAGGGCAGCGAAATGCCGGCGCCCTTGCTGCTGCGCACCGAATTGTCGTCCATCTGCGTGATGGAGCCGCGAATGTAGTAGTCGGGAATCTTGCGGTTCTGGTCGCCGCGCGCCTCGAACAACCGCGCCAGGTCGTCGCCGCCGCCGTGAAAGTCGATGAATTCGAAGGCGTTGCTTTGCAGCGTCATTTTCGCAATCGCCGTGATGACCATCTCCTTGGTCCCGGTGCGCACCTTGCCGGTTTCGTCGGGAACCCCCGCCGAGGTAATCACGATGCCCTGCTTGCCGTGGGACATGAACAACTGGTCCATGCAACGCAAGGCTTGCGTGAAGTTGGTGATGGTTTTGGTGGCCGGCGTTTTCGGTCCGGCGGCCGATGTCGCTATGGCCGATGGACCCGCCGGCCCCAGTTCCTGGGCCGCGAGATTGGCCGCGAAAAAAGCCAGAAGGGAAAAACACAGCGAAAGACGCTTCGGCGAGAGTACTGACATTGCAACCCCTTTAGCAGTAGACGCAAAATAGAAAAGCGAAAACGGGAAATATTCCAGCCGCACCCCGCCATCGTAGAACAAGTGTAGCCCCTCGTGATCAAATGGGCCAAGTGAAATTATGTCGGATGTGGCCGGTAAATCGCTCCGAATCATTGTGTTTTGGACGCAAGCGTGACGAGTTTTTGTAGTGAGTATCCCACCAACAACGCCGCGAACCTGCCTTCGGTTGACCGGTCTTGCGCGGTGTGACTTGTGTCACACTGTCGCCGAGCGCTCCGGATTCCGTGCGCGCGCTATCCAATGAGGCCGAAACGCTACTGCCATAAGCTGGTGCACTCAGATGAGTTTTGACTTTGACGCAATTCTCGAACGGGCAGGCACGGACTCGTTGAAGTGGGCGAAGTACGTCAATGGAAGTGGCTCGAATGGGGTCATCCCGGGGGTAATTCCGCTTTGGGTCGCGGACATGGACTTTGCCGCGCCGCCGGCAGTTATCGCGGCTTTGCGGCAGCGCATCGATCACGGCGTGTTCGGCTACAGCCAGCCCATTGCCAGCCAGATCGACGCCGTGGTCGGCTATCTCGACCGCAAATTTGGTTGGGCCATCGATCCGGAATGGATTGTCTGGCTTCCGGGCCTGGTGTCCGGCCTGAACGTCGCCTGCCGGACGGTCGGGGTTGCGACCGACGGGGTGTTCACCGCGACACCGATCTATCCTCCTTTTCTATCAGCGCCGAAATTTTCCGGTCGGCGTGTTGCCAGCGCTCCGCTGGTGTGCGATTCAAGCGGCTGGCTGTGGGATTTCCCGGCGGTGGACGCGGTACTCAAGGCCAGCGAAGCGAAACTCTTTCTGCTCTGTCATCCGCACAATCCGACGGGACGGGTATGGAATGAGGACGAGTTGTGGCAGGTCGCGCTACTGGCCGAAAAGCACAATCTGGTGGTGTGTTCGGATGAAATTCACAACGGCCTGATTCTGTCGCCGTCCCGCCAGTACCGACTTTTCGCCACGCTCGGCCCCGAGGTTGCGGCGCGCACCATTACGCTGCTGGCGCCGTCCAAAACCTTCAACATTCCCGGTCTGGGTTGCGCCTTTGCCATCATCCCCGATAGCCATCTGCGGCGCGGTTTCCACCATGCCATGCACGGCATAGTGCCGCACGTCAATGCCCTCGGACTGGTAGCGACCGAAGCGGCGCTGACCTCATGCGATGACTGGCACGCGGCCTTGCTCGACTATCTGCGCGGCAATCTGCACGCCGTGGAGCGCGCGGTAGCGGCAGCACCCGGTCTCGATATGCGGCCGGTTGAAGCTACCTACCTGGCCTGGATCGATACGCGTGAGTTTGTCGCGGAAAATGGCATCGAGAATCCGGCGCGTTACTTCGAGCAGCACGGCGTGGGGCTTTCCGATGGCGCCGACTTCGGTGCGCCGGGCTTTGTGCGTCTCAATTTCGGCACACGGCGCGCTCTCCTAAACGAGGCTCTGGCAAGGCTGACTCGGGCGGTTGGTTGCTAGCCCGCGCAAACTGCCGCTGCCTTTCTGGCGCCCCGCTATTGTTCCTGGTTGACTTGCAGCGTCCAGCGCAACGCCTCGATCTGCGCTTTGCACCAGACTTCGTTGCTGATTCTGGTTCGCTCAAGCACCGGACCGACCATCTCCGGCCCTTGTTCCGCCGCTTCGACCAGTATCAGCAGGTCTCCCAGCATCCCCGCATGTTGCAGCAACGCGTTGCTGACCTCCTGCGTCAATCGCAGCGGCCCGATGATATTGGCGAGCGGTTGCGAAAACAGTGCTTCGAGCAGCGAGAACATGCCGACCATGAACGCCTGGTCCTGTGTCGTCCGATCGCTTCCGTTGGCTTTGCACAGGCCCTCCATCAGCGTGGCGCGCAACGCGGCGCTGGTCAGCAGTGGATTACCCAGGGCGCCGGGTGCCTGGCTCGCATAAAGCAGGAGTTGCAACCAGCGTTGCAATTGCCGGCGACCGAGCAGAGTGATGGCGTGGGCGAAACTGTTGATGCGCGTGGCAGGGGCAAAAGCCACCGAATTCACCAGCCGCAGCAATTGCACCGAGAGTTGCGGATCATGCTTCAGCGTGGCTTCGATATCGCGGGTTTCGGCATCGCGGGTGATTTGGGCGAGGATTTTCAACAGCAAGGTCTGTGTCGGGCCTTTGCACGGGGCGACCGGCGGCGCTACCGGTGACGGAGCACCCGTATCGGGCTGCACCACCAGCCCGGCAGGAAGCGCAGTGACGTCGATCCGCGCAATCGCGCTGGCGGGCAGCAGGCAGACCAAACCCGGGATCGCTTCGGCCAGACCGAATTCGTCGAACAGCCGTTTCAGGGTCGCCGCGTCGGCCGATTCGGCGCCACGCACACGTACACCAACCCACTCCTGGCCAGGGCCAAGCGTGGGTTGAAAAACAAGGAGGGGAAAGCTTTCACTGCTCATACGAGTTCAGATTAAACGAAATCGCGACGGATGCAAGAGGTAAACCTTTGAACAGCTATTGAAAGTTGAAGATAGCGTTGCTCTACGAATGACGCGTGACGCCGATTTCAGTGCACACGGCATTGAGGCGTATGTCGTGCGCTTGCGGTCGAATGTCCGCCACGCGCCCCAGTTCGAAACCAACGCCAATCGCCAAAGGACGCGGAACCAGCATGGCCAGCGTGCGGTCGAAATAGCCGCCGCCGTAACCCAGGCGAAAACCTTGCGTGTCGAACGCCACCAGAGGCAGCAGCACGATGTCGGGAACAATATTCGGGCCGTCCTGCGGAATCGGAATACCGTGGCGGTCGACGCCCATGGCCGATGAAGGTGTCCAGGTGCGAAAACTCATTGCCGTATCCGCAGCATCGACAACCGGCATCGCCGCTCGCCAGCCGCGCTCAATCAGGAGGGACGCCAGTGGTCGCATATCGAACTCGCCGCGCATCGGCGCGCAGAAGGCCAGAATTTGCGGCGGGAGCGGCGTCAGCAGCGTCGCGAGATGCGCCTCGACGCGGGCGGAAAGCGCAGCGTGGGCGTGGGCGTCGAGCGCCAGGCGCGCAGCCAGCTTCTCTCGTCGCAGCGCGGCGCGAAAAACAGAGGAATCGGCGGTGTGTTCGCCAGACGAAAAGGGTGCGGGCATGTGCTAACGTGGAGCAGGAACGAGTCAATACAGAAATATTGGATGAACTATAACCTCAAGCCTGCCATGTCTCTATCGCGAATTGCCCTTGTTGCGGCTTTCTCGTGCGCGATCACCGTGGCGTCGACGCCAGCGCGGTGCGTCCCTGCGGGAGCTTTCGTCGACCGTGGCGACACGGCGTTTCTTGTCGCGCGGGATGCCTTTCGCAACGGCGAGCGGGTGCGCCTTGGGCGTCAGACGGAGGCGCTGCAAGGACATCCGCTACACGCCTGGGCCGAGTACTGGGCCTTGCGGCTGCGACTTGACGATGGCGACGACAGCGGGGTTCCCGGCTATCTGAACCGCCACTCTGGCGCCTATCTGGCCGATAAATTGCGGGGCGACTGGCTGCGCGTGCTGGGCAAAAAGGGTGACTGGGATAGTTTTCGGCGCGAGCTGCCGGCGCTGGCTGTGTCTGACGCCGAAGTGACCTGCTACGCGGCGCAGGCCGCAGACACGGCCAACACGGTGCGAACGCTGTGGAGCAGCGGCCAGGATCTGCCGCAAGCCTGCGAGACGCTGGTCGACCAGCTTGTCGCGGCAAGGAACTTGTCGGTGGAAGAAGTCTGGCAGCGCATACGCCGACTCTTTGAAGCCAAGCGGATGAGCGCCGCCCGCAACGCGGCAGCCTATTTGCCGGGCGCCGAAGGTTTTGACGGGCATGGTCTGGAATCCATCGCGCAAGCGCCGGGCCGCCATCTCGATAAGCTCCCGGCCGGTTTCGCCGCCACGCGCGGCGGACGCGAAGTGACGCTGTTCGCCGTGCAGCGCCTGGCCAGGAATGACCCGCAGGATGCCGCAAAACGCCTTGCCCGCATCGAGTCGCGCTTTGGCGCCGAAGAGCGCGCCTATGCCTGGGGTCAGCTTGCCTGGCAGGCGGCGCTGAGGCATCAGCCGGAGGCGCTGGCCTGGTATGAAAAGGCCGCCGACACGGTCTTGTCCAATGAACAGATGGCTTGGCGGGTTCGCGCTGCCCTGCGGGCGCACGACTGGGCCGCCGTGCGCCGGGCGATTCTGGCGATGCCGCCGACCGTATCCGCACAACCGGACTGGACCTATTGGCAGGGCCGTGCGCTGACCGCCGGCGGCCAGACTGGCGAGGCGCGCACGCTCTACCTGAAGATCGGCGGCCAACCTAATTTCTACGGCAACCTGGCCGACGAGGAGCTGGGCCGTGCCATTGAAGTACCGCCGCGCGCAACTCCTCCCAGTGCCGAGGAATTGGCCGCCGCTGCGGCGAATCAAGGTTTCCAGCGCGCGCTGGCATTGTTCCGCGTCGATATGCGCGTCGAAGGCATACGCGAATGGGCGTGGTCCCTGCGCGGCATGGACGACAGGGCTTTGCTGGCGGCGGCGGAGTTTGCCAAACAGCAGGAAGTGTGGGATCGCGCCATCAACACGGCTGACCGCACGCAGACGCAGCACAATTACAGCCTGCGCTACATCGCGCCGTTCAGCGACCGCGTGCTGCCCAAGGCCGGCGAACTCGCCCTCAATAGCGGCTGGGTGTATGGCCTGATGCGGCAGGAATCTCGCTTCATCACGAATGCAAAGTCTTCGGTGGGCGCCAAGGGGCTCATGCAGCTCATGCCAGCCACGGCGAAATGGGTGGCAAAGAAAATCAATCTGAGCAATTTCCATCCGTCCAAGGTGGCTGAAATGGATACCAATGTCACGCTCGGCACCCACTATATGAAGATGGTATTGAAGTCGCTCGACAATCATCCGGTGCTGGCCTCCGCCGCCTACAACGCCGGCCCCAGCCGCGCCCGCAGATGGCGCGCGGAACAGCCCCTGGAAGGGGCGATCTACGCCGAGACCATCCCCTTCTCCGAAACCCGTGACTACGTGAAAAAGGTCATGAGCAACGCCGTGTATTACAACACCCTGTTCGAGGGCAAGCCGCAGTCGCTGAAAGCCGTGCTGGGGATGGTTGGTGCGCGCGGACAGGGCGAGACGGGAGTGGAGGAACTGCCATGAAGAACGTTCTTGTGATCGGCGGCACCGGATTTCTCGGTTCGGCCATCGTCCGCGAACTGGCGCGCCGTCCCGCCAGCGCCGACTTTTGCTTCACCCTGCCGACGCGGCGGCGGGAACGCGCCAAGCACTTGCTGGTGCTGCCTACTGCAAGCGTTGTCGAGGCGGATGTGCATGATCCGGCGGCACTCGCCGGACTGATGAGCGGCCAGGACGCCGTCATTAGTCTGGTCGGTATCCTGAAGGGCGGCGAGGGCGAACCTTATGGCAAGGGCTTCGCCCGCGCCCACGTCGAACTGCCGCAAAAAATCGCCGTTGCCGCCAGAACCGCCGGGGTGCGCCGGGTGTTGCATGTCTCCGCACTGAAGGCGGCGACCGATGCGCCTTCCGGTTATCTGCGTTCCAAGGCGGCGGGCGAGGCGGTGCTGCGCGAAGCGGGACTCGATCTCACGCTGTTCCGTCCTTCGGTGATTTTCGGCGCGGGAGATTCTTTCCTCACCCTGTTCGCGCGACTGGCAAGGATTGCGCCCTTCTTTCCGCTGGCGGGCGCGGATGCGCGCTTCCAGCCGGTGTGGGTGGAAGATGTTGCCGCCGCCGTAGCGGACAGTCTGCTGCGCCCGGAAAGCATCGGCGCCGCCTACGATCTGTGCTGCCCGAAGCAATACAGCCTGCGTCAATTGGTCAGCTACGCGGCGGCGCTTGGCGGCCATCCGCGCCTCGTCATCGGTTTGCCCGAGGCCGTCGCCTGGCTTCAGGCCTGGGCCATGGAGTTCATTCCCAATGGGCCGATGACGCGCGACAACATCCGTTCCATGCGCGTCGCCAGTGTTTGCGATGTCGGCTGCACGCTGCCTTTCGGCCGCGTCGCGACGCCACTCGAAATCGTGGCGCCGACGTATTTGAGTACCTGACGGCGGGTGAGCATGGAAATCTACGCCGTGGGCGGCGCGGTGCGCGATGAGCTGCTCGGTCTGCCGGTCAAGGACCGCGACTGGGTAGTGGTCGGCGCCACGCCGCAGGACATGCTGGCGCGCGGCTTTGTCGCGGTCGGGCGCGACTTCCCGGTGTTCCTGCATCCGCAAAGCCACGAGGAATACGCGCTGGCGCGCACCGAACGCAAGACCGCGCCGGGCTATACCGGCTTTGCCTTTCATGCCGCGCCGGGAGTGACGCTGGAACAGGATCTGGTGCGCCGCGATCTGACCATCAATGCCATGGCCAAGGATGCCGCGGGCGCCATCATCGATCCGCACGGCGGTCGCGCCGACCTCGCGGCGCGCGTGTTGCGCCATGTCTCGCCGGCCTTCGCCGAAGATCCCGTGCGCATATTGCGCGTGGCCCGCTTTGCGGCGCGCTTCGCCGACTTCTCGATTGCCGCGGAGACGCAGGAACTGATGCGCGGCATGGTCGCCGCCGGCGAAGTCGATGCGCTGGTGCCCGAGCGTGTCTGGCAGGAGCTGGCGCGCGGCCTGATGGAGGCCCGGCCCTCGCGGATGATCGAGGTGCTGCGCGAATGCGGCGCGCTGCGGCGCCTGTTGCCCGAACTCGACGCCCTGTGGGGCGTACCGCAGCGTGCCGATTACCACCCGGAGGTCGACACCGGTGTGCACGTCATGATGGTGGTCGACATGGCGGCACGACTCGGAGTCGCGTTGCCGGCGCGCTTTGCCGCACTGATGCACGATCTTGGCAAAGCGCGTACACCAACCGACATTCTGCCGCGCCACCACGGCCATGAAGCGAAGAGCGTGGCCTTGCTGGAGCCAGTTTGCGAGCGCCTGCGCGTGCCGACGGATTGCCGCGACGTGGCGCGTCTGGTGGCGCGTTTTCATGGCGACATGCACCGCGTTGCCGAGTTGCGTGCGGAAACTAGGCTGACCCTGCTCGAACGCTGCGATGCCCTGCGCCGACCGGACCGCTTCGAGTTGATACTGCTCGCCTGCGAGGCGGATTATCGCGGCCGGTTGGGCTGGGAAGAACGCGACTACCCGCAGGCAGCAGCGTGGCGTGGCGCCCTGGCGGCGGTACGCGCCGTGGATGCCGGGGCTATCGCTGGCGCCACCGTGACGCGCACCGGCGAAGACGGAGCCGACCCGCAAGCCATCGCCCGCGCCATCGGCGCCGCACGCGTGGAAGCCTTGCGGGCGCTTACAGCAGCCGTCCGATGAGGCCGGCGATCAGCGACAAGAGAATCGCCGAGGCGAAGGGAAACACGTAGTCCTTGCCGCGCCAACGCAGGCGCAGATCGCCCGGCAGCCGCCCCAGTTGCAGCAGGCGCGCCAAGCGGGGCTGCAACAGCCCGACCACAAAAACAGCAACGCCCAGAACGATCAGCCATTTCAGCATGGATGGCACGCGGTAAGATTGTCCAAGGCAGGCATCTTAGAGCCTTTACACGTTGTCGCAATGAATATGCCCCGATTCGAACATCATGAAGTCCTGGTGCGGGCACCGGCGGGCGAAGCGCACGCTACGCCGCTGCTTTTTGTCCACGGCGCCTATACCGCCGCATGGTGTTGGGAGGAGCATTTCCTGCCGTATTTTGCCGAAGCCGGTTACGCGGCCTACGCCGTGAGTCTTTCCGGACACGGCGGATCGCCGGGGCGCAAGCATCTCGACAGCTTTTCGATCGACGACTATGTGCGTGATGTCGCGACCGTGGCCGCCGCGCTGCCGGCGCCGCCGGTATTGATCGGGCATTCGATGGGCGGCTTCGTGGTGCAGAAGTACCTGGAAGATCATGTCGCCCCCGGCGCGGTGCTGATGTGCGCCGTGCCGCCGCAAGGCCTCCTGTCGGCGGGGCTGGGCATGATGTTGGCGAAGCCGGACCTGATGAAGGACCTGAACAGCATGATGAGCGGCGGCAAGGCCTCGCTGGAAACCCTGCGCGATGCCCTGTTTGCCCAGCCGGTATCGCTGGATGACCTGAAGCGCTTTTACAAGGGTTCGCAAGCCGAATCGCATCGCGCCCTCTGGGACATGTCGCTGTTCGGCATGCCGCGCACCGCGCGCGTCAAACGCACGCCGCTGCTGGTGCAAGGCGCGGAACTCGACCACCTGATTCCCGCATCGCTGGTGGAAATGACGGCACGCAGCTACGATGTGGACGCCCATGTTTTCCCCGGCCTTGGGCATGGCCTGATGCTCGAATGCGACTGGGAAAAACCCGCCCGGCAAATCCTCGACTGGCTACAGGAGCTGAAACCATGATCGTCACCTTTCAATCCCCCGCCTCCGGCGATGTCATCATGTTCGGCGATGTCGCGAAGCGCATGATGACCATAATGGGCAAGGACACGAGCGACAAGGGCATCGTCACGGTCGAGCAATTGCCCGAAGCGATAGCCCGGCTCAAGGCCGCGATCGAAGAGGACAAACAGCAACGCGCCGGTTTGCAGGAAGAAGACCTGCCGCAAACCGAGAAAGTCGGCGGTGACGGGACGGCGCAGAATTCGCGTCCCTTCGTGACCTTGGCGCAACGCGCCGTGCCGCTGCTGGAACTGCTGGAGTGGTCGCTGAAAAAGAAGAAGCCGGTGGTCTGGGGCGTCTGATGCGTCACCCCGGCCTTCGCCGGGGTGAATAGCTTTCCGCCCCGATCAATAGCGCCGGGCCTCGAACAGATAATCTCCGCCCTGAACGTGTCCGGCGGAAGTTGCCGCACCGTATTGCGGTACCTGCGGGAACTCCTCGATCACCTGCTTGCGAACGCCCTCGTAGAGCTTGCTGCCGGTATCGAACTTATCAACGTTCTTCATCGAATTCATCAGGCTCCAGGCGAAGATCGAGTGACCCTCCTTGCCTTCGTCCGAGACCGGCTCTTCGCCGCCCGAGGACATCACCACTACGCTACGCTTGGCCAAAATCTGGGCCGGATCGACGGAAACCGGCGCGGTGATCTTCTGCTCCTTGGTGAAGGCGCCCGAGTAGCAACTATCGGATACCAGCATCACCTGCTTGGCCGGAATGTTGGCCAGCAGCCTGGAGACATCGCTGTTGGAAATCCAGTTTGAAGGTTCCCTGGATGAGCCGTCAGCCGGAATCCAGTAGCCCTCGCCGGGTCCGCCGGATTTACCGTCCATCTGATAGCCGTGGCCGGCGTAATACACCGCCACGCTGTCGTTGGGGCCAACCTCGCGTCCCACTGCATTGAGCGCCTTGACGATATCGGCCTTGCCGGCATCGCGAATCACGCGCACGTCGTAACCCAGCTTGTCCTGCATCAGATTGCCCACCGCATCGCCATCGGGCACGGCCGATTCAAGCGAAGGAATCCCGCGGTCCTTGTAATTGTTGATGGCTACCACGATGGCGATCTTGCGCTCGATTTGCGGCAGGAAAGACACCTTCGGAATACGCGGCGCGGGAATCTGGCCGATCTGTTGCGCCACTTGCTGGGCTGTGGCCTTTGCCGGAGCACAGACATCGCCGCCGCCGCTGCCGCAGGCCGGCAGGTTCGCCGCCGCCGGGTTGCGCTCGAGGATATTCAAGGCCGGCTTGAACGATTCGGTCTTGTACTCATGGCGCATGGCGATCAATTCAGCGAGCTTCTCTGGCGCCATGGCGGCCATGCTGGCTTTGGCGAAGGACTTCACCTCGCGCTCGCGGCGCTCGGCCTGCTTCTTCTCGGCCACGAGCCTCTTTTCCTCGGCCTGGGCCTTCTTCTGTTCGGCTTCGCGCTTCTTGCCATCGGCCTCGGCCTGCTTCTTCTCGGCCTCCACCTTCTTGACTACCGCCTTCTTCTCCTGCTCGATTTGTTTCTTCCCGGCGTCGGCCTTCCTGGTTTCGGCCTTCTTCTCGTCGCCGCCCTTGCCTTCCTGCTTGGCCTTGACCGAATCTACCTCGGCGCGCTTGGCGTCGGCTTCCGCCTTCTTGGCTTGCGATTCGGACTTCCTGGAATCGACTTCGGCCAGCTTTGCTTCCGCCTCGACCTTCTTCGAATCCGACTCCGTCTTCTTCTGTTCGGATTCGGCTTTCTTCGCCTCGACTTCGGCCTTCTTGACGTCGGCGTGTTCCTTCTTCACCTCGGCCTTGGCCTTCTCCTGAATGGCCTCGATGCGCTTTTCGTCGGCGCGCTTCTCGGCGACCGCCTTCTGCTGCGGTGTCTTGGCTTCTTTGGCCTCGGCCACGGCGAGCTTGTGCTCCGCCTCGGCCTGCTTCGAACTGGATTCGGCCTGTTTGGATTCGGACTCGACGCGCTTGTGTTCGGCCTCCGTGCGCTTGGCCTCGCTGTCGGCGCGTTTGTGCTCGACTTCGAGCTTCTTGCCTTCCGCGACTACCGTCTTGCTCTCGGCTTCTGTCTTGCGGCCTTCTGCATCGGCTTTCTTGCCCTCAGCTTCCGCTTTCCGGGCTTCAGCAGCTATTTTGGCGTCGACCGACTTGGCGCTCTTCGCCTCGTTGGCGGCCTGCTTGGCCTCGCCGTCGTACTGCCTGGCTTCGGCCTCGGCTTTCTTGCCGCTCTCTTCGGCCTTTTTGGCGACCACGTCGGCGCGCTGCTGTTCGGCCTCGGCCTTCTTCTGCTCGCCTTCGGCTTTCTTGGCCTCGGCCTCGGCCTTCTTGCCCTCGGCGGCTGTCTTTTTGGCTTCGCCATCGAGCTTCTTCGCCTCTGCTCGAGCTTGTTGCGCCTCGCGCTTCAGCTCGATGGGCGATTTGCGCTCTTCGGCAGTGCGAGTTTCCTGGCGCTCGCGTTTGACTTCGTCTTTCTTCTTCTTGTCGTCGCCCTTGCCATTGCCGGCGACGGTCAGTTCGCCCTTGGCGCTGCTGACGGTCTTGCTGCCGAGGTCTTCGGCCTTCTTGTCACTGTCTTTGGCGACGATCTTGAGGTCGGTGGAAAACGTCGCCAAACCCTGTGTGGTGGTGCCGATGGTGTTCAAATCAGTCGCTGAAACTGTCTGGTTCTGATCAATTGTTTTGGTGATGTCGGGAACAAGACAAGCCGTCGGATTGGTCTGACACAAAGTACTGCTGGCGCCGAAATCGACGATGATGTTGGTGCTGGGCCAACCCCGTGTCCAGCCGGTGCTTGAGCTGATATCGCCATCCAGTTGACTGAAACCGGAGAGCTTGATGACCGAAGCGCCGGTCGCCATGGCGCCGAAGCTGCTGCCTGCGTAGTTGCCTACGCCCACGGCCCAGTATTTTCCTGCCGGCATGCTCACGACACCGTTGCCCAGATTGGTGAAGGTCTGCGTGGCAAAAAGCGCGAGAGGATTAGCCTCGGTGCTGGAAGCCCAGTCCGCGCCACTTATGGATGCGCCGGAATTGATGGTGATGTTGCGACCGATAATACCGAGCAAATTTTGTGACGCAAAATTGAAGGGAGCACCGTAACCGCCGATAAAGATGTTGCCGTCGGCGGTCATGTTGGAGGGTTCCCATTCGTTGATCTTGTCACCCGCGGTGCTGTTGCCGGCAAAGATGAAGCCTTCGCCGGACGAAAGAGAGCCGCCGTCGAACTGCTGGGTCAGGCACAGGCCGCTGACGCCGCATTCCGCGTCCGTGGAGTACTTGCCCAGGTAAATGTTGAAGCCGGCGCTGTAGGTCTTGATGCCGAGCTTGGCCACCGTCCCCTGGAAAGAGCCGGCAACCTTGTTGGTCTCGATATACAGCCCGCCGCTGCTCCAGTTGGCAATGGCGCCGCTGTAGAAGCTGGTGGTCCCGGACAACGTGATCAATGGCGATGACAACCCGATAGACGAGGAGCCGGTGGAGACAGTGCCGGCATTGATGCTGGTCGTGCTGAAGAACCGGATTTCACTGTCGGCTTTCATCCTCAGATTGAAAGCCGAACTGCTGTTGCCGAGCGCGATGTTGCCTTGGGAATAAATTTTCCCGGACAAGCCGGGATACGTGGTTGAACTGCCTGTCGCCTGCATGGTGAGGTTCAGACCGATGCTCCCGGACGCGGCGCTGATGCTGCCGGTCTGATCGATGTGCGGCGCGACAAAGGTAAGATTGGCGCCGCTGCGGGTGAAGCCGCCGGTGACGAGATCCAGGCTTTTGATGAAGAGGAAGTCGGTGGCCGAATAGGTGATGTCGCTCGAATTGAGCGCAGTAGCGACGTTTGCCGTGGTGACGTTCACAGCGGCTGAGCACAAAACAATCGAGTCTTCGAAGCAATACGACGCTGGGTCAAGCAGCCAATTGCCGGTCTTGCCCTTGGGCGCCAAGGTATCGACGCGCCCGCTTACCTGAAGCGAGTTGTGACCCGAGGTTTCGACGAAGCCGCCGTCGCCGCCATTCGCCCCGCCGCGTGCCGAAATGAAGCCATCGAATACCGTCTTGTCGTCGGCCCAGACGATGACGCGACCGCCGTTGCCGCTGCCCAGCGCGTCGGCCTTGATCGTCGCGCCGGCGGCAATACTGGTCTGTGCGGCATTTTGCACTGCCGCGTTGTCGCCCTGATAGTCGCCGCCGATCAGCGCCGTACCGCCAGCGCCGACTCCTGAAACATCGATCTTTGCGGTGGAGGTGAGTGCCACCTGATCGCCCAGCACCTGCACCTTGCCGCCGCCGCCGACGCTGTTGGTGGCGCTGATTTCGCCCGACACCGTGGTGCTTTGCGTGGCCTTGAGGACGATGTTGCCGGCGGCGTCGATGCTAGCGCTGTCGGCGCGCAGGACACCGACCTGCTCAATGATGGCGCCGAACATGTCGATGCGCCCGCCGGCGGCGGTGACGGTGCCGAGGTTCACCGCCTTGTTGCCGTTGGCGGTGAGCGTCACGGAAAGCTCGGGGCCGGCGCTGTCGATCAGGCTGACACTGCTGCCGGCGGCAAGCAGTATCTGGCCTTGCGGACTGGTAATGACGCCCTGGTTGCTGACATTGCTGCCGATCAGATAGACGCTGCCGCCCAGCGGCGTGCTGATGGTGCCGAGGTTGCTGACGGCGCCGAAACCGCCGCCGTCGAATATCAGCTTGTTGGCAAGGAAGTTGGCGTCCGACAGGTTCAGGCTGGAGGCAACGAGACCGGCCACGTCGATGACCGATCCAGCGCCAAATAGTATGCCATTAGGATTGATCAGGAAAACCTTGCCGTTGGATTGCAGGGTGCCCATGATCTGACTGGCATTTTGCCCGCCGATGCGGTTGAGCACGGACGACTGCGCCGACTGCTGGACAAAGCGCGTGGTTTCGTTCTGGCCGATGTTGAACTGCTGCCAGTTGATGACGGCGTTGGGCGAGTTGGTCACCGTCAGGGTGTTGCCGGAAGTGGCAAAAGTGGCGCTGCCGCTGCCTACGCTGGGGCCAACCGGATTGGCCAACACGGCCTGGCTGAAAACGGCGGCTATGGCCAGTGCGAGAGTCTTCGCCTTCACCTGACGGTTGAAAGTCGCAAGGGTGTCGGTGATCGAGTGCATGCGGTGCATGACGTTCCTCCGGGGAAATCTATGCCTTGAAAAAATACGGGCTTCCGAACGCGCAGCGTCAGAACGTGTAGGTCGCGGAAAGGTGCATGCCCCAGCGATCATTGGCCGGCTTGACGCCCCAGGCCTGACGCTTGGGCATGGCGGCAATCACCGTGCCGGGTGTCTGGAAGGCCTGTGGTGTCTGACTGAAGCCCAGATCGGCCTTGACCGATAGATCCTTGCCGTAGTTCAGGCGCAGACCCATGCCGATGCTTTCCAGCGTGACCGGCTGCGGTCCCGTTGTGCCGTTGTTGCGCACGCTGCCGTGATCGAGAAAGAGCAGTGCGCGCGACTTGAAATTGTCGCCGAGAGACTTGCCGAAGTCCGGGGTATACACCTCAAGATTCAGGCTGTAGCCGCTATCGGCCGCGACCGCGCGGTCGGCATAGCCGCGAATCGAACTGGCGCCGCCGAGGCCGAACTGCTCGCCCGGAATCAGCACCTTGCCGCTGTCTTGCAGGTTACCGGAGGCTCTGAACTGCCAGTCTTGCGGCAGCGGCAGGGCGAAGAATCCGGAAGCGCGCCACACATCCCAGGCGCGCGGCGCGCCGGAGCGGGCAGTATCGTAATGCGGATCGCTGCCGTGCATGCCGCCGGGAAGATTGGTGGCGTAGGCAAGTGAGCCGCCCGTCTGGTAGGCGGGCGTAGCCATCTGGACGACGTAGCTGGCGCTGACGGGCTGGGCGGTGACGGTGCCGCAAATCGCCTGCGGGTTGCCGCCCAGCATACATTCATTGGCGAAGTCCTTGTAGTCGATGCCGTAGACGACTTTGTGGCGCAGCTCGCCGATGCTGGGCAAGGCCTGATTCAGGCGTGCCCCAACGTAAGTGCCGCGACCGGTGAAGTTCAGCGTGCCGCCGGTCGAGGTCGTGTTGGTGCGGGTATTCGAGTAGGAACCGATCAGGTCGAGCGAGACGCCATACCGATAGAACGGAATTCGGTAACCGGCGACAAAGCTGAGGCTGCTATCGGGGTTTTCCACCGTGGTATTGGCCGCCAGACTCAGCATGTGATCGCGGTTGCCGACATTGGCGTTCTGGTAGCCGAGGCTCACGCGGTTGAAACCAGCGGCCTGCGCGCCGCTGTTGTCCAGGGTGACAGAGTATTTTTCGACCCGGTCCTCGGTGACATCGATGCGCGCATCGACATCGCCGGCGGCCACGCCGGCCTGAAAGTTGACTGCCACCTGTTTGGCCGGGTTCTCGTTGGCGAGAACAATGGCGGCAATGACCTGGCCGGCGCTCGGGCTGACACCCTCCTTGAGCGGCGGCAGGCTGGCGCGGATGTTGGCTTCGTCGTAGGCCTTGTTGCCGACGACGCTGACCTTGCTCAGTTTGCCTTCGATGACGCGCAGGGTGATAACTCCACCGCTGGCCTTCTGCTCGGGCGGAAATACCTGCACCACCGGGTAGCCGGCCGCCGCGTAGGCACTGCGAACGGCTTCGGCCGCTTTGCCGATGTCCGCCATGTCGCGGCCTTCGCCGGTAAAGGGCGCCACGGCGGCACGCAGCGCTTCGGGCGCCAGCAGCGTATTGCCGCTGACTTCAAAGCTCTGAATGGTGAATTTCGGTGCCTGTGCCCAACTCGTCTGGGCAGTTAACAGCAGGAGTGCGGCAAGCAGGGCGCTACCGCCAGGAACAAGGTGCCTCATGTGTTTTCCCCTGAGTACTCATGCGACCAAATACGCTTCTGCCCTCGATAACCGGGCTGCCTTCATCGCGGCAATTATCGGTATAGATGCGGATGGTAAAGCAAAATTCTGCGCACGTATCAACAAATGCCCTCAGTGAGGCTTGTTGCGACCGATGAAAGACACCGGAAACACCGCATCCGACGCTGCGCCCTTGACCGGCTGCGCGGTGTAGTCGGGCATCTGTCCGCCGATGCCGGCGGCTTGCGTCAGCTTCGCCAACAGCACCTGAATCTGGTCGTCCAGCCAGTCTTCCTCGCAGCGCGTCGGCATGAACAGCAGCTCGCGCACGCGATCCGGAATTTCGTCGGCGGGGATGATGTCGTTGGCGGCGAAGCCGGATGCAAAGAACGGTCCGGCGATGAAGCGCAGTATCCAGCCTTCATCTTCGCCGGGCATCAGGATGAAAACGCGCGCGCCTTCCGCCGCCTCGGCGCTGTCGTCATCGTCGTCGCCGAACACCGGCATCGCGGCGAACGCCGCCTGCTGGTTTTGTTCGACGAAGGCGACAGCGTCGTCGAAGCTCAGGCGGTTATCACTGGTTTCGGTCATTCCGTTTCTCCTCGGGTTACAGCAGCGGGGCGAGCCATTTTTCGGCTTCCTGGGTTGTCATTCCACACCGTTCGGCCCAGTCCTGCAACTGGTCGCGACCGATCTTGCCGACGGCGAAGTAGCGCGCCTCGGGATGCGCCAGATAGAAGCCGGCCACCGAGGCGGCGGGCGTCATGGCGTAGCTTTCGGTGAGATTCATGCCGGCATTCCTTGGCGCGTCGAGCAGGTCGAACAGCGCACCCTTCGCGGTGTGATCGGGGCAGGCCGGGTAGCCCGGCGCCGGGCGGATGCCGCGATACTTTTCGGCGATCAGCGCCGCGCCGTCGAGCGATTCATCGGCGGCATAGCCCCAATAATTGGTGCGTACTTCGCGATGCAGCCACTCGGCTGCGGCTTCCGCCAGCCGGTCGGCCAGTGACTTGAGCAGGATGGCGCGGTAGTCGTCGTGCTGCGCCGTGAATTCGGCCAGCTTCGTCTCGATGCCGATGCCGGCGGTGACGGCGAAGACGCCGGCGTAGTCAATCGCCGTATCGCCGGCGCCAGCGCTGTGCGTCCCTGCGGGAACTTTCTTCGGCGCAATGAAGTCGCTGAGGCACTGCTGCGCCTTGCCGGTCGGGCGTTCCTGCTGCTGACGCAGGCCGTGCCAGGTCATCAGCGGCGCGGCGCGGGCTTCATCGGCGTAGAACTCGATGTCGTCGCCCACGGCATTGGCCGGGAACAGGCCGAACACCGCATTGGCGCTGATCCATTTTTCGGCGATGAGCTGTTGCAGCATGCCCTGGCCATCGGCGAACACGTTGCGCGCGGCTTCGCCGACGACCGCATCGTCGAGAATCGCCGGATAGGAACCTGACAGGTCCCATGTCTGGAAGAAGGGGCTCCAGTCGATGTACTTGGCCAGCACGCCGAGATCGAGATTCTTCAGCGTGGTGATGCCCAGTTGCTTCGGCTTCACCGGCGCCTCATTTCCCTCGAACGCCAGTTTGGCGCGATTGGCGCGCGCGGCTTGCAGCGCGACCAGCGCCACGCCCTTCTTCGCCGCGTGCTGGCCGCGCAGCTTCTCGTGGTCGGCGGCGATCTCGTCGACGTAGGCATCGCGCATGTCGATTGACAGCAGTTTGGTCACCACGCCGACGGCGCGCGAGGCGTCCGGCACATACACCACCGGCCCGGAGTAGTTCGGCGCGATCTTGATCGCGGTGTGCGCGCGCGAAGTCGTCGCGCCGCCGATCAGGAGCGGCTGGGTGAAGCCCTGGCGCTGCATTTCGCTGGCGATATGGCTCATCTCCTCCAGCGAGGGCGTGATCAGGCCGGAGAGGCCGATGGCCTGCGCGCCATGCTCCTTCGCCGCGCGCAGAACCTTGTCGGCGGCGACCATGACGCCGAGGTCGATGACTTCGTAGCCGTTGCAACCAAGCACCACGCCGACGATGTTCTTGCCGATGTCATGGACATCGCCCTTCACCGTGGCGATCACGATGCGGCCCTTGGAGGTCGAGCCGGTGCGCCTTTTTTCCTCTTCGACATAGGGGATCAGGTGCGCCACCGCCTGCTTCATCACCCGCGCCGATTTCACCACCTGCGGCAGGAACATCTTGCCGGCGCCGAACAGGTCGCCGACCACGTTCATGCCGTTCATCAGCGGCCCTTCGATCACCGCCAGCGGCGGCTTGCCTTCCGCGAAAAGCGCGGCGCGGCATTCCTCGGTGTCGGCGACGACATACTCGGTGATGCCCTTGACCATCGCGTGTTCGAGCCGCTTGCCCACCGGCCAGGCGCGCCAGGCGAGATCGACCACCTGCTCCTTCGCCTGACCCTTGACCCGCGTCGCCAGTTCGATCAGCGCGTCGCCCGCGCCGGGTTTGCGATTGAGCACCACGTCTTCGACCTTCTCGCGCAGCTCGGGCGCCAGATCGTCATAGACGCCCAACTGGCCGGCGTTGACGATGCCCATGGTGAGGCCGGCCCTGACTGCGTGGTAGAGGAAAACGGTGTGGATCGCCTCGCGCACCGCCTCGTTGCCGCGGAAGGAAAAGCTCACGTTCGAGACGCCGCCGGAACTGCGCGCGTGCGGCAGGTTTTCCCTGATCCAGCCGACGGCGTTGATGAAGTCGACCGCGTAATTGTCGTGCTCGGCGATGCCGGTGGCGATGGCGAAAATGTTCGGATCGAAGATGATGTCCTCGACCGGGAAACCGTCCGCCAGCAGCAGGTCATAAGCGCGCTGGCAGATGCCGATCTTGCGCTCATAGGTGTCGGCCTGACCCTGTTCGTCGAAGGCCATGACGATCACCGCCGCGCCGTAACGCCGCGCCAGCCGCGCCTGTGCGAGGAACTTCGCCTCTCCTTCCTTCATCGAAATGGAATTGACGATGCCCTTGCCCTGGATGCACTTGAGACCGGCCTCGATCACCTCCCACTTCGAGCTGTCGAGCATCAGCGGCGCTTTGCAGATGTCCGGCTCGGAGCCGACCAGATGCAGGAAGCGCACCATCGCCGCCTGCGAATCCAGCATGGCCTCGTCCATGTTGATGTCCACCACCTGCGCGCCGTTCTCCACCTGCTGGCGGGCCACCGCCAGCGCATCGTCGTAGCGGCCTTCGAGGATCATGCGGGCGAAGGCCTTCGAGCCGGTGACATTGGTGCGCTCGCCGACGTTCACGAACAGGCTGTCGTCGCCGACATTGAAGGCTTCGAGGCCGGATAGCTTCAAACGAAAGTCGGCGCTGGCGGGACGGCGAGGTTTTGAATTCTTCAGTGCTTCGGCAATGGCGCGAATGTGGTCGGGCGAGGTGCCGCAGCAGCCGCCGGCGATGTTGATGATGCCAGCGCTTTTGCCACCACCCGCCCACTCGGCGATTTCATCGGCCAGCATCTGCGGCGTTTCGTCATAGCCGCCGAAGGCATTCGGCAGTCCGGCGTTGGGATGCGCGGAGACGAAGCAGTCGCAGAGCTTCGACAACTCCTCGACGTGCTGGCGCAGTTCTTTCGCGCCGAGCGCGCAGTTGAGGCCGAAGGAAATCGGTCGCGCATGGCGCAGCGAATTCCAGAAGGCTTCCACCGTCTGGCCGGAAAGCGTGCGCCCGGAAGCATCGGTGATGGTGCCGGAAATCATCAGCGGCCAGCGCCGGCCCGCTTCATCGAAATACTGCTCGATGGCGAACAGCGCGGCCTTGGCATTCAGCGTGTCGAAAATGGTTTCGACCAGCAGTATGTCGGCGCCGCCTTGCGTCAGGCCGCGCGCGGCCTCGACGTAGTCGGCCACCAGGGCGTCGAAAGTGATGTTGCGCGCGCCCGGATCGTTCACGTCCGGCGACAGCGATGCCGTGCGCGAGGTCGGCCCCATTACGCCGGCGACGAAGCGCGGCTTGTCCGCGGTCGAGAATCTGTCGGCGGTTTCGCGCGCCAGCTTCGCGCCCTCGAAGTTCAGCTCGTAGACCAGGGCTTCGAGCTTGTAGTCGGCCTGCGAAACGGCGGTCGAGTTGAAGGTGCAGGTCTCAAGGATATCGGCGCCGGCTTCAAGGTACTCGGCATGGATGCCGCCGATCACGTCAGGCCGCGTCAGCACCAGCAGGTCGTTGTTGCCCTTGAGGTCGTGCGAGTGATCCGCAAAGCGTGTCCCGCGGTAGTCGGCCTCGGTCAGGCCGTGGCGCTGCACCATGGTGCCCATGGCGCCATCGAGAATGAGAATGCGTTGCGCGAGCAGCTCGCGCAATTCAGTGCTGCGGTCGGGTTGCATAGGAAGATAGGAAGCGCTTGAATTGACGCGGATTTTATCATCCATCCCGCTCGCTACCGTGCCGCCAGCACCAGCGCTGTGCGTCCCTGCGGGAACTCATGGCCCTGGCGCAACCCGCATCAAAACATCGTCGTCAGCACTGCTTGGTGCAAGCTTCCACCGGCAGACCGCGCTTGATCCAGCCGGGGCCGGCATCGCTGCCGGCCATGCCTTCCCTGATGTTATAGACCTGAGTGAAGCCAACGCTTTGCAGGTAGCGTTGCACCTGGGTGGTACGGTTGCCGGTGCGGCAGATGAGGGCGATGGGCGCGTTCCTGTTGCCCTTGATCTCGCCCAGCAGTTGCTCGACAAAACCATTGGCGCCTCGCGGATTCAGCATATTGACTTGTCGCGCGCCCTTCGCCAAGCCGGTCTCCTTCCATTCCGGCGGCGTGCGAATGTCGATCAGGATGAGCTTGCCCGCCTGCGCCTGGGCAGCGGCTTCAGGCGCGCCGAGGTCGGGTTCGGCGTGTGCCGACAAGGTCAGCAGCGCACAGGCACAGGGCAACAGTTTCTTGAGAATCGGGATGATCATAAGCGGGCACCAAAAAGAGAATTCATCGGCTGACTATAACGCGCTTCGCTACAATGGCCGTTCCATCACTGGAAATTGATCGGAGGACACCATGCAACATCTGACCCCCAAAGAAGCCGCCCAGTTCCTTCGCGACAATCCCAAAGCGCTGTTCGTCGATTGCCGCAGCGAAATGGAATTCTTCTTCGTCGGCCATCCCGCCGGCGTCAGCCATGTGTCATGGAATGACGGTCCCGACTGGGAAGTCAATCCCCACTTCGCCGGTGAAGTGAAGAAGCTCGCCGGTCATTCGGGCGATCGCCCCGTGGTGCTGATCTGCCGCAGCGGCAATCGTTCGGTCGATGCCGGCCATGCGCTCGAAGCCGCTGGCTTCACGCAGGTATTCAACGTGCTGTTCGGCTTCGAGGGCGAACTCGACGACACCCACCATCGCGGCTCCATGAATGGCTGGCGTTTTGAAGGCCTGCCGTGGGAGCAATGCTGACGGTGTAATGCGCTGGAGGCGCCGTCAAAGCGGCTCACGCACCCGCAGATACCTCGGAAAGCGCGGCATGCCGTTGGGCGTGAGTTCGCGATAGCGGTAGGTGATGAGCGTACCCGCCGGCGGCGGGTTGCGGCGCAGGGCGTCGGTCAGACCGCTGCCCAGGGCGAAGCGACGACCGTCCGGCAATTCCATGCGCAGCGCGCCGACCATGCCGATGTATTTGCCTTGGCCCGGCAGATGGGCGACCACGGTCGCTTCGGCATCCTGCCACGGCGTCATCTTGAGCAAGGCGCTGGAACGACCGGTTTCGTAGACGGCATCGTCGCGGTGAAGCATGAGTCCTTCGCCGCCGCTGCGGACAATATCGCGCAGCTTCTTCTGCAGCGCGACCGCATCGGGCAAACGGAATTGGGGAACGGCTTGCAGCCAGGGTGGATTCGCGGCGGCGGTGATGGCCTTGATCTGTTCGACGCGCTCGGTAAAACTGCCGGAAGCATTCGGCAACTCGAAGATCATGTAGCGCACGCGCCGCCATTGGGCATCGTCGGGCAACTGGCGACGAACGATGGCCGATAGTCGATCGAAAGTGCCGCGCCCGAGCCAGAGTTCGCCATCCAGCGGCTGGCGGGGCAAGGCGTCGAGAAACCACTTCGGGGCGGGGACCGGGTTGCCGCTGCGAAACCGGAGATTTTTTCCATCCCAACTGGCGCGTACGCCGTCGAGTTTTTCGCTGACCCAGTAGCGCGAGACATCGATATCGCCGTGATAGCGCTCCGCCAGTATGAGTGCAGGCGATCCGGGTTCCGCAGTGAATGCCGGCGAGGCCGCTGCCGAGACAATCAGCGCGAATAACAGGTCCAGGAAACGTCGCAACAACGTGCGTGGGCGACGACTGTCAGCCGGCATGCCGCGCCAGAAAATCCTTGTAAGCCAGCGCGATGCCTTCGCGCAGCGGGGTGCGCGCGCGCCAGCCGATCCCGCTCAGGCGACCGACATCGAGCAGTTTGCGCGGCGTACCGTCCGGCTTGGTGGCGTCGAACACGATGTTCCCCGGAAAACCGACCACGGACATGACGGTTTCGGCGAGCTCGCGAATCGTCACATCCTCGCCGACGCCGATGTTGTAGAAGCCGTCGGCGACACCCTGTTCCATGAGGAAGACACAAGCGTCCGCCAGATCGTCGACATAGAGGAACTCTCGCCTCGGCGTGCCGCTGCCCCACACCACGAGTTCGCTGTCGCCGCGCTGCTTCGCTTCATGCGCCTTGCGAATCAGCGCCGGCAGCACATGACTGTTGGCCAGATCGTAATGATCGTTGGCGCCGTACAAGTTGGTGGGCATGACCGAAAAGTAACGCGTGCCATGCTGACGGTTGTAGTTTTCGCACAGCTTGATTCCGGCGATCTTGGCGACCGCATAAGGCTCGTTGGTCTGTTCCAGCGGGCCGGTCAGGAGGTAGTCCTCCCTGATCGGCTGCGGGCAGTCGCGCGGATAAATGCAACTCGAGCCGAGAAAACACAAACGCTGAACGCCGGCAAGCCAGGCGCCGTGGATCAGGTTGGCCTCGACCATCAGGTTCTGGTAGATGAAATCGGCACGGAAGCTGTTGTTGGCGTGGATGCCGCCGACGATGGCCGCCGCGATGAAAATGAAATCCGGCTTTTCCTGCACCAGAAAAGCCTGCGTCGCGGCCTGGTTCAGCAGGTCCAGTTCGGCATGGGTGCGGGTGAGAATATTGGTGTAGCCGGCTTGCTGCAAGCGACGAACCAGCGCCGAGCCGACCATGCCGCGGTGACCGGCGACGTATATCTTCGCGGCGGCTTCCATCATCTATCCATCATTCGTGACGATCCATGGCCTGGTAGCCATGCTTCTTGATCAGCTCGTCGCGCTCTGCCGCCTTGAGATCTTCCCTCACCATTTCGGCGACGAGTTCGCCGAAGGTGATCTTTGGTGTCCATCCCAGTTTTTCACGCGCCTTGGTCGCGTCGCCCAATAGCGTTTCGACTTCCGTCGGCCGGAAGTAGCGCGGATCGACCTGGACAATGGGTTGCGCCCCCGCCTCCACCATCCCCCTCCCGACCTCCCCCTTGAAAGGGGAGGAGATGAGGTAGCCCTTTTCATCGACGCCGCTGCCGCGCCATTCGACTGAAATGCCGATTTCGGCGCCGGCGGCGTTGACGAAATCGCGCACGCTGTATTGCACGCCGGTGGCGATGACGAAATCCTCGGGCTGCTCCTGTTGCAGCATCAGCCACTGCATCTCGATGTAGTCGCGGGCATGGCCCCAGTCGCGCTTTGCATCCAGATTGCCGAGGAACAGGCAGTCCTGCAAACCGAGCTTGATGCGCGCCAGGGCGCGCGTGATCTTGCGCGTAACGAAGGTCTCGCCCCGGATCGGGCTTTCGTGGTTGAACAAAATGCCGTTGCAGGCATACATGCCATAGGCTTCGCGGTAATTCACTGTTATCCAGTAGGCATAGAGCTTGGCCACCGCGTAGGGGCTGCGCGGATAGAAGGGCGTGGTTTCCTTCTGCGGCGTTTCCTGCACCAGACCGAAAAGCTCGGACGTGCTGGCCTGATAGAAGCGGGTCTTCTTCTCCATGCCCAGAATCCGGATGGCTTCAAGCACGCGCAGGGCGCCCAGCGCATCGGAGTTGGCGGTGTACTCGGGTTCCTCGAAGCTCACCGCGACATGGCTTTGCGCGGCGAGGTTGTAGATTTCGTCGGGCTGCACCTGCTGGATGATGCGCACCAGGCTCGAACTGTCGGTCATGTCGCCGTGATGCAGACTGAATCGACGGTTTTTCTCGTGCGGATCCTGATACAGGTGATCGATGCGGTCGGTATTGAACAGCGAGGTGCGGCGCTTGATGCCATGCACTTCGTAGCCCTTGTCGAGCAGGAACTCGGCGAGATAGGCGCCGTCCTGGCCGGTGATGCCGGTAATCAGCGCGACTTTATGGGTCATTGCTGGCGTCCGTAGTTGTCTTCAAAGCGCACGATATCATCCTCGCCCAGATAGCTGCCCGACTGCACCTCGATGATTTCGAGCGGTATCTGACCGGGATTTTCCAGGCGATGTTTGACGCCGAGCGGGATGTAGGTCGATTCGTTCTCGCCGAGCAGGATGATTTCTTCGCCGCGGGTAACCCGGGCGGTGCCGCGCACCACCACCCAGTGCTCGGCGCGATGGTGGTGCATTTGCAGCGAAAGGATGGCGCCGGGGCTGACCACGATGCGCTTGACCTGAAACCGCTCGCCGCGGTCGATGCCGTCGTACCAGCCCCAGGGCCGATGCACCTTGCGATGCAGATCGGCTTCGCTGCGACCGGCCGCCTTGAGGCGGCTGACGATGCGTTTGACTTCCTGCGTGCGGGCCTTGGGCGCGATCAGTACGGCATCCGCCGTTTCCACCACCACCATGTCCTCGCAGCCAATGCAGGCGACGAGGCCATGCTCGGCGATCACCAGGTTGCCGTGCGAATCCTCCAGCCAGACATCGCCCCTGATAGCATTGTCATCGGCGTCGCGGTCGATGGCCTGCCACAGCGCATCCCAGGCGCCGACATCCGACCAGCCGACAGCGAGAGGAACCACACGACAGGGGATGTTGAGTTCGCTGGCGGCGGGAAGCTTTTCCATCACCGCGTAGTCGATGGAATCGGCGGGGGATGCGGCGAACCCAGCCGCATCGAGCCGCACGAAATCGCCATCGTCGTGCGCGCCATCCACCGCCTTGCGACAGGCGGCCAGAATCTCCGGCGCGAAGTGGTCGATGGCCTTGAGCCACACCGACGCGCGCAACATGAAAATGCCGCTGTTCCAGAAGTGATGCCCGTCCGCCAGATAGCCTTGCGCCGTGGCTATATCCGGCTTCTCGCGGAAGGCCAGCAGGTTCATGGGCGCCCCAGGCGCCGCATCGCCAGCGCCGACTCTTGACTCGATATAGCCATAGCCGGTTTCGGGGCGGTCGGGAACGATACCGAAAGTCACCACGGCGCCGCTCTCCGCCTCCGGCAAACCGCGCAGCACGGCCTCCCTGAACGCGCCGACATTGCGGATATGGTGATCCGCCGGAGTCGCCAGCAGCACCGGATCGGCACCATCCCGAATGGCATAAAGCGCTGCGACCGTCAGCGCCGGAGCGGTGTTGCGACCGGCGGGCTCCAGCAACAACGTCCAGTCCGCCAGCCCGAGCTGGCGCAATTGCTCGGCGGTGATGAAACGATATTCCTGGTTGCTGACAACGATCGGCGTCCCCAGCGGCAAGCCTTGCAGACGCCGCAGGGTGTTTTGCAACAAACTCTCGTCGCCCAACAGGGGTTGCAGCTGCTTCGGATGCTTCTCGCGCGACACGGGCCACAGGCGCGTGCCGGAACCGCCGCTGAGAACGACCGGGACCAATAGCGACTCAGGCATTCGTATAACTCCGGTACCAATCGACAAAGCGGCGCACACCGTCGACCACGGGCGTTTTGGGGACAAAGCCGGTGACGCGGTTGAGCTCCGTGGTATCGGCGTAGGTCGCCGGCACGTCGCCATCCTGCAAGGGCAGAAAGTTCCGCGTCGCCTTTTTGCCCAACGCCTGTTCCAGCGCATCGATGTAGGCCATCAGTTCGACCGGCTGGTTATTGCCGACGTTGAACACGCGATAGGGCGCCCAACTGGTCGCCGGATCGGGCGTCTGCTTGTCGAAGTCGGGATTGGCCTGCGGCGGGCGATCCAGCACGCGGATCACGCCTTCGGCGATGTCGTCGATGTAAGTGAAGTCGCGCCGCATTTTGCCGTGGTTGAAGACATCGATGGGACGGTCTTCGAGGATGGCCTTGGTGAACAGAAACAGGGCCATGTCGGGCCGGCCCCACGGCCCATACACGGTGAAGAAGCGCAGTCCGGTGGTCGGCACATTGAACAGATGGCTGTAGGTGTGGGCCATCAGCTCGTTCGACTTCTTGGTCGCGGCATAGATGCTGACCGGATGGTCGACATTGTCGTGTTCCGAGAACGGCAACCGCTCGTTGCCGCCGTAGATGCTGGAACTGCTGGCATAGACAAAGTGCTCGACGCCGCTGTGACGACAGCCTTCAAGGATGTTCACGAAGCCGACAACATTGCTGTCGACATAGGCGTGCGGATTTTGCAGCGAGTAACGCACGCCGGCCTGCGCCGCCAGATTGATGACGCGCTGCGGGCGCTCACTGGCGAACAGCGCGGCGATGCCATCCCGGTCGGCGATATCAAGCCGGAAAAGCTTGAAGCGCGGATTGGGCGCCAGGCGCGCCAGGCGCGCCTCCTTCAGGGCCACGTCGTAGTAGTCGTTGAGGTTGTCCACCCCGATCACCTCGTCGCCGCGCGCCAGCAGGCGCTCGCAGACATGCATGCCGATAAAACCGGCGGCGCCGGTAAGCAGAACTTTCATTGGCCGTCTCTCTGAAAAGCCAGCATTTTCGCATACTTGAAGAAGCTGTTCTGGCAGCCGACGAGGATATGCACCAGCCCCGGCAGGCCGTCTAGAAATCCGCGGCGCAGGAAGTAGAACTTGATGAAACGCAGTAGCGGCGACAACAGCAGTTGCGCCGCGCTGGCCTGGCAACCGGCGGCCAGCGCCGCCTGCGCGGCCAGCGTGGTGTAACGGTTCTGCTTGGCGAGGTAGCTGTCCAGCGTCTCGGCCGAGTCATGCAGCAGGTCGCCGGCCAGGGTGCCGATTTCTCCTGCGGCGATCACCTTTTCGTGCACCGCATCGTCCGACCAGCGGGCATGGCGCCGGTCGAAAAGGCGCAGGCTCCAGTCCGGGTAGCCTTCGCCATGGCGCAGGTAGCGGCCCATGAAACGGTTGCAGCGGGCGAAACGCCAGGCGCGGAAGGTCGGCGCTGACGGAGCGGCGGCGATGCTCTGCCGCAAGCGCTCGCTGACCCGTTCGTCGGCATCGATGCAGAGCACCCAGTCGTGCTTTGCCTGCTCGACCGCAAACTGCTTCTGCGGCCCGAAACCGCGCCACTCGGATTGAATAACCCGCGCGCCGTGGCGTTCGGCAATCTCCGCCGTGGCATCTTCGCTGGCGGAATCGACGACGAGGATTTCGTCGCAGAACGCCAAGCTGGCAAGACACTCGGCGAGTTGGCTGGCGGCGTTCCTGGTAATCAGGACGGCGGAAAGGGGCGAGCGGGCGTCTGGGATCATGGGCGGCTATAATCGCGGTTGGATGCATTTTACGGCGCAAGGCGTCATCCCGCTCCCACCGATGCGCATTCTTCTCATCAAAACATCCTCCCTTGGCGACGTGGTGCACAACCTGCCGGTCGTCACCGACCTGCGCCGCAACTATCCCGAAGCGAAGATCGACTGGATCGTCGAGGAGGCCTTTGTCGATATCCCTCGACTCCACCCCGGACTCGGTCGCGTCATCCCGGTCGCGCTCAGGCGCTGGCGCAAGTCGCCATTCTCGTCCGCAACATGGCGCGAGATTCGCGCTTTCCGCGCCGCGCTGCGGGCGGAAATATACGATCTGGTCATAGACACCCAGGGCTTGCTGAAAAGCGCGCTGATCGCCCGCATGGCGCGCGGCAAGCGTTGCGGATACGCCGTTGGGTCGGCGCGCGAACCGCTGGCGGCGCACTTTTACGATGCCACCTTCGACGTGCCGAAAAATCTTCATGCCGTCCTGCGCAACCGCCAACTTGCCGCACTGGCCGCCGGCTACGCGCTTGATGCCGCGCCGGACTATGGCATCGCCGCTTCATCAGCGCCGACTTTCAACAAACCGAACGCGGTACTGCTCACCGCGACTTCGCGCGACGACAAGTTGTGGGCGGAAGAACGCTGGATCGCGCTCGGTCGTGCCCTGCACGAACAAGGCATCGCCTGCCTGCTGCCGGCGGGCAGCGCGCGCGAGCGCAAACGTGCCGAGCGACTCGCGCAAGCCATTCCTGATGCCATTGCGATGCCGCCGCTGGGCTTGGCAGACCTTGCCGGGCAGTTGGCCGCCGCACGAATTGTCATCGGCGTCGATACCGGACTGGTGCATCTCGCGGCGGCTCTGGGACGACCGACGCTGGCGCTGTTCCGCGCCTCCGATCCGGCGCTGACCGGCGTTCTTGCGGCAACGCCGGCCATCAACCTCGGCACGCGCGGCCAGCCGCCCGGCGTCGACGCAGTACTCGCGGCGGCGAGGCCCCTGCTCTAACGCTCATGGCAGCGAGAGCCACCCACCGATGATGAAATACGCGAAAGGCAAATTGAAGGCCCGCCCCCCCATCCTCCAATCGCAAACGTCGCATGCGACCTTCCCTCACGGGGGGCTACTTATCGGCTCGCTTCGCTCGACTATTGCCAGTCGCTCCGAACGAGTTATTTCACGTTAATGGCACGCTTCATCTACACGCTCGGCGTACTCGCACTGCTGCCCTGGGCCGTCCTGCATCTGCTCTGGCGCTCGCGCAAACAACCCGAGTATCTGCGGCATTGGGGTGAGCGCTTTGGCATATTTGCCGCCGCACCGGCAACGCCTACGCTCTGGCTGCATGCCGTATCGGTCGGCGAAACACGGGCCGCGCAGCCGCTGGTGGCCGCCCTGCGCGAGCGTTTTCCGCGGCACCGCATCCTGTTCACCCACATGACGCCCACCGGACGCGCAACATCCGGGTCCCTTTTCGGCGACAGCGTCGAGCGCATCTATCTGCCCTACGACACGCCCTGGGCGATGCGGCGTTTCCTGCGCCATTACCGGCCGCAATTCGGGCTCATCATGGAAACCGAACTGTGGCCGAATCTGATCGCGGCCTGCGGGGAGGCCGGCGTTCCGCTGTGGCTGG
>Ga0209211_10000788_pt1 | contig 63012 bp, 49 predicted proteins | sample RifGroA2_FD_183992 | JGI IMG/M metagenome (GOLD analysis project Ga0209211, IMG submission 183992) | Groundwater microbial communities from Rifle, Colorado, USA - Groundwater A2 (SPAdes) (version 2) | ecosystem: Environmental > Aquatic > Deep subsurface > Groundwater | place: Rifle, Colorado... | reverse complement strand
GCCGTCCAGCTTCCGCAAGTGGGCGGTGGATTTCGACGGTGACGGCCATCGCGACATCTGGAGCAACCGCGTTGACGCCATCGGCAGCGTCGGCAACTACTTCCAGCTGCACGGCTGGCTGGGCGGTGACGACGTGGTGGTGCCGGCCGAGGTGGCGCCGGGCGAGGCGCTGGACAAGCTGCTGGCCGACAAATTCAACCTGCACTACAGCGTGGCCGAGCTGCGCGCGATGGGGGTATCGCCGCTGGCGCCGGTGCGTGACGATGCCAAAGCGGTGCTGTTCGCACTGGAAGTGGCACCGGGCGAGACGCGCTACTGGCTGGGACTGAATAATTTCTACACCATCACCCGCTACAACAAGAGCACGTTGTACGCGATGGTGGCGCACGAGCTGGCGCAGGAAATCCGCAACCGCTACCTGGCGGCGCGTTTTGCCGCGACGCCTGCTCCCTGAATCGGGCGCAAACTGCTAGAATCGCCCGCCATGACCTATCAAGTTCTCGCCCGCAAATGGCGCCCCAAACGCTTCGCCGATCTGGTCGGCCAGGAGCACGTGGTGCGCGCGCTCAGCAATGCGCTGAAAGAATCGCGCCTGCACCACGCCTATCTGCTGACCGGTACCCGCGGCGTGGGCAAGACCACCATTGCCCGCATCCTGGCCAAGAGCCTGAACTGCGAAACCGGCACCACCGCCGAGCCGTGCGGCGTGTGCCAGGCCTGCACCCAGATTGACGCCGGTCGCTTTGTCGACCTGCTGGAGATCGACGCCGCGTCCAATACCGGCATCGACAACATCCGCGAAGTGCTGGAAAACGCGCAGTACACGCCGACCATGGGCCGCTTCAAGGTCTACATCATCGACGAAGTGCACATGCTGTCCAAGAGTGCCTTCAACGCGATGCTGAAGACGCTGGAAGAGCCGCCGGCGCACGTCAAGTTCATCCTCGCCACCACCGACCCACAGAAAGTGCCGGTCACGGTGCTGTCGCGCTGCCTGCAGTTCAGCCTGCGCAACATGACGCCGCAACAGGTGGCTGGTCATCTGGCGCACGTGCTGGAGACCGAAGGCGTGAGCTTTGAGGTACCGGCGCTGGCACTGCTCGGTCGTGCCGCCGCCGGTTCGATGCGCGATGCGCTGTCGCTGCTGGACCAGGCCATCGCCTACGGTGTCGGCGACGTGCGCGAAGACGGCGTGCGCGCAATGCTGGGTGCGGTCGACCAGCGCTACCTGTTTGCCTTGCTGGAGGCGCTGGCCGATGCTGACGGCGCGCGCCTGATGCAGGAAGTGGAAGCACTGGTGGCGCGTGGTATCGGTTTCGACAGCGCGCTGGCCGAGCTGGCGATGCTGCTGCACCAGCTGGCGCTGGCGCAGACGGTGCCGGACGCCATCGCCGCCGACGAGCCGGAGCGCGACGCGCTGTTCGCGCTGGCGCAGCGCCTGGGTGCCGAGGACGTACAGCTTTACTACCAGATCGCGCTGCATGGCCGTCGCGATCTGGCGCTGGCGCCGGACGAACACGCCGGCTTCAGCATGACCATGCTGCGCATGCTGGCCTTCCATCCGGCACAGGGTGGCGCCGAGGTGGCGCCGCGTGCCGCCGCACAGAACCGCCCGGCGCCGGGCGCGCCACAGCCTGCGGCCAACCTGGCGCCGGCAGCGGCGGCACCATCGCCGGCGCGCGCGCTGCTGGCCAATATCGGCGGCAAGTCGCCGGTGACGCCAGCGGCCGCCGCCGAGCCGCTGCCGGCGGCAGAATCGGAGCCCGAGCCCGCCCCCGCGGCGGCGCTTGCCGTCGCGCCACCAGCGGCTGACACCGCGCCACCACCGCCTGCCGATCTGGCGCCGTGGCACGAGGCACCGGTGGCACCGTCAGCGGCAGCAAGCGCAGCGACCGCGCCGATGCTGGCCGTGTCCGAAGAAGTTGACGCGACCGATACGGTCGACGACGAGATGGTCGAGCTGCCGGCAGCCGGCGACGCCGACGGCGAACTGGCCGAGTACGCGCTGCTGCAGGCGGAGGCCGACGCCACGCCGGCGGAGCCGGCGGTCATCGCCTTTGATGGCGACTGGTCGGCGCTGATCGGCCAGCTGGGCGCCAAAATGGGCGCCGCGCGCATGCTGGCGCAGAACGCCGCGCTGAAACTGTGGGACGGCGAGGTGTTCCACCTCGCGGTGCCGGAGGCGTTCCGCAATATGGCGGGCCGCGATTTTCAGGACAAACTGCGCACGGTGCTGGGCGAGCATCTGGGCCGTGCGGTGCAGATCAGCGTGTCGATCGAGACGCTGGATGTGGAAACCCCGGCGATGCGGGATGCCCGCTTCAAGCGCGAGCAGCTGGCCGAGGCCAGGCTGATCATGCAAAACGATAAGGTGGTACAGCAACTCGTGCAGGAAATGGGCGCGACCTTGCTGGCCGAGACGATACAACCCGTTCAGGAGTAAGACGATGTTTGGTAAAGCCGGAATCGCGGGTCTGATGAAACAGGCCCAGCAAATGCAGGAAAACATGAAAAAGGCGCAGGAAGAACTGGCCAAGGTCGAGATCGAGGGCCAGTCTGGCGCCGGTCTGGTCAAGGTGGTGATGACCTGCAACCACGACGTCAAGCGCGTCAGCATCGACGACAGCCTGCTGGACGATGCCAAGGAAGACAAGGAAATGCTGGAAGACCTGATCGCCGCTGCCTTCAACGACGCCAGCCGCAAGGCCGACGCGCTGTCGCAGGAGCGCATGTCCGGTTTCACCGCCGGCATGAACCTGCCGGCCGGGATGAAGCTGCCGTTCTGAGTCATGCCCCGACAAAGGTTGGCCGCAAGCCGTGCGTGCTTGCGGCCAACCTTTTTTGTGATCAACAGGTCCTGTCATGAAAAATCCACCGTCCCTCGATCAACTGATCGCCGCGCTGAAGGTATTGCCCGGTGTCGGTCCCAAGTCGGCACAGCGCATGGCCTTTCATTTGCTGCAACGCGACAAGGCCGGCGCCGACAAGCTGGCGCGGGCGCTGGATCGGGCGCTGCTCAATCTGCGCCACTGCGAGCGCTGCCACACCTTCAGCGAGACGCCGCTGTGCAATGTCTGCGCCGACGACAAGCGCCGTCAGGAGGTGCTGTGCGTGGTGGAGATGCCGGCCGACCTGCTGATGCTGGAGCAGACCCGCTGTTACGACGGCCTCTACTTTGTGCTGATGGGGCGGCTGTCGCCAATGGACGGGGTCGGCCCCAAGGACATCGACCTGGAGCGGCTGATCGCGCGCGCCTGTGACGGTGTGGTGGCCGAGGTGATCGTGGCCACCAACTTCACCGCCGAAGGCGAGGTCACCGCGCACCTGATCGCGGAAATGCTGAAGGCGCAGGGGCTGAAGGTGACGCGCATCGCGCGCGGCATGCCGGTCGGCGGCGAGCTGGAGTATGTCGATCCGGGTACGCTGGCGCAGGCGATGTACGAGCGGCGCACGCTGAGCTGAGCGCTGGCCGGCCATGAAAAAGCCGCCCGATCCGGGCGGCTTTTTTGCGGCCAACCTTGGGCCAAGCTTGGCCGGGCCGCGGTGTCGCCCGGATAAGCGTAGCGCATCCGGGGGACGGTTCGAGTGAGTGAAAAAGCCGCACCTTGTGGTTCGGCTTTTTGTCGGCTTGCGAGACCCCGGATGCGTCTGCGGCTTGTCCGGGCTACGGGGTGGTGATGTCATCAACCGAGCAGCTTGTGCAGGGTCTTCTCGTACACCTGCGACAGCGGCTCGATGTCGTCGACGCTGACGCACTCGTTCAGCTTGTGGATGCTGGCGTTGATGGGGCCGAATTCCACCAGCTCGCGCGCTATACGCTTGATGAAGCGGCCGTCGGAGGTGCCGCCGGTGGTGTTCAGTTCCGGCTCCACCCCGGCAACTTCATGGATCGCGCTGCTGATGGCGTCGGTCAGCGCGCCCGGCGCGGTCAGGAACGGATTGCCGGACAGCAGCCAGTGCAACTCGTAGGCCAGACCGTGCTGGTCCAGTATCTGGTGCACGCGGTCCTTCAGCGTCTCCGCGGTGTGTTCGGTGGAGAAGCGGAAGTTGAACTTGATGTCGCAGCTGCCGGGGATGATGTTGGTGGCACCGGTGCCGGCGTGGATGTTGGAAATCTGCCAGTTGGTCGGCGGGAAGTACTCGTTGCCGTGATCCCACACCTCGGCCGCCAGCGCCGCCAGCGCCGGCGCCGCCAGGTGAACCGGATTCTTGGCCAGGTGCGGGTAGGCGATATGGCCCTGGATGCCGTGCACGATCAGGTGGCCGGACAACGAGCCGCGGCGGCCGTTCTTGATGGTGTCGCCGAACTGCTGCGACGAGGTCGGTTCGCCGACGATGCAGTAGTCGATCACGTCGCCGCGTGCTTCCAGTGCATCGACCACGCGCACGGTGCCGTCGGTGGCAATGCCTTCTTCGTCGGAGGTGATCAGGAAGGCGAGGGTGCCCTTGTGCTGCGGGTTGGTCGCGACAAAGCGTTCGCTGGCGGTGATGAAGGCAGCCAGCGACGCCTTCATATCGGCGGCGCCGCGTCCGAACAGGTGGCCGTTGCGGATCACCGGCTGGAACGGGTGGCTGTCCCACTGGTCGACCGGGCCGGTGGGCACCACGTCGGTGTGGCCGGCAAAGCACAACAGCGGTGCGCCGTGGCCGCGATGGGCCCAGAAGTTGCTGACGTCACCGAACGGCATGCGCTCGATAGTGAAGCCGAGGTCTTCCAGGCGCGCGATCATCAGTTCCTGGCAGCCTTCGTCACGCGGGGTGATCGAGTCCAGGGCGATCAGGGTCCGGGTCAGTTCCAGAGTTGAGCTCATTTGCCGAATGCCTCCTGGTAGTCGGCTTCCTTGAAGCCGAGGTGCAGCTTGCCGTTGTGCTCCAGCACCGGCCGCTTGATCAGCGACGGCTTGCAGATCAGCAGGTCGATGGCGCTGGCCGGGATGGTCGCCAGTGCCTTTTCGGCCTCGCTGAGCGCACGCCAGGTGGTGCCCTTGCGGTTGATCACCTGCTCAAGGCCGAGGCTGTCTATCCATTGCGCCAGCTTGTCGGCGGCGATGCCCTGTTTCTTGAAGTCGTGGAAGGCGTAGTCAATGCCCTGCGCGCTGAGCCATTGGCGGGCTTTTTTGACGGTGTCGCAGTTGGGAATGCCGTAAAGGGTAATCATGGTGGGTGTAATCGTCGGCTGTGGTTCAGTGGGATAGGGTAAAGCCGGCAAAGCTTTCGCCGTCTTCCGGCTTGCTGTCTTCCGGCTTGCTGTTGTCGTGGTTGATCAGCCAGTACAGGTTGGTCGGCGAGTCGGCGTTGTGCAGCGCCTCTTCCAGCGAGATCAGGCCGTCCCTGTACAGGCGGAACAGCGACTGTTCGAAAGTCTGCGCGCCCTCGGTCATGCTGGCCTCGATCGCTTCCTTGATCTTGTCGATCTCGCCGTTGCGGATCAGGTCGGCAATGTGCGAGGTGTTGATCAGCACCTCCAGTGCCGGGCGGCGCTTGCCGTCGCTGGCGGGGATCAGCCGTTGCGAGATCACCGCTTTCAGTGCGGCCGACAGGTCCATCAGCAGCGCGCTGCGGTTTTCCAGCGGGAAGAAGCTGATGATGCGGTTCAGTGCGTGGTAGCTGTTGTTGCCGTGCAGGGTGGAGATGCACAGGTGGCCGGATTGCGCGTAGTTGATGGCGTGGGTCAGTGTTTCGGCGTCGCGGATCTCGCCGATCATTAGCACGTCCGGCGCCTCGCGCATCGCGCTTTTCAGCGCGTTCTGGTAGCTGTGGGTGTCGACGCCGATTTCGCGCTGGTTCACCAGCGAGCGCTTGTGTTCGAAGATGAATTCGATCGGGTCTTCCACGGTCAGGATGTGGCCGGTCTGCGTCTGGTTGCGCTGTTCGATCATCGCCGCCACCGTCGAGCTCTTGCCGGAGCCGGTGGCACCGACGACAAAGATCAGGCCGCGTTTGAGCGAGGTCAGCTCCTTCAGCGTTTCCGGCAGGTTGAGCTGGCCCAGCGACGGAATCTTCGGCGCGATGTAACGGATGACGATGCCGATGCTGCCGCGCTGGCGGAAGATGTTGACGCGGTAGTTGCCCAGTTCGTCCACCGCGGTGCCGAAGTTCATCTCCAGCTCGCGTTCGAATTCGTCGATCTGCTCCGGACTCATCAGGCTGTGGGCGAGGCGCTGCACGTTTTCCGCGCTCAGCGGCTTGTCGTTGACCGGCAGGGTGTGGCCGTCGATCTTGATCTGCGGTGGGGCGCCGCAGCTGAAAAACAGGTCGCTGGCCTTCTTGTCGGCCATCAGTTTCAGGAACGGGAGCATGAGCATGGTTGCGGGTTGCCTTGTGGTCGCCTCGGGTGGCGCTAGTCTAGCCCGAATGGTAGCCGGCTGTAGAGAGTCCGGCCATGAAAAAACCCGCCTGGCGGCGGGTTTGTCGGTGACGGGTGCGAGGGTGTCAGGCGCGCAGCGCGCGGCGCAGGATCTTGCCGACGTTGGTTTTCGGCAGCTCGTTGCGGAACTCGACCGCCTTGGGCACCTTGTAGCCGGTCAGGTTGGTCTTGCAGTGCTCGATGATGTCTTTCTCGCTCAGGCCCATGTCCTTGCGTACCACGAAGACCTTGACCACCTCGCCGGACTTGTCGTCGGGGACGCCGACGCAGGCCACTTCCAGTACCCCCGGGTGCATGGCCACCACGTCCTCGATCTCGTTCGGGTACACGTTGAAGCCGGACACCAGGATCATGTCCTTCTTGCGGTCGACCAGCTTCACGAAGCCGTCGTCGGTGATCACGGCGACATCGCCGGTGGCGAGGAAGCCCTGGCTGTCGATGACCTTGGCGGTCTCGTCCGGTCGGTTCCAGTACCCTTTCATCACCTGCGGGCCGCGAATACACAGCTCGCCGGCCTCGCCGCGCGCCACCGGCTTGCCGTCGTTGTCACGCAGCTCGATCTCGGTGGACGGGACCGGTACGCCAATGGTGCCGTTGTATTCCTTCAGGTCCAGCGGGTTGATGCAGGCGGCGGGGCTGGTTTCGGTCAGGCCATAGGCTTCGATCAGCGGCGTGCCGGTGACCTGTTTCCACTTTTCCGCCACTGCCTTCTGCACCGCCATGCCGCCGCCCAGCGCCAGGCGCCAGGTGGAGAAGTCGACGGTCTTGAAGTCCGGATGGTTGAGCAGTGCGTTGAACAGGGTGTTGACCCCGGTCATCGCGGTGACCTTGTACTTCTTCAGCTCCTTGATGAAGCCGGGGATGTCGCGCGGGTTGGTGATCAGCACGTTGAGGGCGCCCAGCTCGGTGAACACCATCAGGTTCGCGGTCAGCGAGAAGATGTGGTACAGCGGCAGGGCGGTGATGATGATTTCCTGGCCTTCGCGTACCACCGGTTTCACCCATTCGCCGGCCTGCAGCATGTTGGCGACGATGTTCTTGTGTAGCAGCATCGCACCCTTGGCGACGCCGGTAGTGCCACCGGTGTACTGCAGGAAGGCGATATCGTCATGGCCGAGGGCGACCTTGCGCAGCGGCTGCTTGCTGCCCAGTGCCAGCGTGTCGTTGAAACGGGTGTGGCCCGGCAAGTGCCACGGCGGCACCATCTTCTTGATCTTGCGTACCACGAAATTGACGATCAGCGACTTGGGGAAGCCGAGCATGTCGCCGATGGCGGCAATCACCACGTTTTTCACTGGCGTGCGCGCAATCACGTCCTCCAGTACGCCGGCAAAGTTCTCCAGGATAACGATGGTGTCGACGCCGGCATCCTTGAGCTGGTGTTCCAGCTCGCGCGGGGTGTACAGCGGGTTGACGTTGACCACGGTGCAGCCGGCGCGCAGGATGCCGAATACCGCTACCGGATACTGCAGCAGGTTGGGCATCATGATGGCGACGCGGGCGCCCTTGGCCAACTGCAGGGTGTTTTGCAAATAGGAGGCAAAATTGGCCGATAGGGTGTCCAGCTCGCCGTAGCTCAAGATTTTGTCCATGCACGCCATGGCCGGGCGGTCGCGGAATTTGTTGACGCTGCGCTCAAAAACCTCGACGACCGACTGGAATTCGTTGATGTCGATCTCGTGGGCAACACCGGCTTGGTAGTTTTTTAGCCAGATTTTTTCCATAACGTGTGGCTTCTCCATCGTGCTGTTTATGCGATGCCGCAGCCGAGCCCCTCGGTGCGGTGTGTTGTATCTATCTTTTTTAGCATTATTCAAAGCTGCATTCCAAACGCTCGTTCGGAATCATTGCAAATGTACAGGATGTCACTGCAAGTGCAAAGCGCGGGCTCCGGCGTGTACTTGGTGCATTGGTTTTCATCTGTCGTGAAATCAGGTATAATCGCGCCATTTAAAGGGATGGGCGGTTCGCCCATTTTTCATTTCTGGAATCGAATGCCCATGGATGTACGTTTGCTGCTTGAGAATACGCTGCCCGGTCTGGGGTATGAACTGGTTGATTTTGAATTGACCCCCGGTGGTGGTTTCCGCGTATTCATCGACAAGCCGGGCGGCATTACGGTCGAGGATTGTGTCAGCACCAGTAATCACCTGACACGTCTGTTCATGGTTGAAAACATCGACTATGACCGACTGGAAGTGTCCTCGCCGGGTCTTGATCGCCCCTTGAAAAAGGAGGCGGATTATGTGCGCTTCCAGGGGAGCCTGGCCAAGGTAAGAACCCGTTTGCCGGTCGAGCAGCAGAAGCGTTTCATGGGCCGTATCGCGGGCATCCAGGACAGCGTCTTGCAGCTTCAGCTCGAAGATGGTCGCATTGTGGCCATTCCCCTGTCCAATATCGACAAAGCCAGGCTGGAGCCTGAGTTCTGATCGGGCAGGATGTTGGCCGCATATATAAGGTAAAGAAAAAATTCGGAGGGTTGGATGAGTCGTGAAATCTTGTTGCTGGTGGATGCACTGGCAAGTGAAAAGAACGTCAGCCGTGAAGTGGTATTCGGTGCGCTGGAACTGGCCCTGGCCTCGGCGACCAAGAAGAAGTTCAATGAAGATGAGCTGGATATTCGTGTCGAGATCGATCGCCATACCGGTCAGTACCATACTTTCCGTCGCTGGACCGTGGTCGATGCCGAAGCGCTGGAATTCGAAGATCGCGAACTGAGCCTGGAAGAAGCGCGCGAGCGTGATCCTGCCATCGAGCTGCATGGCGTGATCGAAGAGCCGATGGAAGCGGTCGAGTTCGGCCGTATCGGTGCACAGGCCGCCAAGCAGGTCATCCTGCAGAAAATCCGTGATGCCGAGCGCGAGCAGCTGCTGAACGAATTCCTGCAGCGCCGCGAGAGCATCGTGGTTGGTACCATCAAGCGTATCGAGCGCGGCAATGCCATCGTCGAGTGCGGTCGTCTGGAAGCGGTGTTGCCGCGTGACCAGATGATCCCCAAGGAAAACCTGCGTGTCGGTGACCGCGTCAAGGCCTACCTGATGCGTGTTGACCGCCAGGGCCGTGGCCCGCAGCTGATCCTGTCGCGTACTGCGCGCGAATTCCTGGTTCAGCTGTTCGAGCTGGAAGTGCCGGAAATCGAAGAAGGCACGCTGGAGATCAAGGAAGCCGCACGTGATCCTGGCCTGCGTGCCAAGATGGCGGTGAAATCCAACGACGCGCGTCTTGATCCGCAGGGTACCTGCATCGGCATGCGTGGTTCGCGCGTGCAGGCGGTGACCCAGGAACTGGCGGGTGAGCGCATCGACATCGTGCTGTGGTCGCCGGATCCTGCCCAGTTCGTCATCAACGCCTTGTCGCCTGCCGAAGTCAATCGCATCATGATTGACGAAGACAACCACAATATGGACGTGGTGGTGGAAGAAGAGCAGCTGGCACTGGCCATCGGTCGCAGCGGCCAGAACGTGAAGCTGGCTGCCGAATTGACCGGCTGGGGCCTGAATATCCTGACCGTGACCGAAGCGGAAGAAAAGCATCTGGAAGAAGATGCCAAGCTGCGCGAACACTTCATTCAGCATCTTGGTGTCGATGAAGACATGGCCAACCTGCTGGTGCAGGAAGGTTTTGCTACGCTGGAAGAAGTGGCGTATGTGCCAGTGGCGGAAATGCTGGAAATCGAAGGTTTCGACGATGCGCTGGTGAATGAACTGCGCAGCCGGGCCCGCGATGCCATCCTGACCCTGGCCATTGCCTCGGAAGAAAAAGTGGAAGAAGTGGCCGACGAGCTCAAGGATCTGGAAGGTATGGATGCCGAGCTCTTGCGCAAGCTGGCCGAAAACGGCGTGACTAACCGTGACGACCTGGCCGATCTCGCCGTTGACGATCTGGTCGACATGACCGGCATGGAGTCCGAGGCTGCCCGCGCCTTGATTATGAAGGCTCGTGAGCACTGGTTTGACCAGTAAGGCCCGGAACGATTGCTAGAGGAATTAGGAATACGCATGGTTTTGACAAATATTAAGCAGTTTGCCAGTGAGCTTGGCCTTTCTCCTGAAAGGCTCGTTGAGCAGTTGAACAAGGCCGGTGTCGCCAAGCGCGGCCTGGAAGAAACCCTGACCGAGGGTGACAAGAAGCGTTTGCTGGACTTCCTGAAAACCTCGCACGGTGCGCGCGACGGTAACCAGGTGACCTTGACCCGCAAACAGACTTCCGAAGTGCAGAGCGCAACGGGTAGCACGGTGAAGGTGGAAACCCGCAAGAAGCGCGTGTTCGTGCGTCCGGAAGACGAGGCACCGAAGGTGGTTGCTGCGCCAGTGGAAGCGGCGCCGGTAGCGGTTGCCGCACCAGTGGTGGAAGTCAAGCCCGAGCCGGTCGTGGTTGCCGAGCCAGCTAAAGTGGAAGCGGCGAAGCCGGTAGAAGCCAAGCCGGTTGTTGCCAAGGCGGAAAAGCCTGCCGAAAAAGCACCGGAAGCCAAGGTGGAGGCCAAGCCTGCCGCTGCGGAAACGCCGGCAGCACCAGTGAAACAGCCGACACTCAGCCGTCCGGCATCGATCCTGTCTGACGCCGAACTGGCCTCCCGCGCTGCGGAAGAGGCTCGCCAGGCCGAATTCCGTGCCCGTCAGCAAGCGCTGATGCGTGAAAAGCAGGAGCGTGAAGCCCGCCGTACCGCCGCCCGTCTGGAAGCCGCAGCGCCGGCGCCGGTCGCCAAGCCAGCACCGGTGGAAGCCAAGCCTGCCGCGCGTACCGAAGACATGCCACGTTCGGCCAAGCCAACCCAGCCGCGCATGCAGCCTGCTGCTGGCGGCCGTGACGGCGCCGCGCCGCGTCCCGACGGTGCCCGTCCGCAAGGCGGTCAGCGTCCTGCCGGTGCCGGTGGTCAGCGCCCGGGTCAGGGTGGCGCAGGCCGTCCTGCCGGTGCTGGTGCCCGTCCGGCACCCGGTGCCGCTCCGTCGCGTCCGGCTGCGCCTGGCGCACCTGCCGCCGCTCCGGCGCCAGCCGGTGATGCCCGTCGCGGTCCGGCGAAAAAAGGTGGTGCCGGTGGTCGTGACTGGAATGACGGCAAAAAAGGCAAAGGCCTGAAAACCCGCGGTGGCGATGCCAGCAATGACTGGAAGAGCCGCAAGGGTGGCAAGCACAAGAACAGCAACAACGCCCACGCCTTCCAGGCACCAACCGAGCCTATCGTGCACGAAGTGCTGGTGCCGGAGACCATCACCGTTGGTGACCTCGCTCACAAGATGGCGGTGAAGGCTGCCGAAGTGATCAAGGTGCTGATGAAGATGGGCATGATGGTGACCATCAACCAGGTGCTGGACCAGGAAACCGCGCTGATCATCGTGGAAGAAATGGGCCACGTCGGCAAGGCCGCTCAGGCGGACGATCCGGAAGCGTACCTGGACAAGGATGAAGTGGCGGAAGCCGTCGAAGCGCTGCCGCGCCCGCCGGTGGTGACCGTGATGGGTCACGTTGACCACGGTAAGACCTCCTTGCTCGACTACATCCGTCGCGCCAAGGTTGCTTCCGGCGAAGCCGGTGGCATTACCCAGCACATCGGTGCCTACCACGTGGAAACTCCGCGCGGCGTGGTGACCTTCCTCGATACCCCGGGTCACGAAGCGTTTACCGCAATGCGTGCCCGTGGTGCCAAGGCGACCGACATCGTGATTCTGGTGGTGGCTGCCGACGACGGCGTGATGCCGCAGACCATTGAAGCGATTCACCATGCCAAAGCGGCCGGTGTGCCGATCGTGGTGGCGGTGAACAAGATCGACAAGCCTGAGGCCAACGTCGAGCGCCTGCGTCAGGAACTGGTTGCCCACGAAGTGGTGCCGGAAGACTGGGGTGGTGACACCATGTTTGTCGAAGTGTCGGCAAAAACCGGTCAGGGCATCGACTCGCTGCTGGAAAGCATTCTGCTGCAAGCCGAAGTGCTGGAACTGACCTCGCCGGTCAATGCGCCGGCCAAGGGGGTCATCGTCGAAGCGCGTCTGGACAAGGGCCGCGGCCCGGTATCCACGCTGCTGATTCAGTCCGGTACCCTGAGGAAGGGCGACGTGATTCTGGCTGGCACTGCCTTTGGTCGTGTTCGTGCCATGATCGACGAAAACGGCAAGCTGATCGACGAAGCCGGTCCATCGATTCCGGTGGAAATCCTGGGCCTGTCCGACGTGCCTTCCGCTGGCGAAGACGCGATGGTGCTGACCGACGAACGCAAGGCGCGTGAAATTGCGCTGTTCCGTGCTGGCAAGTACCGTGACGTGCGTCTGGCCAAGCAGCAGGCCGCCAAGCTGGAAAACATGTTTGCCCAGATGGCGGAAGGCGAAGTGCAGAGCATGTCGCTGATCATCAAGGCCGATGTGCAGGGTTCCTACGAAGCGCTGGCACACAGCCTGCAGAAACTGTCGACCGACGAAGTGCGCGTCAACATCCTGCACTCCGGCGTGGGCGGCATTTCCGAATCCGACATCAACCTGGCGATTGCGTCCAAGGCCATTGTGGTAGGCTTCAACGCCCGTGCCGATGCCGCTGCGCGCAAACTGGCGGAGAGCGAAGGCGTCGAGATCCGCTACTACAACATCATTTACGATGTGGTAGACGACGTGAAGGCTGCCATGTCCGGCATGCTGGCACCGGAGAAGAAGGAGCAGATCCTGGGTACCGTCGAGATCCGTCAGGTGATCTCGGTGTCCAAGGTGGGCAACATCGCCGGTTGTATGGTGACCGACGGCATCATCAAGCGTTCGGCCAGCGTGCGCCTCATCCGTCACAACGTGGTGGTGCATACCGGCGAACTCGACTCGCTCAAGCGCTTCAAGGACGATGTCAAGGAAGTGCGTCAGGGGTACGAGTGTGGCCTGATGCTGAAGAACTTCAACGACATCCAGGAAGGCGATCAGCTGGAAGCGTTCGAGATCGTGGAAGTCGCCCGTACTCTGTAAGTGTTAAGCTGCAGGCGAGCGTTGTCCCGGCCACTGGCTGGGCAGCGCTCGCCTTTGTCTTTCTGGAACAGGACACAAGACATGGCAAAAGCCAAAAAAGGTTTCTCCCGCTCGGATCGCATCGCCGAGCAAATCCAGCGCGAGCTGGCCGAGCTGATCCGCAAGGGTCTGAAGGACCCGCGCGTCGGCTGGGTCACCATCACCGCGGTGGAAGTGACCCGCGACTACTCCCACGCCAAGGTGTTTTACACGGTGATGGAAGAGGGCAAGCGCGAGATCACCCAGGAAGCGCTGGAGAGTGCCGCCGGTTACCTGCGCAACGGCATCGGCAAGGTGTTGCAGATTTTCACCACGCCGCAGCTGCACTTTATCTATGACGATTCCATCGAGCGTGGCGTGTACATGAGCCGCCTGATCGATGAGGTCAACGGCACGGCGGTGACGGTGGCCCAGGACGCGGACAGCGACGCGGACGAGCCGGTGGCGGACGAAGCCGAAGGCGACGAGCCGATCGACGACGCGGATGACGAGGCTGGCGACAAGGCATGAGTGCACCACGTCGGGTGAAATTGCCGATCAACGGCGTGCTGCTGCTGGACAAGCCTTACGACGTCAGCTCCAACGGCGCCCTGCAAAAGGCGCGCTGGCTGTACAGCGCCGCCAAGGCCGGCCATACCGGCGTGCTTGATCCGCTGGCGACCGGTCTGCTGCCGGTGTGCTTCGGCGAGGCGACCAAGTTTTCGTCCTATCTGCTGGATGCCGATAAGGGCTACCGCGCCACCGTCAAGTTTGGCCAGGTCACCACCACCGGTGACATTGAGGGCGAGGTGGTCATCGAGCGGCCGGTGACGTTTGACCGCGCGGCGTTGGAACAAACGTTGGCCGCATTCCGTGGCGTGATTACCCAGGTGCCGCCGATGTACTCGGCGCTGAAATTCCAGGGGCGGCCGCTGTACGAGTATGCGCGCGAAGGCATCGAGATCGAGCGTGCCGGGCGCGAGGTCAGCATTCATCGCATCGAGCTGCTGTCGTTTGACGGTGTTGATACTGCGGTGATCGAGGTGCTGTGCAGCAAGGGGACCTATATCCGTACCCTGGCACAGGATGTGGGCGAGCGGCTCGGTTGCGGCGCACACCTCACCGGCCTGCGCCGTACCACCACCGGCGGTTTCCGCCTGGAAGACGCGCATACGTTGGAAGCCATCGAGGCACTGCCACGCGAGGGGCGCGACGGCTTGCTGCTGCCGGTCGATATCCTGGTGTCGCATTTCCCCGAACAAACGTTGGCCGCAGAAGACGCGCGCCGTTTTTGTCACGGCCAGGCCGTGCGCGGTGCCCAAAACTGTGCGACAATGCAGCGCTTTCGTGTTTACCAAGCGCAGACACGGGAGTTTCTCGGACTGGCGGATGCAAGCGAAGATGGCTTGCTTCAACCGGTTCGGGTAATGGTTGCTCCGGCAACCGAATAGTGAAGTGTGGATGGGTTTCGGCTCGCTACACTTGTCGGGTGGCAACACCCTAAACCGATATCGGAGTTTATTATTATGGCAATGACCGCCGCTCAAAAAGCACAGATCGTTAAAGACTACCAGCGCCAGGAAGGCGACACCGGTTCTACCGAAGTTCAGGTAGCGCTGCTGACCGCTCGTATCAACGATCTGACCCCGCACTTCAAAGCGAACACCAAGGATCATCACAGCCGTCGCGGCCTGCTGAAACTGGTTAGCTCCCGTCGTCGTCTGCTTGACTACCTCAAGCGTACCGACGTCGCTGGCTACCGCGCTCTGATCGCTCGTCTGGGTCTGCGTAAGTAATCGGTTTAAATTCGAAAAAGTCGCAGCCTGTCTGCGACTTTTTCGTTTCTGCAGTATCTTATTGAGTCAACGGGGGGAGCCTCTAGGAATCGGTATCGGTTACGGTGTTGATTGCTAGGGGTTCCCGTTGCAAGTTCTATTCCTTAAATCAAAGGAAACCTCACGTGTTTAATAAAGTTACCAAATCGTTCCAGTACGGTCGCCACACCGTGACCCTGGAAACCGGCGAAGTTGCCCGTCAGGCATCCGGTGCCGTTGTCGTTACTGTTGAAGATACCGTGGTACTGGTATCGGTTGTCGGCTCCAAGAACGTCAAGCCGGGCCAGGACTTCTTCCCGCTGACCGTGGACTACCTGGAGCGTACCTACGCTGCCGGCAAGATCCCGGGCGGCTTCTTCAAGCGTGAAGGCAAGCAGTCGGAAAAAGAAATCCTGACCTGCCGCCTGATCGACCGTCCGATCCGTCCGCTGTTCCCGGAAGGCTTCTACCACGACGTGCAGATCGTGGCCACCGTGATGTCGCTGAACCCGGAAGTGGATTCCGACATCCCGGCGATGATCGGTGCTTCCGCCGCTCTGGCGATCTCCGGCCTGCCGTTCAACGGCCCGATCGGCGCCGCCCGCGTCGGCTACGCCAACGGCGAATACATCCTGAACCCGACCAGCACCGAGCTGCTGACTTCGGAAATGGATCTGGTCGTTGCTGGTACCCAGCGTGCGGTACTGATGGTGGAATCCGAAGCCAAGGAACTGTCCGAAGCGATCATGCTCGGCGGCGTGGTATTCGGCCACGAGCAGCTGCAAGCGGCGATCAACGCCATCAACGAATTCGCTGACGAAGTGAACCCGGTGATGTGGGACTGGACCGCACCGGCCCAGAACGACGAGCTGATCGGCAAGATCCGTGACATCTCCGGCGAAATGATCGCCAACGCCTTCCGCATCCGCCAGAAGGGCGCCCGTTCCGAAGCACTGGGCGCCGCCTGGAACGCCGTGAAGAGCGCACTGATCAACGAAGACACCGACACCCTGCTGGCCAACGAGATCAAGGGCATCTTCAAGTCGCTGGAAGCTGAAATCGTGCGTGGCCAGATCCTGGCCGGCGAACCGCGTATCGACGGTCGCGACACCCGCACCGTGCGTCCGATCGCCATCCGCACCGGCGTGCTGCCGCGCGTGCACGGCTCCGCGCTGTTCACCCGTGGCGAAACCCAGGCCATCGTGACCACCACGCTGGGTACCAAGCGTGACGAGCAGATCATCGACGCGCTGGCCGGTGAATACACCGACCGCTTCATGCTGCACTACAACTTCCCGCCGTATTCCACCGGTGAAGCCGGCCGCATGGGCCCGCCGAAGCGTCGTGAAATCGGTCACGGCCGTCTGGCCAAGCGTGCACTGGCACAGGTACTGCCATCGGAAGCCGACTTCGGCTACACCATGCGTATCGTGTCGGAAATCACCGAATCCAACGGCTCCTCGTCGATGGCATCGGTATGCGGTGGCTGCCTGTCGCTGCTGTCCGCCGGTGTGCCGCTGAAGGCGCACGTGGCCGGTATCGCCATGGGCCTGATCCTGGAAGGCAACCGCTTCGCGGTGCTGACCGACATCCTGGGTGACGAAGACCACCTCGGCGACATGGACTTCAAGGTTGCCGGTACCGCTGCCGGTATCACCGCGCTGCAGATGGACATCAAGATCCAGGGCATCACCAAGGACATCATGCAGATCGCGCTGGAGCAGGCCAAGGAAGGCCGTATCCACATCCTCGGTCACATGAAAGAGGCGATCGAAGGCCCGCAAGAGCTGTCGACCCACGCGCCACGCCTGTACGTGATGAAGATCAACCCGGAGAAAATCCGTGAAGTGATCGGCAAGGGCGGCGAAACCATCCGCGCCATCACCAAGGACACCGGTTGCGAGATCAATATCGGCGAAGACGGCACCATCACCATCGCTTCGGTTTCGACCGAGAGCGCGGAAGCGGCCAAGAAGCGCATCGAAGAGATCACTGCCGAAGTGGAAGTGGGCAAGGTCTACGAAGGTCCGGTCGTGAAGATCCTCGACAACAACGTCGGCGCCATCGTTTCGATCATGCCGGGCAAGGATGGTCTGGTGCACATTTCGCAGATCGCCCACGAGCGCATCAAGAACGTGGCCGACTACCTGCAGGAAGGCCAGATCGTGAAAGTGAAAGCGATCGAGATGGACGACCGCGGTCGCGTGCGTCTGTCGATCAAGGCGCTGCTGGACAATCCGGCGGCGGCTCCGGCCAGCGGCGACGCTGCCTTCGGCCTGAAAACCGGCGCCTAAGCCCGTACCCTGACGCCAGTATCAACCGCCTGTCCGGCTTGCCGGGCAGGCGGTTTTTTATTTGCGGCCAACCTTTACGGTTGGCTGAGGTGTCAGCTGGTGCCGGTCGCCGCCGAGCGGCGCTTGCCCAGCCGCGGCTGGTAGTCGGCGAGGCTCGGCACCTGCCACAGATACCAGGTCGCGACGCTGCGGTAGGGGCTGCAGTCGGCGGTGGCGGCCAGCAGCTCGCGCCGGCCGGGCAGCGCCGGCAGCGCTTTCAGGAAGCGGTAGCCCTCGCGCACGCCGAAATCATCGACGGGCAGGATGTCCGGCCGTGCCAGGGTGTAGAGCAGCAGCATCTCCACCGTCCAGCGGCCGATGCCCGGCAGCGTCACCAGCCGTTCGATCAGTGCGTCGTCGGATAGCTGCGCCGCCTGCTGCCGCGACGGCACACGGCCGTCCAGCGTGGCGGCGGCGATGGCGTGGATGGTGGCGGCCTTGCGCCCGGAAAAGCCGCAGCCACGCAATTGTCCGGTGTCCAGCGCCAGCAGTTGCGCCGGCGTCGGGAACGCTGGCTGCGGCTGGCAGGCCAGCATCCGCGCCAGCATGGCATCGCCGGCGCGTACGTGCAGTTGCTGGTAGGCGACGGCGCGCACCAGCGCCTCGTACGGCTCGCGTGCCAGCTTGGGCTGCAGCCGGCAGTGGCCGACCTCGGCCACCAGCTGCGCCCAGTCAGCGTCGATGGCGGCCAGATGCCGGCTGGCGGCGTGGTAGGAATCATGCGGCAGGGTGGTCATGGGCGGCAGGGCGGCGGATGGCAGACAGGGCACGCTAACCCTGCGCCGTGCCGGCCGCATCCTGTTTCTTGCGCCGGCCTGTTGCAATGGCGGCCACTGTCGCAAAATAGGCGAATTCGGCAGCAAGCGGCGGGATGCCGGGCGCCGCTGCGTTGGCTACAGTAGGCTCATACGGTGGCTGACGAGTACAAAGGAAATGACCATGACCGCGACAGCAAAACGCCGCGCCCTGGCGGCGGCAACGGAGGGCGATCCGCGCTGGGTGGCGGTGCTGGCACGCGATGCGCGCGCCGACGGTCGCTTCTACTACTCGGTGCAGAGTACCGGCGTCTACTGCCGCCCGTCGTGTGCGGCGCGGCAGGCGCGGCCGGAGAATGTGCGTTTTCACGCCAGTTGCGCCGATGCCGAACGTGCCGGCTTCCGCCCCTGCCAACGCTGCAAGCCGGACCAGCCGCCGCTGGCGCAGCAGCACGCGCAGAAGGTGGCCGCCGCCTGCAGCCTGATCGACAGCGCGGACACGCTGCCGGACCTGGCAACGTTGGCCGCAGCGGTCGGCCTCAGCCGCTACCACTTCCACCGCCTGTTCAAGCAGCATACCGGGCTGACGCCGAAGGCCTACGCCGCCGCGCGCCGCGCCGAGCGGGTGCGCAACGGGCTGCGGCAGCACGACACGGTGACGGCGGCGATCTTCGACGCCGGTTTCAACGCCAACAGCCGCTTCTACGCACAGGCCGACGCGGTGCTGGGCATGACGCCGGGCGACTACCGCGCCGGTGGTGCGCGCACGGTGATCCGCTTCGCCATCGGCCAGTGCACGCTGGGCGCGATCCTGGTGGCGCAGAGCGAACGCGGCGTGTGCGCCATTTCGCTGGGGGATGATGCCGAGGCGCTGCTGCACGAGCTGCAGGACCGCTTCCCGCGCGCCGAGCTGATCGGTGGTGACGCCGCCTTCGAGCAGCTGGTGGCGACGGTGGTCGGCTTTGTCGAGGCGCCGGCGCTGGGGCTGGACTTGCCGCTGGACGTGCGCGGTACCGCCTTCCAGCAGCGGGTGTGGCAGGCGCTGCGCGAGATTCCGCCCGGCGAGACCGCCAGCTATCGTGATATCGCCCGGCGCATCGGCGCGCCGCAGGCGGTGCGCGCGGTGGCCGGTGCCTGTGCGGCCAACGTGCTGGCGGTGGCGATTCCCTGCCACCGCGTGGTGCGCACCGACGGCAGCCTGTCCGGCTACCGCTGGGGCGTGGCGCGCAAGCAGGCGCTGCTGGCGCGCGAGGCTAAGCCGTGAGCGCGGGCGCTTGTGGCGCGGCGATGGCCGCTGCGTTCAAACCAGGGCGCGGGCGATGACCATCGACCTGTTTGCCGATCAGCCGCCGGACTGGCAGGAGCCGCTCGGCGACGGTGCGCTGGTGCTGCGTGGTTTTGCGCTGCCGTACGCGGCGGCGCTGCTGCAGGCCTTGCCGTCCTTGCTGGCACAGGCGCCGTTGCGCCACATGCTCACCCCCGGCGGGCAGCCGATGTCGGTGGCGATGAGCAGCTGCGGCGACTATGGCTGGGTCAGCGATCGCCGCGGCTACCGCTACGCGGCGCAGGACCCGGTCAGCGGCCTGCCATGGCCACCGCTGCCGGCGGACTGGTTGCAACTGGCCGCCAGCGCGGCGGCAGCAGCCGGTTTTGCCGGCTTTGCGCCGGATGCCTGCCTGATCAACTGCTACCAGCCGGGCGCGCGCATGGCGCTGCACCAGGACCGCGACGAACGCGACTTCAGCCAGCCCATCGTGTCGGTGTCGCTGGGGCTGCCGGTGGTGTTCCTGTTTGGCGGCCTGCAGCGCAGCGAACGCGCGCAACGGGTGCCGCTGGCGCATGGCGACGTGGTGGTGTGGGGCGGGCCGGCGCGGCTGCGCTACCACGGCGTGCTGCCGCTGCAGCCGGGCAGCCACCCGCTGCTGGGGGCGCAGCGCATCAATCTCACCTTCCGCAAGGCGCGCTAGCGGCGGGCCTTGACCCGGCCGTGCCCGGTCACGCGTCTGGCGTTGCCGCTACCGTTCAGCACCCGTTGCTGTAACAACGCCGCACCCCACAGGCTGGGGCGCGGCGTTGGTTTTTATTGCCTGAGCGGCATGACCGCCACGGCCGGGCGGTGCGGATAGCCGCGCCAAGGTTGGCCGCAGCTTGCGGCCAACCTTGTGCCTTACTCGATGGCGGCGATGGCGTTGGTCTGCTGTCGCAGCAGGAATTTCTGGATCTTGCCGGTCGAGGTGCGCGCGATCGGGCCGAAGATGATGCGCTTGGGCACCTTGAAGCGGGCGAGGTGGGCGCGGCAGTGTTCGATCACCGCCGCCTCGTCGCCGCTGACGCCTTCGCGCAGCTCGATGAAGGCGCACGGCACCTCGCCCCATTTCGGGTCCGGCAATGCCACCACCGCCGCCGCGATCACGTCCGGGAAGCGGCACAGCACGTCTTCCACTTCCAGCGACGAGATGTTCTCGCCGCCGGAGATGATCACGTCCTTGGAGCGGTCCTTGATCTTGACGTAGCCGTCGGGCTGGATCACCGCCAGGTCGCCGGTATGGAACCAGTCGCCGGCCAGCGCCTCGGCGGTGGCGGCCTCGTTCTTCAGGTAGCCCTTCATCACCAGGTTGCCGCGGAACATGATCTCGCCCATGGTCTCGCCGTCGTGTGGCACTTCCTGCATCGTCTCCGGATCCAGCACCGTCATGCCGTGCTGCATGGTGTAGCGCACGCCCTGGCGGCCGTTGCGCTCGGTGCGGCTGGACAGGTCCAGCGCCTGCCACGCCGGCTGCTTGGCGCAGACCGCGGCCGGACCGTAGGTCTCGGTGAGGCCGTAGACGTGGGTGATGTTGAAGCCGAGTTTTTCCATGCCCTCGATCACCGCCGACGGCGGCGCGGCACCGGCCACCAGGCAGTTGACCGGGTGCGTTATGCCCTGCTTGCACTCCGCCGGCGCGTTGATCAGCATGGTGTGCACGATGGGCGCGCCGCAGTAGTGGCTGACCTTGTGCTGCTTGATCAGCTCGAAAATCAGTCGCGGGTCGACGCGGCGCAGGCAGACGTTGGTGCCGACGTTGGCCGCAACCGTCCACGGGAAGCACCAGCCGTTGCAGTGGAACATCGGCAGCGTCCACAGGTAGATGGCGTGGTGCGGCATGCCCCAGTCGACGATGTTGCTGATGGCGTTGAGGTAGGCGCCGCGATGGTGGTAGACCACGCCCTTCGGGTTGCCGGTGGTGCCGGATGTGTAGTTCAGCGCGATGGCGTCCCACTCGTCGGCCGGCAGCTGCCAGGCAAACTCCGGATCGCCGCCGGCGAGGAAGTCCTCGTATTCCATCTGCCCCAGGCGCTCGCCGGGGCCGTCGTATTCCGCGTCGTCGACATCGATCACCAGCGGCGGCGCTTCCAGTAGCGCCAGTGCCGGCGCGATGGTGAAGGCGAACTCGCGGTCGGTGATCAGCACCCGCGCCTCGCCGTGCTGCAGCATGAAGGCGATCGCCTCCGGGTCCAGCCGGGTGTTGAGGGTGTTCAGCACCGCGCCGGACATCGGCACGCCGAAGTGACACTCCACCATCGCCGGGATATTGGGCAGCATCACCGCCACGGTATCGCCGGCGGTGACGCCGTGGCGCTGCAGCGCCGAGGCCAGGCGCCGGCTCCGGGTGTAGGTGTCGCGCCAGTTGCGCTGCAGGCTGCCGTGGATCACGGCGATGTGTTCGGGGTAGACGCTGGCGGCGCGCTCGATGAAACCCAGCGGCGACAGCGCGGAAAAATTGGCGGCGGTCTTGCAAAGACCGCTCTGGTAGGGCTTGCTTGCTTGTGACATCCGGCTCTCCTGTGGTGCTGCTTTGTGTCGTGCCGTCCGGCCCGGGGCAGGGCGGCGCCGACTGTTATCCGGTCGATGGTTGCGGCAAAACCTTGCGCAACTTTGTGTCAAATGTAACGAATCGTTGCCACAGGGCATTTTGTGGTGCCGCTGCTCTAAAATGGGGTTTTTACTCGCTATGCCAGTGTTTTCTGGCCAAGGAGCGTCGTGATGATGCAACACCCGCCGCCAGAGGCCGCGCCCGGTGCCATGCTGCTGTCCGGGCTGGACCTACTGGACCAGGGCGTCACCGTGTTCGATGCCGAGCTGAAGCTGGTGGCCTGCAACCAGCGCTTCCTGACGCTGCTGGATTTTCCGCCGCAGCTGGCGGCGGTGGGCACGCCGTTCGAAGCCTATATCCGTTATAACGCCTGCCGCGGCGAATACGGCCCCGGCGATGCGGAGTTGCAGGTGGCGGAGCGGGTGGTGCGCGCGCAGCGCTTCGAGCGCCATGACCTTGAGCGCCTGCGTCCGGACGGCTCGGTGCTGCGCGTGCGCGGCGAGCCGTTGCCGCAGGGTGGGTTCATCGCGCTGTACACCGACCAGACCGAACAGCAGGCCTACGCGCGGCTGCTGCAGCAGCAAAAGCAGGATCTGGAAGGTCACGTCGGGCAGCGTACCGCCGAGCTGGAGCAGGCGCGGCACCAGTTGCGTGCCGCGCAGGCGGCCAATGTGCAGCTTGCTGCCGACTTGCAGCGCAGCGAACAGCGGCTGCGGCTGATCACCGACACCATTCCGGCGCTGATCGCCTATTTCGACCACGGCCAGATCTACCGTTACGCCAACAAGGGCTACGCCGACTGGTTCGGCCGCGACAGCGCGCAGATGAGCGGGCGCCACATCTCGCAGGCGCTGGGCAGTAAGTTCTACGCCGCGGTGCAGCGCTACGTCGAGGCGGCGCTGACCGGCAAGCAGCTCAGCTACGAGTACTCGATGGAAAAGGACGACGGCAGCACCATCTTCGCGCGCAGCACGCTGGTGCCGGAGATCGCCGCCGACGGCGAGGTGCTCGGCTGCTTCGTGCTGTCCTTCGATATCACCGAACAGAAACAGACCCAGGCGGCGCTGGTGCAGGCGCAGAAGATGGAGGCCATCGGCCAGCTGTCCGGCGGCATGGCGCACGACTTCAACAACATGTTGACCGTGGTGCTGGGCAACCTCGGCGAACTGCGCCGCCACCTGCAGCAGCAGCCGGCGCTGCTGGACTATCTCGATCCGGCGCTGCACGCCGCCGGACGCGGCGTGGAGCTGGTGCGGCGGCTGCTGGGTTTTGCCCGCCAGCAGCCACTGCTGGCGCAACCGGTACGCATCGGCGAGCTGATCCGCGGCATGATGCAGCTGCTGCAGCGCTCGCTGCCGGAAAACATCGTGCTGGATTGCCAGCTGGCGGCGGAACACGACTACGTGATGGCCGACGCCAACCAGCTGGAAAGCGCCATCCTCAACCTGGTGCTGAACGCGCGCGACGCGATGCCGGACGGCGGCAGGCTGCAGATTGCGGCCAACGTCGAGACGCTGGATGCGCGTGCCGCCGCCGAGTGGCAGCTGGCCGCCAGCGACTATATCCGCATCGACGTGACGGACAATGGCTGCGGCATGGCGCTGGCGCTGCAGCTGCGCGTGTTCGAGCCGTTCTTCACCACCAAGCAGTTCGGCAGCGGCAGCGGCTTGGGGCTCGCAATGGTGTACGGCTTTGCGCGCCAGTCCGGCGGCCAGGTCAGCGTCAGCAGCCAGCCGGGGCGCGGCAGCGTGTTCAGCCTGCGCCTGCCGCGCACCACGCCGTCGGCGCAGCCGCACGGCCGGCTCGATTTCAGCGGCCGGGCCGGTGGCCGCGAGCGGCCGCTGGTGCTGCTGGTGGAGGACGATCCGGAAGTGCGGCGCGTGGTGCAGCGGCAGCTGAGCGCGCTCGGCTACCCGGTGGTGGAGGCGGAAAACGGCGACGAGGCGGCGACGCTGCTGGCCAGCATTGCCGATATCGGCCTGCTGCTGAGCGACATCGTGATGCCGGGGCGGCTCGGCGGCCGCCAGCTGGCGGCGCTGGCGCGGCAGCAACGGCCGGCGATCCGCATCCTGCTGATGAGCGGCTACGCCGCGCCGCCGGAAGCGGAGGACGACAGCACCCGTGACATTCCGCTGCTGGCGAAACCCTTTACCGAGGCCCAGCTGGCCCGGATGCTCGACGAGGTGATGTTGTGTCCCCCAATGAACTGACGCCGGCGGCACCGGCCGACAAACTGATCTACGTGGTGGAAGACGACCTGGCGGTGGCGCGGCTGATCAGCGGCGTGCTGGCGGAGTACCAGTTCCGTCACGAAACATTCCGCACCGGCCAGGCCTTTTTGCAACGGCTGCGGCAACAGGCGCCGGACCTGTGCATCGTCGACCTCGGCCTGCCGGACATGGATGGCATGGCGCTGGTGCGGCAGATCCGCGAGCGCCATCGCTGCGGCGTGATCATCCTTACCGGGCGCGGCCATGTCGGCGACCGGGTGATGGGGCTGGAAAGCGGTGCCGACGACTACATCATGAAGCCGTTCGAGCCGCGCGAGCTGGTGGCGCGGGTGCGCAGCATTCTGCGCCGCTGCGAGGCGCCGGGCGAGATCGGCGACGCGGCGCGGCAACGGGTGGCGCATTTCTCTGGCTGGCGTTTCGACGTGGCGCGGCTGTCGCTGTACGCGCCGGACGGCGGCGAGCGCCAGCTCAGCGCCGGCGAGGGGCTGATGCTGCTGCGCTTCCTGGAGCGGCCCAACCGCGTGCTGCCGCGCGAGCAGTTGCTGGGGCAGCACGACATCTCGCCGTTCGACCGCAGCATCGACGTGCGCATCTCGCGGCTGCGGCGCAAGCTGGAAGACGACTCCTACAATCCGCGCCTGATCAAGACCGTGTACGGCGCCGGCTACCTGTTCGTCAGCAGCGTGGTGTGGGAATAGCGCGTTCGCGCGTTGCCGAACAAGGCTGCGGCCAACCTTGTTGCCAGGGTTGGCCGCAGCGTTTTGACATTTGCCCTTACACCGGTAGCTCGCAGCCGCTGCGGGCGCTGTCCAGTCCCAGCTCGATCAGCTGCATCACCGCGATCGCGTCGTCCGCCGGCACCGGGTTGGCGCCTTCGCCACGGATCGCCGCTGCTACCGCGCTGTAGTAGTGGCGGTAGTCGCCGTTCAGGGTCGGCACCACGTCGCCGTGCTCCTCGCCATCCTGCTGCCAGTAGTGCAGGCCGTGCAGCGTGTCCTCGCCCCAGCCGGCGCAGCCTGGCGCCTCGCCGCGTTTCAGCGCCGCTTCCTGGGTGTCCAGCCCGTATTTCACGTAGCTGCCCAGCGTGCCGTGCACCGCGAAGCGCGGTACGCCGCCGCTGATCAGGCTGCTGGCCGACAGCCGCACCCGCAGACGACCGTAGTGCAGCTGCACGTGGAAGTAGTCGGTAGCGACGGCGCCGCAGCGCTGCGCGGCGAAGTCGGCGTGGATGGTGCGCGGCCGGCCGAACAGCTGCAGCGCCTGGTCCAGCAGGTGTGGGCCGAGGTCGAACCACAGTCCGCCGCCGCCGCCGGCGGATTCGCGCCAGCGCGCCTGCACCTGTGGCCGGTAGCGCTCGAAGCGCGACTCGAACAGCGCGATGTCGCCCAGCGTGCCGTCCTGCAGCAGCTGGCGCACGGTGAGAAAGTCGGCATCCCAGCGCCGGTTGTGAAAGGCCGACAACAGGCAGCGGTGCACGCCGGCCATCACCTGCAGCTCCTGCGCCTCGGCCGCGGTTAGCGTGAACGGCTTGTCGACCACCACGTGCTTGCCGGCGGCCAGTGCCGCCGCAGCCAGCGGGAAGTGGCTGTCGTTGGGGCTGGCGATCACCACCAGGTCGATGTCCGGATCGGCCAGCACCAGCGCCACGTCACTGAGTACGCGGCTGCCGGGGTGCTCGTGCAGCAGCTGTTCGCCCTTGCTGCTGACGATGGTGTGCAGGCACAGCTGCGGGCAGGCGTGCAGCAGCGGGGCGTGGATGGTACGGCCGGCGTAGCCGTAGCCGATCAGGGCGACATTCAGGGGCATGCTCATGGTGGGTCTTCCGGTGGGTCTCTGCTTTCAGCCTAGTCCAAGGGTGGCGGGCGGCTGGATTCATTGCGTGGCCGGCGGTGCTTTAATGGTCTGGCATGGCGGGGCAGGGGCAAGAAAAAGCCCCGTGTCGTGACACGGGGCCGCTGGCCTTACTGGGCGGCCGAGGCGGCCGGCGGCGCATCTTCCTCGGCGGCTTCTTCCCACGGCAGGGCAACACGGGTGCTGTTGACCAGCAGCGTGCCGTTCTTGAAGTCGATCTTGGTGGCCAGCTGGCCATTCTGCTGCGAGATCAGCTTCTGGCTTTCCCATTCGCTGAGCTGGGCGTCGAGCAGGCTCTTGGCCAGGTTGTCGATTTCGCCGAGATCCGGTTGCTCTTCGGCGCTGGCGTCGACGGTGAACAGGTTGCGCGCCTGCGCCACCACCATGTTTTCCAGCGTCTGGCGCGGCAGCTCGATGTTGAGCAGCGCGATGAAGCGCTTGATGAATTCCAGCGGCGTTTTCAGGTCGCTTTCTTGCAGCCCCTGCAGCGCGATCTGGCCGTCAAGCTTGGCCTCGCCGGTCGGCATGCGCAGCGAGAAGGTGTTGATCATGATCTTCGGATCGTTGATCAGTAGCGGCAGGCCCTGCTTGGTGATCGCCTCGATGTAGCGCTTGCGCAGCTGCGTCGGGTCCTTTTCCTCGAACGGGATGCGGGTGAAGGCCTGGTCCAGCTTCACCAGCGTCGGGCCGTGCAGGTGGTTGGCGGAGATGTCCAGCTTCAGCGGGCCGTACACGCTGTCGTTGTAGCTGAAGGTGTCGAAATCCAGCTTGCCGCGGGTGTTGATGAATTCTTCCTGCTCGCTGGTAACGATCTGGTACTTCAGGTTTTTCAGTTCGACATTCGACGGGCGGAATTCGCCGCTCGGGTTGATGAACTCGCCGACGCGCACGCGGCTGACCAGGTGAATCAGCTCGTTGAGCTTGATGCTGTACGGAATGCTCTCGTTCCACTTCAGGCTGACATTGGCCACCGACAGCTCGCCGGTGCCGAGCTTGACGCCGGTGTTGCCCGGGCGCACGTCGGACAGGTAGCGAATGTTGTCGAAGCTGAAGCGGCCCTTGGGGCCGGCTTCCAGTACGAAACCGGGCGATACCGATTCGGCCTGGTATTCCTTGTAGCCGTCGGCGTAGTTCAGGCGCAGGTCGAAACCGCGCCAGCTCATCTTCACGCCGGCGAGGGTCTCCTCATAGTCGAATTTCGGCACCGCCACGCTCAGTTCGCCACCGCCGGCCAGGCCGAGGCGGTTGACCACGGTGATCGGCTCGGCGTCGCCAAAGAAGCGCTGCAGCGTCTTGCGCGTGCCCTCGCTCATGTCGAAGGTGGTCTCGACGCGGGCGCGGCCGGGACTGAAGTGGCCGCTGAGCAGACCCGGCAGCGGGCCGTGCGCCACGTCGTGGTGGTAGCGGATGGTGCCCTGGAACAGCGGGCGTACGTTTTCCGGCAGCAGGCCGATGTAGGGGCCGAGCAGTTCCTGGTTGAACTCCAGCTCGGTGCTTTCCTGCGACGAGAACCAGCCGCGCTGGTACTGGTGCGACTTGACCTTGAACACCGACATCGCCGCAATCATCTGGTGTTGCTCTGCCAGCGTCTCCTCGGCCTTGATGCCGGCCCAGTAGGAAAAAGCGCCATAGAAAGCAAAAGTGCCGGCGATAGCGGCGGCGGTGAGTTTGATAGCGTGCTTGTTGACGTTCACGATCCGGCCTGAGTGACGAAATGACTGCGTATCTTACAATAGCCGCGCCGGTGTGACGAATCGGTACGCTGGCGACTGTCGATTCTTTTGCCGTTTACGCCGGCGAATTGTGTAAAATGCCGCGTTATCTCTATTAAAACCAAGAGGTTTGACTACGAATGGAATGGCTTAACGGTCTGATCGACCTGCCCTGGTGGGGTTATATCGTGGTGGCATTGGTCCTGACCCACATCACCATCGCGTCGGTGACCATCTTCCTGCATCGTCATCAAGCGCACCGCGCACTGGATCTGCACCCGATTCCTAGCCACTTTTTCCGTTTCTGGCTGTGGCTGACGACCGGCCAGGTCACCAAGGAATGGGCGGCGATTCACCGCAAGCACCATGCGCGCTGCGAAACGGCGGAAGACCCGCACAGCCCGCAAGTGCTGGGCATCAAGAAAGTCATGTGGGAAGGCGCCGAACTGTACCGCGCCGCCTGCAAGGACCGCAGCATCATGGAAAAATTCGGCCACGGCACGCCTGACGACTGGCTGGAACACAATCTGTACACCAAGCACACCGGCAAGGGCATCCTGCTGATGCTGGCCATCGACGTGCTGCTGTTCGGCGCTGCCGGCCTGTCGATCTGGGCGGTGCAGATGGCGTGGATTCCGTTCTTCGCCGCCGGCGTGATCAACGGTATCGGCCACTTCTGGGGCTATCGCAACTTCGAGAACGAAGACGCCTCCACCAACGTGCTGCCGTGGGGCATCCTGATCGGTGGCGAAGAGCTGCACAACAACCACCACACCTTCGGCACCTCGGCCAAGCTGTCGTACAAGTGGTTCGAGTTCGACATCGGCTGGATGTACATCCGCATGCTGGAAATCTGCGGCCTCGCGAAGGTGCGCAAGGTGGCGCCGCGGCTGGTGGAAGAGCAGCGTACCCAGCAGCTGGACCTGGAACACCTGCAGGCGATCATCGCCAACCGTTACGCGGTAGCGGCGCGCTATGCCCGCGAGCTGAAGGACGTTTACCGCGTCGAGGTGGAAAAACTGCACCTGCCGGAGCTGAAGGCGCCGCAGCTGGTGCGCAAGATGAAGATCTGGCTGAAGCAGGACGCCAAGGACACCCCGGCGCAAGAACGCGAGCAGCTGGCGGTGGTACTGGAAAAGAGCCAGGTGCTGCATACCGTGTACTCGATGCGCCAAGAACTGTCGCGCCTGTGGGAGCGTTCGTCGCTGACCCGTGACGAGCTGCTGAAGGAACTGCAGGACTGGTGCGCCCGCGCCGAAGCCAGCGGTATCGAATCGCTGCAGCGTTTCTCGCTGAGCCTGCGTCGCGCCTCGGTGGCCTGACCACCGCTGTTGTCTGAATCCAGCGCCGGAGCGAGTCTCCGGCGTTTTGTTTGGTGCCGCTGGTCGGCACCCGTGCCCACCATCCATTTATTCGGGAGTCGCAATGAGTCTGTATCGCCACAAACCAGGCAAGCGCATGTCGGAAGCCGTGGTCGTCAACGGCCTGATCTACACCGTACAGGTACCGGAAAGCGGCGAGGGTGATGCCCGCGCGCAGACCGCCGAGACCCTGGGCCTGATCGACACCGTGCTGGCCGAGCTGGACAGCGACAAGAGCAAGATCGTGGAAGCCACCATCTTCCTGACCGACCTCGCCGATTTCGATGCCATGAACGAGGCATGGGACGCGTGGGTGGCGGAGGGCAATGCGCCGGTACGCTGCACGGTACAGGCGAAACTGGCCCATCCGGACTGGAAGATCGAGATCCGCATCGTCGCCAGCCGTTAAGCTTGGCGTGTGCCGGCCGTTTGGTCGCTACGCAAAAAAGGCCGCCAGCACCCTCACCGGGGCTGGCGGCCTTTTGCATGCCATATGGCCGGCCTTGTTCCGTATCCGCGCGCAAGGATGCGGGGCTTGAGTGGGGGCAAGGTTGGCCGCAACGCATTGCGGCCAACCTTGGTAGTGGGCTTATTCGCTGAGCGACTCCAGCTTCCACTCGCCGCCGCTGCGCAGCGTCAGCGCGAACTGGTGGTGGATCAGCAGCGTGCTGCGGTGGCCGACGCTGACCAGCGTGGCGTGCGGCAGGCGGCTGCGCAGCAGGCGGTACAGCGCCTCTTCCAGGCCTTCGTCCATCGCCGAGGTCGCCTCGTCGAGGAAGATCACCTTCGGCGCCGCTAGCAGCAGGCGGCCGAAGCCCAGCCGCTGTTGCTCGCCCAGCGACAGGATGCGGCCCCAGTCGGCCTCTTCGTCCAGTTTGTCGATCAGGTGGCCCAGCTGCACCGAACGCAGCACTTCCGCCGCGCGCTCGTTGTTGGCTGAGGCCGGGTGCGGGTAGTGCAGCGCCGCGCGCAGGCTGCCCAGCGGCAGGTAGGGGCGCTGCGACAGGAACAGCACCTCGCTCTGCGGCGGGCGCTGGATGTGGCCGTCGCAGTGCGGCCACAGCCCGGCGATGGCGCGCAGCAGCGTGGTCTTGCCGCTGCCGGACGGGCCGCGGATCAGCAGCGCCTGGCCGGCGCTGAGGCTGAAGCTGAGCTGGGACAGCAGGGTCTGGCCGTCGGGGGTGCGCAGCGATAGCTGTCGCACGCTGAGGCCCTCGCTCTGCGGCGTCAGCTCCGGGGTCGGCAGTTGGTCGGCGCTGTGGATGGCGTCGATGAAGCCGGTCAGACGATCCAGTACCGCCTTGAAACCGGCGAACTCGTCGTAGGCGCTGCGGAAGAAGGACAGGTTGCTTTGCAGCTGGCCGAAGGCCTGCGAGGTCTGCACCATGTCGCCGAGCGTGATCTGCTTGGAGAAGAAGCGCGGCGCCTGCAGGATGAACGGGAAGATCACCCCGGTTTGACTGACGATCAGGTTGAAGCCGGACAGCTTCAGCGTCCGGTGCACGATGTCCCAGGCGTTGCCTATCACCTGGCGGAAGCGCAGGCGCAGGGTGGTGCCCTCGACCTTCTCGCCGCGGTAGAAGGCGATGTTCTCGCCGTACTCGCGCAGCCGCACCAGCGCATAACGGTAGTCGGCGCCGAATTTCTCGTTGAGGAAGTTGAGCCGGATCAGCGGCTTGCCGATGCGAAACGCCAGCACGGTGGCGACGATCACGTAGATGTAGACCATGAACACCAGCCCGCGCGGGATCTCGACGCCGAACAGTGCGAACACGCCGGACAGCCCCCACAGGATCAGCGTGAACTCGAAGGTGGACACCAGCGCATCGATCACCCCCATCGCCAGCGACAGCGAGGAGCCGACAAAGCTGCTGATGTCCTGCTGGATACGCTGGTCCGGGTTATCCGCCGGCCGGGCCAGGTGCTGGCTGCGATAGTAGCCCTGCTTGTCCAGCCACTTGCCGAGGAAGTACTCGTTGAGCGACTCCCGCCAGTGAATGGCAAACACCTGACGCAGGTAGTACTCCAGCAGCGAGCGGCCAACGTGTACCGCCGCCAGCACCCCGAAAATCAGCATCGAGGCCCAGAACAGCTTCACGTTCAGCTGTTGCAGTGCGCTGTACATATCGTTGTACCAGCGCGAGAACAGCACGTTGACGCGCACCCCGGCCAGCGTGATCAGCAGGATGGCGCCCAGGCTCAGCAGCGGTTTCCAGCCGCTGATGCGCGGGGTGAAAAACGGTGCCGCCAGCCGCCAGAACTGGCGTCCCCACATGGTGGTGCGCGTCAGCGCGACCCCCAGCAACAGTGATACCAGCAGCGTGATGGCGGTGGCCTTGCCCAGCCAGATGGCGCTTTGCAGCAGTTCCTGACTCCAGTTCATCGGTTCTCCTTATGGCGCAGTAATGCAAAACCCGGTTCGATATGGCCGCCAGCATAGCGTTTTTTGCGCGGGCGGGGCAGCGGCAAACTCCGCTGCGGGGGGATTGACAGCTTTGCTACAATAGCGGTTCACCAATAACCAACTGCACAGGCTCATCCAGTCATGCTTAATCTTTACAACACACTGACCCGCCAAAAAGAAGCATTCAACCCGATCGAACCCGGCAAGGTAAAGATGTATGTGTGTGGCATGACTGTCTACGACCTGTGCCATATCGGCCATGCGCGCATGCTGACCGCGTTCGACGTGATCTACCGCTGGTTTGCCGCCTCCGGTTATGACGTCACCTATGTGCGCAACATCACCGACATCGACGACAAGATCATCAAGCGCGCCGCCGAGCGGGGCATCAGCGCCGAGGCGCTGGTGGAAGAAACCATCGCCGACATGCACGCCGACACCGGGGCGCTGGGCCTGTTGCGGCCAACCTTCGAGCCGCGCGCCACCCAGCACATCGGCGGCATGCAGGACATCATCAGCAAGCTGATCAGCCGCGGCAAGGCCTACCCGGCGGCCAACGGCGACGTCTACTACGCGGTTCGCGAGTTCGACGGCTACGGCAAGCTGTCCGGCAAGACTCTGGACAACTTGCGCGCCGGCGAGCGCGTCGAGGTTGATCCCAACAAGCGCGATGCGCACGACTTCGTGCTGTGGAAAGCGGCCAAGCCGGGCGAGCCGCAGTGGCAAAGCCCGTGGGGCGCCGGCCGTCCGGGCTGGCATATCGAGTGCTCGGCGATGAGCTGCCACCACCTGGGCGAGCATTTCGACATCCACGGCGGCGGCGAGGACCTGCAGTTCCCACACCATGAGAACGAGATCGCGCAGAGCGAAGGTGCGCACGGCCAGCAGTACGTGAACTACTGGATGCACAACGGCTTCATCAACGTCGATGGCGAAAAAATGTCCAAGAGCCTGGGCAACTTCTTCACCATCCGCGACGTGCTCGGCCATTTCGACGGCGAGGTGATCCGCTTCTTCATCGTGCGCAGCCACTACCGCAGCCCGGTCAACTTCACCGACGGCATCCTCAACGACGCCAAGCAGGGCCTGACCCGCCTCTACACCGCCTTGCGCGGGCTGGAACTGCCGGCGTCGAGCGGCATCGACTGGAACAATGCCTACGCGGCGCGTTTCAAGGCGGCGATGGATGACGACTTCGGCACCTCCGAGGCGATTTCCGTGCTGTTCGAGCTGGCCGGCGAAGTCAACAAGAGCCGCGACGTGCAGCAGGCGCGCTTGCTGAAGGACCTGGCCGGCGTGCTGGGCCTGTTGCAGCGTGATCCGGAAGCCTTCCTGCAAGGCGAGGCCGGCGACGGCCTGTCGGCGGTGCAGATCGAGGCGCTGATCCAGGCGCGCAAGGACGCACGCGCCGCCAAGGACTGGGCCGAGTCCGACCGCATCCGCGACCAGCTGACCGCCGCCGGCATCGTGCTGGAAGACAGCGCCGGCACCACCACCTGGCGCCGTGCCTGAGCACGGGCGGGCAGGGCTGGCCGCTGGCCAGCTTTTGCTTGCCAAACCATTGTCAAGTGCGGATAATGCTGCGTTTTAGATGAAGCGCAGGCAAAACCCCTGCGCCCGATTGAAAAGGAAACCGAACATGCAAGCTGACATCCAGCCGAACTACAAAGAAGTTAACGTGACTTGCTCTTGCGGCAACACCTTTGCCACCAAGTCCACCATGGCCAAAGACGCCTTCCACATCGAAGTGTGCTCCGAGTGCCACCCGTTCTACACTGGCAAACAGAAGATCGTTGACACCGCTGGCCGTGTTGACCGCTTCAACCAGAAGTTCGGCAGCTTCTTCAAGCGCTAATTACGCTTGCAGCAGTCCGGAAAAAGGCAGCCACGGCTGCCTTTTTTGTTGTTCCGGTTTATCCTGAAGCCCATTGTCCGAGTACGGCTGTCCCATGCTGACCTATAGCGACTCCTCCCAGTCCCGCCTGCCTGCCGCCACCGAAAAGCCGTGGCTATTGTTGTTGCTGACCTTTGTCTGGCTGTGGCCGGGCATTGTGGGGCACACGCCGTGGAAGCCGGACGAACCCTACGTCACCGCCGTGGTGCAGCACATGCTGGCCGGTGGCCCGTGGTGGCTGCCGGCGATCGACGGGCAGGCGTATCTCGACAGTGCGCCGCTGTATTACTGGGTGGCGACGCTGTTCGCGCGGCTGCTGTCGCCGTGGCTGCTGCCGCTGCATGATGCGGCGCGGCTGGCGACGCCGCTGTTCATGGCCATCGGCCTCGCCTTTGCCGGCGGCGTCGGCCGCGAGCTGATCGGTCGCCGTCATGGCCGCAGTGTGGTGCTGATCCTGATCGGCTGCCTGGGGCTGATCGTCACCGGCCACGAGATGAACCCGGTGGTGGCCGGCTTTGCCGGTTTTGCCGCGGCGCTGTACGCGCTGGTGCTGACGCGGCGGGCGCCGGCGCTGGCCGGTGCCATCCTCGGCGCGGCGACGGTGGTGCTGTTTCTGGCCACCAGCCTGTTGCCGGTGCTGCTGGTGTGGAGCGTGGCGCTGATGCTGCCGGCCTTCGTCAGCTGGCGCAACAAGGGTTACGCCATCACGCTGTTGATGGCGCTGCTGTTTGCCTTGCCGCTGGCGGCACTGTGGCCGCTGGCACTGTATCGCGGCGCGCCGGCGGTGTTCCATGCCTGGTGGCAGTTCCACGCGCTGGGGCCGCTGGACGGTTTCGGCGGCCTCGGCCTGTTCCACGAGTTCGGCTACTACCCGAAGCTGATGCTGTGGTACGCCTGGCCGGCGTGGCCGCTGGCGGCGTGGACGCTGTGGAAGAACCGCCGCTACGAGTTGCCGCTGCTGCAGTTGCCGCTACTGTTCTTCGCGGTGATCCTGCTGCTGCTGGCCTTCTCCAATCGCAGTCATACCGAGGACGCGATGCCGCTGCTGCTGCCGCTGGCGGTGCTGGCGGCGGTGGAGCTGGACAGCCTGCGCCGTGGCGCCGCCGCCTTCCTTAACTGGTTCGGCCTGATGGCGTTTGGCCTGTTCTCGCTGCTGGTGTGGCTGGGCTGGGCGGCGATGAACTTCGGCTGGCCGGCCCGGTTGGCCGCGCGTGCCAGCTATTTCAGCCCTTACTATGAGCCACAGGTGTCGTGGCTGGCCTTGCTATTGGCGCTGGTCGCCACCGCACTGTGGGTCTGGGCGGTGACGCGGCGCCATCTGCGTGGCCGCCAGGCGGTGACCAACTGGGCGGCCGGATTGGCATTGCTGTGGGGGCTGCTGATGACGCTGTGGCTGCCATTCCTCGATGCCGCCAAGAGCTATCAGCCGGTGGTGCAGGGCATGATGCGGGCGATGCCGGCCGGCGAGCAGTGTGTGTCGGTATCGGCCAGCCAGCAGCTGGCACGCATCAGCTGGGGCTATTACGCCGGCCTGCGCCTGCAGCCGGTGGCCGACGGTGCCGCGCCGGCCTGCAACCTGTTGCTGATGGTGCGCGACCGTCGTGTCGATACGTTGCCGCTGCCGGGCTGGCAGGTGCGCTGGAGCGGCAACCGCGCCCGCGACAAGCGCGAGCAGTTCGTGTTGTGGCAGAGACAGGATTGACGAGTCGCTGCAAGGTCATCGCTGCCGTAATGCCGCTCACTTGGCAGATGAGCGGCATTTTTTCTGCAGATTTTTCCTAGTACTGTTCTACGGCAAGGCGTGATCAGGCTTGCTCCGGGAGGCGCCTGGTTGGTAGTTGGCCGCCGCAATCCGGACGATGTGGTAGGCACAGTCGTTGAGTTATGGGGCACGCAGGCGCACCCGCTCGATATGAACGGGCGCCAGCTTGTCGGGCCGCTACACGGTTTGCACCTGCGGAACACGACGACGTAACCCCAGCAGCAGAGCCAGCACGATCAGCGCCGCGGCCACGGCAAACGTCGTGTGCATGCCGCTGCTGGCGGCCTGCGGGCTGCCAGCCGGCAAGGTGGCGGCCTTGCTCGCCATCGCGAACACCGCGCCCATGGCGGCCGTGCCGGTAATCAGACCCAGATTGCGCGACAGGCTGAGCAGGCCGGACACGAGGCCACGCGTCTCGGCTGTCACGCCGACCATGATCTGCGTATTGTTGGCGGCCTGGAACAAGACATAACCGGCGGTGGTGGTCGCGAGCGCCGCCATATAGCCCGCGACGCCCACGGCGACGGGCAGTAATGCCAGAGCGCCGCTGCCCGCCAGCATCAGCAGCAACCCCAGCAGTGTCATCGGGTATGTGCCGTAGCGGTCGACCAGCTGGCCGGCCGGCACGCCGCCGAGTGCGGCCACCAGCGGACCGGCCGACATCACCAGCCCCAGCCGGGCGGAGGAAAGCCCCAGCGCGTGTGTCAGATAGAACGGGCCGACCACCAGGGTGGCCATCACCACGGCCGTCACCAGCGTGCTCATCGCCATACCAGCCATCAGCAGCGGCCTGCCCAGCAGCGACAGCTTGATCAGGGGCGTGCTGGCCCGCTGCTGGCTGATGACGAACAGCGTAGCCGCCAGCAGCGCCAGCCCCAGCAGGGCGTTATTGCGCAGCCCCCAGTCACCACGGCCAATCGTCATGGCCAGCGCATACGCGGCCAGGGTCAGGCTCAGCAGCACGGTGCCGGCATAGTCAAAGCGGCTGCGTGCCGTCTGGCGTGGCGTGGCGGTCGCCGGCAGGTGGCGTTGCAGCAGAAAGAAGGCGGCGATGCCGAGCGGAACGTTGGCCGCAAATACCGCCTGCCAGCCAAGCGTGCCGATCAGCAAGCCGCCCAGCGATGGCCCCATCGCGGTGCCGATGGCGGAGGCGGTGCCCAGCAGGCCCATCGCGCTGCCGGTTCTTTCCCTGGGCACGATATCGGCGACGTAGGCCATGCTTAGCGCCATCATCAGCGCTGCACCCAGACCCTGTACGGAGCGGGCGGCGATCAGCACCGGTAGCGATGGGTAGGTGCCTAGCAGCGAGGCCACGGTGAACACCCCCACCCCGAGCAGCAGCAGCGGGCGGCGGCCGAACAGGTCGCCCAGCCGGCCGGCGCTGACGATCAGGGTAGTGATGGTCAGCAGGTAGGACAGCACGACCCACTGCACTTGCTGGAACGAGGCAGAGAACACCTCGCTCAGGGTGGGGAGCGCTACATTGGCGATGCTGGTGCCAAGCGACGACAGCAGCATCGCCAGTGACAGGCTCCGCAGCGCACGGCGTTCGCCGGTGGTGGCTGCCGGCACGGTTTGCTTGTCGGACTGCATGATGATTCCTTTCGTTTGGGTTGCCGCGGCGTGCGGCCAACGTTGGCCGCACGCCGGTCATGGGTGGCCTCAGTCGCGGCTGGCGCGCACCAGACAGTCGATGGCGTAGCGGGTGCCGTCGGCGGTGTGCACCGGACGTTGCAGCCGCTCGGCGCGCTCGATCCGCAACGCGGAGGCCAGCAGCGTGGCGACCTGCTCCTCGGTGTAGAGCACCTCGGCGTGCCGAGGCCCGCCATGGCCGTGCGTGCTGGCCAATCAGCAGCAGCGTGCCGCCCGGCGCCACGGCCTGTGCCGCGCGCATGAGGACGGGCGCCAGCTCCTGCCACGGCAGCTGCAGGTAAACCAGGGTGACGAGGTCGAAAGCCCGTTCGGCGGGGATGTAGTAATCGAGATCCGCCGTCACCAGGTGAATGCGTTCCGCCACCTGGCGCGACTGTGCCAGACGCTGCCCCTTCTCCAGCGCCAGCCGGGAAAAATCGACGGCCTCCACCGACCAGCCCTGGCTGGCCAGCCACACTGCGTTGCGGCACTCGCCCGCCGCCAGATCCAGCGCCCGCCCCGGCGGCAGTTGCTGCGCATGCTGTTCCAGTGAACGGTTGGGATTCACACTCCAGATGAAATCGTCGTTGGCGTAGCGCCGGTTCCAGTCGTCCATCCGCATGCGCCATGGCTCGCTTGGGATGCACTCGGCCTGCGGCTCATGCGAGCGTGCCTTGTCTTGTCGGGGATTCATGTCATGGGCTCCTGAAGTAGGTTTCCAGTAGCTTAGGCCCGGGTATAACATGGCGGAAGACGCATGATTTGCACTCGATACGTGCACCAGACGCAACGATTACGACCGCTGGCAGGAGGCCCGCATGAGCACGCCGGATTTGAATCTTCTGATGACGTTGGATGCGTTGCTGAGCGAAGGCAGTGTCGCCGGCGCGGCTCGGCGCCTCGGCCTGAGTCCGTCGGCCATGAGCCGCGCGCTGCAGCGGCTGCGCGACAGTACCGGCGACCCGCTGCTGGTGCGCTCGGGCCGGGGCCTGGTGCCGACCCCGCGGGCGGTGGCCTTGCGCGAGCAGGTGAGCGAGTTGCTGCCGCGGGCGCTGCAGGCCCTGAGCCCCGCTCCGGCTCTGGATCTTGGCAAGGTGAACCGCACCTTTACCCTGCTGTGCAGCGACGGCTTCGTCGAAAACTTCGGCCCGTCGTTGCTGACGCGCCTCAATAGCGAGGCACCCGGCATCCGCCTGAATTTCCTGTCCAAGGTCCGGCGCGACAACAGCTACCTGCGGGATGGCATCGCCGATCTGGAGACCGGCGTGATCGGCAAGGGCACGGCACAGGAGCTGCACGCCCGCGCGCTCTTTCGCGATCATTTCGTGGGTGTGGCACGCGAGGGACACCCGCTGCTGACGGGTGACATCACGCTTGCGCGCTATACCGAGTGTGATCACGTGGCCGATACGCGGCATGGACTTGGCCATGATCCGGTCGACGTGGCGCTGGCGGCGCTGGGTGCACACCGCCATATCGTGACCTCGGTGGCCGGCTTTGCCACGGCGCTGGCGCTGGCGCGCAGTACCGGGCTGATCGCCACCGTGCCGGAGCGGCATACCCGCTATTTGCGCACCGGCATGGCCAGCTTCCCCCTGCCGCTTGCCTTGCCAGAGATCACCCTCTCCATGCTCTGGCACCCCAGGCTCGATGCGGACCCGGCGCATAAGTGGTTGCGTTCGGCGGTGTACGCAGTCTGCATGGAGTAAACCGGATGGCAGGCTTGCCTGGGACGCGCTTCCAGACGTGCCTGGTTTCTTGTGGGAGCGGGGCTAGAATCAGGGCCGGCAAGCGCGGTCCCTGTACCGGAACGCAGGTCATCCGCCCGGGCCGAATGGCCAGGCCACACCGGGGAGCATCGCGTGTGAGGGATACACCAGAATGACAAACGCCAGCCGGCAGGCTGGCGTTTGACGGTTCAGGCCAAGGTTGGCCGCATCAGACCTGCAGCTCGGGCAGATCGACAAACAGCTGTAGCGCCTCCGGGTTGGCCAGGGCGGTGAGGTTGGTCACTGGCAGGCCGTGGATCACGTTCTTCACCGCCAGCTCGACGATCTTGCCGCTGATGGTCTTCGGAATGTCTGCGACGGCGATGATCTTGGCCGGCACGTGGCGCGGGCTGGCGCCGTTCTTGATCTTGTCGCGGATGGCGGCCTGCAGCGTCTTGTCCAGCTCGCAGCCGTCGCGCAGCTTGACGAACAGCACCACGCGCTCGTCGTCCAGCCAGCGCTGGCCGACGACGATGCTGTCCAGCACCGCGTCGAAGGTTTCCACCTGGCGGTAGATCTCGGCGGTGCCGATGCGCACGCCGCCGGGGTTGAGCACCGCGTCGGAGCGGCCGTAGATGATCATGCCGTCGTGCGCGGTCAGCTCGGCGTAGTCGCCGTGGCACCACACATTGTCGAAACGCTCGAAGTAGGCCTTGCGGTACTTTTCGCCGTCATCGTCGCCCCAGAAGCCGACCGGCATCGACGGGAACGGTTTGGTGCACACCAGCTCGCCCTTTTCGCCGACCACCGGCTGGCCGGCGTCGTTCCAGATCTCCACCGCCATGCCCAGGCCGCGGCACTGCAGCTCGCCGCGGTAGACCGGCAGGCTGGCGCAACCCAGCGCGAAGCAGGACACGATGTCGGTGCCGCCGGAAATGGAGGCGAGGTTGATGTCGTCCTTGATTGCGTCGTACACCCAGTCGAAGCTTTCCGCCACTAGCGGCGAGCCGGTGGAGAACACTGCGCGCAGGCAGCTGAGGTCGTAGTCGCGCTTCGGCTGCAGGTCGATCTTGCGCAGGCCGTCGATGTACTTGGCCGAGGTGCCGAACTGCGCGCAGCGATAGGCTTCGGCGTATTGCCACAGGATGTGGCCGCCCTTGGCGAACGGCGAACCGTCGAACAGCATCAGCGTGGCGCCGCTGGCGAGGCCGGACACCAGCCAGTTCCACATCATCCAGCCGCAGGTGGTGAAGTAGAACAGGCGGTCGCCGGCGTGCACGTCGGCGTGCAGCTGGTGCTCCTTCAGGTGTTGCAGCAGGGTGCCGCCGTGGCCGTGCACGATGCACTTGGGCTTGCCGGTGGTGCCGCTGGAATAGAGGATGAACAGCGGGTGGTTGAAGCCGACGCGGCGGAACAGCAGCTCGCTGGCGACAAAGCTGTCGACGAAGCGCTCGAGGGTGACGGCCTTGGGCACCGTTTCCGCGAAGGCGTCTGCGCGCTCCAGGTAGGGCACCACGATCACTTTTTCCACCGACGGCAGGCCGCTGGCGATGATCTGCATCTTCTCGCTGATGTCGACCTGCTTGCCGTTGTACCAGTAGCCGTCCGGGCAGAACAGCAGACGCGGCGCGGTCTGGCCGAAGCGGTCCAGCGCGCCGTCGGTGCCAAAGTCCGGCGAGCAGCTGGTCCACACCGCGCCGATACTGCTGGCGGCCAGCATCGCGGCTACCGTCTCCGGCATGTTCGGCATGTAGCCGGCGACGCGGTCGCCTTCGACGATGCCGTGCGCCAGCATCGCCTGTTGCAGGCGCGATACCAGATCGGACAGCTCCCACCAGGTCAGCTCGCGCTTGACCTTGTCCTCGCCCCAGAACACCATCGCCAGCGTGTCATCGCGGCGGCGCAACAGGTTTTCCGCGTAGTTCAGCGCGGCCTGCGGGAAGAAGCGCGCGGCGCGCATGCCGTCCTTGTCTTCCAGCGCCACGCTGCCCTTGTCACCGATCACCCCGGCGTAATCCCACAGCTGGCTCCAGAAGCGCTCCGGGCGCGTAATGCTGGCGTGCCACAGGCTGGAATAGTCGGGATAGCGCTGGTTGTCCAGCGTTTCCGCCAGCCGGGTAAAGGCGGTCAGGTGGGTCGCGCTCAGGCGGGCCGGCGACGGCTGCCAGATCGGATGGTCTGCTGCGTGCATATCAAGTCTCTCCTCAGGAAGCGTGTGGGGTCGCTCAAGGGTGTCGTTCGTTATTATGAAAGCTGTTTGCCGGCCAGTTTACTGCACAGCCATGCCTGCGGTATAGGCCGCCGGCCGCGCGATCTGTGGCGGGTGTGGCTGGCTGGCGGCGTGTTGCGGCCAACCTTGTCCAGCGTTGGCCGCAAGCGCGGCGGCTCAGTCTTCCGAATAGCTGCCGTCGTGCATCCAGCGCGCGTGCTGCGGTGCTTTGCGCGTTTCTGCCCATTCGTTGAGCATGTCCCACTTCACCTCGTCCAGCATCTGCATCATCTTCGGCGTGCCGGTATTGCAGGCCAGCTCTAGGCGGTGGCCGTTGGGGTCGAAGAAGTAGATCGACTTGAAGATGGTGTGGTCGGTGGGGCCGATCACGTCGATGCCGGCGGTCTGCAGGCGTGCCTTGGTGGCGAGCAGGATGTCCAGCGAGTCCACTTCCATCGCCAGATGCTGCACCCAGTTGGGCGTGTTCTGGTCGCGGTCCATCGGCGGCCGCGTCGGCAGCTCGAAGAAGGCGAGGATGTTGCCCTGGCCGGCGTCGAGGAATACGTGCATGTACGGGTCCGGCGCCTTGGTGGACGGCACCTCGTTTTCGGCGATTGCCAGCACGAACTTCATGTCGAGGTGTTTCACGTACCACTCCACCGTTTCCTTGGCGTCCTTGCAGCGATAGGCGACATGGTGAATTTTCTTGATCAGCATGATGGTTGTCTCCGTGAGCTGTGGCCGTCGTGCGGCGCTGATTTCAGTCTGGCACTGATCGCGGTGGCGGCCAGTGGCGATGCTGGCAAGTTAACCATTAATTCGTTATTGGTCAATTTGTTCGATAATAACAAATATTATCGACGTTGCTGGCGTGGCGAAAATGCTAGAATTGCCGCCGTTTCAACAACACTGACCATGCCAGCGGGCAAGACGGGGTAACGATGGAAAAAGACCGGCGCGGAATCCAATCAATCGAGGTGGGCGGTAGCCTGCTGCAGACGCTGGTGCGCCATGGAGCGCCGATGATGCTGAAGGACCTGGCCGGCGAGGCCGGCATGCCGGCGGCGAAGGCGCATCCCTATCTGGTGAGTTTTGGCAAGCTGGGGCTGATCGAGCAGGACGCGGGCAGCGGCCTGTACAAGCTGGGGCCGTTTGCGTTGCAGATGGGGCTGGTGGCGCTGCACGAGCTGGACGCGGTCAAGATCGCCACCGAACGGGCGGCGGCGCTGTCGCTGGACATCCAGCAGAACGTGGCGCTGGCGGTGTGGGGCAACCACGGCCCAACCGTGGTGCGGATCCAGGAGTGCAATCGCGTGGTGCACATCAATATGCGGACCGGCACGGTGATGTCGCTGCTGGATTCGGCAACCGGCAAGGTATTTGCCGCCTATCTGCCGCCGCGGCTGACCGAGGAGATGATCGCCAGCGAAATGGCGGCGCGGCAGGCCGGTATCGAGGAGCAGGCCGCGTTCCAGTCGGCGCTGCAGCGGGTGCGCGAGCGTGGCATGGCGCGGGCGGTGGGCTACCCCTTGCCCGGCATCAACGCCTTCAGCGTGCCGGTGTTCGATCACGCCGGCCAGCTGGCGCTGGTGATGACCACGCTGGGGCCGGCGGCGACGTTTTCCTCGGACTGGAACGGGGTGATCGCGCAGCGGCTGCGCAGCGCGGTGGCCGATATCTCCGCGCAGATCGGTTATCGCGGCTGAGTCGTGACGCCGCAGGGCGCAGGGTGTCTGACGGTATTCACTGTCGTCGTGATGCCGGCGCCGCAGATGTGGCGTTCACAAAAAGCAAAACGGGCTGGCAGATGCCAGCCCGTTGCCGTATTGCTTAGAACCTGTTCACGATCTGCTGCGGCTGATATCGATGGGCGATACGGCGCTGAAAACGGCTTCGAATGCTTGTTTGTATCTGGAGAAACGCCGCGTCCTCAGCCGTTTTCGCCTTGTCTCGCTCTAGCTCGCGAGATCGTGAACACGTTCTTAGCCGCCGGAGCAGCCACAACCACCGCCGCCGCCACAACCGCCTTGCTGGGCTGCCGGCGCCTGGGCCGGTGCCGGCTCGCTGTCGGCGACATGGATGGTGAAGTCGATGACGACCTGTTGCGGCGAGCGCTCCACGTAGTTGATCAGCACCTGGCCACCGTAGCGCTGCTCGATCTGGCCGAGCAGCGGCAGCGGATCGTGGTCGTTGACGAAGCGCATGCGCTCGCCGTGGTTCAGCGATTCCAGCGCGCCAAAGATGGCGGCATGACGGAAACGCTTGGCCACGCCGCGCGCATCAAAAGGGAAAACCGACAAATCAGAGGTGTGGGTGTGCATGGATGGACTCCTGTCTGTAACAGTGCCCAGCTTACGCACCTGCCGCGCCGCTTTCCTTGAGGCAAAATAAGCGCCGGCGCCGCAGTGCCAGGGTTTGGTATTCGGCGTTCAGTATTCGGCGTCGGCCAGCAGCGGCGCGGCGCGATCCCTGGCCGACAGCTGCAGGCCGTCGCGCAGCGGCCAGGCAATCGCCAGTTGCGGGTCATCCCAGCGCAGTGCGCGCTCGTGCTGCGGGCTCCAGTAGGCGGTGGTCTTGTACAGTACTTCGGCGTGTTCGCTGAGTGTGACAAAACCGTGGGCGAAGCCTTCCGGTATCCACAGCTGGCGATGGTTGGCCGCCGACAGTAGGGTGTCGAAATGCTGGCCGAAGGTGGCGGAGCCGCGGCGCAGGTCGACGGCGACATCGAACACTTCGCCGGCCACACAGCGCACCAGCTTGCCTTGCGCCTGCGGCGGCAGCTGGTAGTGCAGGCCGCGCAGCACGCCGCGGCTGGAGCGGGAGTGGTTGTCCTGCACGAACTCGACGTGGTGGCCGATGGCGACATCGAATTGCTGCTGGTGGAAGCTCTCGTAGAAAAAGCCGCGTTCGTCACCATGGATGCGGGGTTCGATCAGCCACAGGCCGGACAGGCCGGTTTCGCGGAACTGGCTCATTCAGCGCCCTTCTTGCAGCAATTGCAGCAGGTAGCGGCCGTAACCGGTCTTGGCCAGCGGTGCGGCCAACCTTTGCAGCTGGCTGTCGTCAATGTAGCCCATGCGCCACGCCACTTCTTCCGGACAGGCTACCTTCAGGCCCTGGCGCTTTTCGAGGGTGGAGATGAACTGACTGGCCTCCAGCAGCGAGTCGTGGGTGCCGGTATCCAGCCAGGCGTAGCCGCGGCCCATGGTCTCGACCGTGAGCGTGCCGCGTGCCAGGTAGGCGGCATTGACGTCGGTGATCTCCAGCTCGCCGCGCGGCGAGGGTTTGATCGACTTGGCGATGTCGACCACCTGCTCGTCGTAGAAATACAGGCCGGTGACGGCGTAGTGGGACTTGGGCCGCGCCGGTTTCTCTTCGATGCTGATGGCCTGGCCTGCGCCATCAAACTCGACCACGCCGTAGCGTTCCGGATCGTTGACGCGATAGGCGAACACGGTGGCGCCCTGTGCTTGCGCCGCGGTGCGCTGCAGCTGGCTGGCCAGCTCGGCGCCGTAGAAAATATTGTCGCCCAGCACCAGCGCCGACGGCGCCCCGGCGAGGAAGGACTCGCCGAGGATGAAGGCCTGCGCCAGGCCGTCCGGGCTGGGCTGCACCGTGTACTGCAGCCGGATGCCCCACTGGCTGCCATCGCCCAGCAGTTGCCGGAAGCGAGGGGTGTCCTGCGGCGTGGAAATGATCAGGATGTCGCGGATGCCGGCCAGCAGCAGCGTGGTCAGCGGGTAGTAGATCAGCGGCTTGTCGTAGACCGGCAGCAGCTGCTTGCTGACCGCCAGGGTGGCCGGGTACAGGCGGCTATTGGCGCCACCGGCGAGGATGATGCCTTTGCGGTTCATGGTTTTCTTGCGTTATCGAGGGTCTGGAACAACTGCGCCACGCCTTCCTGCCACGACGGCAGCTGCAGGCCGAAAGTCAGCCGCAGCTTGCTGCAGTCGAGCACGGAATTGGCTGGTCGCGTGGCCCGCTGCGGGTACTCGTCGCTGCTGACCGCGTGCAGGCCGTCCGGCGGCAGCATCAGCGTCCAGCCTGCATCGCGGGCCAGCGCGATGACGTGGGCGGCGTAGTCGTGCCAGCTGGTGCGGCCGCTGGCGGCAAGGTGGTAGGTGCCGTAGCTGGTGCTGTCAGGGTAGTTGGCGTAGTGCGGCAGCAACAGCGCGCACACGTCTGCCAGCAGGCTGGCCGGGGTCGGGGCGCCAAACTGGTCGTCGACCACCGTCAGGCGGTCGCGGGTTGCGGCCAGCCTGAGTATGGTTTTCAGGAAATTCTGGCCATAGACGCCGGCCACCCATGAGCTGCGCAGGATGTAGTGGCGGCAGCCGCTGTCGCGGATGGCCTGTTCGCCCAGCCATTTGCTGCGGCCATACACCGATTGCGGATTGGCGCTGTCGTCTTCCAGCCAGGCGCCGAACTTGCTGCCGTCGAACACGTAGTCGCTGGAGTAGTGCACCAGCAGCGCCTTGTTGGCCGCGGCCCACTGCGCCAAGAGCGCCGGTGCGGCGGCGTTGACGGCATGGGCCAGCGCGATTTCATCCTCGGCCTGATCGACCGCGGTATAGGCCGCGGCATTGACAATGATGTCGGGCTGTAAGGCGTCCAGCGTCGCGGCCAGGGTGTGCGGTGCCGCTAGATCGAATTGCTGGCGGCCGGGGCAGCTCAGTACCCCGTGCAGCGCCAGCGCGCGCTTGAGCTCGAAGCCGACCTGGCCGCTGCCGCCGGTGATCAGGATTTTTGCCGGGTAGCTCATGACTGGTCTCCGTATTGCCGGGTCAGCCAGTCGCGGTAGTGGCCGCTGCTGACGCCCTCGATCCAGTCCTGCTTGTCCAGATACCACTGGACGGTCTTGCGGATGCCGGAATCGAAGGTCTCAGCCGGTTTCCAGCCCAGCTCGCGTTCCAGCTTGCGGGCATCGATGGCGTAGCGGCGATCGTGGCCGGGGCGGTCTTGCACATGGGTGATCTGCTCGGCGTAGCCCTTGCCGTCGGCGCGCGGACGCAATTCGTCCAGCAGGCTGCAGATGGTGCGGACCACATCGAGGTTGGCTTTCTCGTTCCAGCCGCCGACGTTGTAGCTTTCGCCGGTGGTTCCAGCGTCCAGTACGCGGCGGATGGCTGCGCAGTGGTCCTTGACGTACAGCCAGTCACGGATCTGCTGGCCGTCGCCGTAAATCGGCAGCGGCTTGCCGGCCAGTGCATTGAGGATGACCAGCGGGATCAGCTTTTCCGGGAACTGGTAGGGGCCGTAGTTGTTGCTGCAATGGGTGGTTAGTACCGGCAGGCCGTAGCTGTGGTGCCAGGCCCGTACCAGATGGTCGGACGCGGCCTTGCTGGCGGAGTACGGGCTGTTCGGCTGGTAGCGGTGATCTTCGGCGAACGGTGCGTCCTCTGCGGCCAACGTGCCGTAGACTTCGTCGGTGGAGGCGTGCAGGAAGCGGAAGGCGCTCTTGTCTGCGGCAGGGAGGTCGTCCCAATAGCCGCGTACCGCTTCCAGCAAGTTGAAGGTGCCGACGATGTTGGTGTCGATGAAGTCGCCCGGACCGTGGATGGAGCGGTCGACGTGGCTCTCGGCGGCAAAGTTGAGTACCGCGCGCGGCTGGTGCTCGGCCAGCAGGCGGCCCAGCAGCGCGCGATCGGCGATGTCGCCATGCACGAAACGGTGCCGCGCGTCGCCTTGCAAGCTGGCCAGTGTTTGCAGATTGCCGGCATAGGTCAGGCTGTCCAGGTTGACAACCAGCTCGTCACTGCCGGCCAGCCAGTCCAGCACGAAATTGCCGCCGATGAAGCCGGCACCACCGGTTACCAGAATGGTCATGTTGCTCTTTGCTTGCGGAAGTCGGTCGGGAAGGTCGCAGTGCGGCGGCGCGCCGCCACGGCACTGCTTGTTGCCGGATTGTACTTGCCTTGGCGGCGTAACACGAGCCGCGGGCATGCTGCCGGCAGCGGCAAAGCACAACGGCCAGCCGGCGACCGTTGGCCGCCGGCTGGCCGTGTAAACGGCAAGGACTCAGCTGCGCAGGCCGCGCGCCTTGGCATACTTGGAGCCCGGCTCGCGCACCAGTGCCTCGGCAATGAACCAGGCGGTATCGGCCAGCTGCTCCAGATCCACCCCGGTGTGGTAGCCCAGCCCGTGCAGCAGGTAGACCACGTCTTCGGTGGCCACGTTGCCGGAGGCACCCTTGGCATACGGGCAGCCGCCCAGCCCGGCCACCGAGCTGTCGAAGGTACGCACCCCGGCTTGCAGCGCGGTGTGGATATTGGCGATGGCCATGCCGTAGGTGTCGTGGAAATGGCCGGCCAGCTTGGCCACCGGTACCACCTCGGTCACCGCATCCAGCATCGCGGTCACCTTGTTGGGGGTGCCCACGCCGATGGTGTCGCCCAGCGAGATTTCGTAGCAGCCCATGTCGTACAGCGCACGCGCCACCTCGGCCACCTTGTACGGGGCGATGTCGCCTTCGTACGGGCAGCCCAGCACACAGGACACATAGCCGCGTACCTTGATGTTTGCCGCCTGCGCCCGCTTCATCACCGATTCGAAGCGCAGCAGGCTCTCGGCGATGCTGGCGTTGATGTTCTTGTTGCTGAACGCCTCGCTGGCGGCACCGAACACCGCGATCTCGCGCACGCCGGCTTCCAGCGCCGCATCCAGCCCCTTGTCGTTGGGCACCAGCACCGGGTAGTCGATGCCGGCGCTCAGGTCCAGCGCCTGTAGCACCTGCAGGCTGTCGGCCATCTGCGGCACCCACTTGGGCGACACGAAGGCACCGGCCTCGATGCAGGTCAGGCCGCTGTCCGCCAGCTTGCGGATCAGCTCCAGCTTGGTGGCCAGTGCGACCGTGTGCTTTTCATTCTGCAGCCCGTCGCGCGGGCCGACTTCGACGATTTTTACGTGGGTCATATAGAGCCTCTTTCTTTGCCACGGAATCCACAGAAAAGCACCCGTCAGCCTGTGATGTCTGACCATGAGCGCGGGGCATTTTGGCCTGCCGGATGCTTGGCGGGCCGCTTTTCTTCCCGTGCTTTCCGTGGAGTCCGTGGCAAATAAACAATCAATCCGCCTCGAAATCCACCAGCTCGTCGCCGTCGCTGACCTGCTCGCCGGCGGCAAAGTAGAACGCCAGCACCTTGCCGTCGGCCGGCGCGGTAATGGTGTGTTCCATCTTCATCGCTTCCAGAATCAGCAGCGGTTCACCCTTGGTCACGCGGGTGCCGGCTTCGGCCAGCAGCGCCACCACGCGGCCCGGCATCGGCGCCTTCATGTGGGTTTCGCCGTGCACGCCTGCTTCTTCATAGGCATAAGGATCGAGGTAGTCGACCGCCACGCGCTCGCCGTCGGCAAACAGCACGCGCTGTGCACCGTGGCGTACCAGTGTGGCGCTGATCTGCTTGCCGCCCAGGTTGGCCGTAAGCTGCTTGCCCTGCAGGTTGGCGCGCAGCGCGATGTCGCTGCCGTTGACGCTGACCAGCTGCTGCTCCTGCTGCTGGCGCAGCAGTACCTCGATGCGGCTGTCGCCGTGGGCAAAGCCGAGGCGACGCTCCAGCGTGCCGTTCAGGCGCCAGCCCTGCAGCGCGCCGAAGGCATGGTTGTCGTCGCTGGCTGCGGCCAACGTTTCACCCACTGCCAGCAGCGCCAGCTGTTCGCTGGACGGCGCGGCGGGGGCGGGCAGCAGGCTGTCGTGGTAACGGGCGATCAGGCCGGTATCCACGTCGCCGCTGGCAAACGCCGGGTTGGTGGCAATGCGGCGCAGGAAGCGGATATTGGTGGTGACGCCCACCACCTGGTAGGCGGCCAGCGCCGCGTCCAGCTGCTGCAGCGCCGCCTCACGTGTTTCGCCCCACACGATCAGCTTGGCGATCATCGGGTCGTAGAACGGCGAAATGGTGTCGCCCTCCAGCACACCGGTATCGACGCGCACATGGGCGTTCTCCGCCGGCGGTTGCAGGTGCACCAGCGTGCCGGTGGCCGGCAGGAAGCCCTTGTCCGGGTCTTCGGCGTAGATGCGCGCCTCGATGCTGTGGCCGCGAATCGCCAGCTGCTGCTGTTGCAGCGGCAGCGGCTGGCCGCTGGCCACTTTCAGCTGCCAGGCCACCAGGTCCTGGCCGGTGATCATCTCGGTAACCGGGTGCTCCACCTGCAGGCGGGTGTTCATTTCCATGAAGTAGAACTGCCCCGACTCCACATCCATGATGAATTCCACGGTGCCGGCGCCGACATAGCCGACGGCGCGCGCGGCAGCGACTGCCGCTTCGCCCATCGCCTGGCGGGTTGCCGCCGGCAGGTGCGGTGCCGGGGCTTCTTCCAGCACTTTCTGGTGGCGGCGCTGCACCGAGCAGTCGCGCTCGAACAGGTAGACACAGCCGCCCAGACTGTCGGCAAACACCTGGATCTCCACGTGACGCGGACGGGTCAGGTATTTCTCCACCAGCACCTTGTCGTCGCCGAAGCTGGCGCGCGCCTCGCGCTGGCAGCTGGCCAGCGCGGCGATAAAGTCGTCACTGCGCTCCACGATGCGCATGCCCTTGCCACCGCCGCCGGCACTGGCCTTGATCAGCACCGGGTAGCCCATCTTGTCGGCTTCGGCCTTCAGGAACAGTTCATCCTGATTGTCTCCGTGATAGCCCGGCACCAGTGGCACGTTGGCTTTTTCCATCAACGCCTTGGCGGCGGACTTGCTGCCCATGGCGGCGATGGCGGAAGCCGGCGGGCCGATGAAGGCGATGCCGGCGGCTTCGCAGGCGGCGGCAAAGTCTTCGTTTTCCGACAGGAAGCCATAGCCCGGATGCACCGCCTGCGCGCCGCATTGTTTGGCAATGTCGAGGATCAGCCCGGCCTTGAGGTAGGACTCGGCGGCGGGTGCCGGCCCCAGGCGGTAGGCTTCGTCCGCCAGTTTGACGAAGCGGGCGCTGGCGTCGGCATCGGAATACACCGCCACGGTACGGATGCCCATGGCGCGGGCGGTCTTGATCACGCGGCAGGCGATTTCGCCACGGTTGGCGATGAGGATCTTAGTGAACATGGTGCTCTCCCGTGGCGAACTCGCCGCGGCACTGGCGTGCCGTCAGGCAATCTTGCTGCGCAGCTGCGCAGCCTTGCGGCTGCTGGTCGCCACGGTTGGCGATGAGGATCTTGGTGAACATATGGGAGCTTTCCCTTTTCTTGTCTGTTCGCTGCAGAGAGGACTAAGCGGCGGAATCCACCCGTTCAAATTTGCCGGTGGGACGCAGTGTTTTGCCTACCCGGGGTTGCTTGCGGCCAAGGTCAAAGGTTGGCCGCAAGGGCGGGGTGGTCAGTCCTTGATCCACTGTGGCGGACGCTTGTCGAAGAACGCGGCCAGGCCTTCGCGCGCCTCGTCGGTGACGCGGGTAGCGGCGATGGTGTGCGCGGTGTCGTCCAGCAGCGTGTCGTCCAGCGGCGAGCCCTGGCGCAGGTCGGCCAGCAACTCCTTGGCGGCGGTCAGCGCGTGCGGGCCGCCACGGACCAGCTCGGCGGCCACTTCGGCGACGCGTGTATCCAGTGCCTCGGCTGACACCACCTCGTGCACCAGGCCGATGCGCTCGGCGGTGGCGGCGTCGATGCGCTCGGCGGTCAGGAAGTAGCGTCGTGCCTGGCGCTGGCCGATGGCATCGGCGACATAGGGGCCGATGGTGGCCGGGATCAGGCCGAGGCGCACTTCGGTCAGCGCGAACTTGGCGGCGTCGGTGGCGATGGCGATGTCGCACACCGCGGTGAGACCGGTGCCACCGGCCATCGCCGCGCCGTGGATGCGCGCGATCACCGGCTTCTTGCTGCGGTAGATGCCTTTCAGCATCGCCGCCAGCTTGCGCGCGTCGTCGAGGTTCTGCGCCTCGCTGTAACCGGCGGCGCGGCGCATCCAGTCCAGATCGGCGCCGGCGGAGAAGCTCTTGCCGCGGCCGGCCAGCACGATCACGCGCACGCCGGCATCCTCGTTCAGGATGCGGAAGGCGGCGGTGAGATCGGCGATCAGGTGCTCGTTCATCGCATTGTGCAGCTCCGGGCGGTTCATCCACACGGTGGCGACCTGACCGGCGCGTTCGATTTCCAAGGTGCTGTAAGTCATTGGAAAACCCTTTCTTTTATTTGCCACGTCACCCGCGGCAAAACACGGCAGCAGGTGTTGTCTGGCCGGCAGCGTCAGCTGCGCCGCCGCCATCCGTGCCTGCGGTTTGTCGTGGCGAAAACATCACATGCGGAACACGCCAAAGCGTGTTTTTTCCACCGGTGCCGACAGGGTCGCCTCCAGCGCCAGGCTCAACACCTCGCGCGTTTGCGCCGGGTCGATCACGCCGTCGTCCCACAGTCGCGCACTGGCGTAGTAGGGGTGGCCCTGCTGCTCGTACTGTTCGCGCACCGGCGCTTTCAGCGCTTCTTCCTGCTCTGCGGTGAAGGCGTCGCCCAGCTGTTCCTTCTTCACCTGTGCCAGCACGCCGGCGGCCTGTTCGCCGCCCATTACCGAGATGCGGCTGTTCGGCCACATCCACAGGAAGCGCGGCGAGTAGGCGCGGCCGCACATGCCGTAGTTGCCGGCGCCGAAGCTGCCGCCGATCAGCACCGTGAACTTGGGCACGCTGGCGCAGGCCACCGCGGTGACCAGCTTGGCGCCGTCCTTGGCGATGCCGCCGTTTTCGTACTTCTTGCCGACCATGAAGCCGGTGATGTTCTGCAGGAACACCAGCGGAATGCCACGCTGGCAGCACAGCTCGACGAAGTGCGCGCCCTTGAGCGCGGACTCGGAGAACAGGATGCCGTTGTTGGCGATGATGCCGACGCGGTAGCCGTTGAGGCGGGCAAAGCCGGTGACCAGCGTGGTGCCGTAGTTCTGCTTGAATTCGTCGAAATCGGAGTTGTCGACCAGGCGCGCGATGATCTCGCGCACGTCGAACGGCTTTTTCGCGTCGGCCGGGATCACGCCGTAGATTTCCTCGGCGCCGTAGCGTGGCGGGCGCGGGTCGATGCGGTCGAGCGTGCCCTGTTTCTGCCAGTTGAGGTCGGACACGATGCGGCGGGCGATGGCCAGCGCATGGGCGTCGTTCTGCGCCAGGTGGTCGGCCACGCCGCTGATGCGGGTATGCACGTCGCCGCCGCCCAGCTCTTCCGCGGTCACTACTTCGCCGGTGGCCGCCTTCACCAGCGGTGGACCGCCGAGGAAGATGGTGCCCTGGTCCTTGACGATCACCGTCTCGTCGCTCATCGCCGGCACGTAGGCACCGCCGGCGGTGCAGCTGCCCATCACCACCGCGATCTGCGGGATGCCGTCGGCAGACAGCTTGGCCTGGTTGTAGAAGATGCGGCCGAAGTGGTCGCGATCGGGGAACACCTCGTCCTGCAGCGGCAGGAAGGCGCCGCCGGAATCCACCAGGTAGACGCAGGGCAGGCGGTTTTCGCGGGCGATTTCCTGCGCGCGCAGGTGCTTCTTCACCGTCATCGGGTAGTAGGTACCGCCCTTGACGGTGGCGTCGTTGGCGATGACCAGACACTCGATGCCGGAAATGCGGCCCACCCCGGTGATGACGCTGGCGCCGGGGGCGTCGTCGCCATACATGCCGTAGGCGGCCAGCTGCGACAGCTCCAGGAACGGCGAGCCGGGGTCGAGCAGCAGGTTGATGCGCTCGCGCGGCAACAGCTTGCCGCGGGCGACGTGCTTGTCGCGCGCCTTGTCGCCGCCGCCCAGCGCGGCCTTGGCGACTTTGTCTTTCAGGTCGGCCACCAGCGCGCGCATCTTGTCGGCATTGGCCTGGAAGTCGGCGGCGCGGGGGGAGAGCTTGGATTCGATGATGGGCATGGTTGCGCCTCTATCGGTACGGAACAAGGTGCGGCAAGGTTGGCCGCACCACTGGTTGCTGGCGGGCCGGGCTTAGCGGGTCTCGGCCATCAGTTCGCGGCCGATCAGCCAGCGGCGGATTTCGCTGGTGCCGGCGCCGATCTCGTACAGCTTGGCGTCGCGCAGCAGGCGGCCAGTCGGGTATTCGTTGATGTAGCCGTTGCCGCCCAGACACTGGATGGCGTCCAGTGCCATCTGCGTTGCCGCTTCGGCGGCGTAGAGGATGGCGCCGGCGGCGTCCTTGCGTGTCTGGCGCCCGGATTCGCCACGGTCCAGTGCCTGGCCGACGGCGTAGACGTAGGCGCGACTGGCGGACAACTTCACGTACATGTCGGCCAGCTTGCCCTGCATCAGCTGGAAGTCGCCGATGGCCTGGCCGAACTGCTTGCGGTCGTTCAGGTAGGGCACGGTCACGTCCATGCACGCCTGCATGATGCCCAGCGGACCGGCGGACAGCACCGCGCGTTCGAAGTCGAGGCCGCTCATCAGCACCTTGACGCCGTTGCCTTCGCCGCCCAGCACGTTTTCTTCCGGCACGAAGCAGTCGTCAAAGAAGATCGGGTAGGTGTTGGAGCCTCGCATGCCCAGCTTGTCCAGCTTGCTGCCGTGGCTGAAGCCGGCAAAGCCCTTCTCGATGATGAAGGCGGTGATGCCCTTGGCGCCGGCACTGACGTCGGTCTTGGCGTACACCACCAGGGTGTTGGCGTCGCCGCCGTTGGTGATCCACATCTTGCTGCCGTTGAGCTTGTAACCGCCGTCCACCTTGTCGGCACGCAGCTTCATGCTCACCACGTCGGAGCCGGCATTCGGCTCGGACATCGCCAGCGCGCCGACGTGTTCGCCGGAGATCAGCTTGGGCAGGTACTTGCGTTTTTGCTCGTCGTTGCCATTCTTGTAGATCTGGTTCACGCACAGATTGGAGTGCGCGCCGTAGGAGAGGGCGACCGAGGCGCTGGCGCGGGAGATTTCTTCCATCGCGATCATGTGCGCGAGGTAGCCCATGTTGGCGCCGCCGTACTCTTCGCTGACGGTAATGCCGAGCAGGCCGAGATCGCCGAATTTCTGCCACAGGTCTGCCGGGAACAGGTTGTCGCGGTCGATGTCGGCGGCGCGCGGCGCGATCTCGCTCTGGGCGAAGTCGCGCACCGTTTCGCGCAGCATGTCGTAGGTGTCACCGTGGGCAAAGCGCAAGCTGCTGTACATGTGTCTCTCCTTTATGCGAACTGCCCGGTGCCGTTGGCATCTCGTGGCGGCTATCTCTGTGTTGTAGCGGATGATGGCGATTGCGCCATCTGCGCTGCGGCATGACTTAATCTTGAATTACGCTTACGTTAACGTCAATAAAAAATGACGAAACCATCCGTCAGGATGGCGGGAAAGCCTCAGGTTGTGGCGTCCTTGCCGGTCATGGTGTCGATCACCTGGCGGCAGTGGCCTTCCAGCACCACAATCTCGGACAGCACCGCGTCGATATCGTTGCGCTGTTCTTCCAGTTGCTTCTTGCGCTCGGACAGCAGCTGCAGCAGCTTCAGCGACTGGCTCGCCTCGTCGCGCGCCAGCTCGTACAGGTCCAGGATCTCGCGGATCTCCGACAGCGCGAGGCCGATGCGCTTGCCGCGCAGGATCAGCTTCAGCCGTGCGCGGTCGCGGTGGGTAAACAGGCGCTGGCGGCCTTCGCGCTGCGGCTCGATCAGGCCCTGTTCCTCGTAGAAGCGGATGGTGCGCAGGGTGATGTCAAAATCCCGTGCCAGGTCGGAAATGGTGAAAAGGCGTTCTTCGCTCATGATGGTTCCTGTTGGTCTGGCGCGATTGTAGCGTTTTTTGCCGGCCTTGCCGCGACAAGGCTTGAGTTTACGTTAACGTAATAGTAAGTTTATGGCAAAGCGATAACAGCACAATGCAACGGAGAACACACCATGACGTCGATGTCCGCTCTACCCAGTTATGTGCACGGCACCGGTGACAAGCCGCTGATCGGCCAGACCATCGGCCAGTTTTTTGACGACGCCTGCCGTCGTTTTGCCGAGCGCGACGCGCTGATCGTGCGTCACCAGGGCATACGCTGGCGTTACGCCGAGCTGCAGGAGCAGGTCGAGCGCCTTGCCTGCGGCTTGCGCCGGCTGGGGCTGCAGACGGGCGAGCGCATCGGCATCTGGTCACAGAACAACAGCGAGTGGCTGCTGATGCAGTTCGCCACCGCCAAGGCCGGGCTGGTGCTGGTCAACATCAATCCCGCCTATCGCCGCAGCGAGCTGGAATACGCGCTGAACAAGGTCGATTGCCGCGCGCTGGTACTGGCGCCGAGCTTCAAGAGCAGCGACTACCTGGCGATGGTGAACGATCTCGCGCCGGAGCTGGCCGCAAGCCGGCCGGGCGAATTGCAGGCGGCGAAGCTGCCGGCGCTGCGCTGGGTGATTCGCCTGGGCGAGGAGGCGACGGCGGGCATGCTCAACTTCCCGGCCTTGCTGGCCGAGCCAACCGCGGAGGAGCGGCAAACGTTGGCCGCAATCGGCGCCACGCTGCAGTTCGACGACGCCATCAATATCCAGTTCACCTCCGGCACCACCGGCAGCCCGAAAGGTGCCACGCTGACGCACCACAACATTCTCAATAACGGCTTTTTCGTCGGTGAGGCGATGCGGCTGACCGAGCACGACCGCTTGTGCATTCCGGTGCCGCTGTACCACTGCTTCGGCATGGTGCTGGGGGTGCTGGCCTGCCTCACCCATGGTGCGGCGATGGTGTTCCCGTCGGAAGCGTTCGAGCCGCTGGCGGTGCTGCAGACGGTGGCGGAGGAGAAGTGCACCGCGCTGCACGGCGTGCCGACCATGTTCATCGCGGTGCTGGATCACCCGCGCTTCGCCGAATTCGACCTGTCCGCACTGCGCACCGGCATCATGGCCGGCAGCCCGTGCCCGATCTCGGTGATGGAACGGGTGGTGGCGCAGATGCACATGGCCGAGGTCACCATCGCCTACGGCATGACCGAGACCAGCCCGGTCAGCTTCCAGAGCGCGACCGATACCCCGGTGGCAAAAAAGGTGGCCACCGTTGGCCGCATCCATCCGCATGTCGAGGTCAAGATCGTCGACGTCGAGGGTCGCATCGTGCCGCGCGGCGAAACCGGCGAGCTGCTGACTCGCGGCTACTCGGTGATGCTGGGCTACTGGGGTGACGAGGAAAAAACGCGTGAAGCGATCGACGCCGCCGGCTGGATGCACACCGGCGACCTGGCGGTGCTGGACGCCGACGGCTACTGCAACATCGTCGGCCGCGTGAAGGACATGGTGATCCGCGGCGGCGAGAACATCTACCCGCGCGAGATCGAGGAATTCCTGTATCGCCATCCCAAGGTGCAGGACGTGCAGGTGGTCGGCGTGCCGGACGCCAAGTACGGCGAGGAGCTGTGCGCGTGGATACGGCTGCGCGACGGCGAAAGCTGCACCGTGGAAGAAATCCGCGCCTTCTGCGACGGCCAGATCGCGCACTACAAGATCCCGCGCTACATCGAATTCGTCGATGCCTTCCCGATGACCATCACCGGCAAGATCCAGAAATTCATGATGCGGCAGCAGATGAAGGACAAGCTGGGACTGGACGAAGCCAGGACCGCCTGACGCGCCGGCGCCTGCGCCATGCCAGTCCGTAGCAGCCGTGCGCGGTGTCGCCACCGCCACGGCTGTTTTCTTTGTTGCGGCCAACGTTGGCCGCAACCGTCGTTGTTCGCCGGTCGCGATTACCCGCGCCGGCCGGCGCGCGGCGTGGTGGCGATCGTTGCTTTGTGCCTGGCGCGCCCTGGCGCCGATGGCAAGCGCAGTCGCCGGCGGCGAGATTGCCGCAGTGGTGTGCCTGCGGCCAAGCGCTCACCAGCTGGCGGCCAGCAGCCAGCGGCTAGGTGCCGCCCACGTGCCAGCTCAGCACTTCGCGCTGTTCTTCCGCTTCGGCACGGGCGGTGGCGATGCGATCTTCCTTCAGCTGGGCGCGCACATTGTCCGGCAGTGCGGCCAGCGCGTCGCTGATGGCGGCGGCGAGCAGATCGCCGACCATGCACGCCGGGTCGCGCTGTCGCAGGTGGGCCAGCGCTTCCAGCTCGCGCACCAGTGCTGCCGGCACCGGGCCGGACACATTGCGCACCGAGGAGCTGCGCAGGTCGCAGCTATAGGCACTGGCGGTGCCGCTGCACCAGCTGGCAACCAGTTCGTTGATCTTGTCACCCATGGTCTCTGCCTCCGCATTGGTTTCGGGCGCATCGATGCCGCACCCCGTAGTGCTTTATAGCCGCTGTATCGCGAATTGGGACGCCCCGCACCGGCTGCCCGGCTGGTCTGTGGCGTCGCCGTGACGGGTGGCAGACGGGGTGACGGCGGCGGCCATGGCCGGTTGCGCTCGCCGGTCGCCTGCAACCGGCGGCGGCCGATGCGGCGTGGCCGCTGTCGCGGTTTTGCGCTGATCGCGGGCCAACGGCTGGCCCTGTTTCCTGGCGGGCACCGGCCTGGGGCTCGTTCGGTTTTCCTGAACGGGCACTCGGTTTTTTCCGCTATGGTGCGCGCGGCGCGGGCGCTACAGTGCCGGCATCGGGATTGGCAACCGCCAGTCAGCGTACATCCAAGGAGCCAGAACATGATTGCTATCCGTCCCGCCCACGCCCGCGGCAAGGCCGATTTTGGCTGGCTGCAGAGCCGCCACAGCTTTTCCTTCGGCCACTACTACGATCCGGCGCACATGGGCTTTTCCGATCTGCGCGTGATCAACGACGACCGCGTCGCGCCGCGCGCCGGCTTCGACACCCACGGCCACCGCGACATGGAAATCATCAGCTACGTGCTCGACGGCGCCATCCGCCACCGTGACTCCACCGGCAACGAGGCGGTGCTGCACGCCGGCGAATTCCAGGTGATGAGCGCCGGTCGCGGCATCATGCACAGCGAGTTCAACGCCAGCAACGACGCGCCGCTGCACTTCCTGCAGATCTGGATCGAACCGCGCGAGACGGGCGGCGAACCGGGCTACCAGCAGAAGGACTTCGGCCGGCAGCCGGGGCTGACGCTGGTGGCCTCGCCAGACGGCGCCGCCGGCAGCCTCGCCATCCGCCAGGACGCACGCCTGTACCAGCTGCTGCTGGCGCCGGGCGAGGCGCTGGATTTCGCGCAGGCCAGCGGCCGCCGCAGCTATGTGCACCTGATCCGCGGCAGCCTGCAGCTGGCGGATGTGCAACTGGCGCCGGGCGATGGCGCCCGCGTCAGCCAGTTGCCGGCCTACACCCTGCGCAACAACGGCAGCGAGCCGCTGCAGGCGCTGCTGTTCGATCTGGCCTGAGCCGGCGCAGTCGTCGCCTGCCGCTGTCTGCGTGGCCGGCCGGGCGGGGCGCAGGGTCTTGCCGGCTCGTGTGCCGGCCAGGGGTGGCCGCAAGGTCTGCTGACGCACCGGCCGCGGCTGTCTGCATGGCATGGCGCGCCGGCCCTGGCCGCCCGTCGCCCGTGCCAGCGCGCCGGTGTTTACTGGCTACACTCAAAGTCAGGGAGCCGGGAGGACGAGCCATGAAGCTGGGGCTGGAAGAAATGCTGCAGCTGCTGCAGGAAGTGGAGCAGGGCGATCCGCTGGATTTTGCCGACCTGCCGATGGACGAAGACCAGCTGCGGCGGCTGGTACTGAGCGACCTGCTGCAGCGCGACCAGCAACTGCAGGCCAGCGCCTCGGCAGAGGAATGCCAGCTGATCTACCTGCTGTCCACCGCGCGGCTGGTGCTGGAAAACCTGCTGCTGCACCTGCAGTTGCTGCGGCTGAAGCAGCCGGAAGGCGGCAGCGACGCGCAGTGGCAGGCCTTGCTGCGGCGCTTCCGGCGCGGTGACGACGACGGTGCGGCGTGATAGTCGCCGCCCGCTTGCCGCTGCGGGCTGGCGTGACAGCCCCAGCGCCAGCCCACCGTCGTCGCTGAGCGGTATGCCGGGCCGCCGCCGCGGTGGCTGTCGCCGTGCCTTGTCTGATCCTCACCTTTACTCCTGCGTGGCGGCCTGTGGCGGCGGCTGTTACTTGCCTCCCGCGCACCGCCACGTGCTCCCGCGCAATCACCTCGCGCGCTTGCCACTGCTGCCGTCGCCGTCATGCGTCGCCATAATTTTCCTCATCGTGTTCTCGTTGCCGGCCGGTGGCGGTTGTGGGTTTTTCGCCGGCGGCCTTCTATAACGGTGAGGTGACGTTTCCGGCCGCGTTGCCGCCGGAAAGGTCGGCTTGGCGCGCGGCAACCGGCCGCGCCGTTGCAATAAAACCGGCCGCCGCACCGGCGCGCCACCGCAGTGCGCGGGTGGCGGTGCTGGCCGTGGCGTGGCCGGGTACTGGGCGTGGTGAGCGTCGGCCGTTGCGGTCTGGCTGCGATCCGGCGCGAAGGTGGATGTCATGCATCGTTCGATCCTGCTTTGCTGTCTGGCCTTGCTATTTCCGTGCTTCGCCACTGCGGCCAAGCTTGCGCCGACCGCGGCGGCACCGCTGCTGGCACCTCCGGCGGTACTGGCGGACCGCGACGGCGACGGTCTCGGCGACAGCCTGCAACAGCAGCTGGCCACGGCGGCGCCGGACGCGCGCTTCGACGTGGTGGTCACCTTCCGGCAGCCGGAGCAGGCTGTGGCCGCCCGCCAGACGCTGGGCAATTTCGTGCCGCGTCATGAATTCAAGCTCATCCCCGGTTTTGCCGGCCGCCTCAGCGCGGCGCAGATCCGCGGGCTGGTGCACGCGCCGGGTCTGTTGCGCATCGAGGAAGACGCCACGGTGCGCACCCAGCTCGACGCCGCGCGCGCCGACTTCGGCATCGAGGCGGCGCGTGGCTTGGCGGCCAGCGGCCTGAGCGGGCGCAATGTCGGCATCTGTATCGTCGATACCGGCGTCGATCCGCTGCACGAGCAGCTGGACAACGGCAAGGTCGCCGCCTTCATCGACTATGTCGCCGGCCGCAGCGTGGCCTACGACGATAACGGCCACGGCACCCACGTTGCCGCCATCGCCGCCGGCGATGGTAGCGGTGGCGCCTCGGCCACGGCCTTGCAGGGCGTGGCCAGCGGTGCCGCGCTGTACGCCGCCAAGGTGCTCGACGCGCAGGGCAGCGGGGCGGAAAGCAATGTGGTCGCCGGCATCCAGTGGTGTGCCGCCCAGGCCGGGGTGCACGTCATTTCCATGAGCCTGGCCGCGTTGCCGCCGGCCGACGGCAAGGACGCGATGAGCCAGGCGGTGGATGCCGCGGTGGCGGCGGGCAAGGTACTGGTGGTGGCCGCCGGCAATGACGGCGACGAGCCCGGCACCGTCGGCTCGCCCGGCGCGGCGACGGGGGCGATCACCGTCGGCGCCTGTGCCGAGTGGTCGGCAGTGCCGGCTGCGGCCAACCATTCCGACGGCGTGTACCTGACGGCGTTCTCCAGCCGTGGCCCGATCACGGTGAACGCCACCACCAGCTACATCAAGCCCGATGTCTGCGCCCCGGGGCACCGCATTGCCGCGGCCAGATCCGGCAGCACCGGCGACTACGTGGTCTATAGCGGCACCTCGATGGCGACGCCGTTTGTCGCCGGTGCCGTGGCGCTGGCGCTGGAGGCCAATCCGGCGCTGAAGGGCAATCCGGCGCAGCTGCGCAGCCTGCTGGAGGGCAGCGCGCAGGATCGCGGTGCCAGCGGCAAGGACAATGAGTGGGGCGCCGGCCTGCTCGACGGCTACGCCTTTGTCGCCCGCGCACAAAATGCCGCCGCCAGCGTCCGCACCGCGATGCCCACCGCCGTGCATGTGGATGCCAGTGTCGGCAGCAATCAGCTGTGGAGCCACAGTTTCAGCCTCGCCGACGGCGACCTGGGCCAGCCGCTGGCGGCCACGGTGACCATCGTCGGCCAGCCGCTGTGTGTGCTGCGGTTTGGCGGCGCCTGCTTTGCCTACCAGTGGGATCCGGATCTCGATGCCCGGCTGCTGGCGCCGGACGGCACGCTGCTGTCGGCCAGCGGCTGCATGGGCGAGGGCACGGACTGCGCCGCGCCGCGTGCGCCGCTGGTGGCGCTCGGCCGCCAGGAAACGCTGCATGCGATGCCGACCGTGGCCGGTACTTACCGCATCGAGGTCTGGGGCGCCCAGGACAGCGTCAATAACGGCAGGGGCGGCAGCTTCGCGCTCGACCTGTCGCGCGGCCCGCTGGCCGCCGCGGTGGCGAGCCCGGACTTCTCGCTGAGCACCACCCCGGCCAGCCGCAGCGTGGTCAGCGGCGGCAGCACCAGCTACACCACCACCGTCACCGCGACGGGCGGGTTCAACAGTAGTGTCGATCTCGGCGTCAGCGGCCTGCCGCTTGGTGCCAGCGGCAGCTTCAGCCCCGATCCGCTCAGCGGCGGTACCGGTTCTGCCACCCTCAGCGTCACCACCAGCAGCAATACCGCGGCCGGCAGCTACCCGCTGCTGATCAGCGGCATCGGTGGTGGGCTGAGTCGCAGCAGCACGGCCACGCTGGTGGTGACAGCGCCAAGCGCCGACTTCGCGCTGGCGGTGTCACCAAACAGCCGCACGGTGAAGCGCGGCGGCCGCACCAGCTATACCGCCACCATCAGCCCGCTGAACGGCTTTAGCGGCGCCGTCACGCTCGGCGTTTCCAACCTGCCGGCCGGCGCCACCTTCGGCTTCAGCCCCAATCCGGTGGCCGGCGCCGGCTCGTCCACGCTGACCGTCAAGACCGGCAAGACGACACCGGCCGGCAGCTATCAGCTGCAGGTGACCGGCAGCAGCGGCAGCCTGAGCCACAGCCAGGGCGTGGGTCTGGTTGTGCGCTAGCGGCGGGCCGTGCACTGCCGCAAGGTTGGCCGCAATGCTGCCCACGCTTGCCGTTTCATGAGAAAATCCCCCGCATCACGGGCAGCCCTGCGCTGCCCGCCTTGTTTTGCAGCCGGAACCTTGCCATGCCCCACAATGCTTCACCCCGCGTGCTGTCCATCATCCCGCCGATGACGCAGCTGAACACGCCTTACCCGTCCACCGCCTACATCACCGGCTTTCTGCGCTCGCGCCAGATCGATGCGGTGCAGGAGGACCTGGCGCTGGCGCTGGTGTTGCAGCTGTTCTCGGTGGCCGGCCTGAAGGCGGTGCGCGAGCGCATCGACGCCATCGCCCCGAAAAAGCGCAGCCATCAGGTGCGCCACTTCGTCGAATTCTTCGAGCGCTATCTCGCCACCATCGGCCCGGTGATCCGCTTTTTGCAGGGCGGCGATTCCACCGTCAGCCACCGCATCTGCAGCCGCGGCTTTCTGCCGGAGGGCGCGCGTTTTGCCGCGCTGGACAACTATGTTGACCCGGATGATCCGGACGGTGGCGATCCGCTGGCGTGGGCGTTCGGCGCGCTGGGGGCGCAGGACAGGGCGCGGCATCTGGCCACGCTGTACCTGAATGATTTGTCCGACGTGCTGCGTGACGCGGTGGACGAGCGCTTCGAGTTCGTGCGCTACGCCGAATCGCTGGCGATGAGCCAGCCCACCTTCGAGCCGCTGGCCGCTGCGCTGGCGGCGCCGCCGACGCTGGTGGACGACACCTTGCAGGCGCTGACCCTTGCCGCCATCGAGAAGCACCAGCCTGACCTCGTGCTGCTGTCGGTACCGTTTCCCGGTTCGGTGTACGCCGCGTTCCGCATCGCACAAACCATCAAGCAACGTTGGCCGCAGATCCGCACCGCGCTGGGCGGCGGCTTTGCCAATACCGAACTGCGCGAGCTGCGCGAGCCGCGTGTGTTTGATTACTTTGATTTTGTGACGCTGGACGACGGCGAGAAGCCGATCCTGGCGCTGCTGGAGCACCTGCAGGGGCAGCGTGGCGTCAGCCGTCTGGTGCGTACCTTTGTGCGTGATGGCGATGCGGTACGTTACGTCAACATGATGGAAGGCGACATCGCGTTCGAGGACGTCGGCGCGCCGACCTGGGACGGGTTGCCGATCGATCGTTACCTGTCGCTGCTGGACATGCTCAACCCGATGCACCGGCTGTGGAGCGACGGGCGCTGGAACAAGCTGACCGTGGCGCACGGCTGTTACTGGAAGAAGTGCAGCTTCTGCGACGTGACGCTGGACTACATCTCGCGCTACGAGACGGCGTCTGCCGCCACGCTGGTCGACCGCATCGAAGCCATCATCGCCGAGACCGGCCAGACCGGTTTCCACTTCGTCGACGAGGCGGCGCCGCCCAAGATGCTGCGCGCGCTGGCCGAGGAGCTGTTGCGCCGCAATGTCAGCATCTCGTGGTGGGGCAATATCCGCTTCGAGAAGTCGTTCACCCCCGAGCTGTGCCAGCTGCTGGCCGAATCCGGCTGCATCG